>Ga0081540_1002336_pt1 | contig 15529 bp, 14 predicted proteins | sample TabmetS2T1R1_FD_71024 | JGI IMG/M metagenome (GOLD analysis project Ga0081540, IMG submission 71024) | Tabebuia heterophylla rhizosphere microbial communities from the University of Puerto Rico - S2T1R1 | ecosystem: Host-associated > Plants > Roots > Rhizosphere ... | reverse complement strand
AACGGCAAGATCTTCGTGTCGGTCGCCAACCGCGACAAGCGGGGCATGATCTTCCCGGTGAAGCGCCTGGCCGACCTGGGCTTCGACATCGTCGCGACGGCCGGTACCGGCGAGGTCCTGCGCCGCCACGGCATCGCCTGCGAGATCGTGCCGAAGCACTACGAGTCCGATGGGCCGCGCAACGCCGTCCAGCTGATCGAGGCCGGCGAGGTCGGCCTGGTGATCAACACGCCGCAGGGTCCGAGCGCGCGGATGGACGGGTACGAGATCCGCAGCGCGGCGGTGGCCCACGAGGTGCCCTGCATCACCACGATTCCGGGCGCTTCGGCGGCGGTGATGGGGATCGAGGCGCAGCTGCGCGGCGAGATGTCCGTGCGGCCGCTGCAGGAGCTGCACGCGGCGCTGCGCCGGGCCGCGGGACAGTGAGCGCGGTGGGGCGCGGCGGCGCCCGGGCCGCCCGCCGGGGCACCCGGGTCGACGTAGCACTCTGGACGACCCACCCCCGCCGCCGGGGAGCGGGGGCGGCGTGATCTACCGGAGGCTGGCCCGGCCCGCGCTGTTCCGGCTCGGCGGCGGTGACGCCGAGCGGGCGCACGAGTGGACCCTGAACCGGCTCGCCACGCTGTCCCGCCGACCCGCGGCGCTGCGAGCGCTGCGGGCCGCCGCGCCGAAGGGCACCCCGCGCATCGTCTTCGGCCTGCGTTTTCCCAATCCCGTCGGGCTCGCCGCCGGGATGGACAAGGACGGCCGGGCGCTGCCGGCCTGGCCCGCGCTCGGCTTCGGCTTCGTCGAGGTCGGCACCGTCACCGCGCTGGCACAGCCCGGCAACCCGCGACCGAGGATGTTCCGGCTGCCCGCGGAGCAGGCGGTGATCAACCGGATGGGCTTCAACAACGCGGGCGCCGCCGCGCTCGCCGCCCAGCTGTCCGCGCTGCGACCGTTGGGGGTACCGCTCGGGGTCAGCCTCGGCAAGTCCAAGGCGGTGCCGCTGGAGGACGCGGTCGAGGACTACCTGACCTCGCTGCGCGCGGTGCTGCCGCACGCGGACTATGTCGCCGTCAACGTCAGCTCGCCCAACACGCCGGGGCTGCGCAGCCTCCAAGACCGTGGACAGCTCGCCGCGCTGCTGGCGGCGCTGCGGGGGCAGGCCGGACAGACGCCGGTACTGGTGAAGATCGCGCCGGACCTGACCGAGCAGGCGATCGGCGAGGCCCTGGACGTCTGCGTGGAGCACGGCGTCGCCGGGGTGATCGCGACCAACACGACCGTTGCCCACGAGGGTGAGCAGGGCGGGCTGTCCGGCCGGCCACTGGCCGCCCGGGCGCTGGAGGTCGTCACGTTCGTCGCCAAGCACAGCGAGCTGCCGGTGGTCGGGGTCGGCGGGATCATGTCGGCGGACGACGCCCGGCGGATGCTCGACGCCGGTGCGAGCCTGGTGCAGGTCTACACCGGCCTGATCTACCGCGGGCCGGCCCTGGTCCGGCAGATCGTGCGGGCCACCCGGTGAGCGGTGACGGGCGCGTGGCGGACGACCTGCTCAAGCTCGACCGGGCGCACGTCTGGCACCCGTACGCGCCGATGCCGGGTAGCCGCGATCCCTACCTCGTGACCGGGGCGCAGGGCGTCCGGATCCGGCTCGCCGACGGGCGGGAGCTGGTCGACGGGATGTCCTCCTGGTGGGCCGCCATCCACGGGTACCGGCATCCGGTGCTCGACTCGGCCGTCAGCGAGCAGCTCGGCCGGATGAGTCACGTGATGTTCGGCGGCCTGACCCACGAGCCGGCGATCCGGCTGTGCGCCTCGCTGGTCGAGCTGACCGGCATGGACCACGTCTTCCTGTGCGACTCGGGCTCGGTCAGCGTCGAGGTCGCCGTCAAGATGTGCCTGCAGTACTGGCGGTCGGCCGGCCGTCCGGCCAAGCGCCGGCTGCTGACCTGGCGCGGCGGGTACCACGGCGACACCTTCCAGCCGATGAGCGTGTGCGACCCGGACGGCGGGATGCACCGGCTGTGGACCGGCGTGCTGCCCGAGCAGGTGTTCGTACCCGAGCCGCCGGCCGGCTTCGACGCGCCCGCCGACCCCGGGTACCTGGCGGTCCTGGCCGAGGCCGTCGAGCGGTACCGCGACGAGCTCGCGGCGGTGATCGTCGAACCGGTGGTGCAGGGCGCCGGCGGGATGCGCTTCCACAGCCCGGCCTACCTGCGGGCGCTTCGGGAGCTGTGCGACGAGCACGGGGTGTTGCTGATCTTCGACGAGATCGCGACCGGCTTCGGTCGCAGCGGCGCGATGTTCGCGATGCACCATCCGGCGGGCGGGCCGGTGCGGCCCGATGTCCTGTGTGTCGGCAAGGCGCTCACCGGCGGGTACCTGTCGATGGCGGCGGCGCTGTGCAGCGCGGAGGTCGCCGCGGGGATCTCGCGCGGTGAGCTGCCCGTCCTGGCGCACGGGCCGACGTTCATGGGCAACCCGCTGGCCTGTGCGGCGGCCAACGCCTCGATCGGGCTGCTGCGCCCGGGCGGCTGGGTGGGGGACGTGGCGCGCATCGAGGCCGGGTTGGCCGCCGGGCTGGCCCCCGCGAGGGACGTGCCCGGCGTGCGCGACGTGCGGGTGCTCGGCGCGATCGGCGTGATCCAGCTCGACCACGAGGTGGACATCGCCGCGGCGACCGCCGCCGCCGTGGCCGGCGGGGTGTGGCTGCGCCCGTTCCGGGACCTGATCTACACCATGCCCCCGTACCCGACCGGGCCGCAGGACGTGGCCCTGATCGCGGCGGCCATGCTCGGCGCGGCCGCCGCGGGTTGATCACCAACCAGGAGGAATGCGCACATGACGGCGAGCTTCGGTAGCAGGTTCGTGGATGCCGTGTCCGCGCGCGGACGGCTTTGTGTCGGCATTGATCCGCATTCGTCCCTGCTCGCCGCCTGGGGGCTGCCGGATACCGTGGCCGGGCTGGAGCGGTTCAGCCGAACGGTGGTCGAGGCATTGGCCGATCGGGTTGCCGTTTTCAAGCCTCAGTCGGCGTTTTATGAGCGTTTCGGTGCCGCGGGCATCGGCATCCTTGAGTCGGTTATCCGACAGTTACGGTCGGCTGGGGCTCTTGTGATTTTGGACGTGAAGCGGGGTGACATCGGCTCGACGGCCGCCGCCTACGCTCAGGCGTACCTCGACCCGGCGAGCCCGATCTGTGCCGACGCGATCACGGTAAGCCCCTACCTCGGCTTCGGCTCGCTCCGCCCGATGATCGACATGGCGGCCGAGCATGGGGGTGGGGTGCTTGTCCTGGCCCTTACCTCGAACCCCGAGGGCCGGACGGTCCAGCACGCCCGCACCGAGTCGGGCGGCACCGTAGCTCAGCTCGTCATCGATGAATGTTCGCAGGTCAACGCGGGTGTGCGGCCGCTGGGACACGTCGGCGTGGTGGTCGGTGCGACGGTCGGACAGACCTCTCACGACTTCAGTTTCATCAATGGACCGATCCTCGCACCCGGACTCGGCGCCCAGGGTGGGAGCGCTACCGACCTGATCACCGTGTTCGGGTCGGCACGCGACGCTGTGCTGCCGAGCTACTCACGGGAGGTGCTCGCCGCGGGCCCCGACCCGGACGGCCTGCGCGCCGCCGCCGCCCGCGCGCTGGCCGAGTGCGAGCGCGCACTGTCGCTTACTGGCTGATCACAATTTCCACGACCGGCGGCTCCGGCGTTGCCGAAACGGCCGCTGACCGCTAGTTTTCCCGGCGCTGGGAACCACACGCACACCACGATTCACACGCGCCGCTGCCCTCGCACCGGCGCGATGGAACAGAGGAGAACTGGTGCCGCTCCCCACACTGAGCCCCGAACAGCGTGCCGCTGCGCTGGAGAAGGCTGCGGAGATCCGTAAGGCCCGCGCCGAGCTGAAGGAACAGCTCAAGGCGGGCAAGACCACGCTGGCAGCCGTGCTGGACCGCGCCGAGTCCGACGATGTAGTCGGCAAGCTGCGGGTCTCGGCCGTGCTGCAGGCCATGCCCGGGATCGGCAAGATCCGGGCGACCCAGATCATGGAGAAGCTGAAGATCGCTGACAGCCGCCGCCTGCGTGGCCTCGGCGACCAGCAGCGCAAGGCGCTGCTTGGGGAGTTCGCCGCCAGCAAGTGAGCCGGCCGACTCGCAGCAAGCAGTGAGCAACGACGACGCGCGCCCGCCCTCTCGACCAGAGCCGATCGAGCTGGGTACGGGCGCGCTCGCGTTGGTACGGGCCGGTGAGTTGGTACGATTGCTCGGTTGTTCACCGTTGTCGCTAGCTTGAGGACTGTCGTGACCGTCGCGAACCCCGAAGGCATCACCAATCCGCCGATCGACGAGCTGCTCGACCGCACCTCGTCCAAGTACGCGCTGGTCATCTTCGCCGCGAAGCGCGCCCGCCAGATCAACGCCTACTACAGCCAGCTCGGCGAGGGCCTGCTGGAGTATGTCGGGCCGCTGGTGGAGACGACGCCGCAGGAGAAGCCGCTGTCGATCGCCATGCGCGAGATCAACTCCGGCCTCCTGGTCGCCGAGCCCGTCGAGGGCTGACCGCCCGCGTGGACGCCGCCGCTGACGTACCCGCCCAGGTCGTCCTGGGGGTCGGCGGCGGCATCGCCGCCTACAAGGCGTGCGAGCTGCTGCGCCTGTTCACCGAGTCCGGCCACCGGGTCAGGGTGGTACCGACGGCCTCCGCGCTGCGGTTCGTGGGCGCGCCGACCTGGGCGGCCCTGTCCGGCCAACCGGTCGCCGACGACGTCTGGTCGGGCGCCGAGGACGTCCCGCACGTCGCGCTCGGCCGGGCCGCGGACCTCGTCGTCATCGCCCCGGCAACCGCCGACCTGCTGGCCCGGGCGGCCCACGGGCTGGCCGACGACCTGCTCACCAATGTCCTGCTCACCGCCCGCTGCCCGGTGGTCTTCGCGCCCGCGATGCACACCGAGATGTGGGAGCACCCGGCGACCGTCGCGAACGTGGCGACCCTGCGCGGGCGGGGCGCGATCGTCATCGAACCCGCCAGCGGCCGGCTGACCGGTGCGGACACAGGCAAGGGGCGGCTGCCCGACCCTGCGGAGATCTTCGAGGTGGCCCGGTTGGCCCTGGCCCGCGGCGGACCGGCCCCGACCGACCTGGCCGGCCGGCACGTCGTGGTGACCGCCGGCGGCACGAGGGAGCCGCTGGACCCGGTGCGCTTCCTCGGCAACCGGTCCTCGGGGCGGCAGGGGTACGCGTTCGCGCGCACCGCGGTCGCCCGCGGAGCCCGGGTGACCCTCGTCGCGGCGCATGTCGACCTGCCCGACCCGGCCGGCGTGACGGTTGTCCGGGTCGGCACCACCGAAGAGTTGCGCAAGGCAACCGTCGAGGCCGCGGCGGGTGCGGACGCGGGCGTCATGGCCGCCGCGCCCGCCGACTTCCGCCCGGTGTCCTACCAGCACCAGAAGATCAAGAAGTCGGCCGACGGTACCGCGCCGGTCATCGAACTGGCCACGAACCCGGACATCGCCGCCGAACTGGGCGCCGCCAAGCGACCGGGTCAGGTGCTGGTCGCCTTCGCCGCCGAGACGCACGACGCCCTGGCCGGCGGCCGGGAGAAGCTGGCGCGCAAGCGGGCGGACCTGATCGTGGTCAACGAGGTCGGCCCCGACCTGGCCTTCGGCCGGCCGGACAACGCCGCCTGGGTGCTGCGGGCCGACGGCGGCCCGGACGTCGAGCTCAGCCGGCGCCCGAAGGAGCAGCTCGCGGACGCGGTGTGGGACCTGGTCGTCGACCTGCTGAGCGTGCCCCCGGTCGGGTAGTTCCCGACCAGGGACCCCGTGAGCAGCCCGATTCCGCCCGCTACACTGCGGGGAACTTTAACGACCCGCGAAGGGGGCACTGTGGCACGCCGTCTGTTCACGTCCGAGTCGGTGACAGAGGGGCACCCGGACAAGATCGCTGACCAGATCAGCGATGGCGTCCTCGACGCCCTGCTCTCCCAGGACCCCCGTAGCCGGGTGGCCGTGGAGACGCTGATCACCACCGGGCAGGTCCATGTAGCCGGCGAGGTGACCACCCAGGCCTACGCGGATATCCCGTCGATCGTCCGGGAGACGATCCTGCGCATCGGGTACGACTCGTCGAAGAAGGGCTTCGACGGCGCCTCCTGCGGCGTCAACATCGCGATCGGCGCACAGTCGCCGGACATCGCGCAGGGCGTGGACAAGGCCCTGGAGATGCGGGCCGGTGGCCGGACGGACACCGACGCGGACGCGCTGGACGCGCAGGGCGCCGGCGACCAGGGCATGATGTTCGGCTTCGCGTGCTCGGAGACGCCCGAGCTGATGCCGCTGCCGATCGCGCTGGCGCACCGGCTGGCCCGGCGCCTGGCCGCCGTGCGCAAGGACGGCACCATCCCGTACCTGCGGCCGGACGGCAAGACCCAGGTGACGGTGGAGTATGACGGGCTCCGGCCGGTGCGGCTGGACACCGTGGTGGTCTCCAGCCAGCACGCCCCGGACATCTCGCTGGAGTCGCTGCTGACCCCGGACGTGCGGGAGCACGTCATCGGCCCGGAGCTGGAGGGGCTGGGCCTGGACACCGAGGGGTACCGGCTGCTGGTCAACCCGACCGGCCGGTTCGAGATCGGTGGGCCGATGGGTGACGCGGGCCTGACCGGCCGGAAGATCATCGTGGACACCTACGGCGGGTACGCGCGGCACGGTGGCGGCGCGTTCTCCGGCAAGGACCCGTCCAAGGTGGACCGTTCGGCGGCCTACGCGATGCGCTGGGTGGCCAAGAACGTGGTGGCCGCCGGGCTGGCCGAGCGGTGCGAGGCGCAGGTCGCCTACGCCATCGGCAAGGCCAAGCCGGTCAGCCTGTTCGTGGAGTGCTTCGGCACGGAGACCGTGCCGGTGGCCCGGATCGAGAGGGCGATCGACGAGGTCTTCGACCTGCGGCCGGCCGCGATCATCCGGGACCTGGACCTGCTGCGCCCGATCTACCAGCAGACCGCCGCCTACGGGCACTTCGGTCGCGAGCTGCCGGACTTCACCTGGGAGCGGACCGACCGGGTCGCCGACCTGAAGGCCGCGGCGAGCCTCTGACCAGCCCCAGCCGCGCGCCGGCCGCCCGGGCCTCGACACCCAGGCAGCCGGCCGCGCGGTCACGGGCGCCGAAGCAGGCCGCCGACCACCTGCCGGTGGCCCGGATCTGCGTCGACCTTCCGCTGGCGCACCTCGACCGCCCGTTCGACTACCTGGTACCGGCGGAGTCCGCCGACGCGGCCGTCCCCGGGGTACGGGTGCGGGTCCGGTTCGCCGGCCAGCTCGTGGACGGGTACCTGCTGGAACGGGCCGGGGAGTCCGAGCACGAGGGCCGGCTGGCGTTCCTCGACCGGGTCGTCTCGCCCGAGCCGGTGCTGAGCCCCGAGGTCGCCCGGCTGGCCCGGGCGGTGGCCGACCGGTACGCGGGGACGCTGGCCGACGTGCTGCGGCTGGCGGTACCGCCCCGGCACGCGCGGGCCGAGGCCGCGGCGGCTCCTATGGAGGCGGCCGGCCCGGTGGCGGCTCCGGAGCCGGACGGCTGGCGCGACTACCCGGCCGGCCCCGCCTTCCTGCGCGCGCTGGCCGACGGGCGGGCCCCCAGGGCGGTGTGGACCGCGCTGCCCGGCGAGGACTGGCCCGCCCGGATCGCCGACGCGGTGGCCGCGACCGTCCACAGTGGACGAGGTGCGGTGGTGGCCGTCGCGGACGCTCGCGACCTCGACCGGCTGGACGCCGCGCTGCGCCGCGCGCTCGGCCCCGACCGGCACGTCGCGCTGTCCGCCGCGCTGGGGCCGGCCGAGCGGTACCGGCGGTTCCTCGCCGCGCGCCGGGGTCGGGTACCGGCAGTCATCGGTACCCGGGCGGCCGTCTTCGCGCCGGTCGCCGACCTCGGCCTGGTGGCCCTGTGGGACGACGGCGACGATCTGTTCGCCGAGCCGCGCGCACCCTACCCGCACGCCCGCGAGGTGCTGCTCACCCGCGCCCAGCTGACCGGGGCCGGCGCCCTGCTCGGCGGGTACGGGCGCAGCGTCGAGGCGGCCCAGTTGCTGGCCACCGGCTGGGCCAAGGAGATCGTGGCCGACCGGGACACTGTGCGGCGGCGGGCGCCCGCGGTGCACACCACCCGTGACGACCCCGGCGAGCACGCCCGGCTGCCCACACTCGCCTGGAAGGCCGCGCACGAGGCGCTGTCGGCCGGGACGCCGGTGCTCGTCCAGGTGCCGAGGCGCGGGTACGTGCCGGCGGTCGCCTGCGCGAACTGCTTCACGCCGGCCCGCTGCGCCCACTGCCGGGGGCCGGTGGCGCTGACCGGGCCGGGCACGGCCGCCTGTCGCTGGTGCGGCCGCCCCGCGGGCGGCTACACCTGCCCGGAGTGCGGCGGGCGCCGGCTTCGGGCGGCCGTGGTCGGCGCCAGGCGCACGGCCGAGGAGCTGGGGCGCGCGTTCCCGGGGGTACCGGTCTGGACGTCGGGCCGCGACGGTGTGCTGGCCACGGTGCCGGACGAGGCGGGCCTGACCATCTGCACCCCGGGCGCGGAACCCGTTCCGGAGGGGCCCGGCTACGGCGCGGTGCTGCTGCTGGACACCTGGGCCCTGCTGACCCGGGCCGACCTGCGCGCGTCCGAGGAGGCGCTGCGGCGGTGGCTCGCCGCCGCCGCGCTCGCCCGCCCGGCCGGCGACGGCGGCGTGGTGGTCGTGGTGGCCGACGCCGGCCTGCCCACCATCCAGGCGCTGGTCCGGTTCGACCCCGGCTGGCTGGCCGCCCGGGAGCTGGACGAGCGACGCGAGCTGGGCTTCCCGCCAGCGGTGCGGATGGCGTCCCTGGTCGGGGTACCGGAGGCGGTCGCCGATCTGGTGGCCGCCGCCCACCTGCCCGACGGTGTGCTGACGCTCGGCCCGGTACCGGCGGCCGACGGCAGGGAACGCCTGCTGCTGCGCGCCAGCCGGTCCGCCGGTCCGGCGCTGGCCTCCGCGTTGCGCGAGGCGGCCGGGGTGCGCAGTGCCCGCAAGGCGGCGGACCCGGCGCGGATCCAGATCGACCCGCTGGACCTGTTGTAACCGGCGACGCGTGCGGGCGGCCCGGGACGGCACTCGACCGGTCTCCGTAAACTGGATGGGTTGCCCGTCTTTCAAGGAGGTTGCGCGTGACTGTGACGCCGATCCGGCTCTTCGGTGATCCCGTGCTGCGCAGCCCCGCGGACCCGGTCGTGGACTTCGACAAGGAGCTGCGCCGCCTGGTCGCCGACCTCATCGACACGCTGCGGGACGAGGGCGGTGCCGGCCTGGCCGCGCCGCAGCTCGGTGTCGGGCTGCGCGTGTTCGCCTTCGACGTGGACGACGTGGTGGGGCACATCGTGAACCCGGTGGTCGAGTTCCCCGACGAGGAGGAGCAGGAGGGTCCCGAGGGCTGCCTGTCCATCCCGGGCGTCTACGTGGACACCAAGCGCCGGCTCAACGCCGTGGCCAAGGGCTTCGACGAGCACGGCGAGCCGATCCAGCTGGTCGGCACCGGGATGATGGCGCGCTGCGTGCAGCACGAGACCGACCACCTCGACGGGGTGCTGTTCATCGACCGGCTCGACGCCAAGGCGCGCAAGGAGGCCATGAAGGCGATCCGGGCCACCGACTGGTACGAGGCCGGCCTGACCATCAAGGTCAGCCCGCACGCGAGCAGCGGCAAGGCCGGCTGATGCGGCTGGTCTTCGCGGGTACCCCGCAGGTCGCGGTACCGGCCCTGGACGCCGTCGAGGCGTCCGGCCACGAGCTGCTGGCCGTGGTGACCCGGCCGGACGCCCCGGCCGGTCGCGGCCGGCACCTGGTGCGCTCGCCGGTCGGCGAGTGGGCCGACGCGCGCGGCGTCGAGGTGCTGACCCCGGTCCGCCCGCGCGAACCCGCGTTCCTCGAGCGGCTGGCGCAGCTGGCCCCCGACTGCGTACCGGTGGTGGCCTACGGCGCCCTGGTGCCACCGGCGGCACTGGAGATCCCCCGGCACGGCTGGGTGAACCTGCACTTCTCGCTGCTGCCCGCCTGGCGGGGGGCCGCGCCCGTGCAGTACGCGGTGCTGCACGGCGACGAGCTGACCGGCGCCAGCGTGTTCCAGCTGGAGGCCGGGCTGGACACCGGTCCGGTGTTCGGCACGCTGACCGAGCCGATCGGGGCGCACGACACCTCCGGCGATCTGCTGTCCCGGCTCGCCGTCTCCGGCGCGGCCCTGCTGGTGCAGGTACTCGACGGGATCGAGGCGGGGACGCTGACCGCGGTGCCCCAGGCGGCCGAGGGGATCAGCCTCGCCCCGAAGCTGACCGTGGAGGATGCCGAGGTGCGCTGGTCGGAGCCCGCGTTCGCGGTGGACCGGCGGGTCCGCGCCGGTACCCCGGCCCCGGGCGCTTGGACCGTGTTCCGCGGTGAGCGCGTCAAGCTGGGCCCGCTGACCGTGGCGGCCGATGCCGACCGGTTGCCGCCCGGGCATATCGCCGTGCAGCGCTCGCGCGTCCTGGTCGGTACCGCGACCGAGCCGGTCGCGCTGGGCGAGGTGCGCGCGGCGGGGAAGCGGGCCATGCCGGCGCTCGACTGGGCGCGCGGGATGCGGCCCGGGCCGGACGAGGTCCTCGGATGAGCCGCCCGGTCAGGCCGGCATCGCAACGGCGGGACGGTGACCGCGGGCGGCCCGTCGACCCGGCGCGGATGGCGGCCTACGAGGCGGTGGCGGCCGTGCACCGGGACGACGCGTACGCCAACCTGGTGCTGCCGCGCATCCTGCGCGAGGAGGGGCTGCGCGGGCGGGACGCCGCCTTCGCGACCGAGCTGACCTACGGCACCCTGCGTGCCACCGGTACCCTCGACGCGGTCATCGCCGAGGCCGCCGGCCGCGAGGTCGAGCGGATCGACCCGCCGGCCCGGGACGCCCTGCGGCTGGGCACGTACCAGCTGCTGCACATGCGGGTACCGGCACACGCCGCGGTCTCGTCCACAGTGGACACTCTGCGCGCGGTCGCCGGCTCGGCCGCCACCGGCTTCGTCAACGCCGTGCTGCGCCAGATCGCCACCCGGCCGCTGGACGACTGGCTGAGCTCGCTGGCGCCCGACCGGGACGCCGATCCGATCGGGTACCTGGCGCTGGCCCGCAGCCATCCACAGTGGATAGTGCGCGCGTTCTCCGAGGCGCTGGGCGGCGACCTGGACGAGACCGAGGCGCTGTTGGTCGAGGACAACGAGCCGGCGACCGTGCACCTGTGCGCCCGCCCGGGCCGGGCCGACGCGGTGGAGCTGGCCGACGAGGTGGGCGGCCTGCCCGGCGCCTTCTCGCCGTACGCCGTCTACCTGCCCGGCGGCGCGCCGGGCGACCTGGCCGCGATCCGCCATGGCCGGGCACACGTCCAGGACGAGGGGTCCCAGCTCGCCGCGCTGGCGGTGGCCGGGGCGCCGGTGGACGGGGTGGACGACCGGTGGCTCGACCTGTGCGCCGGGCCGGGCGGGAAGGCGGCCCTGCTCGGTGCGCTGGCCGCGCAGCGCGGCGCACACCTGACCGCGGTCGAGGTGGCCCCGCACCGGGCGGCCCTGGTCGAGCAGGCGACGCGGGGCATGCCGGTCACCGTCGTCAACGCCGACGGGCGCGCGGTCGGTCAGGATATCGCCGAGGCCGAATTCGACCGGATCCTGGTGGACGCGCCCTGCTCGGGACTCGGCTCGCTGCGCCGCCGGCCGGAGTCGCGCTGGCGTCGGGTACCGAGCGACCTGCCGCCCCTGACCCGGCTGCAGCGGGAACTGCTGACCGCGGCCATCCGGGCGGCCCGGCCGGGCGGGATCGTCGGGTACGTGACGTGCTCGCCGCACATCGTGGAGACCCAGGTGACGGTCACCGAGGCGGCCCGCCGCTCGCCCTACCCCGTGGAGTTCGTGGACGCACGGCCGCTGCTGCCGGAGGGGATGCCGGGCCTCGGTACCGGCCCGAGCGTGCAGTTGTGGCCGCACCGGCACGGTACCGACGCCATGTTCATCGCGCTGCTGCGCCGGCTCACCTGAGGACGGGCCCGCCTCCGTACAATCATCGGGTGGCCGCCCCGTCGCCGATCATCGCCCCCAGCATCCTCGCCGCCGACTTCGCCCACCTGGCCGACGAGGTCCGGGCCGTGGAGGGTGCCGCCGACTGGCTGCACGTCGACGTCATGGACAACCACTTCGTGCCGAACCTGACCATCGGGCTGCCGGTGGTGCAGAGCCTGCGCAAGACCAGCACGCTGCCGTTCGACGTGCACCTGATGATCGACGCGCCCGACCGCTGGGCCGCCGGGTATGCGGAGGCCGGCGCGTACAACGTGACCTTCCACGTGGAGGTCGCGGCGGACCCGGTGGGCCTGGCCCGCGACCTGCGCGCGGCCGGCAGCCGGGCCGGGCTGGCTATCGACCGTGACACCCCGGTCGAGCCCTACCTGGAGCTGCTGCCGCACTTCGACACCCTGCTGATCATGACGATCAAGGCCGGGTTCGGCGGCCAGAAGTTCGTGCCCGAGCTGCTGGACAAGGTGCGCACCGCCCGGCGGCACGCCGACTCGGGGCACCTGGAGCTGCGCATCGAGGTCGACGGCGGGGTCGCCGAGGACACCATCGAGGCGGCGGCGCAGGCCGGCGCGGATGCCTTCGTCGCCGGGACGGCGGTCTACGGCGCGGCGGACCCGGCCGCGGCGGTCCGGGCGCTGCGAGCCCAGGTCGAGGCAGCGGCGCCGTGAGGCGGGCGGTGCGACGCCGTGACTGACCCGGGCATCGGAGTGCCGGTCCGGCCGGACCGGATCCTGGTCGTCGACGACGACGAGGACATCGCACGCTTCGTCGAGGTCAACCTGAAGCTGCAGGGCTTCGAGGTGATGGTCGCGCACGACGGCGAGGAGGCCCTGGAAATGGTCACCGCGCCCCGACCCAACGCCGCGCTGACCCATCCCGACCTGGCCATCGTGGACCTGATGATGCCGCGCATGGACGGGCTGGAGCTGACCCGGCAACTGCGCGCGAACCCGCTCACCGCCTCGATGCCGATCATCATGCTGACCGCGCGCGGGCTGACCGTCGACAAGGTGCTGGGCCTGACCGCCGGTGCCGACGACTACCTGGTCAAGCCGTTCGACACGCTGGAGCTGGTGGCCCGGGTCAACTCCACCCTGCGGCGCAACCAGGAGTACCGCGAGGTGTCCCCGCTGACCGGGCTGCCCGGCAACACCCGCATCCTGCGGGAGATCGCCGAGCGCGCCCGGGGCGGCACGGACTACGCCGTGTGCCATGTGGACATCGACCGGTTCAAGAGCGTCAACGACGCCTACGGCTTCGCCCGCGGCGACGAGTTCATCTCCGCGCTGGCCCGGGCGATCCAGCGGGCGGTGATCCAGGTCGCGCTGCCCCCGGCGTTCCTGGGCCACATCGGCGGCGACGACTTCGTCGTCGTGTGTACCCCCGACCAGGTGCGACCGCTGACCACCGGCGCGGTGGCGGACTTCGAGGCCGCGGCCGACACCCTCTACGACGCGGTCGACGCGCAGCGCGGATACCTGGAGCTGACCGACCGCAAGGGGGAGACCCGGCGGGCGCGGCTGGTCACCATCTCGATCGGGGTGGCGCTGTCCACCAACCGGGAGTATGCCGACCCCCGCGAGGTGGTGGCGGCGGCCTCCGAGATGAAGACGGTGGCCAAGAGCCAGCCCGGCTCCTACGTCGCCGTCGACCGCCGGACCCGACCCGAAGTGTGACGCACGTCGCGCACCTGGCGCGTCACCACAGCTTGCGTGGGAGAATGTTCGGAGTACCCACCACGCGCTGGCGGGACTCGGTGAAATTCCGAACCGGCGGTGATCCGGAGCCGACAGGCCCGGTAAGCCCGCGACCCGGCCGACCTCGTGTCGTCCGGTGGACCTGGTGAGACTCCGGGGCCGACGGTCAAAGTCCGGATGGGAGGCAGCGCGCGGGCGGAGCGTCTCGTCGACGTTCCGGGGGTGGCTCGGTGGTTGCCGGGACACCCTGTCCGGGCGGCTGCCGTGCCGCCCGCACCCGCCGTGATCCGCCCACCCGCCGCGCCCGAGGCAGGAGAGGCGGCAGGGGTGAGCAGCCAGGCCGAGCAGCGCGCGATGGACCGTGCCGTCGCCCTGGCCGCCCTGGGCCTCGGCGGCACCAGCCCGAACCCGAGCGTGGGCGCGGTGATCCTGGCGGCGGACGGCTCCGTTGCCGGCGAGGGGCGCACCGCCCCGGCCGGCGGACCGCACGCCGAGGTCGTCGCGCTGGCGCAGGCCGGCGAACGCGCCAGGGGCGGCACCGCGGTGGTCACCCTCGAACCGTGCAACCACACCGGGCGCACCGGCCCGTGCAGCCAGGCGCTGCTCGCGGCCGGCGTGGCGCGCGTCGTGGTCGCCGTGCGCGACCCCGACCCGGTCGCCGCGGGCGGGCTGGACCGGCTCACGGCCGCGGGGGTCGACGTGGAGTCGGGGGTACGCGCGATCGAGGCCGCGCACGGGCTGCGGTACTGGCTGACCGCGGTGCCCCGGGGCCGCCCGTACCTGATCTGGAAGTACGCCGCCACGCTGGACGGCCGGTCGGCGGCGGCCGACGGTACCAGCAAATGGATCACCTCGGAGGAGGCGCGGGCGGACGTCCACGCGCTGCGCGGGACGGTCGACGCGATCGTCGCGGGCGTCGGTACGGTGCTGACCGATGACCCGGCGCTCACCGTCCGGGTACCGGGGCTGGACCGGCGCCCGCTGCGCGTGGTCGTCGACTCGGCCGGGAGTACCCCCCTGAAGGCCCGGGTCAACGACGGCGCCGCGCCGACCTGGGTGGCCACCTCCGCGGAGGTCGGCTCCGGCCCGGAGGGCAGGGTGGACCTGGAGAAGCTGCTCGCCGCCCTGTATGCCCGAGGCGTCCGGGCGGCGCTGCTGGAGGGCGGACCGACCCTGGCCGGTGCCTTCCTCGCCGCCGGCCTGGTGGACGAGGTCGTGGGCTACGTAGCGCCGAAGCTGCTCGGTGCCGGGCAGCCCGCGCTGGGGCCGGCCGGCGTGCCGACGATCACTGCGGCCATCGATCTGGACCTCACCGGCGTTGCCCAGGTCGGACCCGACCTGCGGATCACCGCTACCACCCGACGGAGGAGCTAGATGTTCACCGGCATCGTGGAGGAGCTGGGTACCGTGGCCAGCCTCGTGGACCTCGGCGACTCGGCCCGGCTGACCGTCCGCGGCCCGCTCGTGACCGGCGACGCCGGGCAGTCGAACGCTGACCGGACGGGCTCCGCAAGCGTCGCCCTTGGCGACTCGATCGCGGTCAACGGCGTCTGCCTGACCGTGGTCGACGTCGAGGACGGCGCGTTCACCGCCGACGTGATGCGGGAGACGCTGCAGCGCTCATCGCTGGGCCGGCTGGCGGAGGGCGACCCGGTCAACCTGGAGCGGGCCGCCACGCTGGCGACCCGGCTGGGCGGGCACCTCGTGCAGGGCCACGTGGACGGGGTGGGCGAGATCCGCTCGCGGGAACCGGCC
>Ga0081540_1002335_pt1 | contig 15531 bp, 13 predicted proteins | sample TabmetS2T1R1_FD_71024 | JGI IMG/M metagenome (GOLD analysis project Ga0081540, IMG submission 71024) | Tabebuia heterophylla rhizosphere microbial communities from the University of Puerto Rico - S2T1R1 | ecosystem: Host-associated > Plants > Roots > Rhizosphere ... | reverse complement strand
GGCGGCGCCGAACGCCATCATGTTGACGGCCGCAACGTACAAGCTTGCAAGGGGGTTCATCGTCGCGGAGCCGCGAGGCGCGGTCACTCTCAAGGGCGTGGAAGAGCCGGTCGAGACCTTTGCCCTAAGTGAGATGCGTTCGACGACGCGCTGGCAGGCGCGCTCGTCCCAGGGCCTCAGCGTGCTGGTGGGCAGGCAGGCCGAGTTCGACACGCTAAGGAGCGCATTGAGAAGCGCGGCGAGCGGCAATGGACAGGCGCTGACCATCATGGGCGCTGCGGGGCTGGGAAAATCGCGACTGATTCATGACTTTGTCGGCGAGCTTCCGAGCGACTGGATGGTGCTGGAAGCCGCATGCGTCCCGCAGCATACCCAGTCCAGCTATTTTCCGATCGCCGATCTGATCCGCAATCTTTTCGGAATCGGCATCGACGACGGGCACGGCACCGTCGCCGAGCGCGTGAGGGAAGAGATAGTTGCTCTTGACCCCACTCTGTCCAGGCACATTGCGGCCATTTCTTCCGTGCTCGACATCAGCGTCGACGACCAGGAATGGAAGGAGCTCGAGCCGCAGGAAAAGCGTCGCGCCATCATCGAAGCAATTACGGCGCTGATCCTCGTCCAGGAGCGCCGCACGCCGCTGTTGATCATCGTCGAGGACGTTCACTGGATTGACAGCGAAACAAGGATCATTCTTCACAACGTCCTGAGCCTCTTGCGCGATCTGCGAATCCTCCTGGTCATGACGCAACGCCCCGAAGGGGGTTTGGCTGATCCTGATCTGCTTCGCCTCGAATTGTCGGCGCTCTCTGATGTGGCTGCACACGAAATGCTCGACCGGCTGATGGGTCGAGATGTGACTCTGCAGTCGATCAGAAACCGTATCGTCGCAAAGGCGCAGGGCAATCCGCTGTTTCTCGAGGAACTGATCAAGTCTCTGGCAGAGACAGCCACCTTTGAGGGGCAGCCGGGGGATTATCGCCTCAGCAATGCCGCTGAACGGATCGAAATTCCGCAGACCATCCACACTGTCCTGGCGGCCCGCATTGACCGATTGGATGGAATGCCGAAGGCCTTGCTGCAAACTTCTGCCGTGATCGGTGCGGATGTTTCGATCGCGCTGCTCTCCGGAATGCTCGAAGTGCCGGTGGGCAAACTGACCGGAGAGCTCAAGGCGCTGGAGCAGGCAGATCTCTTCCGTAGAGTGAAACGTGTCGGATCGGAATACTCGTTCAAGCACGCGCTCATCCGCGAAGTTGCCTACGGAACGATGCTGCTGGGGACGCGTCGCTCACTTCATGCCAGGGCCGTTGCAACGATCGAATCCCGCTTTGGAGATCGGCTCGCCGAGCACATCGACCGGCTCGCCGACCACGCGTTCATGGCGGAGCTTTGGGAAAAGGCAGTCCCGTACCAGCTGCGTAGTTGTCGGCGCGCCGCCAGGCGCGGCGCCCACCAGGACGCGATCGGGATTTATCACCGGGGACTGGAAACCCTGTCGCACTGGCCGGCCTCGGCGGCCAAGATCAGGGCCGAGATCGATTTGCGGCTCCTCGTCGTGATTGCGCTGGAGCCGGTTGGCAAACATCGCCTGATTGCCGATGTGCTGCGCGAGGCACGGAACCTCGCCGCTGCTTCCAACGATCCATTACGCAACGCCGCCGTGAATTGTCAGTTTGCGGTCGCCCTCTGGAGAATCGGAGAACATGACGGCGCGATGGAGGCGGCCAAGACGGCGAGCACGATAGCGCAGCAGATCGCCGACCCGGCTCTGATTTTTGCATCGCTGCACCACACCGGAATCGTTCACTACGCCACTGGGGCGTTCAGGGAATCGATTGCGATACTCGAAAAGTGCATCGAGTTCGAGTATCCGGAGCTCGATTCCAAGCGGGCCGGGTGGGCCTGCTATCCGAGTGTGTTGCTGCGGACGTTCCTGGCCGATTCCCTGATTGAAATCGGGGAGATCGAGCGCGCCGCAGTCATGGCCGAGGAAGCCAGCCGGCGAGCGGAAGCGGCCGATCATTTTTACTCCCGCGCGAACATATCCCACGTTCTTGCCCGGCTCAGGATAGCGCAGGGCCGGTACGCGGAAGCAGTGTCGGTGACGCGGGAGTACTGGCAAAGCTGCCTCGATCTCGGGATCGTGCAAATGTATCCCATACTCGCGGCGCGAATGGGAGAAGCCTACCTTGCGATGGGCGACATCAAAGGCGCCACCGAGATTCTCTCGCAGCCGGAGCGGCTGGATGTGCCCCTTGCCGAAAACGCCTTTGCCTGGGGTTGGCTCTTTGTGGCGCAGGGGCATGCGTTCCTGGCTGCCGGCGATCAAGCGCAAGCGCGAGCTTCAGGAAGCAGGGCCCTGGCGCTCGCGGAAGAACGCGGCGAGCCTCCGCAACAGGCCTATGCGCTCAAACTCCTGGGCGATGCGGCTCTGGCGGGAGGCGGCATGTCCGAGGCCCGGGCGTATTTCGAGGCTGCTCTCGATCTCGCAACGAAGTGCGGAATGCGCCCGTTGATGGACAAATGCAGCGCCGCGCTGGCGGCCGATCACCCGCGGCGCGCCGTCTAAAATCGAGCGGCCGTTCTGCGGGAATCAGACGCGCGCCGCGATATCATGCAGCGCCTGGATGCCCGGCAGGAAAAAATACGCTCCGCCGCGCACCCGGACGAACGGCTTGGGACGGTCGATGCGGATGTTCACCGGCCGGTTCTGTATCGTGATGCCAAGTCCATCAGGACTGTAATGGCTGATGGGATCCGTTCCGCTGTAGAGACCGTTGAAGCGGGGGTTGTTCAGCCACGAATGCTGGATCATTTCGAATTGCCCCGCGATGTCGGCGTTGAGGGCAATGAACAGCATGCCTTTTTCCGTCTTTTCGCCATCGGGTTTTTCTGCGTCCGGCTCCCAGTTCTCGTCATATGGCCGGCCGCGCCTGATGATACGATGCATTTTTGAAAGACGCAGCGCGGTCTCCGGATCGGGGCCGAGGGAGTCGCGCGGGTTCGCGCGCCGGATGTGTGCGCCTATCGGGCACATCAAGCCGGCACGATCCTTGTAGTAGTAGAGAAAGTCATTTTTCGAAGCGGGTTCCTTTTCACAGGGCGCCCCTGCGGGCGCATCGGGCCCCGTCGCATCCGTGGCCTCTTCCTCTGCACCAGCTCTCGCCGCATCTGCCGGCTGCGTGTTGGACTCCGTTACTAGCGGATTGCCGTTCCTCCATCGGCCGAGCAGGCGTGCGGCGACCCACTCCTCGCCCTCGCCGGTGCGTTTGGCCACCTCCAAAAGAAACGCTTTGAATGCGTCGACATCCTGCTGGAGCTGTCGAAAGACAAGGTAAGTGCCGTTCCGCCGGATGTCCCGGTCATGGCCATTGGCGACGGTCGCGCCACGCTCGTTCGGGTAACCAAGCAGGAACTCACCCGGCCTGACTTCAGAGCCGGGCTTGATCCTGTCTGCGTTGCTCTTGTCCGCACTCTTGTCTTTCTTCTTTTTTCCGGGACGTCCCTCGATTTTCGGTTGCGACAAGCCGTCGACATAACCGAAGTGTTCCTTCATCCCATCAAGGAAACGCCCCCTGAGAACGATTGGATCGCCGTCGACAATGCGCTGCATTGCCGCTGTTTCGTCAGCGATCATTTTCCGGAGCGATGGATCATCGGCGGCGAACAGCATGAGAACGCCGTCAATGTCGCGGCGGTTGCGCCAGCCGCCCCAGTCCCAGAGCTCGGGCGAGCTGTCTGCCAGGTCTCCAAGGACGTTCGTCCGGCGCGGAATTTGCGTCTCCGACACCGGCAAAGGCGCCATCCCTTCGATGAATTCGAGCGAGAAGGAATTGAGCTCGGGCTCCGCCACCCCGAGATTCCGCAGGCCCGAGTACGTCAAGGCCAGATTGATGGCCGGCCTGCTTGGGTCGTCGTCGGCGTTCGCCGCTGCCACTTTCTGTGCGAGGTCCGCGAGCCACTCTTTCTTGAGTGCGCGCTCTGCCGCCTGGAAGCGCCACAATATGTAGGCCGAATGCGGCAAGCACGCATATCCGCTGAGGACGATTCGTTGAACATCGTGCCATTCGATCGGTTTCATGTCGGCACCTGGTCAGAGGTTTTGAACGACGGCGTCAATTTCACAAGAGGGGAGCGGCTTGGAGGACAGGGACTGTCGAATGTCCGTGCTGTTATTGACGTTCACGACGCTCAGCGTCGGATATGCGCTGTACCAGACGATTGTCTCGATCTGGCTCTCGCGCACATAGGCCTTGAACGGCTGCTCGGCCTGCGCTCCCTGCCAGAAATAGAACCGCGTCTCGGGAAAGCTGTAGCATCCGCCTTGCCGGCCCTCGACTTCGAGGAAGGTGTTCGTCCAGATGGCGTTCAGCCCCTTTACGGCCTCCATGTCGATGAACTCGTTCAGGTAGCTGTCCCAGGCGCCTCCATAATTGTCCAGGAACAACAGCCGTCGGCCGCCGTCGATGAGTACCCAGCGGGCCGACAGGATAGTCGGGATATTGCCGAGGGTGCCGACGTTGAACCAGAAGCGGGACAGAAGGTTGATGACAAACAGCGTGGCGCGCAACGCGACAAAGTGCACGAGGCCGGGCTTGACGCGCGTCAGGCTGGCAAGATGGTTTTGGTATCGATTGTTGCCGCCCTCTTCCCGCTCGTATTTTTTTGCGTTTATGACGGCTCTCGCTTCGAGCGCGGCGGGATCGGCGAACTTCCGCTCGTCCAGCAATTCGCGAACGCGCACGATCGCAAGAAGCAGGAGGCCAAGCGAATACCAGACCAGGGTGCCGATCAATCCGTAGGCGGCAATCATCATGAACCAGTGGACCAGGCGTCTGCCGGTTTGCTCACTGATTACCGGAGGCACGTAATGACTGGCGAGGAGAATGCCGCAGGCGACCACAAGACCCATCGCAAACCTGATCAGATCAAGCCGCAGGCGTCGCTGATTCTCCTTGGTGCCGTAGAGCTTCTTCAATTCCACCGAGATCTTTAGCGTACCTGCCATGTTTTGCAGTCGGTCCAGCAGGTAGACCAGAACAACGAGAGCAGCGGCGTGCAAAATCAGTAACAGGGGATCTAATCTATCCGCCAACTTCCCCATCCCGGGAATGAGGGCAAGAACAATCGCGCCTGCGAGAAAGACGAGCACCCCGTACCGCAAGATCTTCAGAACGTGCAGGGGAATACGCCGATTGAAGAACTGATCGCGCGGATGCTTGCTCCAGCTGGAGAAAACGAGCTCCCACCAGCGAAGCCCCCACCAGAGGACGGCCAGCCCGATCGCGAGAAAGAACTCCGGTGGCACTGAAATCGCCGAGCCAAGTGCGAGCCTGGTGACGCTTTCCACGTCGCGCAGGAAGGCCTCGATCCATTTCGAAAGCGGCCAGTCGCACACGACCGTCAAAACGAAGCCGGTCAAGCAGGCCAGAATCGCGGCGGCAAATACGGCTGCGCCGGCGATGGCCTTCCGAAATCGCACCTCCCACGGCACCGGGGCCTGTTGTTCTGCCCAGCGCCTGCTCGCCCGCTTCGCAATGAAGGCTTGCGCGTCGGAAAAAAGTCCGTTCAGGCGGGGTGCGAAGTTGTCGCCGACCTGCAGTCGGGAAAAATAGCCGACGATCCTTGAACGTATCCGGCTTTCGCCCTTGATTTCCCCGGCGGTGCGGCCGGGACTGCCGGAGAAATAGATGTCTTTCCCCGCGTCGTGATCAATCAGGTACTCCTTTACGAGTTCGGGAGTTATGAGCGCGGCGGTGGGGTAGCCGACGCAGTGCTGGTAAAGTTCGTACATGCCGTTGCCGGCGACCTGCAGGAGGTCCGAGACAAAGTCCGCTTTCGACCCGTCAAACGTCGCTTCGAACACAAGGCTGGGTTCGAAATCGGCTGCCGCGTCCAGTATGACGAAGCTGGCAAAGTGCAGGCCGGGGATGCGGTCAAATCCGAACTTCGGCCTGCATTGCATGCCGACCTGCGGTTCGGCGTTGTCGCGGAGGTACTGGCGGCAGCGCTCGGTGCTGGAGAGCTTGATCGGCGTTATGATCGTGATGCAATTTGGCATGGCCGTAATCCGCCCGATGCTCGGGGTTTGAATCAGTCAAAAGGTGACAACGAGGCCGGCAGCCGCCGGTCCATCAAAAGTCAGACGACCGTCCTTCCCGGGAGCCCGGGAGAGGCCGGGACGCAGAAGAAGCGATCTGAAAACCTCAAGCAGGGCTGTTTCGGCGATGTACCGACCAAAGCAGTGCCGCGGTCCAAACCCAAAATGCAGATATTGATCGAACGGTCGTGATGCGTCGAAGCGCTCCGGGTCGGGGACTGCTTCCGGATCGAACATGGCCGCCAATGGCGGCGCAAACACCTTCGCTCCTGCGGGCACGATGCGTGCATCTTTGGTGCCGTACGCGATCACGGTCGCGCGCGGTGCGTCGCGGAACAGGAGGGGCAGCATCGGTCGGAACCGCAACGCCTCGTAGAGGAAGTGACGAAGCCTGGTGCGAAGCTCGTCTACACGCTGCTGTTCGCGGCGCTTGATGGCCTGATCGAGATCCCTCGCTACCGATTGCGCCTCTTGCAACGCCGTCGGATGTTCGAGGATCCGGTCGATGGCCCCGGCGCCCGCCCGAACGATTGTTGCTCCCCCGGTTGCGATCAAGCCGGTGAGATAGCGCCGTATCCAGTCCTCGTCGAACCAGTCAGGCTTGTCAGGAAGGGGTAACCGTTGAACCAGCCTGGTGAGGAGATTGTCGGCACAGGAACACGCCCCCGCGTGGGATAACTCCGTCAGGACGAGATCGGTGACACCAGCGATGCTGGCGCGCGAGCGAGTCCAGGGCGCCGAACCGACCGGGGGGTTGACCATGATGATCCCCGCGAGATCGCGCATGGCGAGCGCCATTCTTTGCGGGTTTCCAGCCAGCGGGGGAACGCCAAAATAATCCCTGGCGATATCGACAACGACGGGTTCGAGCAGCTCAGTGACGACATTCAGACGTCTACCGGCTGGCTGAATCTGCCGGCATCGGGCGTCAACGATCGCCCTGACCTTCTCGATGTCGTCGGGCAGACGCACCGCATCCTGGAGCCACTCGCGCTCCTGTGCATGCCGCTTGCGCCAGTCGACGGTCATGAGGAACGTGCCCCATGGCATTCCCGGATCGATGATGTCGCCAAGGGTAAAGTCGTCGAAGCGCTCAAGCACCTCGCGCGCCTCGCGGGCCCGCGTAACGACAACAAGCTTGCCCAGCACAAAGACTGGCCGCCGGCGGCGCAGGAAGTCCGAAACGTGCTGGAGGAACCAAAGATGATCGAGAAGATAGCAGGTCAGCCAGTAACGAAGCAGGAGAAGGGCGCGGCGGCATTTCTTGGTGAAGCGCTCGACCCGTTTGGCCACCACCGGCGAGTAGCTATCCCGCGACGCTTCCTGCATCAGCGGCTTGGGAAAGTGTGCGTCCATCGACGCCCCCTATACTTTTTTACAATCTACTGGAGCACCAGGGCTGAATACTTGATCGAGAATCGAATTGGAGATTGCCGAGCCTCGATCTGGCGCCGCCACCACGTAACGAGCCAGAGTGTTCCCGCAATAGTTACCTCAGACCACGCATTGCGGATGTGAACTGCTTCACACAGAGTTTTCAAGACGAAAGAACTCGCCTGGGCGGTTCTTGGGGCTCCGCCCCGGTGCTTGCATTCGGGGTGGGTGCGCGCGGCAGCCGTCCTGGCGGGCTGTTCGATCCGTGCTGGCCGGTCGGGGTAAGCCGACGCCTAATCGAAGGTCACGCCCATCCTGAAAGCTGTCCGCCAGACCACGCGGCACGGCAGCTTCAGCTTGTCGTCGGGCACGATCAGGGTGAACGCTGCGGGAATGGTCGCGCTGCGATCGGAAAGCTCCAGCGCTGCCCCCGTGACCGAGAGATCACGGATCGTGCAGGGCGTCTTGTCGCCGCCATACTCAATTTGAGCGGGCTTTGAAACGCGAAAGCGGGGAGCGATGCGGGTTTCAACCATAGAAGCAGGTCCGTTGGGATCGCTCCCAATTTATCCAGTATTCGTCGGCTTCGGACTAATCCCCGTACAATCACGGATGGAAGTTAAGATTTCTTCAACGGTCTCAGGTCGGGCAGGGTCGTTTCGTACCGGCTGCTTCAACCAGCGAGCCACTGCTCCGCGACCTATCACCACATGGTCTGCGCGGCCCGCGCCGGCCATTCCCTGTCGTACTTCTCGCCGCCGACCTTGTCGTCGCTCATGGCCGCAAGAATCTCGCCCGGCGTCGGCAGGGTTTTGGGATCGACGCGCCGGTCGGGATTCCACAGGTCGGAACGCACGATGGCGCGGGCGCACTGGAAGTAAATCTCCTCGATCGTCATGACGATCACCGAGCGCGGCGTCTTGCCCTCCATCGCAAACGAGGCAAGCAGGCCGGGGTCGGCCGACAGACGCGCATGGCCGTTGACCCGCAGGGTAGTACCGGACCCCGGGATCAGGAACAGGAGCGCGACACGGGGATCGCGTACGATATTGCGCAGCGAATCGACGCGGTTGTTGCCGCGGCGGTCGGGCAGCATCAGCGTCCGGTCGTCATGGATGCGGACGAAGCCGGCAAGGTCGCCGCGCGGCGAGCAGTCGAGGCCTTCCGGGCCGCTGGTAGCAAGCGCCGCGAACGGGGATTTTTCGATCAGCACGCGATAGGGCGGCGTGACGCGGTCGGCGACCTTCACGGTGGAGGCATCGTTGGGAAAGCCGTAGATCGCTTCCAGCTGCTCGATGGTCGAGATCACAGTCATCGCGTGCTCCGAGACGTCCTATTCATCCCACTTGTTATGGCCGATGATGCGGAGCAGCTGGCGCGCGTGATAGTCCGCGCTGCTGACATTGACGATGGTGGCGTCCGGTTCGGCATCCTCGACCGCTCGCGCAAGGCGATCGGCGATGTTGCCGTCGCTGCCGCGCCGGCGCATGGCCAGGCGCGTCGCCAGGACATCCGCCGGCGCCGTGACCGACACCACCAGGACATTGGCGTAGGACTGGCGCAATGCCGCGATCACGGTGCGCGAGACGTTGGCGATCACCGTGCGGCCGGCGCGGATGTCGTCTTCAATGCTGCGCGGCAGGCCATAGGCATGGCCATGCGCCTCCCAATGAATCGCAAAGACGCCGCGCGCCTGGGCGTCGCGGAAGGCGGCGAGGGTCATCTGCTCATTGTCTTCCGCACTGGAAGACTCGCGCGTCACCACACGGCGCACGAACACGATGTTGGCATCGTCGGCGCAGGCAGCGCGTGCAAGACCGAGCAGCGTGTCCTTGCCGGCGCCGCTCGGGCCCACCACCAGCACAAGCCTGCCAGGGCCGATCGCGCCGGTACTCGTCTCCGGTAATGTCAGGGCTTCGCTCATGCCACCCGCCGTCCTTCCCGCCACACGCTCCGCACGACAGGGATATCGCGGGCGACATGGACGCGGATGATGTCCGCGCGCTTGCCGACCGCGATCTCGCCGCGATCATTCAGTCCCACAGCCTCGGCCGGCGTCTTGGTGACGGTGCGAACGGCGCTCGACAGATCGATCGCCGGCACGTCGCGCGGCAATTGCAGCGCCGCCATCAGAAGGCTCGAGGGAATGTAGTCCGACGACAGGATGTCCAGCAGGCCTTCGCGGGCAAGATCGATCGCGGCGATGTTGCCGGAATGCGATCCGCCGCGCACCACGTTCGGCGCGCCCATCAGGATATCGATGCCGGCTTCGTGCAGGCCACGGGCGGCTTCCTTGGTGGTCGGAAACTCCGCCACCGCGACGCGGTCACGCAAGGCGTCGGCGACGTTTTCCTCCGTGGTGTCGTCGTGACTGGCGAGCGGTATCTTGTATTCATGCGCCAGTGCGACGATGGCGCGCATGTTGTTTTCGGCATAGGCCTTCTGGTAGGCGAAGCGGCGGGCGAACAGCACGTCGAGCTCGGCGTCGGTCATGCCCCCGCCTTTGCCGCGATAGTATTCGCGCAGCTTGACCTCGTCGCGGAACTGGCGCTGGCCGGGTGTGTGGTCCATCAGCGACATCAGCCGCACGTCGGGCCGGTCGATCAGCTCCTTGGCTTCCTCGACCACGTCCGGCATGGGAATTTCGCAGCGCAGATGCAGGAAGTGATCGGCGCGCAGCAGGTCGGCCTCGCGGGCCGAGCTGATGGCGGCTGCGAGAATGCCGGCGCGGCCGTCGACATCCTCCGCGCCGTCCTCGCGCCAGACCCTTAAGGAGTCCAGCACCGTGGTGATGCCGCAGGTGGCGAGCTGGCCGTCATAGGAGACGACGGCGGCGGTTGCATCCCAAAACACCTTTGGCCGCGGCACGTAATGGGCTTCGAGATGGTCGGTGTGCAGCTCGATCAGGCCCGGCATCACCAGATCGCCGCGCGCGTCCTCGTGGCCGGCGGGCGCCTTGCCCTCGCCGAATTCGGCGATGCGGCCGTCGGCAAAGGCAATCCAGCCCTGTTCGATCACGCGGTCGGCGAGAACGAGGCGGGCATTGCCAAGAACGGTTTCGGACTTCGTCGAAGTCATTGCAGTCTTCCTCATGCCGCCGCGGCAAAGGCCGTCACATCGACGATGCGATCGGCAATCTGGTGGCGGATTTCGTCATCATGGACGATCGCGACCATGGCGACGCCCTTGCGTTTCTTCTCCTCGATCAACTCAACGACAACGGCACGGTTGGCGGCATCGAGCGAGGCGGTCGGCTCGTCGAGCAGCAGGATCGGATAGTCCGAGATGAAGCCGTGGGCGATGTTGACGCGCTGCTGCTCGCCGCCGGAGAAGGTCGAGGGCGGTAGCCGCCACAGCCGTTCGGGGATGTTGAGCCGGCGCAGCAGCGCCCCGGCGCGCTGGCGGGCTTCCTCGCGGGGCAGGCCGTTCGCGATCAGCGGCTCGGCGACGACGTCAATAGTCGGCACCCGCGGCACCGCGCGCAGGAACTGGCTGACATAGCCGATGGTCGAACGGCGCACGCCGAGCACTTGGCGCGGCTCGGCGGTGGCGAGGTCAATCACCGTGCCGCGATGACGGATGCCGACGCGGCCGGCGTCGCAGCGGTAATTGCCGTAGATCATCTTCAGGATCGACGACTTGCCGGCGCCGGAGGGTCCCGAGAGAACGACGCATTCGCCGGCATCGACATGGAAGGAGACGCCGCGCACCACGGGCAGTTCGACGCCGCCCTGCAAATGCATGACGAAGGTCTTCTGGGCATTGCTGAGTTCGATCATTGCGGTCATTGCAGGGCTCATGGCGGCAGGATCGAGGAAACAAGGAGCTGCGTGTAAGGCTCGCACGGATCGTCGAGCACCTGGTCGGTGAGACCGGTCTCGATCACCTGGCCGCCCTTCATCACCATCACGCGATGCGACAACAGCCGCGCCACCGCCAGATCATGGGTCACGATGATGGCGGCAAGCCCGAGCTCGCTGACGAGGCTGCGCATGAGATCGAGCAGGCGCGCCTGCACGGAGACATCGAGCCCGCCGGTCGGCTCATCCATGAACACCAGCCGCGGCTCGGTGACGAGGTTGCGCGCGATCTGCAGGCGCTGGCGCATGCCGCCGGAATAGGTGCGCGGCGCATCGTCGATGCGCGAGACTTCGATCTCGACCCGCTCCAGCCAGTTCGAGGCAGCCTCGCGGATGCGGCCATAGTGATTCCACCCCACCGCCATCAACCGTTCGCCGACATTGGCGCCGGCCGAGACCGCCATGCGCAGGCCCTGGGCGGGATCCTGGTGCACAAAGCCCCAGTCGGTGCGGAACAGGAAGCGACGCTCGGCTTCGCCAAGCGCGGCGAGGTCGCGCAGCACGCCATCGCGCATGCGATAGGAAACGCGGCCCGCGCTCGGCGCCAGTTGCGCCGACAACAGCTGCAGCAGCGTGGATTTGCCCGAGCCGGATTCGCCGACCACCGCCAGCACCTCGCCGGGATAAAGCGAAAAGGAAACGTCGCGGCAAGCGTTGAGCCGGCCATAATTCTTCGCGAGGCCTTCGGCGACCAGCAGCGGTTCGTCGTCTTCCGTCAAGTGATCAGCCATGCGCCCGGTCCTTGTGCGGTGCTGCGCTTTCGGTTCCGTGATGACCGGCCGCCTGCCGGCCTTCGCAATAGTCGGTGTCGGAGCAGACGAACATCCGGCTGCCCTGGTCATCGGTGACGATCTCGTCGAGATAGGAATCGTCGGCCCCGCACAGCGCGCAGGGCGCGTCGAAACGGTAGCGCGTGAAGGGATGGTCCTCGAAATCCAGCGACACCACCTTGGTGTGCGGCGGGATGGCGTAGATGCGCTTTTCGCGGCCGGCGCCGAACAATTGCAGCGCCGCGCAATCGTCCATCTTGGGATTGTCGAATTTCGGGGTCGGGGAGGGATCCATCACATAGCGCGCATTCACCTTCACCGGATAGGCGTAGGAGGTTGCGATGTGGCCGAAGCGCGCGATGTCCTCGTAGAGCTTCACGTGCATCAACCCGTACTCGCCGAGCGCATGCATGCGGCGCGTTTCGGTCTCGCGCGGCTCAAGGAAGCGCAGCGGCTCGGGGATCGGCACCTGGTAGACCAGCACCTGGCCCGCATGCAGCGCCGCCTCGGGAATGCGGTGGCGGGTCTGGATCACGGTGGCGTCTTCGGTCGCGGTCGTGGTCGCCACGCCGGCGGTTTTCGCAAAGAATTTGCGGATCGAGATCGCATTGGTGGTGTCGTCGGAGCCCTGATCGATCACCTTCAGCACGTCGTCGGGGCCGAGGATCGCTGCGGTGACCTGCACGCCGCCGGTGCCCCAGCCATAGGGCATCGGCATCTCGCGGCTGGCGAACGGCACTTGATAGCCGGGAATCGCGATCGCCTTGAGGATCGCGCGGCGGATCATCCGCTTGGTCTGCTCGTCGAGATAAGCGAAATTGTAGGCTGAGGCGTTCATTCCGCAGCCTCCTTCAGCGGTTCCGCGCCGGCCGCGGCAAAAAACTCCGCGCGCAATTTCCGCAGCAGGCCGAGCTCGGACTGGAAGTCGACATAATGCGGCAGCTTGAGATGCTCGACGAAGCCGGTCGCCTGCACATTGTCGGAATGCGACATGACGAATTCCTCGTCCTGCGCCGGCGCCTTGATCTCCTCGGTCAGCTCGCGCGCGCGCAAGGAGCGGTCGACCAGCGCCATCGACATGGTCTTGCGCTCGCTCTGCCCGAAGGCGAGGCCATAGCCGCGGGTGAAGCACGGCGCTTCGCTCGCCGAGCCCTTGAACTGGTTGACCATCTGGCATTCGGTCATCGGGATGGCACCGAGCGGCACCGCAAAGCCGGCATCCTCGGCGAAGAACTCCACCTCGACCTCGCCGAAGCGGATCTCGCCGGCAAAAGGATGGCTGCGGCCATAGCCGCGCTGGGTGGAATAGCCGAGCGCGAGCAGGAAGCCCTCGTCGGCGCGGGCAAGATTCTGCAGGCGAAGGTCGCGGTCGGCGGGAAAGCTAAGGGGTTCGCGCGTGAGATCGCCGACCGGCGTATCGGCATCGACTTGCGGCGACGGCTCGATCAGGCCGTCGCGGCCAAGGATGTCGGTAACACGCGGCATTGCGGCGAGCGGCTCGCCCACGGCCGGCGCGTCCGGCGTGCTGTCTTCCGTGAGCTGCGGATCGAGCAGACGGTGGGTGTAGTCGAAGGTCGGACCGAGCACCTGGCCGCCCGGGATGTCCTTGAAGGTCGAGGAGATGCGGCGGCGGACCTGCATGGTGCCGGTGTCGACCGGCTCGGTCGCGCCGAAACGCGGCAACGTGGCGCGGAAGGCGCGCACCAGGAAGATCGCCTCGATCAGGTCGCCGCGCGCCTGCTTGATGGCCAGCGCAGCGAGCTCGCGGTCGTACAGCGAGCCCTCGGTCATCACGCGGTCGACGCCGAGGCTGAGCTGTTCGGCGATCTGCGGCAGCGAAATCTCTGCAACCTCGCGGTCGCCGCGCCGCTCATGCGCCAGCAGGCGATGGGCGTTCTCGATGGCGCGTTCTCCGCCCTTGACGGCAACATACATCGCTCAAGCTCCATGCGCGGCAAGCCGCGTGGTTCTGGGGATCGCGACCATGGCGTCGTCATGCACCAGCACGACATCGATGCCGCGCGGAAACAGCGTTGCGTTGATGGCAAGCTGCTCGAGCAGATTGGCCGGGATCTTCGCCTGCAGCACCGCGGTGCCGTCGATGCCGGGACCCGTCAATGCGAAAGCGGGCCCCGAGCTGAGGCTGTCGACCTGCAGGATCACGGTTGTGGAACGATCCGGGTATTCATTGCTGCCGAGCGCGAAGCCGTCGAGCGACGGCAGATGCTGCGGGTCGGCGATCACGGCAAAGCTGCACACCGACATGTCCTCGATAACGGGCGTGCTGGTGTGGAACTTGAGCCACTTGGCGACCTGGAACGTGGCCGACATCGCATCGTCGAGCCAGACCGGCGTGTCATGATCGAACAAAGTGAGCGCGATCGCCGCCGTGCCGCGCATCATCGGACTTGGCGCGCCTGCAACAGCGCGAATGCGCTGCACGCTGCCGGGACGCGCCATCGCGTCCATCACCGAGCGGAAGGTCGATTGGGCTGACAGCACCTTGTCGGCAAAACCCGGCGGCAGTTCGGCGAACGTCACCATCACTTATCCCTCACCGCGCACCATGGTGTAGAAATCGACCCGCGTTGCCGCCGCTTCCGCGGATTTGCGGCTGCGCTGCGCCGCCATTGAGATTCGCAGCGGCGCCAGCACCTTGGCTTCAACCGCGTCGGCGAGCCCGCGCGACTGCATCATGGCGTCGCACAGCGCGATCATCCGCGCCTTCGCAACATCGCGCCCGAGCGTGTAGCCGAAGCCGACTTCGCCGGTGGAAAGCCGCACCGCGGCGCGCGAGACGGTGGCCTCGCCGAGATTGAACGGCGCGCCGTCGCCGCCGATGCGGCCGCGCACCATGACGAGGCCGTTCTCCGGTTCCCGCAGCGCTTCATGGGCGGGCAGGTCGATTGCGCGCAGGCATTCGGCGATCCCGGCGCTATCCGAATGCGCCAGCACCGTCATCGCCGCCTTGCGCCGCGCCACTATCGCGCTTTCCGCCGTCATGGCCATACCCGGTCTCGTCCGATTCAAGTCTTGCCTGATTCAAGTTGTCTATGTTAATAGACAACTTCATAGCCAACGTAAATGACTGTTTCGTGACACCGCCATGATTTTCCCGGCAACCATTTTCGGCAGCGCGGCATGAGTTTGCAGGATGTCGCATCGGGCGTGGCGCTGTGGCGCCAGGTCGCCGACGGAATCGAGCGCGGCATCGCCGACGGGCGTTTTGCGGCCGGCGAAAAGCTGCCGGGCGAGGTCGAGATAGCGGAAACCTATCGCGTCAACCGCCACACGGTGCGGCGTGCGCTCGCCGCGCTCGCCGAACGCGGGCTGGTGCGCGCCGAGCGCGGCAGCGGAACCTATGTGGAGGCGGCCCGGATCGCCTATCCCTTGCGCTCACGCACGCGGTTCTCCGAAATCGTCG
>Ga0081540_1002334_pt1 | contig 15533 bp, 12 predicted proteins | sample TabmetS2T1R1_FD_71024 | JGI IMG/M metagenome (GOLD analysis project Ga0081540, IMG submission 71024) | Tabebuia heterophylla rhizosphere microbial communities from the University of Puerto Rico - S2T1R1 | ecosystem: Host-associated > Plants > Roots > Rhizosphere ... | reverse complement strand
TCGAAGACAGCGGCCCGCTCAAGCCGGTGACGAAACCGACAAGAATTTCCGCACGCGCCGGCGCAACCGCACCCAGCAGGAACGCGGCGCCGATCAACAAGATGCTGTTCTTTTTCATGATGCGACTCCATGTAAGCGAAAAGCCCTAGGCCTGCCCCGCAGGCAACAGCGCAAGCACACGCAGCGGACTGCCGGAGCCATTCTGGATCTTCAGCGGCGCAGCGACGATCACCGCGCCGGTCGGCGGCAGCTGATCGAGATTGCACAGGCACTGCAGCCCATAACGCCCACTGCCGTGCAGAAAATGATGCGCCGGATAAGGCGGATCGAGATGGCCGGCCTGCCCGGCATCGGTTCCGATCGTCTCGGTGCCGAAGCCGATGACGCCGCGCTCCTCGACGAGCCAGCGCATCACGGCAGCATCCGGCCCAGGCGTATGCGCGCCGTCGTCCTTCAGATTGGCGTAGTCGCGCCAGCCTTTCTTCGACCAGTCGGTACGCAGCAGCACCCAGTGGCGAGGAGGAATCCGTCCGTGGCTTTTTTCCCAGGCCTCGACAACCGGAATCGAGAGCAGGAAGTCCGGATCCTTCGCGGCCTGCGCCGAGCAATCAATCACGCAGGCCGGCGCGATCATGTCGCGCAGCGGCAGCGTGTCGACCGAGTTGTTCGGCAGATCCTTGCCGGTGAACCAATGGATCGGCGCATCGAAATGCGTGCCGGTATGCTCGCCGAAGGTAAGGTTATTCCAGTACCAGGCGGGGCCGGCAGCGTCGTATTGGGAAATCCGCTGGATACGCACGGGCGCGGCCTGGCCGAATTCTGGCGGCAGCACGATGACCGGGAAGTCCGGGCTGAGGGTGAAGGTCAGATCGACGACACGCACGGCGCCGGATGCAACCGCGCCGGCAAATTGCATAAGACCGCTGCTATCCATTGCGCTTCTCCCATTTCGACTAACTCGCCTACGCCCCAAGCTCGCGCTCGACCGCCTTCGGATTGGCCGCAAGGCGCCGGCGAATGTCCTCTGCGACATCACCCACGAATACATCCTCTAGTCCGCGCTTGAGCGCCGAGACGATGGCAGTCGCAACCGCGCGCGGTGCCACCTTCGGCGGCGGCACCGTCTGGAACCATTCGATATCGAGCGGCCCCGTGAACACGTTCACTACCTTGACGCCACCGGGCCGAAGCTCCGCGCGCAGGCAGTGCGACAAGGAGAGACAGGCGGCCTGCGAGGCAGAATACGCGCCGAACACCGGCCAGTTCGCCAGCGCATAGACCGATAGGATGTTGACCCAGGCCGCAGCGTTGTTGACGCCATCGGAACCGCGCATCCGCATTGCCGGCCCGAATGCCTGCGCCAGATGCACGAACCCGAGATAGCTCTGGTCGATCTCGTCGCGCACGACGCTGGTGCCTTGACGATCGAGCAACCCGCCCGCGCGGACATGCTCGGTGGTATTGACGAGAATGTCGACCTTGCCACCGATATCGGCGGCAAGGTCAGCAACAGACTTTTCGTCGCCGACATCAAGCGGGACGATCTCGACGCCCTCCTGCGCCCGCAACGCGTCCTCGCCGCGGAACGGCTTCCACGGCTCGGCGATGCCAACGAACACGATCGATGCGCCCGCTGCCTTCAGTGCGGCCACCATCTCCTGGCCAACGATGCTCCGCCCGTTCGTCACGAGAACGCGCCGGAATTTCGGATCGGCCGTCATCTCACGCCATTGCCTGTCATCCGTCATGTTGGGGGTCTCACGTTCGGGTTGCGCGAAGGCCACGGCCTGCCCGCTCTTGTCCAGTTGAAACGACATCACGACCGGCATGCCCTCTTCGCAATCGGCATGCAGGTGCGTCACAAGCCTCGGTCCGCATTCCAGGGCAACCAGGCCGACGCGCCATGGCGCGCGCTCGCGGAAGTGCACGTCGGCCGGGATATGAAGCGTGGTTTCGCTGAGCAGAGTGCCTCGCCGCGGCGCATCCGCGAACGCGAGATCGGCGGAAAGACACGCCGGACAGGCATCGCGCGCCGGATAGCAGAATGTCCCACAGGCATCGCAGCGCTGCAGCATGAAGCGGCCTTCGGCAGCGGCCCGCGTGAATCCGTGCGACGCGCGGCTGCGCGCGCCCGGCGGCGACGTCGGCAAGCGCGTCCGCAGCAGCGGATTCTTTCGGCGCGGACGCGCGATCGGCTCGATCATGCGCCTGATCCTGCGAGGATCGCAGCGGCCGAAGCAAGGCCGCGATCATAATTGATCATTCCGAAGCCCGATGCCAATCCAATACGCGCATTCCTAACCTGCGTCGAACCGGCCAGCCCCAGCACCTGGCGCAGCGCCTCGACCACGCCGAGATAAGCGCCGCCCGCCCCTGCCTGCCCGACCGAAAGCTGTCCGCCCGACGTGTTGTGCGGAAACGTCCCGTCGATCGTCAGATCATGCTGCCGCACGAAGTCCGGTCCTTCGCCCTTCTTGCAGAAGCCGAGATCCTCGAACTGCATCATCGAGATCACGGGGTAATCATCATAAGTTTCGACGAAGTCGAGATCGTCAGGCTGGACGCCGGCCATCGCGTAGAGCTCATCGATATCCATCGCCCATCCGCCTCGCACCTGAACGGGATCGTCGCCGAACGCGTTGTGGCGCTCGATCGTGGCAAGAATCCTGGCGGCGGGCAGTTTCAACGATGCGGCGATATCCTCGCCCATCACCAGGAAAGCCTCCGCGCCGGCGCAAGGCATCACGCAATCGAACAAATGCAGGGGGTCGGCGATCGGCCGCGCCGACATGTATTGCTCGATCGTCAGCGGCGCTTTCATCAGGGCGTGGGGATTGCGCAGGGCGTTACTGCGCTGGGCGACGGCGATCTTGCCGAAATCCTCGCGGCGGGCGCCGAACGTCCGCATGTAGTTGCGCGCGATCAGCGCAAAGCTCGCATTGGCGCCGCCCGCGCCGTAGGGATAGACGGCATCCTGGTTGAAGCGCGAGAAATTTTCCAGCGTGTGGCGGAAGGAATCGACATGGTTGGTGTCGCCGGCCACGCAAGCCACGATGCGGGCATCGCCCGCCTGCACCGCCCGCGCGGCGCGGCGTAGCGCGGCGATCGCGCTCGCGCCGCCCAGCGGAATGGTATCGATCCATCGCACGCATAGGCCGAAATGCTGGGTAAGACCGATCCCGCTGTCGAGCCCCGCCGTGAAACTCGAAACGCAGAACCCGTCGATGTCGCGCGGCGTGATCCCGGCGCCATCGACCAGCGCCTTCAGCGCACGGCTGATCCACCACTGCGCGCTCTCGATCGAGTAGCGCACATAGGGGATCGTCACTGGCACCGCCATCACGACACGATCGTATGGTGTTCGGACGGAGCGCTGCATCGGATTGCCGGGTTTCCTGTGATCCGTTCAGAGCACGGTCAGCTTGACGTCGATATTGCCGCGCGTTGCGTTGGAATATGGGCAGCGCTCGTGGGCGCCGGCTACGACTTCCTTGGCCACGGACTTCTCCAGTCCCGGCAGTTGCACCTTGAGTTCGACGGTGAGCGCGTAGCCGATCGCGACCGGTCCCATGCCGACTTTGGCGGTGACGCTCGGCTCCGCCGACGGCGTGATCTTGCGCGTGCGCGCGACGAGCTTCACCGCACCCAGGAAGCAGGCGGCATAGCCGGCGGCAAAAAGCTGCTCCGGATTGGTGCCGGGCCCGCCCGGACCGCCCAGCGACTTCGGCAACGACAGCGCCACCGACAACAGGCCGTCGTCGCTCGCCGCTCTGCCGTCACGCCCACCGGTCGCCGTCACTTCGGCTTCGTACAGAATCTTGTCCGGCTGCAGCATGGCGTCTCCTCAAGAACTCTTCGGCTTGTCGGGCGTGCGCGCGACGGTGGCGCGGAAATCTTGGCGGGCGCGATCGTTCGCGAGTGCAAAGCTCGGTCCACGGCTCGGCCCGGTGCCGTTGAGACGCTGCAGTTGGACCCACATCTCGGCGCTCTTCAACGCGACCGCCGCGCAGTTCACCACCGGCGCATGGCCGATCGTAAAGCCATGCTCGCTCGCGATGAGCAGGCCGGGCAACACGCCGGCCGGAATAATGACGTCCACGCCGCGATCGACGAGCGGCTGCGCGCACGCCGCAAAGTCGCTGAGCATGCGCGCTTTCGCCGTTGCATCGCCTGCGAACGCTGCGCTGAAATCTTCCGGCCGGCAGCCCATGCCGGTGACATGCACCACGCGGCCGGAAAGCCCGTAGCGATCGGCCTGCTCGTAATGCCAAACCTCGAACGCGCTATCGAGCGTGACGAGGCCGAGGCGACGGCCAAGCTGCGAGGCCGCGAGCAGCGTCGCCTCGCCGACTCCGACCACGGGAATCGTGAGCGCGGAGCGCAGCTCGTAAAGTCCTGGGTCCTGGAAATGGCCCATCACATAGGCATCGAAGCCGTTCTCCTGCGCCGCTAGCCCGTGGTCGACGGCCTGGATGGCGCAACGGAATTCGCTGAGGCGGCCGAAGTCACGATCGGCGGGCGTGATGCCCTCGACATGGACCGTGGTGCCGGGCGCGGCGATGTCGTTGAGATAGGCCGAAAGCCGCGCCATGTAGGGTGCGCTCGTGGCCTGGTCGACGAAGCTCTGCCAGAAGATGCGCACAGCGGATATCCCGTTCACAGGCGGCGCGTGGCGCCATTCCATCGACAGAAATATTTCAACCACAAAATAATTTTCGCGTCAATTGAACGGCGTACCGGCGCGTTCTGCGCGCGACGATATCGCGTTGCCGAAAGGACAGTCAGCTAATGCCTCTCCCTTTTGCATAGGCTAATTCAGCTTTCTCGCCTGCCCACCTCGCCGCAAATTTTTTCCACGGACCGCGAAATTGGCGTATTGACGTTCGCCCGAGAAATACTTTAGGCTTTAAATAATTACAGGGATCGGAAACAATCGACAGGGATCGGGCGCCGTGCGGACGCACGTCGCGTTGATAGTTGCGTTGATAAAGGCTCGGCGATCGTGGCTGAAATCACCAACCTCGGGACAGCAGGTGCTACGGGCGGGTTCGCATTCGCCGCGGCTGGTCCCCGCGTTTCAGGATCTGGCGACCTGAGCGGCCACGAAGTCGCGGACCAGGCCGGCGAAAGCGTCCGGCATCTGATCGGGAAGCGGAACCATGCCTCCTGAAAGCTCACGCAAGATGCTGCCCGCGATGGCTCCGGCGACCTTTGGGGCCACCGGATGAACGTGCGGATCGCCCGTCGGTGCAATGACGAGCGTGGGGCACTGGATGTGTCCCAGACGATCCTCCATCCGATAGCGATTTACTACCCGATGGCCTTCCGCCGCCATCGCGCCGGCGCGCAGGGCGTCGATCGTGAAACGTTGCAGCAGATCGATATCGTCAGCGGGATAGAACGGCTGCCGGCGCGCCCACAGCTCAGTGAGGTGGGAGCCGTCGGCCCGCGCCTCGACATCATCGATGACACGCATGCCGTGATGCCTGGCGCGGCGCGCGGCATCGACGAAAGCACAGGCAGAGAGCACCAGCGCGCTTACCCGCCCAGACGCCGATGCGGCCATTTCAACCGCGATCGCCGCGCCGGTGTGATGCCCCACGATCGCGGCGCGCGGCTCTTCCAGCGCATCGAGCAACGCGAACGCCCCCTGTGCCCACAGTTCAATCGAGGGATCGCCGGCAGGCGGATCGGAGTCGCCGAAACCGAGCGTGTCCATGGCGATCGCGCGGAAATCGCGGCCGAGCAGCGGCAGCACGTCGCGGTATTCGTCCCACGAGCGCGGCGTCTGGTGCAGCAGGAGAACGGGAAAGCCGGTTCCTGCCGTGGCGACATGGATTCGTCCAAGGCGCGTCGTAACGAAGCGGCGCTCGACGCTGGAACCGGCTCTGCTGGCGCTCATCTGTCAACTCCATCCCGACGCGGGGACCAGGTCCGCGCCGGCCCTCAGTGGCAATTGCGGCATCGATCGTGCTGGTCCGACCTCGATCCATGCTGACATCTCGCTCAGGTCGCGGCTGTTTTCAACCAAGGGGAATGCAATGCGCAAGATGTTGAGTTTGACTGCACTCATCGGCGGCCTCGTCGCGGCCTCGACCGCACAGGCCGACATCACGGTCGGATTCGTGACGTCGCTCAGTGGACCCGGCTCCTCGATCGGCATTCCCTACGGGCGCGGCATCCAGGCCGCCGTGGAATACAAGAGCGAGGTCAATGGCGAGAAGATCAGGTTGATCCAGCTCGACGACGGCTCCGATCCGTCTGCCGCAACCCGCAATGCACGCAAGCTCATCGAGGAAGAGAAGGTCGATCTGCTGATTGGCACCGCGACCACCCCCTCGACCATTGCGATGATGGGGGTCGCGACCGAACTGAAGGTGCCGATGATCGCCGTCTCGCCGTTGAGCGGACAGCCAAATCCGGCGGATCAATGGGCTATTTCCGTTCCGCAGCCTGCTTCGCTGCTGGTCAAGATCGTTGCTGATCGCATGAAGCGCGATGCGATGAAGAAAATCGGCTATATCGGCTTCTCCGACGCCTGGGGCGATCTCGTCTACAACGGCGCCAAGGCGGCGGAAACCGAGGACGGCATCAAGGTGCTGACCAACGAGCGCTACGCCCGCGTCGATACGTCGGTCACCGGCCAGATCCTGAAAGTTCTGGCGGTGCAGCCGGATGCCGTGCTGATCGGCGGATCGGGCACGCAAGGCGCGCTGCCGTTGCTGGCGCTCGGTGAGCGCGGCTTCAAGGGCCCGACCTACGGCACCGTCGCGCTGGTCAACCCGGATTTCGTGCGCGTCGGCGGCAAGGCCGCGGAAGGAATCCAGGTCTCCGCCGGCCCGGTCATCGTGGCCGAGCAGCTTCCCGACAGTCACTTCGCCAAGAAGCTCGCGCTCGAGTTCCGCGCCGCTTTCCAGAAGGCCAATAATCTGCCGACCACCGACGGCTTCTCGGCCTATTCCTTCGACGGCTGGATGATCTTCACGACAGCGGCGGCGCGCGCCCTGAAGACCGCCAAACCCGGCACCACCGAATTCCGCAAAGCGCTGCGGGACGAGATCCTCAACACCAAGGAACTCTCGGGCGTGCACGCGGTCTACAATTTCAAGCCCGGCGCCTATTACGGCGTGGACGAGCGCGCGCTGGTGATCGTCCGCCTGAAAAACGGCGCCTGGACCTACGAGCCCTGAGCGATGCCGAGGCACGATAAAGAAGGACGGCCGGCGGCATGACGGCAGACATCGCAGCGATCCTTGCGATCGACGGCATCGCCACCGGGGCGGTCTACGCCCTGGTGGCGATCGGAACCGTGCTGATCTTCACCGTGACGCGGGTGATCTTCATTCCGTTCGGTGACATCGCCGCCTTCACGGCGCTGACGCTGGCCGCGCTTGATGCCAGGCAGCTTCCCGGGACGGTCGGGCTGGTTGTCGTGCTGGCATGCATGGCCTGCCTGATGGAGATCGGCTCGCTGGTGCGCGCCCGCGAGCTTCGCTCGGTGCCAAAGGCCGTCCTCTTCTATCTCGTGCTGCCCCTGATTGTCGTCGGCATCGTCTGGCTCTCGATGCGCGTCAATCCGCCGATGCCGGTCCGCATCGTGCTGGCACTGCTGCTGATCATGCCGATCTCGCCGCTGCTCGACCGGATCGTGTTTCGCCCGATTGCGGATGCTTCGGTCCTTCTGCTGCTAACGGTCTCGGTCGCGCTGCATTTCGCGCTGGTCGGCCTTGGCCTGTTGTTCTTCGGCCCCGAAGGCGTGCGGACCGAACCGCTGACGTCGCTCGCGCTTGACATCGCCGGCGTGCACGTCTCCGGACAGACGGTGCTGATCCTCGTTGCGGCATTGGTGTTCAGCGGCCTCTTGTTACTGTTCTTCGACTACACCCTGCTCGGCAAGGCCCTGCGCGCAACCGCATTCAACCGGACCGGCGCGCGGCTGATGGGAATCCGGCCCGCGCGAGCAGGAACCATTGCCTATCTCCTGGGATCGTTGATGGCGGGCGTCTCCGGCATCCTGATCGCTCCGGTCAACACGATCTTCTACGACTCCGGATTCCTGCTCGGCCTGAAAGCCTTCGTCGGCGCCATCGTAGGCGGCATGACGAGTTATCCGGGCGCGGCACTGGGCGCATTCGGCGTCGGCATCCTCGAAAGCTTCGCCTCGTTCCAGAGCAGCACCTTGAAGGACGTCATCGTCTTCTCGCTGCTGATCCCCGTCCTGCTCTGGCGCTCGCTCGCCTCGCAGCATTCCGAAGAGGAGGTCGAGGAGTGACGCCGCAACAGATCCGCCTCGTCATTGTCGCTGCGATCGCCTGCCTCGCGGCGGCTCCCTACGTGCTCAATCCGTTCAGCATCACGCTGCTGAACTACATCGGCATCTACTCGCTTGCGGCCATCGGGCTCGCGCTGCTCACCGGGGTTGGCGGCATCGTGTCGTTTGGCCAGGCGGCCTTCGTCGGAGTCGCGGCCTACTCAACCGCGTGGGTGACTGCGCTGAACGGCTATTCGCCGTGGCTTGGGCTGGTGGTGGCCGTGGTTCTCACCTGCAGCATCGCGGCGATCCTCGGCTTCGTGACGCTACGGCTGGGCGGCCACTTCCTGTCGCTCAGCACGGTCGCCTGGGGACTGGCGATCGCGTTCCTGTTCGGCAACATCGACGGACTCGGTCAGCATAACGGCATCTCGGGCATTCCGCCGATCTCGATCGGCCCGGTCGCTCTGGTCGAGAGCCGGCAGATCTATTTCCTGATCTGGACCATCGTCGTTGCGATGCTGCTGCTCTGCTACAACCTGCTTGACTCCCGGATGGGCCGCGCCATGCGCGCGCTGCGCGGTGGCAACACGCTCGTCGAAAGCCTCGGGATCAGCGCGTTCCAGATCAAGCTGGTGACGTTCGTCATCGCCGCATTCCTCGGTGCGCTGTCCGGATGGCTCTACGCCCATCTCGGCCGTTTCGTCAGCCCCGGGCCGTTCGACGCCAGCATGGGTATCGAATATCTGATGATGGCGATGGTCGGCGGTGCCGGCAGCATTTTGGGCGGCGTCGTGGGCGCAGCCATCGTCACGCTGCTGAAGAATGCTGTGCAGGATTACCTGCCGCTGATTGCAAAGGGCGCTTCCGGCCAACTCGAGATCGTGGCGTTCTCGGCGCTGTTCATCCTGTTCCTGCAACGCGCGCGGCAAGGCATCGTCCCGTTCCTCTTCGGATTCCTGCCGGCTCTGAAATTGTCCCGTCCGCAAACCGCCGCGCCACTGCCGCGTCGCCAGCAGCCGGCACCCGGCACGCTCCTGCTCAGAGTCAACCACGCGCAGCGGCGATTCGGCGGCCTCGTCGCTGTCAACAATGTCAGCTTCGAGGTGAAGTCCGGCGAAATCCTCGGGCTGATCGGGCCGAACGGCGCCGGCAAGACCACCATGTTCAACCTGCTCACCGGCGCGCTGCGCGCCAACAGCGGCGAGATCGCATTCGCGGGACGGTCGATCACCCACGACCAGCAATTCCACATCGCCCGGTCCGGAATCTCCCGCACCTTCCAGCACGTCAAGCTGCGCCCTCGCATGAGCCTGCTCGACAACGTGCTGCTCGGCACCTATGCGCGCACCAAGACCGGCCTGTTCGCCGGCGCGCTGCGCCTGAACCAGGCGGAGGAAGAAAGCGCGCGCTACGAGGCGCTGCAGCAGCTCGAACGGGTCGGGCTCGGCGACAAGCCTTTCGAGCTCGCCGGCAACCTGCCACTCGGCAATCAGCGCGTGCTCGAGATCGCCCGCGCACTCGCGGCCGATCCGACGCTGCTTGTCCTCGACGAGCCGGCGGCCGGCCTGCGCCGCCAGGAAAAGCTCAGGCTCGCAGAACTATTGCGATCGCTGCGCGCGGATCACCTCACCATCCTGCTGGTCGAGCACGACATGGAGTTCGTCATGTCGCTGGTCGACCGCATTGTCGTGCTCGATTTCGGCTCAAAGCTCTGCGAAGGCGACCCGGCGGCGATCCGCAGCGACGCACGCGTCCAGGAAGCCTATCTCGGAGGTGTTGCGTGACACAGCTGTTCTCGGTCGAGAATGTGTCGGTCGCCTACGGCAAGGTAGAAGCCGTGCGCAATGTCTCGCTCTCCGTCGACCAGGGCAAGATCGTGACCGTGATCGGCCCGAACGGCGCCGGCAAGACCACCCTGCTGATGGCGGCGATTGGACTATTGAAGTTCACAGGCCGAATGATCTTTCAGGGCGCCGATCTTGGGAAGATCGATGTCGAGGGCCGCGTCGAACGCGGCCTGTGCCTCGTGCCCGAGAAGCGCGAGCTTTTCGCCGACATGTCGGTCGCCGACAACCTGTTGCTCGGCACCTACAGCTTGCGCGATCGATCGACGATGCGGAAGAGCCTCGACGACGTGTTCGATCGCTTCCCGCGGCTGAAGGAGCGCAGCAAACAGGCCGCCGGCACGCTATCGGGCGGCGAGCGGCAGATGCTGGCGCTCGGCCGCGCGCTGATGGCGAAGCCGAAGCTCCTCGTGCTCGATGAACCCAGTCTCGGCCTTGCGCCGCTCATCGTGCGTGAAATCTTCCGCACGATCGCCTCGCTGCGCAGCCTCGGCGTATCAGTGCTTCTCGTCGAGCAGAATGCCCGCGCCGCGCTGGAGACCGCGGACTTCGGCTATGTGCTGGAAACCGGCGAGATCACCCAGTCCGGACCGGCGGACACGCTGATCCACGATCCGAAACTGATCGCAGCCTACCTTGGTGGTCACTGACGCTAGCGCGACGGCCCGTGCAATTGCGAAACTGCGGTCATGTCAGCCTCCCGCAAACGCCGGCCTTGCGCGCACCCGCAAGGCGCAACACGCATTGATAATGCTTCATATCTAAAATATCATGTCAAGCGAACTGGCCGGGCTCCGGAGCCGGACGGCCGTACACAAAGCCTAGGAAACAGGCTGAAAAATGCACAGAAGTGCGCGCAGCGTCGTGCCGCCGCGCGCAAACCCGCAAGTTCGATTGACATCATTTTTGTTTGATGTCTAAAATTATATCCGGTCGTCCGGAGTTCCCCGCAAGGCCGAGGAGGCGAGCCATGGCAGAACGCTCTTTCGCGCGCGAGGTGGAAGACCTGAAGCTCGGCGCCGGCCAAGAGTTTCACGGCGAAGGCATCCTCGCCATCACCAAGGCCTTGCTCGAATGCGGCGTCAGCTATGTCGCCGGTTACCAGGGCGCACCGATCTCGCACCTGATGGACGTGCTGTCGGACGCGCAGGACATCCTGTCCGACCTCGGCGTGCATTTCGAATCCAGCGCCAGCGAAGCGACGGCGGCGGCGACGCTCGCCGCCTCGGTGATGTATCCGGTCCGCGGCGCGGTCACCTTCAAGGCGCCGGTCGGCATCAATGTCGCCTCCGACGCCCTTGCCAACCTCACTTCTGGCGGCGTGAAAGGTGGCGCGCTCGTCATCATCGGCGAGGACTACGGCGAAGGCTCCTCCATCATGCAGGAGCGTTCGCACGCATTTGCGATGAAGTCGCAGCTCTGGCTGGTCGATCCGCGCCCCAACGTGGCGTCGATCGCCAAGGCCGTCCACGATTCCTTTGACCTGTCCGAGGCGTCGAATACGCCCGTTATGCTGGAAGTGCGGATACGCGCCTGTCATGTGCATGGCCGCTTCGCCACCCGCGACAATGTCCGCCCTGCCTTTCCGCTGGCGCGCGCGCTCGAGCAGCCGTCGCGCGACACCAATCGCATCGTGCTGCCGCCGGCTTCATACCTGCACGAGAAGGAGAAGGTCGAGCAGCGCTGGCCCGCCGCGGTCGAGTTCATTCACGCGCGCGGCATGAACGAGGTTTTCGACGGCGACATCGCCGATATCGGCATCATCATGCAGGGCGGCATGTATAATGGCGTCATCACGGCGCTGCGCGAAGCCGGGCTTGCCGATATCTGGGGCGAGACCCGTCTGCCGCTCTACGTGATGAACGTGACCTACCCTATCGTTGACCGCGAGGTGATCGACTTCTGCCGTGGCAAGAAGGCGGTGCTGATGGTCGAGGAGGGCCAACCCGAATTCATCGAGCAGGCGCTGCACAAGATCCTGCGCAACGCCGACATTGCGGCCAAGCTGCACGGCAAGGACCTGTTCCCGATGGCCGGCGAGTACACCGCGCAGGTCATGGCCGAGGCGATCGGCGCCTTCATCCGCCGCTGGCGGCCGGATACGCTGCCGGATTCGGCGCGTGCGCCCAACATCGACCGTGTCGAGGTCGACGAGAAGATTCGTGCGCTGGCGGATGTGGTGCCGCCGCGGCCGCCGGGCTTCTGCACCGGCTGTCCGGAGCGGCCGATCTTTTCCGCGATGAAGCTGGTGGAGAAGGAGCTCGGGCCGCATCACGTCGCCGCCGATATCGGCTGCCACCTGTTTTCAATCCTGCCGCCGTTCAACATTGGCGCGACCACCATGGGCTACGGGCTCGGGCCGGCATCAGCTTCCGCCTTCAACGTGCCGGCGGGCAAGCGACCGATTTCGATGATGGGCGACGGCGGCTTCTGGCACAACGGGCTGACCAGCGGCGTCGGCAACGCCGTCTTTAACCAGCATGACGGCGTGATCGTGGTGGTCGACAACTATTATTCCGCCGCGACCGGCGGTCAGGACATTCCGTCGTCGCGCGCCGACAACCGTTCGCGTTCGACCAAGCATCCGATCGTCGAGGCGGTCAAGGGCGTCGGCGCCAAATGGGTGCGCCAGATCGACCGCACCTACGACGTCACGCGCATGCGCGACACGCTGCGCGAGGCGCTGACGACGGAAGAAAAGGGGCCAAAGATCATCGTCGCCTCGTCGGAATGCATGCTGAACAAGCAGCGACGCGTGAAGCCGCTGGCGGCGGCCGCTGTCAAACGTGGCGAGCGCGTCGTGCGCGAGCGCTTCGGTGTCGACGAAGACGTCTGCTCCGGGGACCATGCCTGTATCCGCCTGTCGGGCTGCCCATCGCTGTCGGTGAAGCCGACCACCGACCCGCTGAAGGACAATCCGGTCGCCGCCGTCGACAACAGTTGCGTGGGCTGCGGCCATTGCGGCGAGGTCGCGGACGCCGCCGTGCTGTGCCCCTCCTTTTATCGCGCCGACATCGTTTCCAATCCGACCGCGTTCGAAGCGCGGCTCGATCGCCTGTGGCGGCGACTGATCGGCGCATTGCAGCGCTGGCGCGTCGGCCGGCGGATCATGTTCGAGCAGGAGACGGCATGAACGTCTCCATCGCTCCCTCCTCCGTTGCGCTAAGCCAGGCGCGGCCGATCACCGTCGCGGTGCTTGCGATGGGCGGCCAGGGCGGCGGCGTGCTGGTCGACTGGATTGTGGCGCTGGCCGAGCAACGCGGTTGGTTCGCCCAATCGACATCGGTGCCCGGCGTCGCGCAGCGCACGGGCGCCACGATCTACTACATCGAAATGATCGCGCCCGACCCTGCCAAGCCGGGCCGTCACCCCGTGCTTTCGCTGATGCCGGCACCGGGCAAAGTCGACATCGTCATCGGCGCCGAATTGATGGAGGCCGGCCGGGCAATCCTGCGCGGCCTGGTCTCACCGGACCGCACCTTGCTGATCGGCTCTTCGCACCGCTCTCTGGCCATGATCGAGAAGACGGCGCCCGGCGATGGCACCGCCGATGCAGCACAAGTCTATGAGGCGGCAAACGCCGCGGCCAATCGTTTCATTGCTTTCGACATGGCCGAGATCGCGGATGCCACCGGCAGCGTGGTTTCCTCGGTGCTGTTTGGCGCGCTGGCGGGCTCCGGCGCCCTGCCCTTCACGACAGAAGATTTTGAAGCCACGATCCGCTCCTCGGGAGTCGGCGTCGAAGCCAGCCTGCGCGCCTTCGCCGCCGGCCGCGAGCGGGCCGCTGCCGCGCTCAAGCCGGACCCAAAGATCAAGCCGGCGGCAAAGCCGCCGCTCGCCAAACGCTTTCCGCGCCTCGAGCCGATCGGCCACGCCGGCTATGATGCGCTGGTCGCGCGGGCGCGGCAGTTGCCGGAGGCATCGCACGGCATCGTCGCCGCCGGCCTGCAGCGCGTCGTCGATTTCCAGGATGTCGCCTATGGCGGCGAATATCTCGATCGTCTGGAAGCGATGCCGCGCGATGCGACCCTGCTGCAGGCCTTTGCCAAATACCTTGCCGTCGCCATGGCTTATGACGATGTGATCCGCGTCGCCGATCTCAAGACGCGCGCGGGGCGATTCGACCGCGTGCGCCGCGAGGTGCGGGCCGCAGACGACCAGGTCCTCGCTATCACCGAATTTTTCCATCCGCGGATCGAGGAAATGGCAGGCCTGTTGCCGCGGCGACTTGGCGAGAAAGTCGAACGCAGCGCGTGGCTCGCCCGGCTTGTTGATCGCGGACGGAAACTGCGCACAACCGCGCCATCGTCGTTCCTGCTGCTGTTCTGCGTGGCGGGCCTCCGGCGTTTCCGCCGGCACTCGCTGCGGCATGCCCGCGAGATGCGCCATTTGGACGAATGGGCGCAGCGCATCCGGAAATTTGCCGCAAGCGATGTCGCGCTCGCCGTCGCCGTGTGCGAGGCGCGGCGTCTGGTCGGCGGATACTCCGACACGCATTCCCGCGGCGAATCCAAGTTCGACAAGGTGATGCGGGCGTCCGAGCGGCTGGCCGGCCGGGGCGATGCGGCCGAGTGGGTGCGGCGGCTGACCAGGGTCGCGCTAAAGGACGCCGATGGCGCCGAGCTCGATGGCGCCTTGCGCACCGTCGAGACGTTCGAGGACGCCTGAGGATGGACCAATTCGAGGTCGTGGTGTCGATGACCGAGGCGCTGACCCCGCGCATACGTGAATTCGTGCTGGCGCGCGCCAATGGCGCGCCCATGCCGGGCTGGGCAGCGGGCGCCCATATCGACGTCCATTTGCCCGATGTCGGCCGGCGCTCCTATTCGCTGATCGAGACGGCGTCGCCGCGGGCGGCAGCCGAACATCCGACCGCCTATCGCATCGCCGTGCTGCAGGAAGCCAAGAGCCGCGGCGGCTCCACCTTCATGCATGGCCTGAAGGCCGGCGATCGCCTGACGATCTCGCAGCCGGCGAACAACTTTCCGCTTGGCGCGGGCGCCGGCGAAGTCGCACTCGTGGCCGGCGGCATCGGCGTGACCCCGCTGCTTTCCATGGCTTGCGAACTGACCGCCGCCAGGCGGCCGTTCTCGTTCTATTATGCCGGCCGCAGCCGCAGCGAGCTCGCCTTTCTCAGCGATATCGAACCGCTGGCGAGCGCAACCATCCATGCCGACGATGAGGCCGGCCGTCTGTTTGATCTCGAAGGCCTGATGAACCGGCTCGCGCCGGACGCGCCGCTTTATCTGTGCGGGCCTCTGCCGATGATCGAAGCCGCCATTGCCCTCGCCAAGCGGATGGACTGGCCGCAGGGACGGCTGCATTTCGAAATTTTTGCCGCGCCCGAGGAGAAGGCCGGCGATGCGGCGTTCGAGGTCGAGCTGAAGAACAGCGGGCGCGTCTTCGAGATTCCTGCCGGCAAGACCATCCTCGAC
>Ga0081540_1002333_pt1 | contig 15537 bp, 17 predicted proteins | sample TabmetS2T1R1_FD_71024 | JGI IMG/M metagenome (GOLD analysis project Ga0081540, IMG submission 71024) | Tabebuia heterophylla rhizosphere microbial communities from the University of Puerto Rico - S2T1R1 | ecosystem: Host-associated > Plants > Roots > Rhizosphere ... | reverse complement strand
GAGGCAGCCGGTTCGGGTACTACCTGACGATCGTGCTCTCCGCGGTCGGGCTCGTCGGTGCGGTCGTCTACCTGTTCAGCTCGGAAGGAACCGTCTTCGGGGGCACGTTGCTGATCGCCCTGACCAACGCGCTCGTCCTCTACCTCCTGCTCGGGAGGCAGAGCGCGCGCGACTTCATCGCGGGTTAGGCTCTCGTCGGTGCGATGGGAGATTGAAGGAGAGGCCGGGCGCGAAGAGGCGCCGGGTGACGACGTCGCCGCCGAGCTCTGGGCATTCGAGGTGACGCGCTGGACCGAGGCGCGCCGGGTCGAGGTTCTGATCACGAGTGAGGCCCTGTACACCGAGGTGCCTGCCGTCCGCCGCGCCGTCGACACGAACGGGCACAGCGCACTCCGCGACGTGCTCGACGACGTGGGTGACGGCGAGCCGCCGACCCGCATCACGATCACGAAGGACGCGATCGGCTACTAGGCTGTCGACGGCGACCGTGCCGTTCACGCTCAGCAACATCAAGGACGATGTGGAGGACCTCGGCCCGAGGTTCGACGGCTCTCCGGACCTGGAGTTCCGGGCGGCGACCAAGGCGTTAGAGCTCGAGGCATCCGCTCTGAGCTACCAGCGCCTCCCACCCGGTTATCGCTTTCCGTACGGCCACACGCACACGAAGCAAGAGGAGGTGTACGTGGTCGTGCGCGGGAGCGGGCGGATGAAGGTCGACGACGAGATCGTCGAGCTCGAGGAATGGGACGCCGTGCGCGTCCCGCCCGGTACGTGGCGTGGCTACGAGGCCGGGCCGGAGGGCCTCGAGATCCTCGTCGTCGGCGCGCCCAACCTCGGCGAGGATCCGCGCGAAGACGTCGATGGCCGGCGCGGCTGGTGGGCTGACTAGGGCAACTCCTGCGCGATCCCAGGCCGCCGGGCTTGCGGCAGCGCCTGAGGCGCGAACGGCACGCGTCGGCGGGCTCGCCTCGGGGGTATCCTCGCGTCATGTCGTCAGGGCGCCGTGCCTTGGTGATGCTCGCCGTGGGGGTCGCAGGGCTCGGGTCGACCCATGCGAACGGTGCGCAGCGGCCGCCTCGGTTTCCCGCAGCCGGCGATCTGGTCAACAACACCCTCGTCGTGCGCGCCGCTCCCAGCAAGCGCGCGCGGGTCGTCCGGGTTCTGCACGAGTTCCGGAAGGACTTCCGCCTCCAGATCGTCCTGGCCGTCCGCCAGGTGAAGAGACGCCACGGGGCGCGGTGGGTGGAGCTCAGCCTGCCGGGGCGGCCGAACGGAGGCCGCGGCTGGGTCCCGCGGGCTTCTGTGGAGCTGAACCGGGCCCAGCGTCGAATCGTGGTTCTCCGCGGTGCGCGTCAACTTCAGGTGCGGCGCATCTCGGACGGCAAGGTGCTGTTCAGAGCGCCGGTCGCGGTCGGCATGCCGGGAGCGGAAACGCCGCTAGGGCGCAACTACTACGTTGCGGCGCGGTTCGTCCCGAGGAATCAGTTCTTCGGCAGCTACGCCCTCGAGACGAGCGCGTACTCGCGTCTCAGCGACTGGCCCGGCGGTGGCGTGGTCGGCATCCACGGCACCGACCGGCCGGGGCTGATCGGGCAGGCGGTCTCGCATGGGTGCATCCGAATGTTCAACCGCGACGTCGACCGGCTTCGCCGGCTGGCGCCGCTCGGCACCCCGATCAACGTCCTCCCCTGAGCAGGCTCAGCCGGTCAGGAACGTCTGGCTGGCGCCGAGGACCCCGATCTTCTTCGGCGGCGGCTTCGGGCAGGCGAACGGCCTGCGGATCGTCAGCCTGAGGATGCCGGCGCGGCGGAGCCTCAGCGAGAAGACCGCTCGACCCCTCGGCCCGGTCGTTCGGACATCCGCGACACCCGGTCCCACGGCGTAAACGCGGACGCCCTGGATCGGCCGCCGGGGAAGACGGACCCGCGCCAGGACGAGGACGCGCTTGCCGGCCGAGACCATCCGCCGCGACACCGTCAGCCGGTAACAGGCGGGCCTAGGCGGCCGGAGGGGCCTGAGAGGTCTCAGCCAGTTCGTGACGACACACGTGGCCTGCTGGCCCGCACGCAGGATGAGGACGCCGCTCCGCGAGCAGTCGCCGCTGATCGTCGTCTTGAAGTGGCCGGGGCGCGCGTTCACGGCCGCTTCCCCGATCACATGATTGCCCGCCCCTGTGACCACGGGCCCGGTGCTCTGACCGCACGCCATCTGGAAGAGCTGCTGGTCGGCCTCGAGCCAGAAGCGTCCAAGCTTGCGGGAGGGCCTGCACACCTTGTCGATGATGACCGTCCCGGTGTCCTCCTGCAGACGAGCGTTCGTGATCGTGCAGGTCGCCGACTGCCCGGCGCTGAGCGTGATCGAGCCGTCCGGTGCGCAGCTTCCTCCGATCGAACGCGTGTAGTTGCTCAGGTCGGTGCCGGTTCCGGCCGTCTCACCGACGCGGTGCTGTCCAGGCGAGACGAGCACCGGGCCGAAGCTGTCGCCGCAAGCCTGATCCGGCGACGTCCGGCCGTCGATCGTGAGGTTGAACAGGCCGCCGTCGTCCGGCGGGACGCAGATCTTGACGACCGCCAACTGCGCGGGCAGCGGCCGCACGGTCTTGCGCTCGTTCGTGATCAGGCAGGTCGCCTCTTCGCCTGCCTCGACACTGACGGTTCCGTCCGCTGCGCAGTCGCCGCCGATCACGACCTGGTAGCGGAAGAGGTGGGTGCCCTCGGCGGCGGTCTCGCTGACCGTGTGGGAGCCCGGCTGCACCTGCACGGGGCCGGTCGTGCCGCCGCAACCGACGTTTCGGCCTGTTCCTGCAATCGCGCCGTCGATCTTGAGGTTGAACCTGCCGCCGTCTCCGGCCGGCACGCAGGCCTTGTCCACGCGCAGCGTCGCTGCTGCGGGCGGAATGCGCGTGTTCGTGATGGTGCAGCTCGCCGTGCCGCCGGGAGCCAGCGTGATGGAGCCGTCTGAGGCGCAGTCGCCGCTGATGACGCTCGTGTAGTCGGAGAGGCTCGTGTTCGATCCGCCGGCCTCGCCCACGGTGTGGGTCCCGGGCGCGAGAACCACGGTACCCGTGGTTCCGCCGCATTCGACGTCGGGGAACCGGAGGGCGTCGATGTGCAGCTCGAACAGGCCTCCGTCATCCGGCGGAATGCAGACCTTGTTCACTGTGAGCGAGGCCGGGATCAAGGGAATGCGGATGTTGGTGATCGTGCACGTCGCCGAGTCTCCCGCCGCGAGCGTGATCGAGCCGTCGGCGGCGCAGTTCCCGCCGATCACCGACGTGTAGTCGGCGAGATTCGTGCCGGTTCCCGCGGTCTCGCTCACCGTGTGCGCGCCGGCCGTCGTTTCGAACGGGCCCTTGCTTGCCCCGCAGTGTGCGTCGGTGAGGATCGCGACCGTGTCGAGCAGCAGGTTGAAGAGTCCGGGATCGTTTGGCGGATGACACACCTTCGTAACCGTGAGTTGCGGCGGAGGGAGGGTCGCGACGAAGCACTCGGTCGTCGTGTTCGTGTGGGCACTCGGCGAATAGGGCGCGATGGCACTGGGCGTGTACTCCGCGCGGAAGCAGTAGTTGCCGGGCGTTCCCGGGACGAACTCGATCGCCGCGTAGCCGTTCGGGCTGTTCTGGGAGGGGGCGATCACGACCTGCGGGGGCTCGATCGCGAGGCCGCCCTGGCTGCAGTCGGGCGGGGTGCCCGAGGCGAAGCAGAGGAAGAACTGCACCTCGCCCGTCACGGGGACGCCCGGCTGGCCGGTGAGCGTCGCGATGTCGATCACCGGCTCGCCGATCGCCACCGACGTCGGGATGACCTGCGTGGTGAACTCCGACGGCACCGGCGCGAGGGCGGTCGCCTGCAAGGAGAGCTCGCGATTGCCGGTGCTGTACGTGGGGCCGTCGATCACCTGGAGTTGCAGCAGCCGCATGTGGAACGAGGACCCGCTCGCGGCGCTGATGAAGGTGTTTCCGGCGCCCCAATCGAGGGTGCTGGCAATGTGCCCGCCCCAGGCCAGTACGACAGTGTCCCCCGCCGCCGTGAAGGTGACGTCGATCTCGCGTGCGACCGAGTTGGTCGAGGCGAAACCGATCGGCGTGGTACCGACGTAGGCAGCGTCTTTGAGCGTGGCTCCCCACGCCGAAAACTTGCCTGGCGCCTGGCTCGCCCCGCTCGGGAACGTCGTGTGCGTGTCCTCCGGGACTGCGAGCGTACTGGGGCCGTTGCCGCAGGCGTGCAGCCCTGCGGTTCCCGCGACGCCGTAGCATGGAACGACCTGCTGCCCGGGCGCCGACTCGCTGCCGTCGACGGAGCCGAGGTAGTCGTAAGCGTGCAGTCCCTTGTCGAGTGCGTCGTAGCCGATCCGCAGCGAGTACGTGCGGCCGGCGACGAGGCTCGTGATCGCCGAGCGGAAGGGAACGAAGTCGCCCTCGCGATAGAGCGAGTTGTTCGGGTTGAGGTTGCCCGTGACCCACGTGTTGCCGGTGCAGTCGCCGATGCCGCTCGTCCCGTTCTGGCATTGCTCCAGCGTCGCGCCGGGCGACGCCGCCAGCGTGTCCGCGCGCGCGATCTCCGGCAGAGCGAGCCATGCCAGCAGGACAAGCCCGACGGCTACGGAGCGAGACCACCTCTGGGCAACGCTCATCTGAAACCCCCCGACGGCTGGACGTGCAGCTGGTGACGATTGTAACCACCAGCGTCGGCCGGGTCGAACGCCCCGACAAGCGGAGGCTCCCGTGCGATCCGATCCTCCCTGCCTGGAGTAAGGGACCGGGAGGAATCTCGCCAGAGGAGGTAGGCATGGGGGGTATGCAACTGCGCGCGCCGCGCGGCATCGGCCGACGGCGCCTTCTCGTCGCGTCGGTGGTGCTGGCCGCGGTCGCCGTCGTGGCCACTGCACGGGCGGCCAGCGTGATCTCGGAGACGACCTGGGGCGGTCCTGGGTCCGAGGTGACGAACGGCGCTGCCGTTGCGGCAGACGGAAGCTCGTATCTGTCCGGCTTCACGAACAGCTTTGTTTCGTCTGGACAGCAGGCGTTCCTGACCAAGTTCGCCGCCGACGGCTCGCTGAGCTGGCAGCGGGCGTTCCAGGGGCCGGAGCAGTTCACGACCGACGAGGGGAAAGGCGTCGCGGTGGCGCCGGACGGCTCGGTCTACGTGACGGGTCAGACGGTCGGCGTCGCGGGCGACGTGCTCCTCTTGAAGTTCTCGCCGGACGGCTCCCTCCAGTGGCAGCGGCGCTGGGACGGCGGCGGTGCGGAGACCGGCGAGGCGGTAGCCGTCGGAAGCGACGGCGCCGTCTACGTCACCGGAGGCTCGGCCACCTTGGGCCAGTTCGGACCGTTGTTCGTGCTCCGCTTCACGCCCGAGGGCGCTCTCGTGTGGCAGCGCATCCGGTCGGTCGAAACAGGCGGGGCGGTCGGCTCCGCGCAAGGGATCGCCGTTGGCTTGGACGGGAACATTTACGTGGCCGGGAACTCGCCGAGGCCCGAGCTCGGTGACTTCGACATGCTGCTGCTGAAGCTCGACTCCACGGGTGCGCTTGTCTGGCAGCGGACGTACACCACCGCCGACGTCGCCGACGCGCGCGGGGGCGTCACGGTTGCTGCTGACGGCACCGTCGTGGTCGCAGGTGGGCTCCAGGCCGTCACCCGCCGGACTGCTGTGAACGACACCTTCGTGTCGAAGTTCGGCTCCGACGGGAGCCTGATCTGGGACCGCAGCTTCGGCGGAGACCAGGGTGACTTCCCCGGTGGGGTCGCGAGCCGCTCCGACGGCACGATCCTCGTCGGCGGAGAGACCGGGAGCTTCGGAGCCGGGAGCGACGACGCGTTCCTGCTTCAGCTCGACGCTGCGGGCAAGGGCCTCGGCTGCAACACCTGGGGCGGAGCCGGGCTCGATCATGGCGACGACGTAGAGCTGGCGGCGAACGGGACGATCGTGCTCGGAGGGACGACGGAGGGCTCGCCGTTCGCGTTCGGCACGTGCCCGCGGCAGGTCAAGCGGCCGCACGGGACCGTGGCCGCGCCTGACGTCCCGGTGACGGATGCCTCCGGAGTGGTCGCGGACCCGAACGGAACCGTCGCCACGACCAACGGCACCTCGCCCGGCGCGGGAGGCTTCGACGCCGCCCTGGTGAGGATCGCTCCCTAGGAGCTTGTGGCGGTAGGTGGTCAGGGGCTGGGCGCCCGGGGGAGCGCTCAGCCGGCCGACGCGAGCAACCGCGCGCTTGCAAGACTTCTCGCATGACCAAGATCCAGAAGACCGAAGAGCAGTGGCGGGCCGAACTGACGCCCGAGCAGTACCGGATCCTGCGGGAGAAGGGCACCGAGCGGCCGTTCAGCGGCGAGTACGACCACACGTTCGAGCCGGGCACCTACCGCTGCGCCGGCTGCGGGGCGGAGCTGTTCGCGTCGGAGGCGAAGTACGACTCCGGTTGCGGCTGGCCCGCGTTCTCCGCGCCGGCCTCCGGCGAGGCGATCGACGAGGAGACGGACTCGAGCTACGGCATGGTGCGCACCGAGGTGATGTGCGCGAACTGCGGCGGCCACCTCGGCCACGTCTTCCCGGACGGGCCGCACCCGACCGGGCTTCGCTACTGCATCAACTCCGCGGCGCTGCAGCACGAAGAGGAGTAGCGCCGCGATTTCGACCGGGCCGCGCGTGAGCGTAGGCTTCACGCGTGGCCGCGGTCCGTCAGAAGCACCTCGTCCTCATTCTCGCCCGCGAGTTCGCATCGAACCTCGCCACGCCGACTGCCGTCACCGACGAGCACGGCGTCCTCGTCTACTTCAACGAGGCGGCCGAGGAGGTGTTCGGCCTGTCGCTCTCCGAGCTCGGCGAGACGGACTACGACGAGTGGACGGCGCGCTTCTCACCCCGTGACATCGACTCGGACGAGCCGCTGCCGATGGAGCGCCGGCCGACCGGGGTCGCGCTGCGAGAGCGGCGGCCCTCGCACGAGCGGGTCCGCATAACCAGCGTCGACGGTGTGCCACGTGAGATCGCCGTCACGGCCTTCCCGCTCTACGCCCACCCCGACGACCTGGTCGGCACCGTGACCATCTTCTGGCGCGAGTGAGCATGCGAATCAAGATCTGGGGCTGCCGCGGCTCGTTGCCGACGCCCGGCGCGTCGACGGTGCGCTACGGCGGCAACACCTCCTGCGTCGAGGTGACGCTCGACGACGGGTCGGTGCTCGTGCTCGACGCGGGGACGGGGATCCGCTGCTTCGGCGACGAGCTCGTGCAGCGGGGCATCACGCAGCTCCACCTGCTGCTCACCCACCTCCACCTCGACCACCTCGAAGGGCTGCGTTTCTTCGGGCCGCTCTGGAACCCGAACGTCTCGATCGACATCTGGGGGCCGCCGTCGCCGAACACGTGCCTGCGCGACCGCATCGCGCGCTCGTTCTCGCCGCCCCTGTTCCCGCTCGACCTCAAGGACGTCCCGTCGAACGTGACGTTCCACGACGTGCCCCGCGAGCCGTGGACTTTGGGCCCGTTCTCGATCACCGCGGTGCTGGTCGTGCACCCGGGGCCGACGGTCGGCTACCGCATCGAGGGCGGCGGAGCGACGTTCGCGTACATGCCCGACCACGAGCCGGCACTCGCGGGCGGGGCCGACAAGCCGCTCGACTGGATCTCCGGAGCGGCGGTCTCGGCAGGCGCGGACCTGCTGCTGCACGACGCGCAGTACTTCGAGGACGAGTACGACAGCCGGATCGGCTGGGGGCATTCGAGCGTCGCCGACGCGGTCGCCTACGCCGAGGCAGTGGGCGCGCGCCGGCTGCTGCTCTTCCACCACGAGCCGCTGCATGCGGACGCGTCGCTCGACGAGCTCGAGGACCGCGCGCGGGAGCTCGCCGGCCGCAACGGCCGCGGTCCGACCCTCGCCCGCGAGGGCATGGTCGTCGACCTGCCTTAATCGTCGAGGAAGACGGCCAGCGTGGCGGTGAAGCTGTGCAGGAACGGCTTCCCGCCGACGGGGCCGATCTCGCCCGCGCAGAAGAAGCCGGCCAGAGCGTCGCCGCCGAGCGCCTCGCCGACGGCACGAGCATCGTGGTCGGGGTCGGCGAAGAGGCTCGTCCCACGCCCGTTGCAGGTGAAGAGCAGTGCGCCCGCGGCGTGGTCGCCGTCGATCGCGTTCGCGAGGTTCTCGCGCAGGTCCTCGTCGGCCGCCGCCGCGTCGCGTACGTGGAAGCGCAGCGTCTGCCCGACGCGCACCGCCTCGGCGATCGCCAGTGCGCCAGTCTCCTCGTCCACGCCCATCAGCCCGCGCATCAGATAATCGCCGCGGCGGTACTCGGCGCGGTTCTCGTCGATCACGAGGCCGGCGAGCACGCCGCCGCTCGCTGCGCTGCGCTGCTGCTGCTCGGTCATGTTCGCGAGGTCGGCCTTTAGCCGCTCCAGCGCGGGCTCGCCTGCGAGCTCGAAGACGACGTTTCCCTCCGCGTTCGTGATCACGGCGTCGCGCCCGACGGGCTCGCACCCCTGCGAGACCACCGTCCGCACCGGCACGCCGCGCAGGACCGCGCCGACGGCGCCCTCGTAGACGGTCTCGTCGTCGACGAACAGCGCCTGCGTATCCGGCTCGCCGCCGCCCGCCGCGAGCCCGCCCACGACCGGCGCGCGCTCTTCTTCCTCGTTCAGCTTCGACAGGAATCCCCCGGCCGGGAAGCTGAACGGGTCGACGAGCAGCGCCACCAGGTCGGCGCCGTCGAGGTCGGGGAAGCTGGTGACCGTCACGCCGTCGTCGGTTTCGACCGCGACGCTGTGGAAGGTCTCGACCTCGGCTCCGGGCAGCGCGGCGGCCCAGACGGCGGCTCCCGGCCCGCTCTCGAGCTCGCGGTGACCCGCCACGACGCCGTCCGCGACGCAGCCGAGCACGTGCCGCGGGGCCAGCTCCTCCGCGAGCGCGGCCAGTGCCTCGTCGCTCGCGGCGAAGTGGTCGGGCGAGAGGAACAGGAACGCGAGGTCGATCGCGCCGCCGCTCAACGCGGCACGCGCCTCCCGCGCGGCCTCACGGGCCGCCTCCGCCGCGACGGGCGAGACGGACAACCCCGCCCCGACCCGGCGCCTGCGCGTCCCGGGGCTCATGAGCGGAGTGTACGCCCGCCTCTAGGGCTGCGAGATCTCCTCCACGAGGGCGCCGGTTTGCTCCTCCTTCGCCTGACGCGCGATGTCCGCCTGGGCGACGACGCCGACCAGCCGGCCGTCCTGCTCGACCACCGGCAGCCGACGTACCCGATTGCGAGCCATCAGCTGGAGCGCCTCGTCCAGATCCTGCTGCGGGTCGATCGTGACGAGAGCGGTCGAAGCCACCTCGCGCACGGCGACCGACTGCGGATCCTTTCCTTCGGCCACCACGCGCGTGACGATGTCGCGGTCGGTCAGAGTCCCGACGAGCCGGTCGCCGTCGACGATCGGCGCGAGCCCGACGTCCTCGTCCTTCATCATTCGCGCCGCATGCGCGACCGGCTTGTCCGCTTCGATCGCGTAGGGGTTCGCCGACATCAGCTCGCTGATCTTCTTCGCCATGAGTCTGCCCTCCTTTGCGGTCTTCGAGTGGTATTGGAGTGCCCTGCAGCGGAGGCGGCCAAACGGCGAGAATGCGAGCCGTGCGCAAGACGACGATCGAGCGGCGGATCACCGAGCTCGCGCTCTCCTTCCCGGAGTCCTACGAGGATCGGCCGTGGGGCGATTTCCCCGTCTTCAAGGTCGGCCAGAACAAGGTGTTCGGCTGGATGGTCACGCGCGACGACTCCGTCGACGTGACGCTGAAGCTGACCGCCGAGGAGCGCGAGATCGCGCACCTGCTCCCGTACGTGCGCACCGCGAGCCACGTCGGCCGCTACGGCTGGGTGACAGCAGCGGTGACCGATGAGGAGTCGCTCGAGTCCGCGCTCGAGTGGCTGCGCGAGAGCTACTGGCTCAAGTGCCCGGCCGAGCTCAAAGCTGCCGTCGAAGGCGACGACCCGTCTTAGTCGGCGCCTGGGTCGTCCTCGGCTGAAGTCTCGCCGTCTTCGGGGTCTGGAGCCGGCGAGTCGTCGAGCTCCTCGTTGCGATCGTCGTCGCGAGGGTGCGAAGTATCCTGCTCTGCCATGAAGGTCGTCCTTCCCGACAACTCCGAACTCGAACTTCCGGACGGCGCCACGGGCCTCGATGCGGCGCGGGCAATCGGGCCGAAGCTGGCCGAGCAGGCCGTCCTGGTGCGCTCGAACGGGAACATCCAGGACCTGCGGGCGCCGCTCGAGGAGGGTCAGGAGATCCAGATCCTGACCACGCGCGACACGCACGACCCGGACGCGCTCTACGTGCTGCGCCACTCGACGGCGCACCTGCTCGCGGAGGCCGTGCGCCGGCTCTACCCCGGCACGAAGATCGCGATCGGGCCGCCGATCGAGAACGGCTTCTACTACGACTTCGAGTTCCCGGAGCCGATCGGCGAGGAGGCACTCGAGCGGATCGAGGAGGAGATCCGGAAGGAGCTCGACGAGGGCCGCTCCTGGAACCGCGAGGAGATCGCGTCCGAGGAGGCGAGGCGCTACTTCTCCGACCAGGGCGAGGAGTACAAGGTCGAGCTCGTCGACACGGCGGACGGCCCGATCACGCTCTACACGCAGGGCGAGTTCACCGACCTCTGCCGCGGCCCGCACCTGCAGGACTCGAAGCCGATCAAGGCCGTCAAGCTCACCGGCCTGGCCGGCGCGTACTGGCGCGGGGACGAACACAACAAGCAGCTGACGCGGATCTACGGCACGGCCTTCTACGACCAGGCCGACCTCGACGCGTACCTCGAGCAGCTCGAGCAGGCACGGGCGCGGGACCACCGGCGCCTCGGCGTCCAGCTCGACCTCTTCCATCTCTCCGACCACGCGCCGGGGATGCCGTTCTGGCACCCGAAGGGGATGGTGATCTGGAACGCGCTCGAGGACCTGCGGCGGCGCGAGAACCTGAAGCGCGGCTACGTCGAGGTGAAGACGCCGCTGCTCTACGACGTCGGCACGTGGGTCACGTCAGGGCACTGGGAGAAGTTCAAGGACGAGATGTTCATCGTCCCGTACAGCGACCGAGAGCTCGGGCTCAAGCCGATGAACTGCCCGGGCCACATGCTGCTGTTCGGGAGCGCGCTCCGCAGCTATCGCGACCTGCCGCTGCGCTACGCCGAGTCGTCCACCCTGCACCGGAACGAGCGCGGAGGAACCCTGCACGGCCTCCTGCGGGTCCAGCACGTCACGCAGGACGACGCGCACATGTTCGTCACGCCCGAGCAGATCGAGGAGGAGATCTTCGGCTGCCTCGACTTCGCCGCCTTCCTGTACGACCTTTTCGACATGGAGGCGCGGTTCGAGCTCTCGACCCGGCCCGAGAACAAGCTCGGCACGGACGAGGAGTGGGACTTCACGGAGGCGGCGCTGCGCAACGCCCTCGAGCGGCGCGGGATCGAGTACACGGTCAACGAGGGCGACGGCGCCTTCTACGGGCCGAAGATCGACCTGCACATGACGGACGTGCTCGGCCGCTCGTGGCAGATGGGGACGATCCAGCTCGACTCGCAGATGCCGGCGCGCTTCGGCCTCGGCTACATGGGCGAGGACAACGCCGAGCACACGCCGTACGTGATCCACCGGGCGCTCTTCGGCTCGCTGGAACGCTTCATCGGAATCCTGGTCGAGCACTACGCCGGCGCCTTTCCGTTCTGGCTCGCGCCGGTGCAGGTCCGGGTCATCCCGATCGGCGAGGCTCATCGCCCCGCGGCGCACGAGCTGGCCGACAAGGTCGGCGGCTACCGCGTCGAGATCGACGAGCGGAACGAGACGGTCGGCAAGCGCATCCGCGAGGCCGAGCTGGAGAAGATCCCGGTCGTGATCCTGTACGGCGACAAGGAGTCGGACGAGGCGCTGGCCGTTCGCGAGCGCGGGGGCGAGCAGTCGACGAAATCGCTCTCGGAACTGCGCGAATACCTTGCTACGCTGTGATCCTGGCAAGCAGGGTCCGAGCCCTCACCTCCCAGGCCGAGCGCTTCCGGAGGTTCAACCGAGTCGATGCGACGAGGATTTTCGGGCCGCTGCTTGCAGCGGTTTTGTCGTAGAGAAGGAGGAAACGAGAGCTTGGTGACACGCCTTTGAGACCACGCCGAAACGTGGAGCCCGACCGCGCCCCGGTACCGCAGGCGCGCATCAACGAGATGATCCGCGCGCCGAGGGTGCGCCTGGTGGATGAGGACGGCTCTCAGATCGGCGTCAAGGACACCAACGAGGCGCGTGAGTACGCGTGGGGCAAGAACCTCGACCTCGTCGAGGTCGCCGCGCAGGCCGATCCGCCCGTTGCGCGGGTGATGGACTACGGGAAGTACCGCTACGAGCAGGAGCAGAAGGCCAAGCTCGCCCGCAAGCACCAGGTCTCGGTGAACGTCAAGGAGATCAAGCTCAGGCCGAAAATCGGGATCCACGACTACAACACCAAGAAGGGCCACGTCGTGCGCTTTCTCAACCAGCGCGCGAAGGTCAAGGTGACGATCATGTTCCGTGGCCGGGAGCAGAGCCACCCGGAGCGCGGGCGCGACCTGTTGATGCGGCTCGCCGAGGACGTGAAGGAGATCGGCCAGATAGAGTCCCCGCCGCTCCAGGACGGCCGGAACATGGTGATGGTGCTGGGTCCGACGAAGAACGCCGGAGTGAAAAAAGATGCCGAAGCAGAAGACACACAGCTCAGCGAAGAAGCGGTTCCGCGTGACGGGAACAGGCAAGGTGCTGCGCCGCCGCAGGATGCGGACGACCCCTCCGGGCCACCTGGTGAAGAGCAAGTCAGGGAAGCGGAGGCGCGTCCGGCAGGCTGAGCAGGTCGCGCCGGGCAATCTGAAGGCCGTCAAGAAGCTGCTGGGACGGGGCTGAGCGATGCCCCGCGTCAAGCGCTCCGTCCACGCTCGCAAGAAGCGCCGCAAGGTGCTCGGGCAGGCGCGTGGCTACTGGGGCCTCAAGCACTCCAGCTACAAGCGCGCCAAGGAGCAGGTCGACAAGTCCCTCGTCTACGCCTACCGCGACCGGAAGAACCGGAAGCGGACGTTCAGGCGGCTGTGGATCATGCGCATCAACGCGGCCGCTCGCCGCGAGGGTCTCTCGTACAACCAGCTCGTCTCCGGCCTGCGCAAGGCCGAGATCCCACTCGACCGCAAGGTGCTGGCCGATCTCGCGGTGAGCGACCCCGAGGCGTTCGGCAAGATCGCGGCGCAGGCCAAGGCCGCGCTCGAGGCCTGAGCTTCACCGGGATCCGCGGCCGCGAGGCGATCTTCCGCCGGCAGGCGGACCAGTTCGAGGCCTCCGGCTCGCCGATCTACGCGCATCTCGCGCGGCGTTGCGCGTCGGAGCCGCTCGTCGACGAGCTCGTCGACGAGCTGCGCTGGGACGTCCCGCTGCGGCTGTTCGGCGGCGTCCACTACCTCGAGCTCGCGGGCGTCGAGCCCTACGCGCTGTCGGGCGAGTGGAGCGACTTTCGCGCCGCGCTCGAAAGACAGCGCCGGTTCCTCGCCCGCTTCGTCCGCGAGCAGGGCGTGCAGACGAACGAGGTGCAGCGGTGCTTCGCGCTGGTGCCGGCCTTTCTCACGCTGGCGCGCGACCACGGCGCCGCGGCGCTCGACCTCGTCGAGCTCGGCCCGTCGGCCGGCCTGAACCTGCTCTGGGACCGCTACGCGTACCGGTACCGCGCGGGGCTCTGGGGATCGTCGGAGCTGCTGTTGCATGGCGTCGAGTACCAGCCGGTGCCGCGGGAGGTGCTCGCCCGCCGCGTCGAGGTTCGCCGCCGACTGGGGATCGATCTCAAGCCCGTGGACGTGACGACCGTGGAAGGCGCGCGGCTGCTGCGCGCGTTCATCTGGCCGGGCCGGGTGGAGCGCGCACAGCGGCTGCGGCAGGCGATCGGGATTCTGCGTGACGAGCCGCCGACGCTCGTCCGCGGCGACTACGTGGAGCTGCTGCCGTCCGTCCTGGCGGAGCGCGACGATGAGGCGTTGACGGTCGTCTTCCAGACCGCGTCGACCGGCTACATCGGCGCCGAGCGGCGTGCCGAGCTGCGCGAGCTGCTGGAAGCCGCGGGGCGGGAAGGGCCGTTGGGGTGGGTCTCGACGCGGGCCGTGGAGGAGCTGGAGGAGGACCGCGACGACAGCTACGAGCTCGAGGTCGCGCTCTGGCCGGGCGGCGAGCGGCGCTTCCTGCTGCGCAGCGACTTCCACGGCAACTGGATCCGCTGGCGCGCATGATCAGCTCGCGCGACAATCCGAAGCTGAAGACGGTTCGGAAGCTCGGCTCGCGGCGGCAGCGCGACAAGCTCGGGTTGTTCGCCGCCGAGGGCGAGGACCTCGTCGCCGCGGCGCTCGAGAACGGGTGGGGGCTCGAGTTCGCGCTGGTCGACGCCGCCCGGCCGCCCGGTCTTCAGCTTCGCGCCGAGCCGGTTGCGTCCCACCTGCTGGCGGAGATCTCGACGCTCGGCCACGCGCCGCGTGTGATCGGCGTCTTCCGCAGCGCGCGACCGCAGCGCGAGCTGCCGCCGCTCGGGCTCGAGCTGTGGCGCGTGGGCGACCCCGGAAACGTCGGCACCCTCGCGCGGGCCTGCGACGCGTTCGGCGCGTACCTCGCGCTCTCGGCTGGCTGCGCCGACCCGGCCGGCCCGAAGGCCCTGCGCGCGTCGGCGGGCTCGATCTTCCGCGTGCCGCTGTCGGAGTTCTCGCCGGAGGGCGCGGTCGCGCTGGTCGCGCACGGCGCGCCGCCGCTCTCGGAGCTCGATCCGCCGCTCTCACGCTTCGTGCTCGGCTCCGAGCGGGACGGGCTTCCGGAGGAGGTCGTCGCCGCGTGCGCCGCGAGCGCGACGATCCCGCTCTCCGGTCGCACGGAGTCGCTGAACGTCGCGATGGCGGGCACGATCGCGCTCTACGATTGGCGGCGCAGGCATGGAGCTGGCTGACTGGATCGAGCGCTACCGGCGCGCGTGGGAGGAGCGCGACCCCGCCGCGGCCGCGGCGTTGTTCACCGCGGACGCCTCCTACCGCTCGTCGCCCTTCCGCGAGCCGCCGCACTTCGGGCACGAGGGCGTCGTCGTCTACTGGGCCGAGGCGACGAGCACGCAGGAGGACGTCGTGGTCGAGATGGGCGAGCCGCTCGTCGACGGGAACCACGCCGTAGTCGAGTGGTGGACGAGGATGCGGAACGGCGGCGAGGAGATCACGCTGGTGGGCTGTCTCCTGCTGCGATTCGCTCCCGACGGCCGCTGTGAGGATCTCCGCGAGTACTGGAACTACGAGCCCGGCCTGCTGCCGCCCCACGAGGGCTGGGGCAGCTGGCGCGGTGGCTAGGATGGGCCGAATGGCGACGATCAGCGGGGTCTGGACCTCTCCGGGACGCAAGAGCGGGCGCTCCGTCGGGCACGAGCGGCGGCGCGCGATCGCGGGCGAAGGCCTCGAGGGCTGCGCGCACGCGAACCCGCCGAAGCGCGAGGTGCTGTTCGTCTCGGCCGCGCATCTCGACTCGGTCGACGTCGCGCCGGGCGCGATCCGCAGA
>Ga0081540_1002332_pt1 | contig 15539 bp, 17 predicted proteins | sample TabmetS2T1R1_FD_71024 | JGI IMG/M metagenome (GOLD analysis project Ga0081540, IMG submission 71024) | Tabebuia heterophylla rhizosphere microbial communities from the University of Puerto Rico - S2T1R1 | ecosystem: Host-associated > Plants > Roots > Rhizosphere ... | reverse complement strand
AGCAAACTCGCGGTTTCGGGCGGTCTCATTCGCATAACGGGCCTTGGGCCCGGCGATTTTTTTGGCGAGATGACGCTCATCGAGATGCAAAACCGATCGGCGACAGTCATCGCGGAGAGTCCGGCCGTGCTGTACGAACTCACAGCCCGACAGCTCTACACGTACTACAAGGCGGACATCCATGCTTACGTGATGGTGCTGCAGAACATCAGCCGCGAGCTCTGTCGGCGGCTGCGTCGCGCCGACGATCGCATGGTACACAACGTGCGTTGAGGGGGCCGCGCCTGCAAGCTAAGGTCGTCGTCAACACGCTCGCGCTCGTCGCGATCCTTGCGCCCACTCCCGCTCCAGTTCCTCCGAGGCGACGGCGATCCGGGCGTTGGCCGTGCCGGTCAGTGGCGCGCCAGACTTCGCTGCCAAACCGGTTTCCTGTCGAATGGTTCCGTAGTCGACTAAAGGGGCAATGCCGCTTGGCCGGGAACCCAACTGCCGGCGGGAACATTGCGCGGATTTGACCTTCAGGCAGGCAGCGGTCTCATTGGTCGTTTTGCCTCATACTCCTCAGGCGGGTGAGGACTGTCTGCCTGCCGTCTTGCAGAAAGTGCCGCCATGTATCGAGATGCACTTCTAGATGAGTTAAGGCAAATAGCGCGATGTAGTTGAAGGTGAGCGACAACTAGCCGAACAAGAGGCGCTGCTGATCGCGCTGAAGCAGGAAAACAAGGACGTAAGAAAAGGTTGAGGCTGCATTGGAGCAGATGCGCGAAGGTGAGCGCCTGCGTGAGTAAGACCGGCAGCGCCTTCTTTCGCTGCTGCAGCCGTAGCAAATAGGAACAATCGGACTTGCCGGCATTAGAGTCTCAGGCCGGTCCGCCCCCGCTGGCTGGCCCGCACGGCCTCTGCCATCAGCGCCCCAAGCCTCTGGCAGGGTGCCGTGCTTTACAGGTTTCCAGGAAATGCTGATGGCACCTTGTCCTGGCGCACTTTGCTCCGGGGCATTCTTTTTTTTGGCTTATGTTCAGTTTGTAACGCAACAAGGAAGGTTGGCGCGATTTAATCCACACACACGCGGCGGTCCCGTCTCCTCCGCACATTTTGACGTGAGGCCGTCCGTCCCTTGGGTCGTTCCCCATTTTCTTGGAGCGTCAGATGAGCAAACGTAAACTGGCAACAGCGTCAAAGCGCGCCCGCCACCCGAAAATGGCCACGCGGGCTCAACGGAACAAGCAGGACATTGTTAGAAGCCCGAAAGACCGACTTCACCCGGTTACGGCAGGCTCGATTGATCCGCCTGCCAAGCATGATGACGATTCAAAGCAAGAGGCTCCCATCATTGAGAAGCGCGTGGATGCCTTACCAGATGACCTTAGTCAGATGAGGCATAGCGATCCAACAAAAGGCTTTGTTTTGGCAACGGCAAACATGGAGGCTTATCATGCGAAGCTTCTGGAAATGATGCAAGCAAACACGCAATCTGCGTTTGAGTTCGGTTTGAGGCTTGCGACGATAAGATCACCAATCGAATTTTTCGCCGTCATTGCGGAATTTATCAGCAGACGGATCGACATGTTCGGGAAGTATTCGCAAGAAATAGCTGCATATCCGTTCTGGCGCATCGAAGCGGTCCGAGAGCTCACGGCTCTACCGGGACGATGACAGCAAGACGTGCCGCTGCGGCAATCGCAATGCCTAGCCGAAAGAGCTGCAGCAGGCGATACTGTCATGTCCGCTACAGTGGAGAAGCGGAAGGGCGCCGTTGCTTTGCGGCAAGAGCCGTCAATCCGGCTTGAAAGGGCTCGCCTGCTGCCGATGGGTGAGGAGTAAGGCAATGCCAAAGGAGTGGAGCGAGGCAGAGATCGAAAAGCTAAGGCGGTTGCGTCAACTGGGGGCGAGCCCATCGCGCGCAGCGCTCGCCTTGAGAATGAATAAGACAAAGATCAGGAGAAAAGCCCTGGAGTTAGGAATCCCATTTCCTGCTCAAAGAACCGAGCGACGCGAGAGACAGGCGAAGGAAGTAGCGGCTCGTGCACAAGCGGGTTTGCCACCAAAGTCGCTCTAGTCTCGTTGTTTCGACGTCTCAACCGGACTGTCTGCAATAGTAGGCGCGGCGTCCATACGAATTATCGGCGTCGATGCCGTGAATGCTCGCCTATGCAGCCGATAAGCGTCGATTGCGCGATTGATAAGCAATAGCCGACGGCGCTCGCCTTTCCTGGCTAACTCGGCAACGGCTTTTACCAAGAACCAGCTTGCCTCATGGGGATCGGCAACTTCTCCGGAGCGCTCTAATACGTCCCAAGCGATTTGAACGACGTTCTCAATCAGGACCGGTAGCGGCTCGCTCATGAGGGCCAAACTGCCGATGAGGGGCACGCGTTCCAGCCTGACGCATTTTATTGGCACGCACCCGCGAGTGCCGCGCCGCAACACGCAATCGTCGTCGCATGCGGGTTGGCCACCAGAGCGCGTGGCACGAGCCCTTTTCAAGTCGCGGTATGTGATTTGCTCTTACTTCTTACTTGAAGTTGACCAGCTTACAACAGGATCGAGTGGCGCTCGATATAGCTCCTGATTTTGTTCGTCCATGACGCGCACAAAGCACCCCCGATTGCGGAGTTCCGGGCTCAAGAGGTTTAGCTCATTTGCGAGACCATCCGCCTTGTCGGAGGCCAGCGTTATGTCCTCCAAGATCATGCCGCCTTGACCGTAAGGTTTCCCGGCAACCACAAGATCAAAGTAATAGAAGGGCATCGCTCTGACATTCGTGAAGTGACTTGCAAACTGAGTCTCAGCGCTAGGGTTCCAAACCATCGACCTCTTACGGCCTCTTTCGCTCCGCAACCTAGGCGACGATTGAAGGGGTTCCAATTACCCACACGCAACTCCACAACTGCAATAGCCGGAAGATAGCTATCGGCCGGGCCGATTGCGAATCAAAGCGCGACCCAGTGCTCGGGCCTGTTCCAATGCCTCGGCACGGCTGAGATGGTGGGTGATTGCTTGCTGGCCGGGGAGATCGTCCCAATAAAAATATCGTTTGCCGGCCAGACGACCTCGAAGCTCCCGGTGTCCGGGATGCCTTCCGGGCTATGGGGGATGATGCGAATGCTGTCGGTCATTAAAAGACGTCGTCCGAGGCGCAGGACCCGCCGATTCAACTCACCAATCAATTGGTAAGTGGGGCAATCGTCGCCTCATCATTTCGTCGCGCAATTCCTCCACCCGCTGTCTAATGAGGGGAGTGGATGTTAAGCGATATTCGTAGGGCCGATCAGCTTCAACCTGGTGCCTGATGTTTTCGTAAAGCACAGTAACGCTGTGGTCGGATAATGATTGTAAACCCATTGTAGAAACCTTCTCGCAAACTTTGCCGAGTTATAGCCCCTCGAATTCGGCCGGGGCAAACTTCTGGGCGGCAATGCCTGTGTATGGCTGTGGGTAACGATTGGGGCTTCAGTAGGCGGTCCCCATCCTCGATGGTTCGAATTACGGGCCGCTTCATTTCGAAATCTTAACCTCGCCTCCAGCGTCTCGTAAGGCCGAAGGCTGCATTAGCAATGCCTCGCCAGCTAAGCGAGGTCTTTCGTGGATAACACGTTACGAATTGCTCGAGCTTATGGCCGCCTTGTGTCACGCGCAGAGGGTGATCCGGGCACAACGCCGTTGGCTTGGATCGGCGATCACGAGATTAGGATGCACGTTTCCTCGCGACCATGCAGCATCGTCAGAGAGCCGCTTTTCATTCTGTACCTGTTTGACCACGGCGCAGAAAAAATCGTCGATGCACGCGCCTGCTATGACATTGCGGAAGGCGCTGCAGCGTTCGACGCCATGGTATCGCGCTGAACCCTGGCTCGATTGGCGGTCCCCATCAGCCCTGGCGCAAAATGCGGCCGCACGTCGGCACCGCGCTTGCCTTGCCTCTCATGTCATTGCAGTGACATCCCTGTCCGGTAGCTTGACCTGCCGGCGATTAGCTCCCTGCTTGGCTGGCATTTAGACCCGACCCGCGCAGAAGACCCCGAGTTACAGGTCAGGCGTTTTCATGTCGGCAATTCACATGAGAGAATGAGGCAGTGTCCGGACCCGATTATCTGGCCGTACGGGTGAGCATCGCCGCCGGGTCAAGCAGACGCATTCTTTGGAACTCGGCTATCCGTCGAAGCGAAGCGCGTACGTGAAAAAGCCGCGAAGCTCCGGCATAGAACGTGAGCGCCTGCTTCGCAAAGCGCGGCAGGATGAGACAGTGGCTGCGATCTCCCGCACTACATCCCAAACTAGATCATGCAAGACTTTCGCATCCTTGTTATCAGCGCTGACGGCCATGTGACGAGCCGCGTTAATTTGTGGTGCGGTGACGAAGCGGATGCCAAAGAGTGGGCGAAGCAATTGGTGGACCGCGACGACGTAGAGCTATGGCATCGCGACCGGAGGATTGCGATCTTCCACCATGAGAAGCACTAAGGCTGCCTCAATTGGCGGGCTTTAGCTTGTCTTGCTCAGCCCACGCCAGTTCCTTCGCCTTGTGCTCCGAGCTTTCATTACGGGGAATGATGAGCGATAATCACCAAGCTGGTCGCGGTGGGTAGGTGTCCAGCGGGAAGGACTCGGCGCAAGAGATGATAAGGGCCCATGCCAGAGCACACGCATAGTCGAGAAAGTGAGATCGATGCCACAAGAGCCAGCGCTCGTTTGCCAGGTCTCGACATCGACATTATTCACCGACAATCGCCGAATGGTGACTGGGAGGAGGTGTCAATCAACTTGCGGGCAATACCGTCTTTCGAAGCGCTCGGGTCCTTGTTCGAGGCAGCCAACCCCCTCACGTTTTGGGTGCATGCCACGCGGTTTATGTGGACGCCATGGCTGCTCGCGGCGCAGACGATGATGTTGCCGGCGGGCCGGCCGCGAACACTCCCGAGCGCCGCCCCACCTGCAGCAAGAGGCGCCGACGGCTAGCGAGGCGGAAGAATCCGGATACAGCTGCGGATCTGTTGCGTCCTACATTGGCGATCATTTCAGCATATTCCTGGTCGGTCATGCCCTTTGCGCGAGCGCTCGCTGTATGAGAGTGAATGCAGTAGGTACAGCCATGGGCGATCGAAACTGCTACGTAGAGCATTTCCTTGACCTTGGGCTCAAGCACACCCACCTGTTTGACGCTCTCCCAGGTCCGGCCAAGGGTTTTGCGGTCGTGGGCTAGCGCGCGCCAGAAGTTATTGACGAAATCGGGCTGGCGGGTCTTTCGAATGTCATCGAAGGCGATGCGCGCCTCCTGTGAAAGTTCATCGTCGGAAAGGAGCTTTACCGTCGCCATGCTTGTCTCGCTGTTCTGGATTCAAATGCACACGTCATAGCACGCCTAGCAGCGCCGCGCGGATCGCTGACTTGGTTGCGTTTGCCATCCAGCTGCCCATGAATGGGATAACTTGTGTTTTGCCGGCGATTCGCGCGCTTGGGTCCTCGAATGACGATGGATGTCTCGTGAAGAAAAGCAAGAAGGTCAGCGCCCGCAGCACGACCAGGAAAAGCGCGACCAAGAAAAGTAGCAAATCGGCGGGTTCCGCTATCTCAACGTTCTCGCCTCTCGGCATGTTGGCGCTCCATCTTCGTGAGCAGTGGAAAAAGTCCGGCCGCGACGGTTTGGTATTTCTCGCTGAAGACGAGAACAGGGCTGAGCGGCTGGGAGGTATCGTTCATGCACTCGACCCTTCGCTCGATGTCCTGGTATTTCCCCGATTGAATACGTTGCCATTCGATGGGCTGGAACCTTCGCGCGAAATCGCCGGCAGGCGGAGCTCGGTCTTGCGGCGTCTCGCCAGGAAGAAGAAGCCCGTCTTTCTCGTCTCGACGGCGGAGGCGATCATGGAGCGGCTGCCTTTGCCGACGAGTTGGTCGCGCATCAGCCTAGGTCTGAAGGTCCACGCGTCGTATGCCGAGCAGGACCTCGAAGGCCGCTTAGAGGAATTGGGCTACGATCTCGGCGAAGAGGCTGAATTTCCGGGCACCGCGCTGTTTCACGGCAAGACGTTCGAGATTTTCCCAGCGGGTGCTCTCGGGCCGTACCGGATCGAGCATTCCGGCGATGCGATCCGTAGGATTGTTGCCGTCGACCCGGATGAGCATGATGTCATATCCGATTTCAGGGAATTGATTGTCGATCCAATGTCGGAACGCCTCGCGTTGGGCGGCGACCGAGCGCAGCGGGCGGCCTTCGTGGACTATTGCGACCGGGCACGATGGATCGCGGATGCAAAGGTTCCATCCCACGCTGACAGTTGGCTGAGTACGATCGAGGAGGCCGCCGGCCGCAGGGATTCCGAACGCGAGTATCTGGGGCGAGGGGACTGGAAGAAGCTGAAGAAGCGCATGAGTGTGCTGCCTGCCAAAGCGGCGTTTGAGGCCACTCCCGACTTCTCGAAGGTCGCGGCGCCGAGGAAAGCGCTTCGCGCGTTCGTAGCTGACGCGGAACGCGCCGGGTCTCGTTTGCTGTTCGTCGGTGCGGTCGAAGACGATCTGCGCACGATGGAGCGCATGAGCGGGGTCAGGGCGGAGCGTTTCGCCAATTGGGACGAGGCGGCGGAGGCCAAGAGTCGCGAGGGCTCGCTGCTGGCGGACTTCGACGCCGGCTTTGTAGTGGCCGGTAAAAGGTCAACCCTGGTTGTGACCGCGTCTGACGTGCTCGGCAGCCGCGCCCATCATCCGCAACCGATGGCCAAAGCCTGGACCGCCGCCTTCGATCACCCGGATATTCCCGAGCTGGGCGCGGCCGTCGTTCATCTTCAGCGTGGTTTGGGTGTGCTGGATCGCTTGCAGACCCTCGACATGGGCAACGGCACAAGCCGCGAGATGATCCGGCTTGAATTCGCTGGCGATGATGCTGCGCTCGTTCCGCCGGCCGATCTCGCCTTGATCTGGCCCTACGCTGCAGAGCCCGGCAAGCTCACGCTAGACAAGGCCGACGGCAGCACCTGGTGGAACAGGCGTGGCGAGGCGGAGCAGGAAATCGAAGCGGCGGCCAAGCAGCTTGCGAAGCATATTGCACAACGACGGCGCCGGCGTGCTCCCAAGCTGGTTGCTCCGGGGCCGGCCTATGAAAGATTCGTCGCGCGCTTTCCCTATTTCACGACAGTTGATCAGGCCAAGGCGATCAGGGATGTGCTGGACGATCTGGCGGCTGGTCACCCGATGGATCGGGTGGTCTGCGGTGACGTCGGTTTCGGCAAGACTGAGGTTGCCTTACGGGCTGCAGCGGCCGTCGCGCTGTCAGGAAAACAGGTCGGCGTTGCGGTTCCGACCACCGTCCTGGCCAGACAGCATGTCGAGACGTTTCGCAAGCGGTTCGGCCCGCTCGGAATCGAAGTGGCGAATGTGTCGCGCGCTGCAACGGCAGTGGAGATAAGAGACACCAAAGAAAAACTCCGTCGCGGCAAACTGAAAGTCGTTGTCGGCACGCAAGCACTTGCTTCCGCGGACGTGAAGTTTGCCGACCTCGCCCTCATCATCATCGATGAGGAGCAGCACTTTGGTGCTGTGGAGAAGGCGAAATTGTCCAGCCTGGCAAAGGGCATTCACACCCTTTGGATGAGCGCCACGCCGATACCGCGCACCCTCGCTGCAGGACTCGCAGGATACCGGGATTTGAGCGTCATCGCTACGCCTCCGGTTCATCGCCTGCCGATCGTCACCAAGGTTGCGCCGCTATCTGACGCTGCTATCGCCGCGGCTTTGCTGCGCGAGCAGAGGCGTCACGGGCAGAGCTTCCTGATTTGCCCTCGCATCCAGGATTTGGAGCCGATGTTGGCCAGGGTGCGATCGACGGCTCCAGACCTTCGAATCGTGTGCCTCCATGGTCGGCTGCCTGCCGAGGAAATCGACGATCGAATGATGAGCTTCGTCGAAGGTGATGCGGACGTGCTCCTCGCGACCAATATCGTGGAGAGCGGTCTCGACATTCCCCGGGCGAACACCATAGTCGTTTGCTGGCCGGAGAGATTTGGTCTGTCGCAACTTCATCAGCTAAGGGGGCGCGTGGGACGAGGCGGTACGCGTGCTTTTGCGTATTTGTTGACCGAGTCGAACTTCGAACAATCCGAGAAGCGTTTGTCTGTGCTGGAAGAGTTCAGCAAGCCTGGCGCCGGCTTTGCCATCAGCGAGCGTGACCTGGATCTCCGAGGTGCCGGCGACCTCTTCTCCGAACAGCAGTCCGGCCATCTGCAGGTATTCGGGCCAATGCTCTATAGCCATCTTCTCAAGCGGGCCTCGGAGAAACGCGCCGACGGTGGCGCCGACCTGTGGGTGCCTGATCTGAACCTGCCGATCGCCGATATGCTGCCTATGGACTACGTGCAGTCGAACGCTGTTCGCTTGGAGATCTATGGCCGTATTGCTAGATGCCAGACCGAGGAAGATCTTGAGGATCTGGAGGATGAAGCCGCACGCCGTTTCGGTAGGCTGCCGCCGGCTGCGCGCGAATTTTTCGCGGCGGCGAGGCTTAGGCTCAATTGCAAGCGCCGCGGCATAATGAGGCTCGACGTCGGTCCCGAGGCTGTCGCGGCAACGTTCCTTGCTGGTCGACTTCGCAAGTCGAGGGCTAAGGCTCTGGAGCGCGATGGGGATCGCGTGGTCTATACCGGTAATCGCAATGCGTATCCCTTCGAGCGAGTAAGCGACTTCCTTGAACTGCTGGACGAGTAGCTGATCAACAGATGGCAACCAACAGGGCTTCGTACGAAACTGTGTCAGTCGGCAGATTTGATAAGCAAACCGAACAAAAGTCTCTCGGACAGATGGCCCGACGTCAACTGATGGCCCTAAGCGACATCGGGAGCGGCTGGTGCGACGGTGTGATTTGGCGAGTTCAAAAAGCCGCCGGTGCGTCCATCCTGGTCGTGATCTCGCCTTCTGCCTCAAGCTGCCTTTGGGAGTGCGACGTCTAGCGGGAAAATCTTGGCGCTGTCATCGTCCTTCAGCGCAGCGGACGTAGCTTGCCGCCGAGGAGGCGCCTGTAACATTGAAATCTGCCAAGCGACAAAGATAGCCGTTGACCCTGCCATACTGTTCGCCACCATCAACGAAAGTATCAATGGCGTGAACACGGTACTTTGCCTGCCGCCTTGGGAGCTGACGGCACCCCTGTGGGAGTTACGGCGAGCCGGCTTCCGCTGTACGCATGGCGGCCTTTACCTTCTCAAAACAGCGCAGCTCTATTTGACGTACACGCTCGCGCGATATGCCATACTCGGCCGCGAGCGTTTCAAGCTTGGGGGGAGCTTCGCTCAACTGTCGCGCCGTGAATATGTGTTTCTCACGGGGATTAAGCGCCTGAATGGCAGCTTTCAGGGCTTGGCGCCGTCGGGTCAATTCCTCGTCTTGGGCTATTTGAATGTCGTGAGTAGGCGAAGGATCAACAAGCCTTTCGAGAGTTTCGCCTCCCTCGGCGCTGCTGTTAGGACGCAGATTCAAGGAAAGATCACCGCGCAAGCGGCGGTCCATATCCACAACTTCACGCTCGGGCACATCGAGACGTGAAGCGATCGTCTTCACCTGATCCGGCCGCAGATCTCCGTCTTCGAGCGCCGAAATAGCGCTCTTGGCACGCCTCAATTTGAAGAAAAGCTTCTTCTGCGTCGAGTTTGCCGAAATCTTCACCATTGACCACGACCGAAGAACGTAGTCCTGGATCGTCGCTTTAATCCACCACATGGCATAGGTGCAAAGGCGAATCCCCCGCTCTGGATCAAAGCGCCGTACTGCTTGCATCAGGCCGACATTACCCTCGGAAACGATGTCGGCGATGGGCAGCCCGTAGCCGCGATATCGCATCGCGATCTTCGCAACGAGACGCAGATGGCTCGTCACAAGGCGATAAGCTGCCTCACGATCGCCGTGGTCGCGCCAGCGCCTGGCAAACGCAGTTTCTTCCTCCTGCGTAAGGATCGGAAATTTGCGAATTTGAGTGAGATAGTGGGCCAGCCCGTTGCCGATTGTTGGCAATGGCTGTGACATGGTTTGATACATTGTTCCCCTCGCGATGAGCTCATAAAGATGTATCGTAGGCGTCAGAGCGGCGGCAGCGTCCCCCTAACGAGAATGCTCACGATCACTGCCATGCTCAGAAGGCATCCTGATAGCCCGATCAGCTTCGCGACATCTAATGGTTCGAACAGCATCGATTCGTCCTCTTATATCGTCGTGACGAGACGTCACAGTGAGGAGTGAGTGTCTCCAGTTTTTTTCCTGTCAGAGCGTTGGCCTGATCGGGGGCCGGAATCAGCCGGTGGCACCGACTGTGAATCCAGAACGCGCAAAGCGTCCAAGATGTCGTCGAAGCTGACAACAGATCCACGTGAAGACCGGAGCAAGCTCGGAGCATCGTGCACGGCGCACGCATCTGCGGCCCACTAGGACAAAATTGCTCGTTTCTCGTACGCCGTCAGATCGCGGTCTTCGACAACGTCCATCGGATGACTAAATGCCTCGGCGGGGTGCAGAAGTTCAATCATGTCCAGATTCGTTGTTGGTCCATTAACGCTCCTGTCCGCCAAACGCGCGGAGAGGCGGTCGGGAAACTCTTCGCGTAAAAGAGTCTCCACGGAAGTCTGCTCTTCGTTCAATCGACGCTCAATATACGCCCGTTCGAGGTCCGTCAGACGCGATGCGAGCAGCCTGCGGTAGCGACGAATATTGTTTTGATGAGCGCGAAGCCGTTCAACGTTGTGGCTGGTCATGATCCTACTCCCAGCTTTAGGCGGCCATGGCGCGTTCCGCGGAGCGCAACCTATAGGGCTTTCCACCGGGAGGATTCCGGGGACCGCCATCCAGTTCGCACAACGCTTCGAGGATTTCATCGATCGATACCGGCCGCTTCAGGCCGGCAGGGGAGCGCATGGATGGGCAGGACGCTATGGCAGATGCATCCGACGCCCACGACGCCAGAATTGCCCGCTTCTCGGCCGTTGTCAGGCCGGTGTGACACACGACATCCTTGGGATGTTCGAAGACCGTGCCAGGATGAAGAAGCGCGTTGAAGTCAAAAACATTGTCGTCCGCGGTCGTCGGCCGCATGGTATCCTCCTTTTGATTGACGATGAACGGCAGCCGCGCGAAGCCTCGCGCGGCGCCGACCGGAGCCCCGCCTATGCTGCTTTGGCTTCCAGTTTCTGGACGTTATCCGCCGATACGCCGTTAATCGCGATCCGGCGCGGCTTCATTGCTTCCGGAATTTCCCGGACCAGCTCGATCTTGAGCAAGCCGTTGTCGAACGCCGCGCTCTTTACCTGAACGTAATCCGCCAGGTTGAACTGCCGCTTGAAGTTGCGGGTCGAGATGCCGCGATATAGGAAATCGCGCTCGGCCTTGTCGGGCTTGCTGCCTTCAATCGTGACCACGTTCTGTTCGGCGGTGATCGCGATATCACTCGGCGCAAAACCTGCAACCGCCAGTGAAATCTGGTAGCGGTCCTCGGCCAGCCGTTCGATGTTGTAGGGCGGGTAGTTGTCCTCGCCAGCCCTCTGGGCCATTTCCGCGAGGTCAAAAAGGCGGTCGAAGCCAATGGTCGAACGCCAGAGGGGCGAGAAATCGTAAGTGCGCATAGCCAAATCCTCCAAAGAGCAAGATGGTTACGAGCGGCACCGGACACGACCGGTGCCCGTCTCCTGGCCCGGGCCCATGGGGGCGCCCGGACGCCACCGTCCGGTGGCGACAAAAAAATTAGCAAAGTCGTTTTTGGTTTCAAGAGGGGGACAAAAAAATTTTTGAAGGCCTGCTGAAGTTCGAGCGACGCCGCCCTGGCCGTCCGCTTCATTAACGAAATACTAAGACTTCGATCAAAGGCGGGGTGCCTTGCGCGATCTGTTGGACAGGGGCGAGGCAGACCTTACCTCGATTCAGTTAGTGTCGGACCCGAGTGGCGCTGTAGGCCTTCTTGCCAGGTGCTGGCGACCGGCCGGCACCAGATTATCTCCGTCATACGCAGAACTCAGGGCCAGAACGCGGTTCCTGTATCCACTAACCTTCCGAAAGAGTTCGTTTCGAATAATCGGCCTCATCGCGACGATATGAGATGGCTGAAGTGTACTGGGACATGCGAAGCTATCAGACGGCTCATGTCTGTCCTTGCTACTCCTTTCTCCGAGGGGGGAAGGCGGCGGCCGAACGCCGCCGCCTCGCCGCTCAGGCGGCGTTGATGGCGATGCGCTTGACGCTCTCGGCCGCCTGTTCGGTCTTGGGCAGACTGACCGTGAGGACGCCATTGCGGAAGTTGGCCTCGGCCTTGTCTTCCTGAACGCCCTCGAGCGGGATGCGTCGCTCGAACGAGCCGTAGTAGCGCTCGCTGTAGCGTCCGCCATTGTCAGTTTCAGACTTTTTCTCGCCGCGGATCGAGAGAACCCCGTTGGCGATCTCCACCTGGACGTCCTTCTCGTTCATTCCGGGCAATTCGGCCGAAACCGTCACGGCCTTCTCGGTCTCACCGAGCTCGATGCGCGGCCAGGACAACTGGCCTTCCATCAGTGGGGAGCCGACGCGGCCGAAGTTGCCGAAGCTGCCGAACCCGCGGAAGGCATCGTCGAAAAGACGATTCATCTCGCGGTGAAGCGTCAGAAATGGATCGTAAGCCTCGCCTGTCGTTGCGAGCTGCTGGTTCTTCCACGGAATTAGATCGCGAATAGCCATGTTGGACTCCTTTTGTTTGCTGGCTGCGCCGAGTGCGCGGATGCGCACCCGGCTAATGTCAATTGACAAGGAACGGCGTCAGGCCGCCTGCTTGTGGGCGATCTGCTCGGCCGCGCCGATCGGAATGCGGCGGGGCTTCATCGCCTCGGGCAGCTCGCGGACTAGCTCGATCCGCAGCAGGCCATTGTCAAAGGCCGCCGTTTTCACTTGCACATAGTCGGCAAGGTTGAACTGGCGCTTGAACCCTTTGGCCGAAATGCCGCGATAAAGATAATCGCTCTTGGCCTCATCGGCCTTGCGGCCCTCGACAGTCAGCACGTTCTGCTCGGCCGTGATTGCGATCTCGTCCGGGCTGAAGCCGGCGAGCGCAAGCGAGATCTGGTAGTGATCTTCGCCTAGCCGTTCGATGTTGTAGGGCGGGTAGTGATCCTCGGCGGTCCGCTGGGTCTCATCGAGCAGATCGAAGATGCGATCGAACCCAATGGTCGACCGCCACAGGGGAGTGAAGTCGTAGGTCCTCATAACCAAGTCCTCCTAAGAGCAAGATGGATACGAAGGAGCGCAGGACACCGGTCCGGCGCCCAGTTCAGTCCGCCGGACCCGATCTGGCGTCCGGCGCCGCAGCCTTGCGGTAAAACAGAACTAAGAAAAACAGGGGTGGTTTCAAGGGCTCGTCCTAAATTTTTTGCGCTTCCGCCCGGGCCAAGCATCGCAGCTCCTCTTCCGCCTCGCTGGTGCGACGCATCAGGCTCCCGCCGCCATCGCTCGAAAGATGTGAAAGATGCCTCAGCAATTTTCTGCAGTGCAAAATTCGCGCCTTTTCGATCTAAAGGCGCGCACTGCATCAGGAGAGGCGGATCACGCACTCAGTAGGGGTAATGTCCACACTGCCCTGATATACGGAAAGCGGTGTCCTAATTCGTTCTGTAATTTGGAACAGACAGCCGAGCATCCACATATTAGATTTGGAATGCTGAACCCTACGGTTAGGACCCGTAAGCACGGAGGTTGCGTCATGGAGCGTCGCCGTTTCAAACAGACCCAATCCCTTGAACTCCGTCTTGCCAAAGAAGCCGAGCGCCTACGCGAGGAGGCCAAATTGCTTCCGCCTGGCGTCGTACGGGAAGCGCTATTGCGCCGAGCCCGCCAAGCCGAAACTGGCTCGCATATGAGCGAGTGGCTGCGATCTCCCGGGCTGCAACCACCTAAGTAGGTTGCCATGGCCAGAAAACTTGAACTATGAAATTGCCGAGGCTCTTGCTCGATGTCGCGAGTGCACTGCGCGGGCCGTCGAACTGCTGAGCCTGCCGTTTCAGACACCTTACTTGGACGCCGGCACCATGAGCCCCTTCCGCTGCCGGACACGACGGAATTGGAGATGCGCTCTGTGTTGAAGTAGGCAGCCGCAGTCGGGGCCCATGGCGACTATCCCACTCGGGGCCGCGAGCTGGTCAGTTCGGGGCCGATTTCGACAACCTCGACGAAGTAGTGACCGACGTCGCTGTTGAAGCCAATGAAGTCCCACTTTCCGCCGGAGCTGTAGCCGGCAACGCCGGTGAAGCGCGCCGGCTGCCACTCCGGGTCTTTCGCGCTTGAACGCACCAAGACCCAATAGAAAATGACCCTGCTTCACCTGCGCCTCGGACAGGTCTGTTCCGCGCAGGGGATCGATAGCAGTGTTGTCGCCAGGCTTGCTGGGCATGCTAACGCGGCCCTCGTTTACTCACCGCCGTCGAGGCAGCGCAGAACTTGATCATTTTGAAACACGTCAGAGGGCCGTTGGGGCTCAGCTCACGCGCGGGCGGGTGCGCTCGGGCTCGAATGGAAATTGGAGGCCCGGCTGCTTGTTGTTCGGCAACAGCAAGGTATCGGTCTTGAAGAGCGGCGCGCTCGGCTTCCAGCTCATCCAACGCATCGAGTCCAGATAGGGAATAGGTGGCAGCGGCAGCAGGTTGCCGGCCCAGTCGAGCAGCAGCCGGGGCGTGCTGTCCAAGCCCCAGGCGCCAAGCGGTGCAAGCATGGTCGCCAGGGCGAAAGCACCTGCGACGATCCTGCGGGCGCGCCGTCGTGATGTCTCACGAGAGGCGCGGACGGAATATGTGCCGATCATCTCATCCTCCTGTCGTTGCAAAACTGATCCATGCGATCGTGAGAAGGCTGAGGGCGAACATGAGCCAATGCACTGTCGTCGCCCAGCTCTTGCGCGATCGATCTCGAATGCGAGTGCTCATCTGAGGCTCCTTGGTGCTGTGAGTGTCCTTTCTCCTGGTTTGTGGTGAGCCCGGCCGTCTCCGGCCGGGCCCGGCCTCGATCAGAAATCCATCGGCGGCGCGGCGGGGACCGGTTCCGCCTTCTTCGGCTTCTCGGCCACCAACGCTTCCGTCGTGATCAGCAGCGCGGCGACCGAGGCCGCATCCTGCAACGCCGTGCGCACGACCTTGGCAGGATCGACCACGCCGGCCTTGACCAGGTCCTCATATTCGCCGGTCGCGGCGTTGAACCCCCAACTGTAGCTCGAGTTCTCCAGCAGCTTGCCGACGACCAGCGAGCCGTCTTCGCCCGCGTTCTGGACGATCTGGCGTGCGGGCACCTGGATGGCGCGACGCACGATCCGCATCTTCTCGGCATTGGTGACAAAGTAGGGCGACACGTAACCCCGATCGAACTGCATGCCTTCGACCACCTCGAGCTCGGTGTTGAGGCTCTTGGCTTCCTCGACGGTGATGACGCCCTCGTTGCCGACCTTGCGCATGGCATCGGCAAGGAAGCGGCCGATCTCGGGATCGCCATTGGCGGAGATGGTGCCGATTTGGGCGATCTCCTCCTTCTAGGTGATCTTCTTGGCAAGTGCCTTCTGATCCTTG
>Ga0081540_1002331_pt1 | contig 15542 bp, 16 predicted proteins | sample TabmetS2T1R1_FD_71024 | JGI IMG/M metagenome (GOLD analysis project Ga0081540, IMG submission 71024) | Tabebuia heterophylla rhizosphere microbial communities from the University of Puerto Rico - S2T1R1 | ecosystem: Host-associated > Plants > Roots > Rhizosphere ... | reverse complement strand
GCCGAGGCCGCTCAGGCGTGCGTCTGCCGCGGCCGGGACCCACGCGCGGTTCGTGGTCGCGAGGACGGAGGGGATGAGGACTCCGGCCGCGGGAGACAGGCGAAAGCCGTCGACCGATACCTCTCGCTCGAAGGGAAGGGGATGAAGCACCGCCCAGGGCATGGGAGGCGGCGCTTCCTCCGCCCGGCCTGCTTCGCCTTCGTCCTCCTCGGTCTGCGTCATGGCGGAGCGCGCGTCGTTGCGAGCGGTTCCGCCAGGAGCTCGGCCGGGGCGCTCGGGCCCCGAGCGAGGCGAGCGTGACTGAGCGGAGTCGACGTCGGAGGCAGCCCCATCGGAGCTCCGCCGGCGAGCAGCGCGTGAGGACCCACCGGCGCGGGCAGGCGCCTCGGTCACCGCAGCGGTCGATGCGGAAGAGTTCGGTTGAGGCGCGTCGGAGCTCGGCCGACGAGGAGCGCGTGAAGACCCACGGCCACGGGTGGGCGGCTCGCTCATCGCCGTCGTCGCCGAGGACGAAGTCGGCTCAACGTCGTCGGAGCCTGGCCGGGGATCAACGCGTGAGGACCCACCGGCACGGGCAGGCACCTCGGTCATCGCCGCGGTCGTCGTCTCGCGTGCCCCGGACGGCGTCACGGTCTGCCTCGTCCCCGAAGGGCTTCCCTCGATCGAACGGACGCCCGGGGGGAGCAGGGGACGCGGCGGCCGATTGACGTCCAGGGGCGCAGCGAGGCCTCCAGCAGCCGCCGTCCTTCGTTTGCGGCGTCCGGGGCTCGCCGGGGCGTGAGGACGCACCGTGGTCGCCCCCACGGCCCTTTTGAGGCTCACCGGGGAGCGGTGCGTCCCGCTCCCGGGCCCGGTCTCTGCCCGCTCGTTGCCCCCCGTCGCCGTGGCGAACCAGGCCAGCGCCACGCCCGCGACCCCCCACACCACTCCCATCCGAGCGGGCCGCTGCAGGCGCCACGCCACTCAGCAGCAGGGGAACGATGGTGCCGGCAGTCCAGAGCTCCGGACCCGCGTCGCCGATCTCCTGGACCGACCGGCGTCGACCGCGGGCCTCGCACCGGAACGACAAGGCGCCGCGCGGGGACGTCCGCCGGGAGCCTCAGGCCGCGAGCGACTGGAGCATCAAGGCCAGCTCCTGACGCCCAGCGGCCTTGGGGAGGTAGTAGTGCGGCCTGGCGACGAGCGCCTCCTGCACCTCCTCGATGCCCGCGGCCGTGAGGATCACCACCCGTGGTCCCTCGGGCGGAAGGCGCGCCATCACCTCATGGCCGTCCAGCCCCGGCATTCGCAGGTCGAGGAGGATGACCCAGCAGTCGATCTCGCCGAGGACCCGGAGCGCTTCGGCGCCGTCCGCTGCGAGGACGGGCTCGTAGCCCAGCTCCTCCAGCTCGAGCGACAACATCTGGCGCCAGCTCGCGTCATCGTCGACCACGAGCACCTTGCGTTTCGGAGTCCCGGCCGTCCCCACGCGACCCCGGAGCTTCTCAAAAAAGGTGGGGATCGGTCACTCCCCCATGCGCCGACCGGTCGGGGAGCGACCGGCCTCAGCTTTCAACGGCCCGGCTCCGGGGGTGCCGCACGTCCGTACCTCGGACCATGTAGATGACCATCTCCGCCACGTTCACCGCATGGTCGCCGATCCGCTCCAGGTGCTTGCAGATCGAGACCAGCGAGGTGGCCCGGCGGATGTTCCTCGAGTCCTCCATCATGAAGGCCAGGAGCTCGTTGAAGATCTTCACGAAGAGGTCGTCGAGGTGGTCGTCCCCGGCGAGCACTTCCTGGGCCTCCTCGGGGTCGGCGCGCACGAACGCGTCGAGCGCCTTCTTCACCTGCTCCTGCGCCAGCTCGGCAAGCCGCGGCATGTCCACGTAGGCGGCCAGCGGGGGAGCCTGGTTCAGGTCCATCGCTCGCTCGGCGATGTTCACCGCCAGATCCCCGATGCGCTCCAGGTCGGTGACGATCTTCAACGCAGTGGTGATGAGCCGCAAGTCCGAGGCCGCGGGCTGCCGGAGGGCGAGGATCTTCCGGCACAGCTCGTCGATGTCCACCTCGAGCCGGTTGATCTCGACGTCCGACTCCTTCACTTGCTCGCCGAGCTCCGAGTCCCGGTCGGTGAGCGAGCGCATGCTCTTCGCGATCTGCTCTTCGACCTTGGCCCCCATGGCAAGGAGCTTCTCCCGCACGAGCCGCAGGTCGGACTCGAACGCCTTGTCGGTGTGCGCCGCGGTCGGTCTACCCGAACTTGCCGGTGACATAGTCCTCCGTCCGTCGCTCGCGCGGGTTGGTGAAGATCTGTGCGGTGGGCCCCATCTCGATGAGCTCGCCGAGGTAGAAGAAGGCCGTGTTGTCGGAGACGCGGGCTGCCTGCTGCATGGAGTGAGTCACGATGATGATCGTGTACTTCTCCTTGAGCTCGTGGATGAGCTCCTCGATCTTGGCGGTGGCGATGGGGTCGAGCGCCGAGGCGGGTTCGTCCGCCAGGAGGACCTCCGGCTCCACCGCCAGCGCGCGGGCGATGCAGAGCCGCTGCTGCTGGCCGCCGGACAAAGACGTCCCGGCGTGCTTCAGCCGGTCCTTCACCTCGTCCCACAGGGCGGCCTGCCGCAGAACGCGCTCGACGATCTCCGCGTGATTGCCCCCGATGCCGTTCAGGGTCAGGCCCGCCGCCACGTTCTCGAAGATGCTCATGGTGGGGAACGGATTGGGCCTCTGGAAGATCATCCCCACCCGCCGGCGAAGCAGCACCGGGTCGATGCCCCGGGCGTAGAGGTCCTTGCCGTCGACGTACACCTTGCCGTCGACCCGGGCGCCGGGAACCAGGTCATGCATCCGGTTCAGCGCCCGGATGAAGGTCGACTTCCCGCAGCCGGAGGGTCCGATGACGGCGAGCACCGTCTGGGGCTTCACCGAGAGCGTCACGTGCCGGATCGCGTGGTTGGCGCGGAAGTGCACGTTGAGGTCCTGGACCTCGACCTTGTTCGGGACGTCCGCTCCCGGGGCCAGCGGTGTCTGCTGGGCCACGACGGGCGGGGGAGGGCCTGGCTTCTCGGAGGTCATGGTCGGGGACGGGGCAGCAGGGGTCATCGGGCACCCTTCAGGCGACTCCGCGTGAGCACGCGCGAGGCGATGTTGAGCAGGCCAACCACGATGAGCAGGACCAGTGACGCGGTCCAGGCCTTGCTGTGCCAATCGTCGTACGGGCTGATGGCGTAGTTGTAGATCGCCACGGTGAGTGAGGCCGTGGGTGCGCTCGGGTTCAGGTTCCAGTACTGGTTGTTCAGAGCGGTGAAGAGGAGGGGAGCGGTCTCGCCTGCCGCCCGGGCCACCGCGAGGAGGCAGGCGGTGACGATGCCGCCCATCGCCGTGCGGATCACCACGCTGAGGCTGGTCTTCCAGTTCGGCACCCCGAGCGCCAGCGAGGCCTCGCGAAGCGAGCCCGGGACCAGTCGCACCAGCTCCTCGGTGGCGCGGGCCAGGGTGGGAATCATGAGGATGGCCAGGGCCACCGCGCCGGCCGTCGCCGAGAAGTGGCCCATGGGGATGACCACCAGGGCGTAGGCGACGATGCCGATGACGATCGAGGGCACGCCGGAGAGCACCTCGGCCATGAAGCGCACCGTGCTGCCGATGGTCCCATCGCCCTTCTCGGCGAGGTAGACGCCTGCGCCCACCCCCAGGGGCAGGCCGATGACGCAGGCCAGGCCGACCATGTACAGGGTGCCGACGAGCGCGTTGCCGATACCACCGCCCGCCTCGCCGACCGGCTTCGGAAGCTCGGTGAAGAACGCCCAGGAGAGCCCGGCCGCGCCGTTGCTGACGACCAGCCAGAGCACCGAGATGAGCGGGATGAACGCCCCGATGAAGCAGAGGGCGCACACCACTGCCATGCCCCGGTCCACGACCTTCCGGTAGGTGAACGAGGAGTGGAGGTTCATCCCTTCACCCTGCTCGGCCCCTTCTGGACCGCGGTGACCAGGACCCGAGCAGCCGCGTTCAGCAGGAACGTCGTCGCGAAGAGGATGAGGCCAAGTCCGGCCAGGGCCCCGACGTGCACGTTGCTGGTTGCCTCGGCGAACTCGTTGGCGATGACCGCGGGAAGGCTGTAGCCGGGCGCGAACAGCGAGAGCGAGATGTCCGGCGAGTTTCCGATCACCATCGTCACGGCCATCGTCTCGCCGAGGGCACGTCCCAGACCGAGCAGGACCGCCCCCAGGATGCCGGCGCGGCTGTAGGGGATGACGGCCATCATCACCGCCTCCCATTTGGTCGCGCCGAGCGCCAGGGCGGCCTCGCGGTTGGCCTCGGGCGTGGTCTTCATCACCTCGACCGAGACCGCAACGACGGTGGGGAGGATCATCACCGCCAGGATGGCGCCGGCGGCGAGGTACCCGAGCCCGATGGGTGGGCCGGTGAAGATCGGCAACCACCCGAAGTGCTTCCCGAGCCAGGGCTGGATCGACTCGCGCAGCCAGGGGACGACGATGAACAGGCCCCAGAGGCCGTAGACCACCGACGGAATGGCCGCGAGCAGCTCGACCGGAATGGTCAGCACGCGACCCAGCTTGGGCGGGGCGAACTGGGTGATGAACAGGCCCAGCCCGATCGCCACCGGAACGGCGAGGATGATCGAGACCGCGGAGGTGACCAGCGTGCCGTAGAGGAAGGGCAGGGCGCCGAAGTGGTCCTCGATGGGGTTCCACTCCCGGCTGGTGATGAACCCCCAGAGGCTGTGCTCCTTGGCCAGGGGGCGGGCCACCAGCGCGAGGTTCAGGACGATGAGCCCCGCGACGACGAGCACCATGATGCCCAGCGCCCAGAGCGTCCCGTTGAAGATCCGGTCACCCAGATTTCCAGGACCCGGGTGACCGGCCTCTGCCTCGGCCGGCGCGACAGACGAGGCTGCAGCGTCGGCCACGGTCGTACCCCTACTTGGCACTGACCTTGGCGCCGTTGACGGTCAGGGAGTCGACGGTCTTCAGCACGCGCTCACGCAGCGCATCCGGCAGCGGGGCGTAGTCGAGCGGCTCCGCCATCTTCTCGCCGTCGTTGAGGGCCCAGCGGAGGAAGTTGACGATCGCCTTGCCCTTCGCCGCGTCCTTCATGTCCTTGTGGACCAGGAGCCAGGTGAAGCCGGAGATGGGCCAGCTGTCCTTGCCCGAGGGGTTGGTGATGGAGACCCGGTAGTCGGCCGGCACGTCGACCCCGGCGGCCGCCGCGGTCACGCTCGCGATGGAGGGCTTCACCCAGGCGCCGTCCTTGTTCTTCATCTCGGCGATGGTGAGCTTCTGCTGGATGGCGTAGGCGAGCTCGACGTACCCGATGGTTCCCGGGTTGCTCTTGATGAGCCCGGTCACGCCGTCATTCCCCTTGCCGCCGAGACCCACCGGCCAGTTCACGCTGGTGCCGGAGCCGACCTTGGTCTTGAACTCGGGCGAGATCTTGGAGAGGTAGTCGGTGAAGATTGCGTTGGTGCCCGAGCCGTCCGACCGCCGGGCGATGACGATGGTCTGCTCCGGTAGCTTCATTCCCGGGTTGTCGGCGGCAATCGCCGGGTCGTTCCACTTGGTGATCTTCCCGAGGAAGATGTTGGCCAGCGTCTCGCCGGAGAAGCGGAGGGCCTTCACACCGGGAGCGTTGTAGGCAACGACCACCGCGCCCATGACGGTCGGGACGTGCACCGCGTCGGGTGCCTTGGCCAGCTGGTCGTCCTTGAGGGCGGCGTCGGTCGCGCCGAAGTCCACCGTCCCCTCGGTGAACTGCTTGATGCCGCCGCCGGAGCCGATCGCCTGATAATTGAACTTAATGTTCGGGTTGATCTTGTTATATTCGCTGAACCACTTCTGGTAGAGCGGCGCAGGGAACGTCGCGCCTGCTCCGTTGATGAGCAGCCCCTGCGCGGAAGCCGCGGTGCCGAGCAGCAGCGCGGCGCCCATGAGTAGCTTCTTCATGGTGAGTAACTCCCTGAGTTGAGGTCTTTGTCGGTTGAGGTCTTCGGCCGGGGGCGATGTAAGCGGACTCCGTGTCGATTCGGTGACGGCCCGGTGAAAGCTCCGCTCGGAAGCCGGGTTACACGCGTTCGTCACTGACCTCCAACTGGCGAGAATCAGGCCGACGGCGCGCTGGCTTCAGCGGCACTGGATTCGAGTTCCGCCCTGGCTGTTCTGGACTCGGTGGGCAGGCGATCGAGGAACCGCAGCTCCGGAAACAGACGACTCCAGACGGCGACCACCAGGAGGGTCCCCAGGCCTCCGACGATGACCGCCCGGACCGGGCCCAGCCACTGGGCGGTGAGGCCGGACTCGAACTCGCCGAGCTCGTTGCTCGCGCCGAGGAACAGCATGTTCACGGCGTTCACCCGGCCGCGCATCTCCGGGGGCGGGGTGATCTGCACCACCGTGAGGCGAACGAAGACGCTGAGCATGTCCGAGGCGCCCATGACGACGAGGATCGCCACGGAGAGCCAGAGGGTCCGGGACAGTCCGAACGCCACGATGGTCAGCCCGAAGACCGTCACCCCGAGGAGCATCGTCCGGCCGACGTGCCGCCTGAGCGGATGTGCCGCGAGCCACAGCCCGACCAGGCCCGCGCCGACCGCCGGCGCGCTGCGGAGGATGCCGAGGCCCCAGGCGCCGGTGTGCAGCACGTCCTGAGCGAAGACGGGCAGGAGCGCCACCGCGCCGCCGAGCAGGACGGCGAACAGATCGAGCGAGATCATGCCCAGGATGGTCTTGTTCGCCCAGACGTAGCGGACACCGGCGAGCACCGTGGCCCACGAGGTGCCCTTGGTCTCCATGCGCCCGGTGCGGGTCTTCACGCCGGCGAGCACCGTGACGTCCACCAGGACGAGCCCGGACGCGAGGAGGTAGACGGCCTCGGGGTTCCCGAGAAGAGCGTAGAGGCCGCCGCCCAGCGCCGGGCCGAGCACGGTCGCCACCTGGAAGGTGCTCGAGTTCCAGGCGACGGCGTTCGGGAAATCCGTCTCGGGGAGGAGCGACGGCATGAGCGCCTGCGCCGCGGGACCGTTGAAGGCCCGGGCGGTGCCAAGAAGCAGGAGCACCGCGAAGATGGGCAGCGGCGTGCTGATGCGGGTCAGCGCCAGCCAGGCCAGGAGGGCGAAGCAGAGACCGAAGCCGAGGTGGCAGAGGAGGACGATCCGCCGCCGATCGAACCGGTCCGCGGCGTGGCCGGCGGCGAGGGTGAGCAGGAGCGGCGGAAGGAACTGCGCGAGGCCGACGTAGCCGAGGTCCAGCGGCCGCTTGGTCAGGGCGTACACCTGCCAGCCGACGGCGACGTTCACCATCTCCAGCCCGAGAACCGAGAGCAGCCGCGAGCCGACGAAGCGCCGGAAGTCGTGGGAGCGGAAGGCGCGGAGGGCGTTCGAGCGGGGAAGGGCGGTCACGGACGGGCCGGGGACTGAGCGCATCCCACGTCTTGCGCGCTGCTCGCAAGACACAGTCCCCTCATGACTCCGATGCTTCTTCGGCGTTACCGGAGCGAGAGCCAGGGGCTCGTCGCGCGGACGACGACCCAGGAGCCCTGGTGACGCTCGAGCTCGAGCATTCCGGCGCTGCCCAGCACGACACCGACGTCCACCCGGGCTCGATCACCCGCCACCTGGGGCGAGCCGATCGAGAGGATGGCCGACGGCTCACGACCGAGGCACTCCTTGCGGCCAGACGAGATGCGGCTGACGAGCGGCGAGAGCCGGTCGAGCACCTTGCCCGGGTCGTCGCTCACGTCGAGCTCCACACAGACGACTCCCTGCGTACGTGTGGATTCGTCGACGTAGTTCGTGATCGCGAACTTGGCTGCGGCCTCGACAGCGGTCGTCGCGGGCGAGCTGCGAGCGGGATTCGACGGCGCCACGCCCGCCGCCTGGCGATCTCCGGTCGGGCCGGAGCGCACGCAGGAGATACCGAGCACGACGAGGCAAAGCACCAGATGTCTCATGGACGGAGTCTCCACCCGGGGAGGGCCGCCGTCGAAATTCCGGCTCTCGCCCGCTCCGAGCCCGAGGTGCCTGGTACCCGAGAATCAGCGGCGGCAGGCGGCCGCGCGCGCCTCGAGGCGTGCTCGTTGCCGGACGTTCCGGGTGAGGCCCGCCGCACGCTGGAACTCGGAGGCGGCCTCCTCGAGTCGTCCGAGCGCCTGGAGGAGCTCTGCCCGCGCCGCCGGGAACAGGTGGTAGCGCGAGAGCTCCGGATGCTCGGCCAGCGCGTCGAGGAGCGCGAGGCCGGCCGCCGGCCCCTCGGCGCGCGACACCGCCATCGCCCGGTTCAGCTCGATGACCGGCGAGGGGTTCCGCCGTCCCAGCTCGCCGTAGAGCGCGGCGATCCGGCTCCAGTCGGTCTGCTCGGGGGTGGAGGCCCGGGCGTGACTGGCGGCGATCATCGCCTGGAGCTGATAGGGGCCGGGACCATCGGTCAGCGCCTCGGCGCGGCCGAGTGCATCGTGGCCGGCGGAGATCAGCTGGGCATCCCAGCGTGTTCGGTCCTGCGCTTCGAGGAGGATCGGGTCGCCTCGCTCGTCGGTCCGGCTCGGTGCGCGTGAGGCGCTGAATCGCATCAGGGCGAGCAGCCCATGGGCCTCGGCCTCGCCGGGAAGGAGCTCGGCGAGGAGACCCGCGAGCCGCATGGCCTCCGCCGTGAGATCGGGCCGGATGAGCTCCATGCCGACCGTCGCGGTGTGGCCCTCGTTGAACACGAGGTAGAGCACCTCGAGGACGGAGGGGAGCCGTGCTCGCAGCTCCGGTCCTCGCGGCACCTCGAATGGCAGGTGCGCCTCGGCCAGTGCGCGCTTGGCCCGCACCACGCGCTGGGCGATGGTGGGCTCGGTGGTGAGGAAGGCCCGCGCGATCTCCTCCGTCGAGAGTCCTCCCACCACACGCAGGGTCAGCGTCACTCGTGCCTCCTGCGAGAGCACCGGATCGCAGGCGGTGAAGAGCAGGCGGAGCACGTCATCGCGCACGTTCCGGTCCACGCTCTCCGCCAGCGCCGCCTCGAGCTCCCCTGGCGGCGGCTGCCTCCCATCCTCGAGATCCGGCGCCGCGCCCGTTCGCTCGGCCATCGCGCTGCGCCGGATCGCGTTCAGGGCCCGGTTCTTCGCCGTGGTCATCAGCCAGGCGCCGGGCCGGTCGGGGACTCCGCTCCGTGGCCACTCCTCGAGGGCGGCGACGACTGCCTCCTGCGCGAAGTCCTCGGCCAGGGCCACGTCGCGGAGGAGGCGCGCCAGGGAGCCGATGACCCGCGGCGCCTCCTCCCTCCAGATCCGGCGAACGGCGAGCTCTGCTTCGGACCCGGACATCGGGACGGGACCTTAACGCCGAAACCACTTGGATCGATCCGTCCCTCGCTTGCCCTCGCGGCCGATCCCCGCGTCGCTCCTCCGTCACGTGACGACGGCCACGCTCCGTCGTCGCTCCTAGGCTTCGGCCGCGATTGCGGCGCGATCATCCGGTCGATCCAAGTGGTCTCGGCGTTAGCACCCGCTCCGTGGTGCTCGGGCCCCGCCCGGTCACTGCTCAGCTGCGTGCTACCGGCCCGGCGGCGGTCCGCCCGGATCGAACATCTGGAGGATCTCGCCGGTGCCGTCACCCGCGAGCTGCATGAACTCCTGGGCCACGGCGATCGCCGCTGCTTTCGAGGGGACCTCGATGACCGCGAAGCCGTCGATCAGCTCCTTGGTCTCGGCGAAAGGTCCGTCGGTCACGCTGAACTTCCCGCGCTCGGACTTCACCTTCGTGCCGTGGGTGGGCCGGACGAGTCCACCGGTCAAGACCACGACTCCAGCCTCGATGTTCTTCTGCGTGTACGCACCGATGGCGGCCAGCTGCTGGGGCGTGGGCGGGGGAACGTTCGGATCCTGCTGGTAGGTCATGAGAAAGCGCATGGTGTTCTCCGTTCTTTTCGGCTTCGGGGTTCACTTCGGAAGGACGAGGGCCCGAACGCGTGCGTCTCGCAGCACCAGGCCAGCCCAGAGCAGCGCGCCGACGTACACCGGGAAGAGCGTATGCGTGGCGAGCGGGTCCTGGACCCGGAGATGGATCGCCACCGCTCCGCCGAGATAGCCGGTAAACAGCGTGGCCCCGAGCACGGCGGTCCGCGGCCAGAGATACAGCGCGAGGCAGCCGAGGATGATCAGGCCCAGCAGAGGATGGAGGTGCTGAGGCAATCCGAGGCGAAGCGATGCCTCGGCGACCTCCGGGAACTGCGAGAACTTGATCGTCGCGTCGAACAGCATGAACGCGACGGGAATCCCGGTGAGCACCCGTCCGGCCCAGCGGGCGGCCGAGGAGCTCAGGGGGGCGGGGAATTCGAGCGTGGCTTCCATCTTCGTCTCCTGGTTCGTGGGGCGCCGGATCGCGCCCACGTCGAGACGACAAACGAGGCACCCCGAGATCGACATCGGCCCCCGCCGTCGACAAGCGCCGGTAATTCCTGGCCAATTCGACGGGGATGACGTCGAAGGTGCCAGACACCTTCGATCGGGCCTCGATCGTGCCAGGGCCTCAGGCTACGCCGCGGCCAGCATCGCTCGTGGCCCGCCGACGGCGCCGGTGAAGTCGATGTGGTGCCCCAGCAGCCACAGCTGCCGCTCGGGGCCGGCCATGTGCCGCATCACCACCGGCATGATCGCGTCGCGGATCGCTCGCCCGAGGGGACCGGCCGCCTTGTCGGAGTTGACGCGCCTGGCGGCCCGGAGAACGCGCCGGACTCTCCCTTCCCGCAGCTCCTGGTAGGCGCTGAAGGCCGAGTGGAGATCCGGGCGATCTCGCAGGCAGCGGGCCAGCTCCACTCCGTCCTCCATCGCCAGCGAGGCGCCCTGACCCGAGCTGGGAGACGTCACGTGCGCCGCGTCTCCGATGAGGACACACCGGCCGCGGGACCAGCTCGCCGGCGGCTCGAGGGTGTGCATGGTCGCGGCGCGGAGGTCGTCGTCTTGGGTTGCCTCGATGAGGTCCCGGGCAGGGAAGGCGTCCCCGGCGAAGGCCTCCACGAGGCGCTCCTTCCAGGTCCTCGGCGAGACCGACTCAAGTGCGGCACGGTCGGGCTCCGGGCGAAGGGGCAGGTTGGCGAACCAGAGGACATCGCTCCGGTCGACCGGGAGGAAGCCGAAGAACGCCCGGCTGCCGAAGATCATCTCGAAGGTGAAGGGCTCCGCCTCGAGGTTCACCCTTCGCGCGCGGCCACCGAGCCCGAGCAGCCCGGTGTACTCCGGCTTGGGCGCGCCCGGGTCGAGCACGGCCCGCGTCGTGGACCGGATCCCGTCAGCCCCCACCAGGAACCCTCCCTCCGCGGTGCCGCCGTCGGCGAACCGGGCGGCGACGCCGGACGGTATCTCCTCGATCTCCACGAGTCGCTTCCCGTGGTGGATGGGGATTCCCCGGCGGAGTGCCTCGTCGTGGAGCACGCGGAAGAGGCGCGCACGCTCCAGCGTGGTGGTGGTGCTGCCGTCGGTCAGCGGGATCCCGGCGTCGATCGCGCCGAGGAGCTTGCCCCGACCACTGGAGAGGACCATTCGCTCGGTCCGGACCCCGGCGGCGACGACGGGCCGGTGCGCCTCGATGGCCTGGAGGGCATCGAGCCCGTTCGAGGCGACGGTGAGAAACGCCCCGATGCCGTCCGAAGGCCCCGGCGCCGCCTCGAAGACCATGCTCTCGATGCCCACGCGCTGGAGCGCCATGGCGACCACCGGTCCGGCGATCCCTCCACCGATCACCAGCGCCCGTCCGTACCGCTGTCCGACCCGATTCATTCCTCGCCTCCGTCCTCGCGCGTTTTCGCGCTGTGCTCGTGAAGTGCCCGCCACATCGCCATCAGCTGCTCGTCGTCGAAGGTCTTGAGGAGTCGATCCACGAAGGCCTTCTCCGCGGTCTCCAGGGCGAGCCGGTACTCGTTCTCGATGAGAAAGAAGGGATGGAGCCCGCCCGCAACGAGGGCGTCGATCCCCGCGCGCTGCTCGGCGATGCGCGCCTCGAGGCGCTGCCGACGGAGTGTGAGGAGCCGGAAGGCCTCCTCCGGGACGAGAACGCCGAGCAGCGCCAGAGCTGCCTCGAACGCCCGGAACTCTTTGGCCGGGGTGCTCACCAGCTCTGACATCCAGTCGTGAAGCTCGTCGCGGCCCGCGTCGGTGATCTCGTAGATGGTCTTCTCGGGACGCGCGGTCTCGCGGAGGGTCTCGCGCTTGGCGACGTACCCGGCGCGGAGCAGCTGCTCGAGCACGCTGTAGAGCGAGCCGTAGTTGAGCTTGATGCTCTCTTCCTTGCCCCGCTCCCGCATGGTGCGGCCCATGTCGTACGGGTGCGTGGACCGCTCCATGAGCAGCGCGAGGACCGCGAGGGCGAGCGGATTGGAGACCTTCCGTGCCATGACCTCGGCCGTATATACGGCACAGAATATACGCGCAAGACTACATCTAAGCTCCCATTATTCTGAGTGAATTTGAGGACCGGCTCGCGAGGTGTCTGGCACCTCGAGCCCGGGCACCTCGAGCCCGCACCTCGAGCCCGGGCAAAACTTCGAGCCCGGGCACCGTTGGGGCGGGGAGGGTCCCAGGGCGCTCCGAGGATTCGGACGGAGAGTGCGTAAATTGCCCGTCTAACGCCTCGAAACTTCGTTGTAGAGGTTCACGCGCGTTGTGAGTTGGAGATATATCTCCAAGTCCGACGGGGAGTGCGATCCGTCGCGCTCCAAATCTCTGAATTCTCGTGCCCGCTCTTCACTCAGGTACCGAGTCCGCGGAGCACGGACGCGACGCCGCCCCCCCTGGGTGCGTCGATCCAGGGCGTCTGGGAGAACGCGGGTCCGCGATTCGCTGGCCACTCGCACGGAGATTCGCGCACGCGCCCCGAGGCGTAGCGACTCTTGCCCCGGACGTCACCCGTTGCAACTCGCCACAGTCCGGGTCGAGGCAAGGACCGGCCGCGCTGACGGGCCCGATGGCCGGCCCCTTCCGCGCCCCCCAAGAGCCAGCGTGCGAGGCGTGCAATCTTGAGGAGCGCGCTCCCTCCCTCGCGAAGACTCGCCGGAGGCGACCGGGCGACGTCTACGCCGCCGCGAGCCGCGCTTGCCGGAGCCGCTCGGCGCCGTCCAGGAACGTCCACTGCGCGCGCGCCGACCGCTCCACCGCCGCCTTCGCCGCCTCGAGCGAGGCGCCGCGCGCGACGCACCGGTCGATGGCCTCGAGCAAACCCCGTGCGTGGTGCACGTCCAGCTCGCCGTGAAGCCGGAAGAAGCGCAGCGCCGCCGGCGAGTCGACCCCGTAGCAGCGCAGGCCTTGCTCCTTCGTGTCCGCCACGCGCGCGGTCTGGGTCTCGTACGCCCAGAGCGCCGCCAGCGCCGTCACCTCGTCCTCGCCCACCAGCCCCGCCAGCGACTCGGCCGAGGCGCGGGTCTCGGGAAGAGGCGCCGCCTCCGCCGCTGCGCCCACCGCCGCACCGAACGCCTCCCACAGCCGCGCGTGCGCCACGCCGGTCCGCCCTTCCTCGTCGTCGAGGTTACGGGAGAGCTCGGCCTCGGTGTCCGTGTCGCGGGTGAGCGCTCGCGTCCGTCGGAGCAGCTCGGGAAGCGCCGCCACCTGGAACCGGTATTGCTCCGCATACCGCGCCAGGTCCTCCGCCCGGAGCTCACCGGCGGTCCATGCCTGGTAGAAGGGATGCTTCAGCAGATCGCGGGGAGCCAGCGCGGACTGCAGCGCCTGCTCGAGGGTGGCGGTGGTCATCTGGGCAATCTCCTCGGGTCGGGCCACGTGTGGCGCCGCAACCTAGCAAGGTCGCCGCCCAGGTTTCAGCGGAACGTGACGGCGGTCTCGTCGTGGAGCCCACCGTCCGACTCGTCCACCGAGTCCACCAGGCCCGCGCTCCGCGTGCCCGCCGCGGCCATCACCGGGACCACCGACTCGACCGGGGACTCCACCTGCGCCGGGATACCCTCGGGCGGCGTCAGCACGACCGGAGCCGGTACCGGATGCCCCTCCACCGGCCGGAGCGGCTCGACGCCCGGACGGCCGCCCACCGGCGGCAGCCCGGAGTGCCGCCGGGCGGCCTCGAGCAGCGCCGCGTGGTGCCGGTAGCGAGCCTCGAGCAGCTTGTGCACCAGCAGCGAACCGCCGGGCACTCGCCGCGCGGTCAGCGCCTGCGTCGCCCGGCGAACCGGGTAGCGGACCCGGCGGATCTGCACCCGCCAGCCGCGCGGGGTCCAGGTGAAGAGCCCGTAGGCCGGCCGGACGTCTCCGTCGCGCGGGATGCCGGCCGACGCCACGTCGGCGAGCAGCATCCGCCCGAAGCGCCGCCGGTAGGGGAAGTGCAGGTGGCCGAAGGCGCACGCCGCCACGTCGAGATGGGCGAAGAAGCGCCGCAGCGCCGCGTCGTCCAGCGTCGGGTCGACCGACTCCTCCAGGTTCCGGGGGTTGGCGTGACAGACGTAGAGGTCCTGCCCCCGGCGAGGCGAGTAGCGCACGCTGAAGGGGAGCTCGCCCAGCTTCCGCGTCCACTCCGGGCCGAGCTGGTCGCGGGTCCAGGCCAGCAGATCCCGCTTCCAGTGCTCGCGCTCGCGGTATGCGCCGCCGAGGTAATTCCCGGCGATGTAGCAGTCGGTGTTCCCCATCAGCACCGCCTGACAGCGGTCGAAGAGGAGCTCCACCGTCTCGCGCGGATGCGCACCGCGCAGCGCCAGGTCCCCCGCTGCGACCACCACGTCCGCCCCATTTCGCGCGATGTCCTGGAGCACCGCCTCGCACGCCGGGAGATTCCCGTGGATGTCTGCCAGGATGGCCACCCGCATGGCGCCCCGGAGTGTACCCGCTCCCGTCACCGGACGGCCATCCGCGAGAAGGGTGCCCGGTACCCCGGCCGCTCAGCCCACGGGGAGCACCACGGTGAACGTGCTTCCTACCCCCAGCTGGCTCGCCACCCGGACCTCCCCCTCCATCCCGTGCACCAGGTGGCGCACGATGGACAGCCCCAGCCCCGTCCCGCCTTGCTCCCGGCTCCGGCCCCGGTCCACCCGGTAGAACCGCTCGAAGAGCCGGGGCAGGTGCCTGGCCTCGATGCCCAGCCCGGTGTCCTTCACCGAGAGCTGGGCCCGGTCGCCGACGCGCTCGCCGACCAGCTCCACCGTCCCGCCCTCGGGGGTGTACTTGATGGCGTTGTCCAGGAGGTTCAGGAGCACCTGCTCCAGCGCCTTCGGGTCTGCCCGGGCAGTCAGGTCCTCCGGAATGCGGAGCTGGAACGAGAGGCGCTTCCCCGCGGCGCGCTGCTCCATCGCCTCGCTGGCCTGCCGAGCCACCTCGTTCAGCGAGACCGGAGTCGACGAGAGCGGCCGCTCCCCGGCGTCCAGCCGTGACAGCTCGAGGAGATCAGAGACCAGCTCGCCGAGCCGCTCCGACTGCCGATGGATGATCTCCACCATCTGCGGCGCGTGCGCGGCGTCGGCGAGCGCTCCGGAGCGCAGGGTCTCCGCGTAGCCGAGAATCGCAGCGATGGGCGTCCGGAGCTCGTGGCTCACGTTGGCCACGAAGTCCTGCCGCACACGCTCGAGCCGCTT
>Ga0081540_1002330_pt1 | contig 15548 bp, 18 predicted proteins | sample TabmetS2T1R1_FD_71024 | JGI IMG/M metagenome (GOLD analysis project Ga0081540, IMG submission 71024) | Tabebuia heterophylla rhizosphere microbial communities from the University of Puerto Rico - S2T1R1 | ecosystem: Host-associated > Plants > Roots > Rhizosphere ... | reverse complement strand
TGCTGGGCATCCGGCCGCTGCGCTGGATCGGCGTCCGGTCCTACGGGATCTACCTGTGGCACTACCCGATCATCGTGCTGACCAGCCCGGCCAACGGCCGGGACAGCCTGGCCCGCGGGGCCCTGCAGGTCGCCGCGGCCTTCGGCGTGGCCGCGCTGTCGTGGCGGTTCATCGAGGAACCGGTCCGCCATGGCGCCATCGGCCGGTGGCTGGCCCAGGCGAGATCCGCCGGGTGGCGGCCGGGCGCGGCGGGACCGCGGACCCGGCTCACGGTGGTGGCGTCGGTCGGGGTGGTGGCGCTGGCCAGCTGCGGCCTGGCCGGTGTGGTGCAGCCACCGGCCAGCCAGGCGGCGGGCAGCCTGCCCGCGCCCTCGCCCGCCGCCGCCCGCATGCCGCGGCCCAGCGCGCCCGCCAGCCCGTCCCCGGCCGCCAGCGGCGGGCACGCCCGCACCGCGTGCCGGGCCGTCGTGCACATCGGCGACTCCACCTCCGACGGCCTCATCTCGCCCGACTACCTGCCCAACCCGCGGCGGCGGATCGGGGCGCAGTACGCCCGGGTCGGTGCCACCAGGTTCATCCCGGAGATCTCCGGCGGCACGTCGATCGTCGAGACCTCCGGCGGCCAGCCGAACACCTACGCCGTCGCCCAGCAGCTGATCCACGACGGGTACCGGGGCTGCTGGGTGCTGGCCCTCGGGACCAACGACACGGCGGACGTGGCCATCGGCTCGGTGGTCAGCCGGCCCGCCCGGATCAGGCAGATGATGTCGGTGATCGGCAACCAGCCGGTCATGTGGGTCAACGACAAGTCGCTGCTCGCCACCGGGCCGTACTCGGAGGCCAACATGCTGGCCTGGAACGGAGCCCTGCTCCGGGCCTGCGCGCGGTACCCGAACATGCGGGTCTACGACTGGGCTGCCGCGGTCCGCGGCAGCTGGTTCATCCCCGACGGCGTCCACTTCACCTCCCGGGGGTACGCCGCGCGCGCCCACCGGATCGCCCGCGCGCTCGCGGCGGCCTTCCCTGCTGGCGGCGCCCGCGGGACCGCCACGGCGACGCCGGCCGGCCAGCCGGGCACCGCGGGCGCACGCTCCCCGGCCTGTCTTGTGCGTTAGCGGCGGGTACCGAGGACTGGCGGGCCTCAGCGTGGCTGGTTGCCGGTGTGTGGGTAGACCTCGAGGTCGGTGGCCTTGGTGGTGAGCCATACCTGGCTGCCTGACCTCAGCGAAAGCTCGGCTACCGCCGCCGGTGTGACGTCGACCACGGCGGATGGTTTTCCTTCGAGGTCGAGCCGTACCCGGTCGGCCAGCATCGTAAGCGCGGTCACGGTCGCGGGCCAGGTGTTGCGCGCGCTGCTCGGCTGCGGGCGCTCGTTGCTGACGAGGATGGCCGAGGGGCGCACCGCGACGAGCACGTCGCCGTGGGCGTCGCGGTTGGCGGTGACGAATGCCCCGCCCGCGGCGAGTTCCACCTGGGCGCCGTCGGCCCGGCCCGGGTACAGGTTCAGGCCCACGAGCTTGGCGACATAGTCGGTGGCCGGCTGGTGGGCGATGTGCTCCGGGCTGCCCTCCTGCACGATGCGGCCGCCTTCGAGGACGACCAGCCGGTCGGCCAGCACCAGCGCCTCGAGCGGGTCGTGGGTGACCAGCAGGCACGGCCCGGCGAAGTCCGCCAGGTGCCGCCTGAGCTCGGTCTCCACGTCCAGCCGGGTCCCGGCGTCCAGCGCCGACAGGGGCTCATCCAGCAGCAGCAGCGCCGGCTGCCCGGCCAGCGCTCGGGCCAGCGCCACCCGCTGCGCCTGCCCGCCCGACAGCTGGCCCGGCTTGCGGGCCGCCAGGTCGGCCAGCCCGAGCCGGTCGAGCCAGTGACGGGCGGCCACCCTGGCCGCCTGCCTGCCCAGGCCCCGGGCACGGGGGGAGAACGCCACGTTCTCGGCGACGGTCAGGTGCGGAAACAACCGGTAGTTCTGGAACACGAAGCCGACCGGCCGCCCCGAGGCCTCGACGAAGGCCCCCTCCGCTGCGTCGTCCATCACCTGCCCCGCGAGCGTGATGCGCCCGGCGGAAACCGGCGTCAGCCCCGCCACGGCGCTGAGCAGGGTGGACTTCCCGGACCCGTTCGGCCCCAGCACGCCGAGGACCTCGCCGGGCGCCGCGGCCAGGCTGACCGCCAGCACGAAGCCACCCCGCCTGACCTCGGCATCGACGACGAGGCCGTCGCTGCCCCCGTACGTCATGCGACCGAGCCGCCTCGCAGCCAGTGGTCGCGAAGAGAGACGAGCACGACCACGGAGACGAGCAGCAGCACCAGGCTGAGCGCGATCGCGGCGTCCGGGTCGGTCTCAAGCGCGTAGTACACGGCGATGGGCATCGTCTCCGTCTGGCCGGGGAAGCTGCCGGCGAACGTGATCGTCGCCCCGAATTCGCCGAGCGCCCGCGCCCAGCACAGCACCGCGCCCGCTCCCAGAGAGGGAGCGATGATGGGCACGGTCACCCGCCGGAACACGGTCATCCGTCTGGCGCCCAAGGTCGCCGCCGCTTCCTCGAAGCCCTGATCCACGGACCGGAGCGCCCCCTCGACGGTGATGATCAGGAATGGCATGGCAACGAAGGTCTCGGCCATGACCACCGCGACGGGGGTGAACGGGATGGTAAGACCGAACCAGGAGTCGAGGTAGCGGCCGACGAACCCGGTCCGCCCGAACGCCAGCAGCAGCGCGACCCCGCCGACCACCGGCGGGAGCACCAGCGGCAGGGTCACCAGCGCACGGAGGAGCCGCTGCCCCGGGAAGCTACTGCGGGCCAGCACCCACGCCAGCGGCACGCCGATGACCAGTGAGATCGCGGTGGTAGCGGTCGAGGTCCACAGGGAAAGGGCCAGGGCCTGGGTAGCGTCGGCCCCACTGAGGGCCGCCCCGATCCTGCCCCAGGGAGCGCGGATCAGCAGCCCGGCCAGGGGCAGTAGCAGGAACCCGACCGCGATCAGTGCCGGTGCCAGCAACGGCGCCGGCACCGATCGCGAGGCGCCGCCCCGCGCGGCCCGCCTGGCTCGTTCCCGGTCTGTCAGGTGCGACGGCGCGGAGAGGGTCACCATGGCGGCTCCGGGATGCTAAATCAGGGCGCTTCGAACCCGGCGGACGCGAGCACCTGCTGGCCAGCGGGCGACGACACGTAGGAAACGAAGGCCTGAGCGATGGACTTGTGCTTGCTGCTGGTGATGGTAGCGATCGGGTACAGCGTCGAGGCGTTGTCGGCGGCCGATATCTCCACGCCGTGGACCTTGCTGCCGGCCGCCTGAACGTCGGTCACATACACCATGCCCGCGTCGACGTTGCCGGTCTCGACCTGGGTCAGCACCGACTTCACGTCCGGCTGCAGCGTGACCGGCTTGACCGTGATCGAGGCGTTCTTGAACACCTCCGCCGCCACCTCCCCGCACGGCACCTGCGGCTGGCACAACGCCACCTTGACCGAATCATCCGCCAGATCCTTCACGGATTCGACGTGCCCGGGATTGTCCGGCGGGGTTGCGACCTCCATGGTGTTCTTCGCGAAATTCTGCGGGCTGGAGGCGTCCCCCGCGCTCACCACATCGTCCATGTTCCCCGGCGCCGCCGAGGCGAACACGTCGGCCGGCGCGCCGCTGGTGATCTGCTCGGCCAGCCCCGAACTCGGCCCGAAGCTGAACTTCACCGTGTCACCCGGGTGCGCGGCCTCGAACTGCTTGCCGATCTGGGTGAAGCTCTCTGTCAGTGAAGCCGCAGCGAACACGGTGATCGTCCCCGTCGAGGACGCCGGGCTCGCGCTCGACGCCGAGCCTCCCGTGTCGCTACTGGAGCAGCCTGCGATGGCGGCTGCTATCAGGGCGGCGGCGATAACGGCGAAACGGCGCATGGTCAACTCCTCGGTTGAATCCTGATTGGCACGGATCAGCTGATCTTGGGGATCTCTACAGAGACGCTGGTCGCCTTGATCGCGGCGACCGCGAGCACTCCCGGTTCCAGGCCGAGCTCGTCGGCAGCCTCGCGGCTGAGCAGCGACACGAACCTGTGCGGCCCGGCCTGGATCTCCACCTGGGCCATCACCGTGTCGCGGACGACGCGGCTGACCAGGCCGCCGAACCTGTTGCGCATCGAATGCCCTACCACCGCCCTGCCGTTGACGTCATCGGCCGCCCCGGCCAGCTCGGTTGCGAGCCGGGCCAGCGCGACCCCGTCCACGGCCAGCCGCCCGCAGGTGTCGGTGGTCGTGTCGATCCGGCCCCCATCGGCCCAGCGGCGCAGGGTGTCGTCACTCACCCCGATCAGGTCGGCCGCTTCCCTGATCCGGAACACCGTCACCCGCAGACTGTAACGCAGATACGGCAGAAGATCACCCCTGGAAGGCGCATCTGCGCCGGACGCGATGGCAATTGCTGTAATTTGCTCTTTGCCTGCTTCGCCGGGTGGCGCACCCGGGGCCGTCCGGTGGGCGTCCGGTCGCGGTGCCGGCCCGGCCGCCGCGAGCCGCGCCGCCACCCGGCAGGCCGGGCGGCCGTTAGGTTCTGTTCGCGCGGGGTAGCGCAGCGCGGGGCCCTGGCCGGGGGCGCCGAGGCTTTCGGAGGTTGTCGCATGGAACTGACTCACGAGTTCACGGTGGACGCACCCGTTGAGCGGGCGTGGGCGGTGCTCACCGATGTCGAGCGGATCGCTCCCTGCATGCCAGGCGCCGAGTTGACCGGCGTGGACGGGGACACGTACCACGGGCAGGTCAAGGTGAAGGTGGGGCCGATCACCAGCCAGTACAAGGGCACCGCTTCGTTCGCAGAAATGGACCAGGCGGCCCGCAGGCTGGTCCTGAAGGCCGCCGGGCGGGATACCCGGGGGCAGGGGAACGCCTCGGCGACGGTCACCGCCGTCATGACCGAGCAGGCGGCCGGTACCAAGGTGGCGGTCCACACCGATCTGACGGTCAGCGGCCGGGTAGCCCAGTTCGGCCGGGGTGTCATGGCCGACATCACCGGGAAGCTGCTGCAGCAATTCGTCGACAACCTCGAAGCCCGTGTTCTCGCACACGACGGGGGAGAGCGCGCGGGCTAGCGGTGCGCCGGTAGATGCCCGGCGGCTAGCGGCGCGCCTGGCGGATGCCCGGGCGGCTGGCGGTTCGCCTTGCGGCTGTCTGCCCGGTGGGCTGCGCGTTGACGGGTGCCCGCGCGGGACGGCGGGCGCGCCGCGCGAGCCCCGTCCTCACCCCGGATCGCCGAACCTGGTGGCGAGCGCGCGGAACGTCCCCGGCGCGGCGCCGTGCAGCCACGCGGGCAGCCGCATCCACCGCGGCACGTAGGACACGTCGCGGTCGCGTTCCAGGCCGGACACGATCGCCCGGGCGACCCGCTCGGGAGGCTGCGGGCCCGGTCTCTTCCGGCCGTACGGGCGCCCGCGCCGGTCGAAGAACGGGGTGTCGACCACGCCTGGAACGATCACCGAGACCCGGACGTCGTGGCCATCCAGCTCGTACGCGAGGCTTTCGGCGAACGAGACGAGGCCTGCCTTGGTGGCCGAGTAGACCGCCTCACCGCGCACGCCGGTGGCCCCGGCGATGGAGGAGACGAAGACCACCCGGCCCCGCCCTCGCGCGATCATGCCGGGCGCCAGCAGCCTGGTCAGCTGCATCGGCGCGGTCAGGTTGACGGCCACGAGCTCGGCGATCTTCTCCGCGGTGATCTCCCCGATCGGGCCCGCCCAGCCCACTCCCGCGTTGTTGACCAGGATGTCGATCCCGGCGGCGGCGTCGCCGGCTCCCGGGCGCGGGGGCAGTGTGACGGCCGCCCGCTGCGCGGCGGCGGCTAGCTCGGCGGGCCCGCCGGGCGCAGCGAGATCGGCTACCAGGCCGACGGCGCCGGTCTGGCCGGCGACGGCCCGCAGCCTTCCCGGGTCGCGCCCGGCTATCAGCAGCCGGGCCCCTGCCGCCGCGAGCGAGCGGGCCGTTGCCGCACCGATGCCGGACGACCCCCCGGTGACGAGCGCGACCGCGCCAGTGAGCCGCATGGCGCCTCACTTTCGCGCACCGGCCGCGCCGCCGCAAGCCCTTACCGGCCGGGCACCCTGCCCGGGCGAGGTCAGGCCTTTGCCGCGGTGGGCTCACCCCGCTCGTTGTTGCCTGCCTCGGCCCAGCAGCGCACGATGTCGCGCATGGACAGCAACCCGGTCACTTCCTGGCCCTCGACCACCACCAGGTGACGGAACCCTCCCCGGACCATCGACGACGCGGCCTGCTGCAGCGTCCATTCGGGCGACGCGTACACGACGTCGAGTGTCCGGTGCGCGGCGGCCAGTTCGATGTTGGGGTCCTGCCCCGAGGCGAGAGAGTCGAGGATGTCGCGCTCGGTCAGGATGCCCACGCCGGATTGTTCCGGGTCGATGACCACGGCCGCGCCGACGCGGCGGGACGACATCAGGCGGGCGGCCTCACGCAGCGTGTGTGCGGGCCCGATCGTCAGGACCATCGTGGTCATACCGTCCCGTACCTTCATTGGGCATCACTCCTGGGGGACGTTCGGCGGGGTGGCCAGGAGCACACATGCACGTCGCCGGGCGCCCTTGGCGGCTGCGCGCTTGTGCCTTTGTGACCTATACCAGCATCGGGGATGCCGGCCGCGAGGGCAAGGCTCCGTCACGAGCTCATCCAGAGACGGCCAGCAGGCTGAGCACCTCGGCGTGCAGCCGCCCGTTGGTGGCCACAGCGCTGCCGCCCTCCGGGGTCGCCTGGCCGGACAGGTCGGTGAACGTGCCGCCGGCCTCCTCCACGATCACCTGGAGCGCGGCGAGGTCCCACAGCGTTACCGCGGGCTCCGCGGAGATCTCCACAGCGCCCTCGGCGACGAGCACGTGCGACCAGAAATCGCCGTAGGCCCGGCTGCGCCAGACCCGGCGGGTCAGGTCCAGGAACCCGGGCAGCCTTCCCTGCTCCTCCCAGCCGGACAGGCTCGAATAGGAGAATGACGCGTCACCCAGCCTGCTGACCGCCGAGACGCGGCAGCGGCTCGCCTTGGTGAGGCTCCGGCCGGTCCAGGCGCCCCCGTCCCTGGCGGCCCACCAGCGGCGGCCGAGCGCGGGCGCGGATACCACGCCGACCATGACCTCGTGGCCATCCATCAGCCCGATCAGGGTGGCCCAGACGGGAACCCCGCGGACGAAGTTCTTGGTCGCGTCGATCGGGTCGATCACCCAGCAGCGCGGGCCGGAGCCGACCCGGCCGAACTCCTCACCCAGCACGGCGTCCCTCGGCCGCGCCCGCCGCAGCACGTTGCGCAGCGACTCCTCGGCCGCGCGGTCGGCGTCGGTCACCGGCGTCAGGTCGGGCTTGGCCTCAACCCGCAAGTCGAGCGCGCGGAATCGGCGAGTGGTGATGTCGTCTGCCGCGTCGGCAAGGACGTGGGCGAAACGCAGGTCGTCGTCATAGCCCGCCATGGCGCGCAACGGTACCGCTAACCGGTCGCGCCCGCGACGGGGCACGGCCGGAAACGGCCCCGCGGCGCCGGCCGGCGGCGTTCGAGGGACCCGGTTCCGCCGGGACCGAACGGTCCCGGACGCCAAGGCCTCCCGGCTCATGCCTGGTCATCGCCGGCCTCGGGAGCCGCGGGCTCGGTGCCCTCGCGGCTGCGCAACAGGCGGCGCAGCGAGTCCAGCCGCGCCACCAGGCGCGGGTCGCCGCCCTGGTCCCGCACCCAGTCGTCCAGGGCGCAGTCGGGCTCCAGGTGGGTGCAGCCGGGCGGGCACGCGGCCACGCCACCGGCCAGATCGGCGAAGGCGCGCACCACCCGGTCCGGTGCCACGTGGCCCAGCCCGAAGCCGCGCAGCCCGGGCGTGTCGATGATCCACCCGCCACCGGGAAGCGGGAGCGCCACCACCGAGGACGAGGTGTGCCGCCCGCGTCCCGTCACCGGGCTGACCTCGCCGACGACCCGGTCCGCGTCCGGGATCAGGGCGTTGACCAGTGTGGACTTCCCGACCCCTGAGTGACCGACCAGGACGCTGATCCGGCCGGCCGCGAGCTCACGCAGCGGCGCGAGCACCCGCTCGGTCAGCGGCCGCCCGATCACCACGTGCGGAACGCCCAGCGGGCCGTAGGCGGCCAGCAGCTCATCGGGCGGGGCAAGGTCGGCCTTGGTGAGGCACAGCAGCGGCGCCAGCCCCGCGTCGTAGGCGGCGACCAGGAAGCGGTCGATGAGCCTGGGCCGGGGCGGCGGGTCCGCGAGGGCGGTGACGATGATCAGCTGGCTGGCGTTGGCGACGATGACCCGCTCCACCGGGTCGGAGTCGTCGGCGGAGCGCCGCAGCACGGTGCTCCTCGGCTCCACCCGCACCACCCGGGCCAGCGTGCCCGGAGCGCCGGAGACGTCGCCTGCCAGCGCGACCCTATCGCCGACCACCACGCCGCGCCGGCCCAGTTCGCGCGCCCGCATCGCGGTGACCCTGCGCTCGTCGACCACGATGCCGTACCTGCCCCGCTCGACGGCGGCCACGAATCCCTCGACCGCGCTCTCGTGCGCGGGCCGGCGCCGGGTACGGGGCCGGGAGCCGCGCCCCGGGCGCACCCGGACATCGTCCTCGTCAAGCCCGGCGTGGCTGGCCCGGCCGGCCCGGCTGGTCAGGGCGCGCCTTCCAGCATCGCCAGCCACGCCCCGGTGAACCCCGGGAAGGTCTTGCCGACCGTGGCCGGATTCTCGACCTCGACGCCGGGGACGGCCAGCCCGAGCACGGCCGCCGCCATCACCAGCCGGTGGTCGTCATGGCTGGCGAACACGCCGCCGTGCAGGCGGCGGGGCCGGATCGCCAGGCCGTCGTCGAGCTCGGTGGCGTCGCCGCCGAGCCCGTTGATCTCGGTGGCCAGCGCGGCCAGCCGGTCCGTCTCCTGCCGCCGGATGTGCCGGACGCCGGTGAGCCGTGACGGCGAGTCCGCCAGCGCGGCGAGCGCGGCCAGCACGGACGTCATCTCGGGCACGTCGCTGAGGTCGGCGGCAATGCCGTGGATCGTGCCGGTGCCGGTGACGGCCAGCCCACCGGGCGCGGTCTCGCACCGGCCGCCCATCCGGGTGAGGAGCTCCAGGAGGTGGCCGGCGGGCTGGGTGGTCTGCCGCGGCCAGTCGCGGATGGTCACCGTCCCCCCCGTGACCAGCGCGGCGGCAAGGAACGGGGCGGCGTTGACGACGTCGGGCTCGACGGCGAGCGTTCCGGGACGGACCCGCCCCGGATGAACCCGCCACGTGTCCACCGCGTCCGCTCCGCCAGGCTCGTTATGCCGCATGCTGGCCGTTTCCACCTCGGCGCCGGCTCCGCGCAGCATCTGGACGGTCATGGCGATGTGGGGGGCCGAGGGGACGCGGCCGCCGCGGTGACGGACCTCCACGCCCTTGTCGAAGCGGGGGGCGGCGAGGAGCAGGCCGGAGACGAACTGCGACGAGGCCGACGCGTCGAGGGTGACCGCGCCTCCGGCCAGCGACCCGGTCCCGTGCACGGCGAAGGGGATGGCGCCGCGGCCGCCGTCGTCGATGACCGCACCGAGCTCACGCAGCGCCGTCAGGATGGGCGCGACGGGGCGCTCGGTGGCGCGGGCATCCCCGTAGAACTCGGCCGTGGTGGCGGCCAGGGACGCGACCGGCGGCACGAAGCGCATCACCGTGCCGGCGTTGCCCACGTCCACACGGGTGTCGCCGGCCGGCCGGCCGGGTGTTACCCGCCACGTCCCCGGCGCGGAGCCGGTGTCGATGCCGGCGCCAAGGGCCGTCAGTGCCCGGGCCATCAGGAGCGTGTCCCTCGCGCGCAGTGGGCCGGTGATGGTGCCCGGCCCGTCGGCGAGCGCCGCGAGGACCAGCGCGCGGTTGGTCATGGATTTCGAACCCGGCACCGCCACGCTCGCCCGCACCGGGCCGGCCGCGGTCGGCGCACGCCAGCGCGGGCCATCCTGGCCCGGTGGCCGGTGCGCGTTCATGCTGCGAGCCTAGGCCATCTCACCTGGATCTCCAGCCCCCTGACCGGGCGCGCCGCGCGCGTACCGCGCCGCCGAGGCGACAGCGAACCGCCGCTCCCGGCGGAGTGAATCGCCGCCGGCGGGGAAGGGGTACTCGACCAGCCAGCGCGGCCGCGCAGTGGTCGGCCGAGGTTTGGCATACACATATCGTGGCTATGAAAAGCCCATTCTTCGGAACTCCTCACGTCTCGCACGTGACGACAGGGTGATGACATGTGCGGCCGGTACGCATCAGCGCGCAAGCGCGAGGAACTCCTCGCCGAGTTCCGTATCGAGCGTGACCGCGTCAGCGAGTCGCTGGAGCCGGACTACAACGTCGCCCCCACCAAGCCGGTCTACGCGGTGCTCACCCGGGGCAGCCGCGGCAACGGGGACTCCGGCCCGCAGGACGTGGCGCGGGAACTGAGGGTGGTCCGCTGGGGCCTGGTGCCGTCGTGGGCGAAGGACGTCTCGATCGGGAGCCGCATGATCAACGCGCGTGCGGAGACGGTCGACTCCAAGCCCTCGTTCCGGCAGGCCTTCACGCGGCGCCGGTGCCTGCTGCCCGCCGACGGCTTCTACGAGTGGCAGCAGGTGGCCGAGAACGGGAAGACGCGCAAGCAGCCGTATTTCATCCACCGCCCCGACGGCGGCGTGCTCGCGTTCGCCGGGCTCTATGAGATCTGGCGGGACCGCTCGTTCCCCGACGACCATCCGCGCGCGTGGCTGTGGACGTCCACGATCATCACCACCCGGGCCGAAGACAACGTCGGCCAGATCCACGACCGGATGCCGATGGTGATCGAGCCCGCTCAGTGGGCCGACTGGCTCGATCCCGGCAACTCCAACAAGGCCGACCTGCTTGCCCTGCTGGCGCCCGCGATGTCCGACGGGCTGGAGACCTATCCGGTCTCGACGGCCGTCAACTCCGTGCGCAACAACGGTGCCGCCCTGATCGAGCGCCTGACCACCGACTCGGCCGGGACCGGCCATGACTGACCTGAACGACGGCACCGGGCACGGTGCGATCGGCCCGCCGGGCGGGCGGGTCACGGCCATCGGGCCATCCGGGACCGGGGATCCGGACCGCCATCCCGCCGCAGCCCCGCTCACGCTTTTCTGAGTCACCCCGCTGGCGAGAGGCCCTTGAGAACCCTGCTCTGCTCGCCACATGCGGATCGAAGGAGGACCTGTGGACACTGCCACCGCGCGTAAGCGCCTCGAAGAAATGCGCGGCGAACTCGACAAGTCCATCTTGGTGCTGCAAGGGGAACAGCCGGCGGAGCGGATCGGGTCGGACTCCCCGCAAGATCCGGCCGACGCCGGGACCAACCTGTCCGAGAACGACCGGACGCAGGCGGTGCTGGCGGCCGCCAAGGTGCAGCTCAGCGCGGTACGGGATGCGCTGCAGCGGATCGAGGGCGGTACCTACGGCACGTGCGCCGACTGCGGATCATCCATTCCCGACGGACGGCTTGACGCCAGGCCCGAGGCCGCGCGCTGCGTCAAATGCCAGGCCAAGCGTGACCGTGGCCGCTAGCGCGGTGGCCGCTGGCGCTGGCGCCGCTAGCGCTACTGCCGGTGGCGCTGTGGCCGCGGGCGCCGTGGCCGCTATGCCGGGCCGGGCTTGCGGGCGGCGGCCACGAGGCTGATCCCGAACGATTCGGCCGGGAGGATCCCGCCTGCCCGGTCCTGCCCGGCGGTGAGTTCGGCCCGCACGAGGCGTGCGATCGCCGTCGGGTCCTGGCGCAGCACACGATCCACCATCGAGGGGGACAGCACGGTGCGGGGCCTGACCCAGCCGACCTCCAGGCCGGCTTCGGTCAGCAGTTCGGTGAACTGGCTCACGCCGAAGCAGCGGGTGATGGTGCCGTCGGGCCAGGGGATGAGAACCACCTCGGCCTGAGAGAGATCGGTGAGGTGTGCCCAGCGATGCTGCTCGGCGAGCATCGCCATCCCGAGCACGAGGGAATCCACGGACGCGAGAAGGTACCCGCCCGGCCGCAGCACGCGCATGATCTCCGCCGCGAGGTCCTCGGTCATCAGCTGCCGCGACAGCGCACCGTCCTCCGCTATGACGCCGTCGGCGCAGCTATCGGACAGGAAGGCCAGGCTCGCGGGCTCGGCCGCCACCGGCACGACCGCGCCGGGCCTGGTCCTGGTTGCCCGCGCGCGGCGCGGCCCGGGCGCGCGGCGCGGCCCGGCCGGCGGGTGCGTCTCGGTCGCCGGGTGGGGACCGGTCGCCGACTGCGGCTCCGCCGCCGGGACGACCCGGATCACGGTGTGACCGTGCCCCGCCGCCTGCGCCGACGCGCTGGCATAGGGCCCGGAGATGTCGACCAGCAGCTTCCGCGGATGCGGCAGCCATGCCGCCAGTTGCGCCTTGGCGACGGCTCGCTGGAAACGCCAGTAACGCGCCAGCGAGCCCGGCCCAAGGGCTGCCAGGGGACTGGCCGCCGTTGTCGACAACTCCACTCCATCTGCCTCGGGCCACGCGGGCAGCGGCCGGCGCGATGCCGGAGTGCCCAGGGGACGGAGCGTCACGGGGTGACTCCTCCCGCGCAACCCTCATCCAGGGTCTTCCCCGTCACCGACCCGGGATCACCTGACGAGCCCGACCGGTACCCGGCAACCGCAATCGCGTTGACCGCGGAATGAAGCAGCGAGTGCCCATGTTGCACCGGGCGTGCTTGTTACCAGCTATCCGCCCCTGGACGACATGCCCGTGGCGGCGGCTTTCGGTTCGGCGCGGGGGGGACATGCATCGTCCGCTCCATCCGGCTACCGTTGGCGCACGGGGACACAAACATCCGAGGGGGTGGGTCCCGTACCTGAAACTCTCGAGCAGCGGAGCGAGCGGTTCGAGCAGGACGTGCTGCCATACCTGGACCAGCTCTACTCGGCCGCGATGCGGATGACCCGCAACTCGGCAGATGCCGAAGACCTGGTCCAGGAGACCTTTGCCAAGGCCTACGCGTCGTTCCACCAGTTCCAGCCGGGCACGAACCTCAAGGCGTGGTTGTTCCGGATCCTCACCAACACCTTCATCAACACCTACCGCAAGCGCCAGCGGGAGCCGCAGCGGGCCGGCGCGGAAGACGTCGAGGACTGGCAGCTGGCCAGGGCCGCTTCGCACACCTCGGCCGGGCTGAAGTCGGCCGAGGCCGAGGCCCTGGAGCGGCTGCCCGATTCAGACGTGAAGCGGGCGCTCCAGGAGCTGCCCGAAGAGTTCCGCATCGCCGTTTACCTGGCCGACGTGGAAGGTTTCGCGTACAAAGAGATCGCCGACATCATGGGCACACCGATCGGCACGGTCATGTCACGGCTGCACCGCGGGCGCCGGCAGCTGCGCGGGTTGCTCCAGGACTACGCGGCCGAGAGCGGCCTGGTCCGGGTGGCCTCCGATGCCGACCAGCAGCCCTCGACGGCGGAGAGCGGGCCCCGGGCGGCCGGGAAGGACGCGACATGAGCTGCGGGAAACCTCACGAAACGCCCTGTACCGAGGTGCTAGCGGAGGTCTACTCGTATCTGGACGGGGAGCTCGATTCCCCGGGCTGTGCCAAGATCCGCCAGCACCTCGACGAGTGTGGCCCGTGCCTGCGTGAGTACGGCCTGGAAGAGGTCGTGAAGCAGCTCGTGCACAGGTACTGCCGGTACGACGCGGCGCCGAAGGAGCTGCGGGCCAAGGTGATGGCCCGCATCCAGCAGGTCCGGCTCGAACTTGAGGTAACCGAGGTCCGGGCCGAATAGCCCGGGTCGCCAATCGTGATCATGACCCCGGTGTAGCCGGGACCGCAGCCAAGTCATGATCACGATGTCTGCGGGCCCGATGCCATGATCAGGGTGGGCTGGGTGCGGCCCAGAGTAGGCTGCCTGCGTGCTGGAGTCCGTGCTTGTCGCCAACCGGGGCGAGATCGCCCGCCGGATCATCGCCACCACCCGCCGGCTCGGCATCCGGTCCGTGGCCGTCTACTCGGAGGCCGACGCCGGCCTTCCCTTCGTCAGGGAGGCGGACGAGGCGGTGCCGATCGGGCCGCCGCCCCCCGCGCAGAGCTACCTGGACGCCGACGCCATCGTCGCCGCCGCCCGCCGGAGCACCGCGGCCGCCATCCATCCGGGCTACGGCTTCCTGTCCGAGAACGCCGCGTTCGCTCAGCGGGTGCTGGCCGAGGGGCTGACCTGGGTCGGCCCGCCGCCGCAGGCGATCGGGCAGATGGGCGACAAGATCAACGCCAGGAACCTGATGCACCGGGCCGGGGTGCCCGTCGCCTTGGGCAGCACGGATCCCGTGACGGACGCGGCCGCGGCGCTGGCCGAGGCCGAGTGGATCGGTTACCCGGTGATGGTCAAGGCCGCGGCAGGCGGTGGCGGCATCGGCATGAGCGTGGCCACCGGCCCGGAGGCGCTGCAGACGGCGTTCGAGACGGCCCGTACCCGCGCCGAACGGTTTTTCGGCAGCCCGGCGATCTTGCTGGAGCGGTTTGTCGAGCGGGCGCGGCACGTCGAGGTCCAGATCATGGGGCTCAACGATGGCAGCGTGGTGGCCCTCGGAGAGCGTGACTGCTCGGTCCAGCGGCGGCACCAGAAGGTTGCCGAGGAGACGCCGTCCCCCGGCGTCAGCCCGCAGCTGCGGCAGAGCCTGCTCGCGGCCGGAATCCGGGCCGGGGAAGCGGTCGGTTACCGCGGCGCGGGCACCGTGGAGTTCCTGCTCGACGTCAGGAAGCAGGAGTTCGTGTTCCTCGAGATGAACACCCGGCTGCAGGTGGAGCATCCGGTGACGGAACTGGTCACCGGCATCGACCTTGTCGAGCAGCAGTTCCTGGTCGCCGCGGGGGAGCCGGTCAGCTTCGCGCCGCAGGGGATCCGGCACGACGGGCATGCGCTGGAGTTCCGGGTCTACGCCGAGGACCCGGTGCGGTTCCTGCCCAGCCCGGGCGCGATCACGCAATGGGAGCAGCCCGCCGGCCCGGGGATCCGGGTGGACGCCGGCTACGAGGCGGGCAACAAGGTCACGCCGTTCTACGATCCGCTGCTCGCCAAGCTGTGCGTGCACCGGCAATCCCGGGACGAGGCGCTGGGACTGGCGCGCGAGGCGGTGGCGGCATTCCGGCTCGCGGGTCCGAAGACGAACCTGCCGTTCCACGCCGACCTGCTCACGAGCGAGGCGTTCGTCAGCGGCGACTACGACACGTCCGTCGTGGCGGGGCTGCGCCCCTGACCCCGGTGGCAGCACAATGATGGCGGCGGCACCCGGGCCCATGCCGTGCCCGGCCCAGGAGAGGAGCGGTGGGTGGCCGAAGTCCGCGCGGAGATGGTGGCGAACGTCTGGAAGGTCGTGGCCGCGGAGGGTGACCAGGTCGAGGACGGCGACACCCTGGTCATCCTCGAGTCGATGAAGATGGAGATCCCCGTCCTGGTCGAGGAGGCCGGCATCCTGGCCAAGCTGCACGTGGCCGAGGGGGATGTGGTCCAGGAGGGCGACCTCATCGCGACCATCAGCTGATGACTCCGGTGTGGGGGCGCGGCCAGGGGGTGCCGCCCTGCGCTTCGCCTTCGGCTCTT
>Ga0081540_1002329_pt1 | contig 15548 bp, 15 predicted proteins | sample TabmetS2T1R1_FD_71024 | JGI IMG/M metagenome (GOLD analysis project Ga0081540, IMG submission 71024) | Tabebuia heterophylla rhizosphere microbial communities from the University of Puerto Rico - S2T1R1 | ecosystem: Host-associated > Plants > Roots > Rhizosphere ... | reverse complement strand
CGCCTTGGGGTTCACCCTGACCCAGATCTCGTTCCAGATCGGCGCGCTCGGCTCGAGTTTTCCCGCGAATGAGTCCACGGCTCCGCTCGTCGCGGTCCTGCTCGGCGCCTTGCTGCTGCACGAGGACGTGCCCATCTCGCCGTGGTATGTCATCGGTTACCTGTTTTGTTTCGCCGCCATCGTGTACGGCACGATTCGGCTCGCCAACTCTCCTTCACTCGACCAGTCTCCGCACTCGGCGGATGCGAATCCGGTTGCGGAAACGGGGCGGGCATGAATCGCGCCACGCTGGACAAGAAGCCGGTCGAAGTCGCGTCCATGTTCGATGGCGTCGCCCGTCGCTACGACGTCACGAACACGGTGATGTCACTCGGCTTGGACCGAGTGTGGCGGCGCCGCACTCGGCAGGCGATAGAGCCACAACCGGGGGAGCGGATCCTCGACCTGGCGGCGGGAACCGGCGTTTCTACCGCCGAGCTCGCCGACCGCACCTCGTGCCGACCAGTAGCGTGCGATTTCTCGTTAGGCATGCTGCGGGCCGGTCGGGCCCGCAAGAACCGGCGCACCGTCCCCTTCGTTGCTGGCGATGCCCTGCGCTTGCCTTTTCCGGACGGCGTATTCGACGCGGTCACGATCACCTTCGGGCTACGCAACGTCGCTGATGCCGGTGCCGCGTTGCGCGAGATGGCTCGGGTGGTGCGACCCGGTGGCCGGCTCGTCGTCTGCGAGTTCAGTCGACCGAGGTTCGCGCCGTTTCGTTTCGTCTACACCCGCTACCTGCTCACCGCGTTGCCGCTGATCGCGCGCATCGTGTCGTCCAACGCTGACGCCTATGACTATCTGGCTGAATCCATTCGGGCCTGGCCGGATCAGGAAGAACTCGCGCATCGCATCGACGCCAACGGATGGACCGACGTGCGATGGCGCAACCTGACCGGCGGGGCCGTCGCATTGCACCATGCGCACCGGATAGCGTGAGCGAGCGGCCTAACCTGGTGCCGCTTCCCCGCGGATCGATGATCCGTCCCCTCGTATGGAGAAAGGACTCGCATGACCATGAGTGACGACGAGGCCATGTCGGCCGGTAGCGACCGTGGTGCGGACGGCGCGGCTGACAGTGGAGGTGACGGCGGCGCTGACTTCGGCGACGGCGGCGCGGATGGAGCGGCCGGCGACGGCGGTGCTGATGGTGGCGCAGACGGTGGTGCCGATGGCGGTGCCGGCGATCGCGGCGCTGATGGTGGTGCCGACAGCGGTGGCGACGGGTCGGCCGGTGACGGCGGAGCCGACGGGTCGGCCGGTGACGGCGGAGCCGATGGGCCGGCTGGAGGCTGATTCGTGAGCGAAGCCGGCGCAGCGCCCGATCCGGGTGGCCTAGCTAGCGACCGTTTTACGGCGCTGCGCCGGTGCATTACCTGCGATACAGCCACATTCGCCGCCATCCACTGGGGCCGGGCGCCGTTGCTCACCCGACACGGCGACCTCGATCGGGATTTCACCGATCTTCTCGACGCGCTCGCGATCGACGAGCTCGTGTCCCGCCGCGGCCTGCGCACCCCGTTCCTCCGGATGGCAAAGGATGGGACCGTGCTTCCGGCTTCCCGCTTCACGCGGGGGGGCGGCGCGGGAGCTGGCGTCACCGATCAAGCGGCCGACGACCGGATCCTGACCGAGCTGGGCGGCGGCAGCACGTTGGTGCTGCAAGGTCTTCATCGCACCTGGCCGCCGCTCATCGACTTTGCCACCGACCTGGCGTCAGAGCTGGGTCATCCGGTTCAGGTCAACGCGTACATCACGCCGCCGGAGAACCGAGGGTTCGCCGCCCACTACGACGTGCACGACGTCTTTGTCCTTCAGGTCGCCGGCCACAAGCGGTGGCACGTTCACGAGCCGGTCGTGCGGAACCCGCTGCCCGACCAACCGTGGCAACAGCATCGGGCCGCGGTGGCATCGCGTGCCGCCGAGCAACCCCTGATCGACGTCGTGCTGGAGCCAGGAGACTCGCTGTACCTGCCGCGCGGCTACCTGCACTCGGCCGACGCTCTCGGCGAGATCTCCATCCACCTGACGGTCGGCGTCCATCCGGTGACCCGTCATCACCTCGTCCAGCAACTCGTCGCGAGAGCCCGGGACGACCCGGCGCTGCGGACGTCGCTGCCAATGGGGGTCGATCTCGGTGACTCGCAGGTGCTGGGGCCGGAGCTGTCGGTGACCGTGTCGGCTCTCGCCACGCACCTCGCGTCCGCGGCTGGCTCGGCTGCCGTGGAGGCGGTGGCAGCTGCCGTCGCCGATGAGGTGACCGCCCAGACCAGGCCAGCGCCCTTGGGCCCGCTCGCGCAGTTGCAGGCCGTCGAGACGCTAGGGCCCGAGACGGCGCTTCGACTACGGCGAGGTATCCGGTGCCGGATCACCCGCCGGGGCGGGGAGCTGCAGCTTCTCCTGCTCGACCGGACGATCGAGCTGGCCATGTCGGCCGAGAACGCCGTCAAGGCGGTGCTGACCGGGGAAACCCTGACGCCGGCGTCGTTGTCCGGGCTGGATGCGGACGAACAGCTCACACTTGCGCGGCGATTGCTGCGCGAGGGCGTGCTCGTGCCGGCCTGAGCGCGTGGCATCGGAACCGAAGGATGGCCGCCACCCGAGTCATCCGCATCCACGCGAGTCGCTTGATCGATGTGCCCTGCACGCGCAACTGCGCGGCGACCCGATGCTCGGCACCGCGTTCCCGGCCAGCCGGCTCCTGCTCGTCGAGCAACCCGGACCGTGGGGCCGAGCCGGCTTGCCGGCCTCCCGATTCAACCGGGCGGCCGCGGCGGCGCTCGTCGCTCGCGCGGGCGAGCGCGGGATCCGGGTCCTCGCGATCCGCCGCCCGGGGCGAACACCGCGGGGCATCGTGCGGAAATGGGCGCTGGTCGACTCCCGTAGCGGTCGCGAGGCGGCTCGGTGGGGCAGCTACGAGTCCGATTCCGAGCTGCTTGAACTACCGCTCGACGGGTCAGCCGGCGAGGCGACCCAGCAGCTTGCCTACCTGGTTTGCACGCACAGCAAGCACGACACCTGCTGCGCACTACGCGGCCGGAACGTCGCCATGGCGCTGCACGAGGCCCGGCCCGGGTTGGTATGGGAGTGCAGCCACGTGGGCGGGGAGCGCTTCGCGGCAAACGTGCTCGTGCTCCCGACGGGCCTGCTGTACGGGCGGGTACTTCCATTCGCCGCCGCGGAGTTCGTTGCCGCCGCCGAGGCCGGCGAGGTCGTCGGTGCCTTGCTGCGGGGCCGGATCGGGCTGCCACCGTCCGCGCAGGCCGCGCTCGCATTCGCGTACGACCACCTCGCCGTCCGCCGGGTAGACGCCATCCGGCTGGTGCACGCGCACCGGGTGCAGAATGGGCAAGCAATCGTGCGGCTGTCGGGACCGCACGGCCTGATCGACGTCACGGTTTTGGTCGAGCGCCACGAGGGAGATCGCCTCACCTGCGACCGGCCGGGGCCGGGCCGATTTCTCGGCTATCGGCCGGTCAGCGCTGCGCCGGTCGACGAATAGGCCCTTGTCTCGGACGCGGGCTCAGGTCTCCTCCGCCGCCAGCTGCTCCTGAAGTCGTTTCCGAGACGCCTCGATCTCCTCCTCCGCAGCGGTCCGGCCCACCCACATCGCGCCCTCAACGCTTTTTCCCGGTTCGAGTTCCTTGTAGACCTCGAAGAAGTGTTGGATTTCCAGCCGGTCGAACTCGGGGACGTGATAGATGTCGCGCAAGTGATCCATCCGCGGGTCATGAGCCGGGACGCAGAGCAGCTTGTCGTCGCCGCCCTTCTCGTCGGTCATGCGAAACATGCCGAGGGCTCGGCAGCGCACAAGAACGCCGGGGAAGAGCGGATCACCGGGCAGCATGACCAGCGCGTCGAGCGGATCGCCGTCCTCGCCCAGAGTGTCCTCGACATAGCCGTAGTCGGCCGGGTATTGCGTCGAGGTGAACAGCGTTCGGTCGAGGCGGATCCGCCCGCTCTCATGATCGACCTCGTACTTGTTACGGCTACCACGGGGGATCTCAATGAGGACGTCGAATTCCACGGCAGGCCCCTTTCGCGCGCTCGCGATCATGCTCCCGCATAAGTGTCGTTTGCCCAACCGGTTCGTCGCCATCCGGTTGCCGTAATATGCCCGCCCACCAACCTCCCTAGCGGGACAACTAGGGTGGCTCGCCATGAGTCGCCGCGGGGGCCGCACCGGGCTCATCGTGGTGCTGGTCACTTTCCTGGCCGTCGCGGCCGCCATCGGCGGATATCTACTGGCAAGCAGATTTCGGCAATCCAACGCATCGCCCGCCGATTCGACATCGACGGTCCCAATTCCGTCCGCGGTGCGCGAGGCCTTGGCGGCCCCGTCACCGATCGCGACCGCGTCGGTCGCTCCCGCGCCGACGGCCGGTGGAGTGTCGGCCGCCTTGACCCCTCGGCTGGACGACGTTCGGCTGGGCGGGCGAGTGCTCGCCCAGGTGCGGGATGCCCAATCGGGGGCTGTGCTCCTGAACCGGAATGCCGCAACCCCGGCGGCTCCGGCATCGACCGCGAAGCTCGCCACGGCTGCGGCCGTGCTCAGCGTTCGCTCGGCCACGGATCGGATCATCACCCGCGTGGTGGCCGGGGCGACGCTGGGGAAGGTTGTCCTCGTCGGCGCCGGCGATCCGACGCTGACGGCGGCCGCCCCCGGGGCGGCACCTGCGTATCCGGAGGCGGCCCGGATCTCCGATTTGGCGCGTGCCGTACGGGCTGCCGGCGTCACCCCGAATGTCGTCGTTGTCGATAGTTCCCTGTTCATCGGCGAGCCCACCGGACCAGGGTGGGGTCCGGGCGATGCGCCGAGCGCATATGCCGCGCCGATCACGGCCGCGATGGTGGACGGCGGGCGAGACACTCCCGACGCCGTCATTCGAAGCGCGGACCCGGCCGGAGCCGCCGGTCGGGCGCTCGCAGCCGATCTCGGGTTACCCGCGTCGGCGGTGACATCCGGCCAGGCGCCGGCCGGGGCACGCGTTCTTGCGCAGGTGCAGTCTGCACCGATCGGCACCCTGGTCGAGCAGATGCTCCGTGAGTCGGACAACGTCATTGCCGAGTGCCTCGCTCGGCAGGTAGCGCTGGCATCTCGGCAGCCGGCATCGTTTGCCGGCGCTGCGAGCGCAACCGCGACCGTTTTGCGCTCCGCTGGCATCGATATCGGTTCCGGGCTCCTCGACGGCAGCGGGCTCTCCCCGAACGATCGGATCAGCCCGGCCGCGCTGGCCGCGCTGCTGCAATCGGCCGCAACGGGACAACCGCGGTTGCGCGACGTGGTGGATGGGATGTCCGTCGCCGGCTGGGATGGGACGCTCGCCACTCGATTCGTCGGCGTCGCGGGTGTCGGGGTGGTGCGCGGCAAGTCAGGAACGCTGACCGGTGTCGGAGCCTTGGCCGGCCTGCTCCGCGATCATGACGGCCGGCTGCTGTTGTTCTCGATCGTCGCTGATCAGGTTCCTGCTGCCGGCACGAGCGAGGCGCAGCAGGCGCTCGACGCGAGCGTCGGCGCGTTGGTCGAATGCGGCTGCCGGTGAGCTAGCGAGGAGACCGCTGCGGCGCGGCGGACTTGATCATTAGTCGGATATGCCCTACACAAGATCCAGCCGATTGTCGGCGGCAGGGAGATGCAGGCATGGACGATCCACTACCGAAGCGGCTCGGGGCGGAGTTCCTCGGCACATTCGTGCTGGTATTCGGCGGCTGCGGAACCGCGGTCATCACGGCGAACTTCGGGCAGACTGGTGTCGGCATTCTGGGCGTGGCGCTCGCATTCGGGCTGACCGTGGTCGTGATGGCCTACGCCGTCGGCAACGTCTCAGGCGGGCATTTCAACCCGGCTGTGACCATCGGGCTGTTGATCGCCAAGCGTTTCCCGGGACGCGACGTGGCGGCTTACGTCATCACTCAGGTCGTCGCTGCCATTGCGGCCGCTGTCGCGCTCTGGATCATCGCCCACGGCCAGAAGGGCTTCTCCTCGAAAGAATCGGGATTCGCCGCCAACGGTTACGGCGATCATTCGCCCGGCCACTACAGCTTGTGGGCTGTGCTGATCGCCGAGATCCTCCTGACTTGCATCTTCGTCTACGTGATCCTCGGCGCCACCGACCGGCGCGCGACCGCGGGGTTCGGTGGACTCGCTATCGGTCTGACGCTGACGTTGATTCACCTGGCCAGCATTCCGATCGACAACACGTCGGTGAACCCGGCCCGATCGATCGGCCCGGCGCTGTTCGCCGGAGGCTGGGCCATCGCCCAGGTGTGGGTGTTCCTGGTCGGGCCGATCGCGGGAGCGGCGATCGGCGGGTCGACGTACTACCTGATCGTCGGTGGCCCGGGTCGTGAGGCGCTCGAGAACGCACCGCTGGAGAAACTGGAGGGCGAGTCCCGCAAGGGGTAACGGGACGCTCGGTAACGTGGCCGTCATGGCCTCCCTGATCGACTGGGATCTCGCGGCGCGCACCGCGCGGCGGCTGTCCCCACCGTCGCCCTCGGTGTCCCGTGACGAGGCGGACGACACCGTCGGCGAGCTGTATCGCGCCGCGGACACCGCCGCGGGTCATGTCGCCGACCTGACCCACCTGGTCGAACCGCCGATCACGGCGCGCACCCGGGTTGTCGACCGGGACGCCTGGATCGACGTCAATGCCGCGGCGATGCGCAACGTCATGACTCCGCTCGTCGACCGGCTCATGGCCGCCAACTCCGTTGGCAAGATGGCCGAATCGGTCGGCAGCCGAGTGACCGGAGTGCAGGCCGGCGCGCTACTCGGGTTCCTGTCCGGCAAGGTGCTGGGTCAGTTCGAGTTCTTCGACCAGCCAGGGGGCCAGCTCCTGCTGGTCGCGCCGAACATCGTCGGAGTAGAGCGCCAGCTGCAGGTTGATTCGTCCGACTTCCGGCTGTGGGTCTGTCTGCATGAGGTGACCCACCGCGTGCAGTTCAGTGCCGTCCCGTGGCTACGCCAGCACATGCAAGACGAAGTAGACGCCCTCACGGCCACCGTGGAGATCGATCCCAACGCACTTCGCGAGCGACTCCGCGCTGGTCTCGGCGAGCTGACAGACGTTGTCCGGGGCCAAGGCGATGGGTCCGGGCTGCTATCAGTAATCGCCACGCCCGAACAACGGACGATCCTCGATCGGGTGTCCGCGTTCATGTCTGTCGTCGAGGGTCACGCCGAGTTTGTGATGAATGCGGTGTCCGCGGACGTCATTCCGAGCCAACCAACGATCGAGGAGCGGTTCGGACTGCGCCGCCGCCGGGGCGGCAATCCACTCGACCGGCTACTACGGCGACTGCTCGGGCTAGAGGCGAAGACCCGGCAATACATCGACGGGGCCGCATTCGTCCGAGCGGTCGTGAACAAGACAGGCGTCGACGGGTTCAATCTGATCTGGACGTCACGCGAGACCCTGCCCACGAAGGCCGAGATCGCCTCGCCCGCCGACTGGATCGCCCGCGTCCATTCGTGACAATGCGCCCGTTAGCTTCGTGACAATGCGCCGATTAGCTGTTGTGATCTTGGACTCGCCGCCACGGAGCGACAGCATCCCCAAGATCATCAAGCAGGCGGGCGGCATCTCGACGGCAGATTGCACAGTGCGGCCGAGCTGATGGGACCTCATCCGGCCGTGGCCGAAATCCGCCGAGCTGTGCGAGCCGCCCTGGCCGGCGTCGAGGCCCCGGTGGTCGTGGCGTGCTCCGGTGGCGCGGACTCGCTGGCTCTCGCCGCGGCGACGATCTTCGAGGCTCCTCGTGCGAGCCTGTCGGCCGGCTTCGTCACCGTCGACCACGCACTGTGGCCTGGTTCCCTCGAGCAGGCGCGGGCAGTCGCATCGATCGGCTTCGAGCTCGGCTTCGACCCGGTCGAAGTCGTTCGCGTCATCGTGGGAAAAGCTGGCGGCCCGGAGGCGGCAGCGCGCGCGGCGCGCTACGCGGCTCTCGACGCGACTGGCCAGGCCTTTGGTGCGAGCGTGCTGCTGGGGCACACTCTCGACGACCAAGCCGAGACAGTTCTGCTCGGTCTAGGCCGGGGCTCGGGCCCGCGCAGTGTGGCCGGGATGCGACCGGTCGATGGGCGCTACCGCCGGCCCTTCCTCGGCGTCCGCCGGTCGACAACGGCGGCGGCCTGCGCTGCTCTTGGCCTCATACCGTGGCAGGACCCGGCCAACAGCGACACGCGCTTCCAGCGCGTGCGGTTACGAACCGAGGTGCTGCCGCTTCTCGAACAGGTCTTGCAGGGCGGCGTGGCGGACGCCCTGGCCCGTACGGCAGCCCTCACACAATCTGATCTCGACGCACTCGATGCGATCGCCGAGTCATACCTGCCCGCCGAGGGCGGCGAGCTTGACGCGACCAGCTTGGCCGCGCACCCCCAGGCGATTCGCTCTCGAGTGTTGCGGCGCTGGGCGACGCGTGCCGGCGTGCCCGCACTCACGGCGACCCATCTGACCGAGCTGGATTCGCTCGTCGCGCGATGGCATGGGCAAGCTCGTGTTGATCTGCCCGGCGGGTTCGGTGTGACTCGCGTATCTGGCAGGCTGTGCCTGATCTCGCCGCACTCCCATAAGGGGTAACTGTGTCGTCCGTGCTCGACGCCGATATCGACGCGGTCATCGTGACCGCCGACCAGATATCGGCCAAGATCAGTGAGCTCGCCAAACAGATCGACCAGGACTACGCCGACCGCGAGCCGCTGCTGGTCGGGGTGCTCAAAGGCGCGGTCATGTTCATGTCCGATCTCGCCCGGGCGATGTCACGGCCGTCGACGATGGAGTTCATGGCGGTGAGCTCGTATGGATCGTCGACGACTTCGTCCGGGGTGGTGCGGATCCTCAAGGATCTGGACCGAGATATCGCCGGGCAACACGTGCTTATCGTCGAGGACATCATCGACTCGGGCCTCACTCTGTCCTGGCTGTTGAAGAACCTGCACAGCCGCAATCCGGCTTCGGTGCGTGTCGTGGCGTTGCTACGCAAACCCGACGCGATCAAGGTGGAGGTAACCGTGGAATATGTCGGCTTCGACATTCCGAACGAGTTCGTCGTCGGCTACGGGCTCGACTACGCCGAGCGCTACCGAGATCTGCCCTACATCGGCCGATTGCGGCCGTCGGTGTACGAAATCCAGGCCAGCCAGGTAACTCCAGGGTGACCACACGCACCGACGAGCTGAGGGTAAGCTGAGGATACGTTCGCTGGCGGCGATGCGTTCCGAGCGACCGGAACGACCGGTCTCGGCGGCGCGTTGGATCCGTAGCGGGTCGTCCACGATTCTCGGATCGTGGGTCACCCCGTGTACCGTTCCAGGTGAGCATCGCTTCCGATCTCACGCTGGATTCCCGGGTGTCCCAGTGGTCGAAGCAGGAGGAATGCGAGTCCGCCGCGGCGACTCGCAACGATAATGGATCGTAAGCGCATCGTCAGATCGTGGTGGCTGTGGGCTGTCGTGGCCATCGTGTTGTTCTTCGCGCTTCAGTCGGTGTTGAGCTCGGGCGACGAGTACCACTCGGTGAACACCTCACAGGCCATCGCTCAGATCAACTCCGGCAACGTCGACAAGGCGATCATCCACGACAAGGAACAGTCCCTAGACCTCGACCTGAAGTCCCCCGTCGACGGCCACAGGAAGATTTCGACGTCCTACCCAGCCGACGCCACGCAGACCATTTTCAACGACCTGCAGGCCAAGGTTCCGACCAACGGATTCACCACCCAGGTAAGCAAGAGCAACGGATGGCTGAGCCTGCTGTTCAGCCTGCTTCCGTTCCTCCTGATCTTCGGCGTGCTGTGGTTCGTCATGACCCAGGTGCAAGGCGGTGGCAACCGGGTGATGAGCTTCGGCCGCAGCAAGGCCAAGCTGGTCAACAAGGACACTCCCAAGACGACCTTCGCCGACGTCGCCGGTGCTGACGAGGCCATCGAGGAGCTACAGGAAATCAAGGATTTCCTGCAGAACCCGGCTCGTTACCAAGCGCTGGGGGCCAAAATCCCCAAGGGCGTTCTCCTGTACGGACCGCCGGGAACCGGCAAGACGCTGCTCGCACGCGCCGTAGCCGGCGAGGCCGGTGTGCCGTTCTACTCGATCTCCGGGTCCGACTTCGTGGAGATGTTCGTCGGAGTCGGCGCGTCCCGGGTGCGCGACCTGTTCGAACAGGCCAAGACCAACGCCCCAGCGATCATCTTCGTCGATGAGATCGACGCCGTTGGGCGGCACCGCGGCGCCGGTCTGGGCGGCGGGCACGACGAGCGCGAGCAGACGCTCAACCAGATGCTCGTCGAAATGGACGGCTTCGACGTGAAGGGCGGCGTCATCATGATCGCCGCCACCAACCGCCCGGACATCCTCGATCCGGCGCTGCTGCGGCCCGGTCGCTTCGACCGGCAGATCGCGGTTGCGCCACCCGATGTCGAGGGCCGCAAGGCCGTGCTTGCGGTGCACGCCAAGGGCAAGCCGTTCGCTGCGGACGTCGACCTCGGCGTGATCGCGCGACGCACGCCTGGCTTCACCGGCGCCGACCTCGCCAACGTCATCAACGAGGCGGCTTTGCTGACCGCGCGCACCAACGGCCGGCTGATCACCACAGCCGCCCTGGAGGAGTCGATCGACCGGGTCATCGCCGGTCCGGAGCGCAAGACCCGCGCCATGAGTGACAAGGAGAAGCGGGTCACCGCATACCACGAGTCCGGCCACGCGTTGACGGCGTGGGCAATGCCCAACCTTGACCCGGTGCACAAGGTGACCATCCTGCCGCGCGGCCGGTCGCTCGGGCACACTCTGGTTCTGCCATTAGAAGACCGGTACACCCAGACCCGTTCGGAGATCCTCGACCAGCTGGTCTACGCGCTGGGCGGTCGGGCGGCCGAGGAGCTGGTCTTCCACGAGCCGACCACCGGCGCGTCCAACGACATCGAGAAGGCCACTCAGCTCGCCCGCTCCATGGTGACTGAGTACGGCATGAGCTCCAAGCTGGGCGCGGTCAAGTACGGAACGTCCGACTCGGAGCCGTTCCTTGGCCGGGACTATGGCCACACCCGCGACTACTCGGAGGACATTGCCGCCGACATCGACACCGAAGTGCGCGACTTGATCGAAGCGGCGCACGACGAGGCCTGGGAGATTCTGGTCCAGTACCGCGATGCTCTCGACGAGATGGTGCTGGAACTGGTCGAGAAGGAGACGCTGAGCAAGGAGGACCTCGAGCGCATCCTCGCGCCCGTGCGCAAGCGGCCTCCGCACAATACGTTTACCGGGTTCGGCAAGCGGACGCCGAGCGACCGTCCTCCGGTCGAGATCCCGCTGAGCGCGCAGTCGAACGGTCGCCACGACTCGAAGAAGGACCAGGCGCCGCCGGTCCCGCAGCCCACGCCGAGCTACGGGCAGCCGGGCCAGACATACGGTCAACCGACGTATGGCCAACACGCACAGGGCCATGGCCAGCCGGACTACGGCCAGCCGGGGTCGGGCTACCGGAACCCAGGCCCGGGCTACGGCGATCAGCCGGCGCCCGGAAACGGCCCGCCCGGCCAGGGTTACGGTGTTCCCCCCGGCCCGGGCTACAGCCAGTCGCCGTATCCACCGCCTGGAGGCGGCCAGCCCGGAAACCGGGGCCCGCAGGCGAGTCCGTACCCGCCGCCCGGCACTCGCCCCGAGCAGCGTCCCGGCCCGGACGGTGGCACTCAGGGCTCGGCGTGACGCTACGGCGGGAGAACCGGCCCGAAGGTGTCGATTTCGCCCGTGCAGAGGCGGCCGTCCGCGAGTTGTTGCTCGCCATCGGCGAGGACCCCGACCGGGAGGGTCTGAAACGTACCCCGGCCCGAGTCGCACGGGCATACAGCGAGGTTTTTGCCGGCTTGTTCGTCGACCCCGACTCGGTGCTCGAGACGACCTTCGACGAGGATCACGACGAACTCGTCCTGGTGAAGGACATCCCGTTGTATTCGATTTGCGAACACCATCTGCTGCCGTGGCACGGGACCGCGGCGATCGGCTATATCCCGGGCCCGGACGGTCGCATCACGGGTCTGTCGAAACTCGCTCGGTTGGTCGATCTGTACGCCCGGCGCCCCCAGGTGCAGGAGCGGCTGACCTCGCAGGTCGCTGACGCGTTGCGCAAGGGCCTGGAACCGCAAGGCGTGATCGTTGTAATTCAGGCGGAGCATCTCTGTATGGCCATGCGGGGGGTACGCAAACCCGGCTCGCTCACCGTGACCTCAGCCGTACGAGGAATCTTCCAGAGCGACCCCCGGACCCGCGCGGAGGCGCTGTCGCTGGTGCTAGGGCGGTAGGCACGCAGTGGCTCTGCCCTCCCGGCCGGATCGCCTGGTCATCATCGGTGTGCTGAACGTGACGCCGGATTCGTTCTCTGACGGCGGCCGTTTCACCAATCTCGACGATGCCGTCGCGCAGGGCTGCCGTCTGGCTAACGACGGCGCCGATCTGGTTGACGTCGGCGGTGAGTCAACCCGCCCGGGTGCCGAGCGGGTCGAGGCCGCCGAAGAGGAACGGCGGGTCATCCCCGTCATCGAGTCGCTGGTCGCCAACGGCGTCCGGGTCAGCATCGACACCTATCGAGCGGCGGTCGCCGAGCGTGCGCTGGCCGCAGGCGCGTCGGTGGTCAACGACGTCTCGGGCGGGCTCGGAGACCCGGACATGGCGGCGGTGGTCCGGGCAGCCGGGTGCCCATGGATCCTCATGCACTGGCGTGGTCACAGCCGCCGGATGCAAGACCTGGCTCATTATGCCGACGTGGTCGACGATGTCCGGCGGGAGTTGGTCGAGCGGGTCGAAGCCGCAAATCAGGCCGGAGTCAGCGCCGACCGGATCGTGATCGATCCCGGTCTGGGGTTCGCCAAGACAGCGGAGCACAACTGGGCGCTGCTCGCCCACCTCGACGTGCTGGTCGGCTTAGGCCTGCCGGTGCTGATCGGCGCCTCGCGCAAGTCGTTCCTCGGACGCCTGCTTGCTGATCCCGTCGGCACGCCCAGGCCGGTCGACGAGCGAGAGGAAGCCACCGTCGCGCTCACCGCCTACGCAGCGACGCAGGGGGCGTGGGGGGTGCGGGTGCACGATGTGCGTGCGAACGTCGATGCCGCCCGCACGATTGCGGCAGTCCGCGAGGCAGCGACCCGATGACTGATCGCATTATGCTCACCGGGCTGCGGGTACGGGGCCACCATGGTGTGTTGCCGAGCGAACGACGGGCGGGCCAGGACTTTGTCGTGGACGTGAGCTTGGATCTTGACCTCGCTCCGGCGGCGTCGTCCGACAATGTGGCCGACACCGTCGACTACGGAGCATTGGCGGAGGCGTTAGCAGCCGTGATCGGCGGCGAGCCGGTCAATCTCCTGGAAACCCTCGCATCTCGCCTCAGCGACGTATGCCTGGCCGACGCCCGCGTGGCCGCCGCCACCGTCACTGTGCACAAGCCGCAGGCGCCGATCCCGCTGAATTTCAACGATGTTTCGGTGACTGTGTGTCGAGGTCGGTCGTGACTATGCCTCCCGTCGCCGCCCTCCACTGCCCTCCTCGGGCCCTCTGGGCCCTGCGATGCTCCGTGGAGGACGACTCCTCATGACCCATGCCGTCCTGTCGGTTGGCTCCAATGTGGGCGATCGGCTGGCGTATCTGCGCTCCGCGGTGGATCGGATGTGTCCGTACGTCGGCGCGGTTTCGCCGGTGTACGAGACTCCGCCCTGGGGTCCGGTGAGCCAGCCGGACTATCTCAACGCGGTGATCCTCGTGTCGGACGAGAGTGCCGACCCACTTATGTGGCTCGATCGGGCTCACGCCGCTGAGGACGCGGCGGGCCGGGTTCGTGACCAGCGGTGGGGACCACGCACGCTCGACGTCGACGTCATCGCGGTTGACGACATCGAGCTGAACGATCCGGACCTGACCCTGCCGCACCCTCGGGCGGCGGAGCGGGCGTTCGTTCTCGTTCCGTGGTTAGCGGTTGATCCGGAGGCCCGGCTTTGTGATGGATCGGTCGCCGACTTGGTGGCCCAACTGCCCCCGGGCGAGATCTCTGCTGTGCGCATACGGCCGGACCTGGTGCTGAGGTAACGGTGCGTCGGACGAGCGTCGGTGATCTGATTCTGCCCTTCGTGATCGTGGGGCTGGTGGTGTATCTCGTCTTCCGGTTCTTTTACGGTTCGATTCCGCCACTCCAGTACATTTTGCCAATCCCTATTGCGATTTTGGCCATCGTCGAGTTCTCACTAGCACGCCGGGTGCGGGCGGTCGTGCACCACGATCGTGATGCCAAGCCCATGGCCGCGATCTCGGTGGCGCGATGCGTCGCCCTGGGCAAGGCTTCCGCGCTCGTGGCGGCCGGGATCTGTGGTGCCGCCGTGGGAGTAATCGCCCGCGTCGCGCCCGATGCCTCGACGGTTCGCGCGGCCGGCAACGATTTGCGGGTCTCCCTGCTGCTGCTCGTGGCCGGCGGATTACTGCTCGTCGCGGGCCTCCTATTGGAGCGGGCTGGGATAGACCCCTCGACTAAACACCTAGCTAACGGAAAAGCCCCAGATGGATAGGCAGATTCTTTCTGACAGCGTTCCGGCCAGCCGCCTTGGCTGACCCGCTTTCGGCGGTAAGCTCGCCAAATGCCCCGTTCCCGAGCGCGTACTTTGCTGCGCTGGCTCGGCATCTTGTTGGTGCTTGGGCTTGGCGCATTGGCCGTCGCCCTGGTCGTCTTAGGTGATTCCCAAAAGCAGCTACGGATCGGCGTGCTGCTGGGAATTTGGGCGGCGGTCGTGGCGTACTTCCTGCCATCGCGCCGTGAGGAGCAGCCCCAAGCCGTCGAGATCGGTCATGAACCCTCGCGCATATACAACGACGTCGGCATACGAACCGCGCCGGACCCGCGACGTGAATTCCGGGAATACCAAGCGCAGTTGGAGCGGACCTTTCGACGTGACATGGAGCAGGCGCTCAACGAACACGTCGCCCGGCTGCGCGGCGAGGTTGCCTTGCTCCGCAACGACCTCGTCGAGCAAGTCAACGGACAGCTTCGCCTGGAACGAAGCGAGACGACCCGAGTTCTCGGGTCGGACATCGAGGCTCTGCAACAGGAGATCCGCCGGCTCGCGGCCTCGCGGGAGTACTTGACGCCAGTCCCGACTTTGACGGCCACGAGGGAGACCGTGACCGTAGCGACGGCACCCGGCGACGCGTCCGGAGCCGGACAACGCGGCGTTCCGCGGGTCGTTTCGACGCCGCCACCCGTCCCCCCACCGGTCATGCCGGCCTTGGAGATGCCTCCGCTGGCTCCGCCAACGGTGTCCCTCCCGCCGATCGGTTCGATTCCAGTCCCGCCCGGCGGAGCGATGGCGAGCCCGTCCCCGCGCGCCGCGTCACCGCTGGCGGCGCCTTCGGTGACGTCCCGTCCGGCGGCGCCGCCGTTGGCGCCGTCACGGCCGGGAATGTCGCCACCGGCGATGTCACGTCCAGGGATGCCACCATCGTCGACCCAGCGCCCGGCGGCGCCGCCCCCAGTACC
>Ga0081540_1002328_pt1 | contig 15554 bp, 11 predicted proteins | sample TabmetS2T1R1_FD_71024 | JGI IMG/M metagenome (GOLD analysis project Ga0081540, IMG submission 71024) | Tabebuia heterophylla rhizosphere microbial communities from the University of Puerto Rico - S2T1R1 | ecosystem: Host-associated > Plants > Roots > Rhizosphere ... | reverse complement strand
GGAGCAACCGCACGCGGCGCTCGATCTCTCCGTCATCGAGCATGATGCTCGGCGCGGCGACCTGCACCGCCGCGCGGCCTGAGCGCTCGTTGACGAGCAGCACGGCGCGAAGGTCGCAGAGATGATCCAGCGCCTTCTGGCGCTGACCGCGGGTGATTGCGCCGAGCGTATCGAGCCGGCGTGCGATCGTGCTCAGGAAGCGCTTCTCAGCCTTGACGTCGGTGGCAATCGGACGGAACAGCGGGGCTTGTCGCTGATTGGTCCGGTTGGTGCGGCCGAGCCCCTGGATGGCGGCATCCGCCTTCCAGCCCGGCTCGAGCAGATAGTGGACGCGCAGGCGCTGGTTTTTCGCCGTCAGCTCGGCGTGGTAGCTACGTCCCGTTCCTCCAGCGTCGCTGAACACCAGGATGCGCTTCACATCGTCCATGAAGGCGGCGGTCTCGGCGAGGTTCGCCAACGCCGCGCGGTTCTCCACCACGAGCCGGTCGCCCTTGCGGACGACGCGCCGCGAGCGGCCGGTGACCTCGGCCACCAGGCCTTGCCAGCCCCTCTCCGATCATCAGCGCCGCCACGCCCTCACCGTTGCGCCGGGGCCTGGTTCCCTACCAGGCCAAGGATCTAAAGATCGTTGCCAGCCTCAACAACGCGCGCCTCGACCGCGTGGCGACAAAACCCGCTTTCCGATCAGCGTGGAAGAAGCGCCGCTACCCGCGCATAACCGCAGCGATAATACGGTCCGAGTCTTTGGTCCATTCTGTGCCTACGGGTGGTGGTACGCTGAGCTTATGAACGGCGCGGCCGGACGATCGGCGCGGCGACCTCGCGGCGTATGGGGTGACGGCAATGGCAACGAAGCGGCTGAGCGACACCCGGCTTGAATTCTCCGAGGAACCGGAGTCGCCCACCACGCTGCTTATCGCGTTTCTCATGTTCGGCGCCGTTTTTCTCTTTAGTCTCCAAGACGGACATCCTTTCTATGGCGCCGTGGTATTATTCATTGGCTTAGTGATTTGGCATATCTACAGGCGAGGCATTCAGTCCGAGCTGATTTTCGATCGCGATTTGCGGCAGGCGACAATTCTGGAGCATCGGTGGGGCCGCACCTTTACTCGCGAGCAGATTGCCTTCGACAAGATCGAGCGTGTGATTGTCGACGCGCTTCTTGACTCCGAAACGCGTAACCTTGTCGCGCGCCCGGCGTTCCTCGTTGACGAAAAACTGGTTCCGGTCGCTTTCGCCGCCGGCCAGCTGGAGCCAAGCATCGGCATTGTGGCCGACATTCGGGCGTTTCTCGGCCATCCGGCTGGCAACATTATCGAGGAGAGTCTTGATGAGCTGTCGAAGCGGCCAGGGCGCCGGCCAGCCGCCGAGAAACTGGCTCGGAAGACGAAAGGGTTGAGCCGGAAAGAGGCAAAGCGGATTATCGAGGAGAAGGCGCGCAAGACGTAGCGCGGACGATCGGGCGCGTCGGGGGTTATACGCAGCAGCCAAACTCCATGGACCAGGGGGCATCCCGGGACGGCGTGGGCCAGCGGAGTGCGATATCGACGACGCTGGCGCGATCGACATCGACCGGAAACACCCTGGCGATCTCCTGCCAGAGGAGCACGACGCCGGCGCGGCTGTCTCTAAGTCCCTTCGCATCGACTTGCAGCACCGGACCGATCGTCCGGGCCCGCCTTGCGAGGCGATCGCTCAAGACCGCGACGACGAGAAGCCACGCGATCGCCGCCCAGCGAAGCGGCGATTGCGAGAGCCGTGCCCACGCAGCGGAGCTTGGCGGTGCTGTAGGCTATTTCCGCCCCCTCGCGCGATTGTTTGGCATCGGCGCGGGCCACAGCGACAGACCGTGCCGTCAGGGGCATCGGCGAATGCGTAGCCCTTACGCGCGCACGCGCCGCCCCTTCGGCAGTTGGGATCACACGGTAGGCCAAGCCGGCCTCGGCAATCTTTCCCGCGGCGATCGCGGCCACATGCGGCAGATCAAACACGGTCGCACGCATCTCCCCATACTGTTTGCAAAGCTCGATGTCGTACGCGCCCGATCCGCCGCCGATGTCCAGAAGGCGGCGGAAATGACCGAGATCCACGGCTTCGCCGAGCTTGCGCGCGGTCATCGTGGAGAGCGAATGCATCGCCTCCCAGAAGAATGCCAGCATCGTCGGATCCTCGCCGTCGAACATCGAGGATTGCACGGCCGGGTCCCACGTGGTTGGCCGGTTCGTGCGCAGCGCTTCGGCAAGTTTGCCCCAGCCCGCGTAGAGCCGCTTGTCGGCCATCTGCACGAAGCCACCGAAGTAATACGGTTTCCCGCGCACGAGATAGGCTTCGCTTAAGGGCGTATTGCGATAACGGCCGTCCGTTTTCTCCAGAAGCCCGAGTGCAGCGCAGCCGGTCAACAGCATCTCGGCCGGGCGTGGATGCAGACCGAGCGCTTCCGCCAGCTCCGCAACCGTGGTGCCGGCGCCGCCCGCAAGGCGGCTGAACAGGTCCAACTCGTGCGCAGCAGCCAGGGTCTTGAAAGCCCAGAAGCCGGTCGAAAGTGCCATTAGCGGGACGGCGGAAGGAAGCTCCTGCGTGGTGACGATCGGTTGATCGGCCGCGCGCAGCCTTGTCTCGCCCGAGATCGACCCGGGCTGGCGGGCAAGCGTTGTCCTGTGCGCAGCAGCGCGCTGATGGTTGGGCATATTGCTCTCCTCAGGTGTTGACGGTTAATGCGCGGCTCCTAAGCCAACGCGCTGGTCTTCAGCACAAATCACATGACATACGGCGGATAGGCGGCGTCCAGTCCCGCGGCGATCTTGCCGAGCTCGCTCAAGTGGTGATGGGAGAATAGCAGATGCTGGCGCGCGGCTTGCACGTCGTTGAGAGCCCGCAGCAGGCGACTGCCCTGGTAAGCGGCGGCGCCGCCGCCGAGGTGGTGCGCAGTGGATGTCACCTCGACGCTGGTGTCGCAGGCGTGCATGCCTGCCAGGCAAATGCGAGCCTGGAGCTGCCGGCTGATCGGCTCGCCCCGTTCGGCGTGCACATGCGCCTCACCAACCGCGGCGCGCAATCCGGCCCGGGCTGCCCGCAGCCTTGTGTCTGCGACGGCCAGCTCGGCGATCGAGACCGGCGCGTCGGCCAATTGGCCCCGCCGCGCGGTCCGGCCCTCGCGCGCCTGCCGCAAAACCTCGTCGACGGCGCCGCGGGCGATACCGAGCGCAACTGCGGCGAGGAGCGGCATCAGCGTCGTGTAGACTGGTAGGCGCCACAACGTGCCGTCGGGCCAGGGCCGGTCGGCGAAGCCAGCGCATCGATCCGGGTCGACCGGGACTTCGGCGGCGGTGACGTGATGGCTGCCGGTGCCGCGCAGACCCACCACGTCCCAGGTGTCCTCGATCGTCAGGTCAGCCGCGGGCACGAACACGATGCGGTGCACGGGATCGGCTCCATCGGCCTCATGGAACAGTGCGCCGAGGCCGACCCATGCGCTGTGCAGACAGTTGCTCGTAAACGGCCAGCGGCCGCTCATGGTGACACGGCCGTGGTCGCGGACCACGCGGCCGAGCGGAGCGAACATGGTGGCGCTGCCTTGATCCGGGTCCGCGAAAACCGTGGCGGCACCCGTTGCGGGCATGTAGCCCGCGAACACGTTGCTCCCCGCGCCGATCGCCGCGCACCAGCCGGCGCTGCCGTCGACGGCGGCGATGCGCTCCGTGACATCCATCGCATCCGTGATCGGCGCCTCCGTTCCACCGAGGGCTGCCGGGATCAAGAGGCGGTTGATCCCTGTGTCGTGCAGGGCGTCGACGACCGCGTCGGGGAGGCGGCGGCTGCGTTCGATTTCGTCGGCGGCCGCCTGCACCAGATGCAGGACCCCATCCACGGCCCGCTTCGTTTGAGCCGTGTCACTCACCGTCCAGCGCACAAGGCGGCCCTTCTTATGCATGCGCTCAACAAGCTTGATGTGCATCATCTGATCTCCGTCATTCGATGGACCCGATCGCCACCGGCGGGGTGGCTCTCCGGCGTTCATTGCGGCCGCGACGTCCGGCTCCGGCGAGAATGCGTCGGAGCGCGAATGCGCAGGCGAGCCCGAGCAGAGCGGCCGGTGCCAGGATGGCCGGCGCGGCCTGCCAGCCGAAGTGCTCGACCCACAGGCCGAGCGATGCCGGGCCGGCAAACTGGCCGAGACTGCTGGCCTGCTGCACCAGCCCGATGGTAGGCGGCACCGCCGAGGGCGACGGCGCCGCATGGGGGGCCGCCGCGTAGATCGCGCCTGGCGCAAGACCTCCCACGCCGAGCGCAAGCGCGGCGACGATCAGGATGCCTTGCAGCGGAAGGATGTCGCCATACACGGCAAAGCCTGAAAGCACAAAGAATGCGAATGCCGCCGCGACGTTGGCCCAGATCGGCACGCCCATTCGCAGCAGGAGGCTCGATGAAAGATTTCCGATCGCGCTGACCGCGAGGGCAATGGCGGTGAGCAGGCCGGCGGTGCCGAGCGAAACGCCATGCGCCGAGGTGAGCAGCAGCGGCAACGCAAAGACGAGCGAGAAATATTGGCAGGAATACGCGAAGAACGCGAAGGCGAGCAGCAGGCAGCCCGGCTGACGGACGATGGCCTGGGCGTCGGCGAAAAAGCGCGTTGCCTCCGCGCGCGCGGCCACTGACATTGACGGCGCATGAAGCGCCAGCAGCACCGCGCACGAGCCGGTCGCCAGTGCGTTGATGAGCCAGAAGCTGCGCCAGCCGATCGCCGGCAGCAGCGGCGCGACCAGCACCATCAGCATGATGCCGATCGGCATGTATGCGCTCCAGGCGGCCATCACGACATCGCGCTTCTCGCGCGTGACCAGTTGCGCCAGCACGCTCGGGATCGCGAGCACCACGGCCAGAAAGCCGATCCCCTCGATGATGCGCGCCGCGAGCAGAACCAGCGCATCGGGCGCGCCGGCGCCGATCAGATTGCCGAGCGTGATGACGGCCATCCCGCCGACCAGGCATCGCCCGGCGCCCACCCGGCCGACCACGAGACCGGCAGCGATGCCCGTGGTCGCGCCGAGCGTCGCGAACGTCGCGACGATCAGCCCGGCGAGATCAAGACCGAGCGCCAGGTCGGTGCGGATCAACGGGACCGCAATGACGGCCTTGCCGATCTGTGCGGCGGCAACGACGCCGCTGCCCATCAGCAGCAGCACCTGCAGCTTATCTCGTCGTGGCGTCGAACTTGACGTAAGGTAGCGGATGGGTGCCGTGATCGCGGTCGTCATATCGGGGCGGCCATGCGTGGTGCCGATGGCTCTTTCCTCTGTGTTCATGGCTCTTCCTCTTTCTATCAAGACAAAGAGCTATTTCGATCGCCTTGCCACCCCGACAGTGTGTGGCAGGCGCGAAGCCTCTCCAAGAATCCCCGCCACCATGCTTTTGACATCGACCTCGGGGCCGAGTTCGCCAGAGCCCGGGACGCTGTTGCGGTCGCTGAAATTCGATTCGTTCTCCTGCAGCCCCTTGAAGTCCCGGATCGCGGAATCCACCGTCCAGGCCCGCCGAAGAGCCGCAAGCCGAAGCTCATCCGGCACGCCGTTTCGAAGGAAGACAGTGATATCGGTTTGCGCATCGATCGACTCGATCGGCGGTAAATTGCCGGCATCGGATCGCGATGCAGTCGCTTCGGGTGCGCCGGGCTGCGCAGAAATGGATTGGTCGGCCGGCTTTGCCTGCTCGAGCTGTTGTGACGCAGGATCGCCCGCCAGAATAACGGGCTGATAGATCAACAGGTCGTGAGCGATGGCGGCGCCTACGGTCGCGCCGAGCAGGCTCATCAGAGTGACAGCGACGGCGGCGCAAGCAGAAGGTACATGAGAAGCGAGTTTTCCTCGTCCCACGAATCTGATCACAGGGGAGCACGCGTGAGCTGGCAGTTCCGATGGGCTCTCGATCGAAAATCGTGCCAAAGGATTGCAGAGTTCCTGCGATGGAGTGTCCATTGCAAATTCTCCTCTCAATGTCCCGGGAAGCTGGAGCGACCTGCGCGCAAATAAACGCGGCGAACCGGCAAGCTCCGCTTGTGGGACTGCAAGCGGCCAGAGCGCATCCGGGTGTTCAGGCGGCAAGGCGACGACCGCGATCCGCGTCTTTGCCGATTCAAGCTGCGGGGGGAGCGCGCACAGCCCGCACCGATCCGTCGGACCTTGCCAGCGGCGCAACGTTAGAAGCGAAGCGCGATAGTGGAAGGTCCAATCTGCGTATGATCCATCAGTCCAATAGCGAAGCGGTATAGGCGACCAACACCGCAGCCAGAAACCAACACCGCAGTTAGAACGAGAAGCTTTTGCATGGGAACCTCCTGTTTGCTGTTCTAGTAACAACCTCGCCCGCGTTGACACATTTGAGTGAGTCGGCAGGAATCGCGTTACATCGGAATTGCACATGCCGCGCACTAGCGTCGCAGCGGTTCGAACGATAAGCGGAGGTTGCGCGGGAACTCTTGGGAGGAGGCGACAACGACTTGGGAACAAACGAACACTGACCACGTTCTCCGCCGAATCAGCGGCGCCAATGCGCTGATGATGCGCTGATGAAATGGGAAGGCTTGTGCAATGGCCTCTGCAGCAAACGGATTCAGATCATTTCACTTCTCGCATGTGCCGGTGCGGGAGGGAGAATTTCCGACCGAGGTAATGCGAGTCTTCCGGCCGTTCGGTTTTGCGCGCCGTATCCGTTCCGTGTCTGACGAATTATGCTACACGGACATCGCGGTGCGGGTCGTGGGACGTCGTGGCGGCGAGCCCGGAAATTTCGAGGTCTGCGTACAACGCTCATCCGTCACCGGCGGCGTATCGGCGCAGCGGACACCCGATCTTCTATCCAACGACGATGTCGCTCTGCATATCCAGCTCACCGGCGACCGCACCATGTCGCAGCTCGGTCGGGAAGCGATCGTCGACGCAGGCAGCGCCTTGTTGTCATCCAATTCGGACGTCAGCATGACCGTCTTCCCGACACCGGCGCGTTTTGTCATCATTGTGGTCCCACGCAAGCTTATGTTGGCGTTGGCACCCAGGCTCGAAGACGCCTTCATGCGACCGCTTCCGCTAAGTCCCGTCATTCTTCGTCTGCTGTTGAACTACGCCGATGTCCTTGAAGATGAAGATACGCAACGGATACCGGAGCTGCAGCACGCGGTGGCGACGCACATCCACGATCTCTGTGCACTCGCGATCGGGGCGACACGCGACGCAACCGAGATCGCCGAGGGACGCGGCCTGCGCGCCGCGCGGCTACGCACGATCAAAGCTGATGTCGTTCGAAATCTGCGGGACGGGGACGTCTCCGTGACTGCGCTGGCGGTCCGCCATCGCATGAGCGTCCGTTACATTCAGAGGCTATTTGAGAGCGAAGGCACAACGTTATCGCAATTCGTGCGTGATCAACGTCTTGTCCAGGTCCATCGCAAGTTGGCGGACCCTCGCCATGCCGATTGCGCGATCAGCTCCATCGCCTACGACGTCGGCTTTGGCGACCTGTCGACATTTAACCGGGAGTTTCGCCGCCGCTTCGGCGCCACGCCCTCAGAGATTCGCGCAGCGGAGCGAAACTGAACGAGCGCGACGTATCGTGTCATGATGGAGTTGTGCATAGGCCTCCATGCCGACGACACTCCCGCGTGCCGTCGCCTCAAGCGACATCGCTCACGCCGCTTTCAGGTGTCGAGACAGGCGTTCATCGAAGCATCGGCGCACCCGCTGCAGTCCTTCGGCAATCCGCGGCGTCTCGATCGCCCCATATCCCAGCATGATGCCGGCCTGAGGGTCCTCCCCGACCCCGAACAGGTGAACGGCAACGCCGAGATCAAAGGCGCGTGATACAATTGCATCGATGTGACCAACCGACGCCCCTCGTGCGTAGGCGGCGACATGCAGCCCGGTGCTCGATGGAACAAGGTCGAGGTAGTCGCCGAAGTTCCGCTTGATTGCCGCCGTCAGGGTCTGGTGCCGTTCGCCATAGATGCGGCTCATTCTGCGAATGTGACGCGCAAATGCACCCTCGTCGATGAACCGCGCCAGCGCGCTCTGCACGATCGTCGTTGTATGCCAATCGGTGATGTGCTTGGCCTTGATCGCCGCCTCGCGCAGCGCCGGCGGCACGACCATGAAGCCCAGCCGGAGAGTCGGCAGCAACGTCTTTGAAAACGTGCCGACATATACAACGCGGCCGGTCGAATCGAGGGCCTGAAGCGGCTCGAGCGGACGCCCGCCGAAGCGAAACTCGCTGTCATAGTCGTCTTCAACGACGACCGCGTTGTTGCGCTCGGCCCAGGCAAGCAGCGCACGTCGACGCGACAGGCTCATGGCCACGCCGAGGGGATACTGATGCGACGGCGTCACGTAGACGGCTCTGGCCCTGGCCGGCAGCGCCTCCACGACCAGGCCTTCGCTGTCGACGGGCACGCCGATCACGCGGGCCCCCAGCGCCTTGAACAAGTACTTTGGAGGCAGATAGCCCGGCTTCTCCACCGCAACGACATCGCCGGGTTCCAGAAGCACGCGAGCGATGATGTCGAGCGCCTGTTGGGTGCCGCTCGTCACAAGAATGTCATCGGGCGATGCGGAAACGCTTCGTGAGATGCCGATGTGGCGAGTGATCGCCACGCGCAAGTCCCAATTGCCTGCAGGATTTTCGTAGACGCCTTCCGTCATCTCGCGCGAGCGCAGCGCACGCGCGACGACCCGCCGCCAGGCTCGGTGTGGAAATAGTGAAGCGTCCGGAAGCCCGGTTCTGAAGTCGAAATCCGCGCGGTCAAAGGTCGTGGGAGGCGATATCGTCTGCCAAACTCCGCGCACCGCAATCGCGCGAACCGGCGGTCGCCTTGCTTTCGACGCCGGACGTTTTGCCTCAAGCTGATGACTGACGAACGTCCCCGCGCCCGTTTGCGATGTTGCAAATCCTTCCGCAAGAAGGTTTTCATACGCGACCGTCACCGTCGATCGTGAAACTCTCAGCGCGGCGGCCAGCTCTCGGGTGGGAGACAGCCGCTCTCCCGGCCGAAGGCGTCCGTCCAGAATTGCCTGCCGGATCTGACGGTAGATTTCGCCACTGAGGTCGCTTCGACCAACCAGACTGACATGAAAAGCCACAGTCCTGAGCCCCTTTTTCTTTGCATTGGACTGCCAACCCGGCATCAAGATGAACGTTCCATCGGACCGCTCCGGCGATTCGGTGATCGCGTTGACGGAGCCCAAACCTGTCATCGCGATGCCGTGATCTCCAGCCAGCCTGACGCCGGTCTTGGCCATTTGGCAGGCTCGACGCTACCCTCAGGAGCCCAAACGGCCTTCGCAGGCCGATTGCTGCAAGTGTGAGGCAGTTCACATCACCAATGGCCGGGCTGCGATAACAATTGCGGCGGTAATGCATTGACGACGGCCTTAGTGCCCCAGAGAAATTGTGCAGCAGACTTCGGGGGCTCTCGATGGACACAAATATTTTCAAATCGACCATGCGACGTGAGTCGCCGGATCGCTATTTCCAATTCGTCTCCCGGTTGGAACGCTTCATCGAAGCGCGACGCCTCGCGTTCCGCATGCAGCTTTACCGAGTGCAGTGCCATTTCCTCTGTCAACTTGGTCTCTTCAAGCTCCTTTTCAGCGTCCTGCGACGCTTTCGGCCGATATTCATCTTCAGCAAACTCCTCGTCGTCACGCAGGCCCGCGAGGTGCGCGAGGTGCTCGAGCGCTTCGACGATTTCACGCTGGGCGAGTCCATCGAGCCGGGAATGCCGTGGGGCAATTTTCTCATGACCGTGGACTGGCGTCAGCGGCATGCGCAAGAGCGCCAGTGGCTTCAGAGCGCTGTTGACCTGACCGCCGACCCCGCAAGGCTCAGGGCGATCGTCGAGGCGCGATGCCGCCAGCAAATTGCAGCAGCGAACGGCGATATCGACGTCGTCTGCGAGTTGCTTGAACCGGTCGTTGTCGATATCGCGGACAAGTATTTTGGTGTTCCTCCCCTGGCGGGGAGCACGCGAGACATGGCTCATGCGATGCGTGATCTCGCCGGCATCATCATGGTCAAGCCGCCGATCGGCTCGGAACCCTGGTCCCGCTCGCGCGCCAACATCGCGAAAATCACCGATCTCGTGCTGAACGAGATTTCCAGCGCCGCCTCGTCCGCTGCAGGATCGCATCCGACCGGTCACAGCGACACTCTTCTCACGCGCTTAGTTCAACGGCTCGGTACTTCCGGCGCTCCGCATTGGTTCGATCAAGACTGGATACGGCGCTATCTGACCGGTCTGCTCGCTACAGGCGGAGCGACGATCGTTCGAGCGGCTGCGGGCGCCATCGATCAGATCCTCGCCCATCCCGACGCCTTGCAAGAGGCGCAGAAAGTAGCAATCGCGCTCGATCAGGCCATGAGGTGCGGCGATGAGGAGCGTGCGAGCACGCTGCGCTGCACCCTTCGTCACTTCGTCTACGAGGCACTGCGCTTCCGGCCAATGTTGCCACTCCTGGTCCGCGACACGCCACGCGATACAGTGATCGCATACGGCACGAAAAAAGCACGGATCGTGCGCGCCGGAACGAGGGTTCTTGCTCCCCCGTTGTCGGCCATGTTCGACCGGGAGGCGGTCCCCGACCCGTCGCGCTTCGATGCCAAGCGGCCGTTCGAGCAATATCTGCATTTTGGCTTCGGGGCGCGGGAGTGTTTCGGACGATACATAGCCGAAATAGCCCTGCTGGAGGTTTTCAGATCGCTTCTGCTGCTGAAGGGGCTCTCACGAACATCTGACGCGAAGGGTCAGCTGCAGTTTGATGGACCGGTGGCTGCCGGCCTTGTTGTCACGTTCCAATGATCGGTAAAGGCGAAGCATCGCGCGGAGATGACTCATGCCGAACTACGTCACGATTATCACACCGATAAAGGCCTCGCAGACAGAGCGATGCCGTCAATATCTCCGCAACAACGCCGAACCGGAATTGGGCATGCGATGCAGACCGGACTTCCGGTTTGACAAAGTTCCACGCCTTCATTTTGCCAGCTGCGTCATCCTTGAAGGAACAGACGATTTCGAGCCAAGCCTTGTATTCGAAGCCACGTTTGATGGGTCGAAAGCGGATTTCATTTCAGACCTGCTGCATGCAGCAGGCGACGGCATCCACGGGCTTTACCAGCACTGCGTGGGCTATCCCGCTTCCGGTCGGATATCTCCCGAGCTCGCAAAGGAATATTTGATTGATCACGATGTAGGAGCTCACATCTACTTCTCCGGCAATCCCGGCCGGACCGTCGCGGAAATCAGGGGTGAAGGCGGGATTCATTCGGAGATCGCCGAGTATTTCTCCGGACAGCAACGCAGTGGAGCCTCTGCGCCGCGCCTGGACGGACTCCTTGCGCAACTGCGCGGCTTCATCACCGGGAATGCGGACAGTCGCTGGGCGGAACGACCGGCGCCCGTGCCATGGGAGGTGCAATACCGGCACCTGACCGCGGTGGCGGCAGTGATTGCGGCTCTTGCTCTGGCTTGCCTGATCGGCGCTGCCTGCGACTGGCTGGCGGTGGCCTATGGTTACCCCCCGCTATTGGAATCGATCAAGGCCGCCTTTGCAGAGGTGGATCGCAACAGCAAGCGCGTTCTCATCCAGCTCTTCCCGAACTTCCCGGTAAGATTGCCGACGGAGGTGTTTCTCCCCATCGGACTTGCCGTGATCTGGTTCCTGTTCCGTGGAATCGAGCTCATCTTCACCGGCTGGAGCAAGCATCCGCGCGATCAATTCTTCATCACGCGTGTCCCCCTGCACATCGCGCTGATCTTGCGTTACGGCGTGCTCGTCCTTTTCATTGGCGCGGTTCTGCTGGCGTTCATTCCCGACATGGGGGCATTGCTGGTTGCGACCCAGCTCTCCACGTGGCTTGTGCATCCGCTCCTTTTCTTCGTGCTCTTCCTGCTGTTCGTCGCGCTGGTCGGTCTGCAATACCGGGCAACATCGCTGAAGATATCGGTCGAAGTGAACAAGCTCAAAGGCCCGCGGGAAAACTGGCGACGCCTGCGGCTCGACGTGGTCCGGTTCATGATGGTGCTGGTCCTCGCCTGCGGCGCCCTCATCGTCAGCCGCTACCTGCCGCCGCTCGTGCCCGAGAAGACTTCCAACTGGCTGATCCATCAGGCACTGTTGATCGCCGCCTACGCATTGATCGGCGTCATTGTCTTGTACGCGCTCGGTGTCTTGCTTCTGTTCGTCGCGCACTGGCGCGAGTTGATGGACAAGCAGAAATTCGACGACCCCGTAGCGCTCGTGGCGAGATCGGCCGAAAACGCAAAAAAATACGCGCGGGAAGAAGGCGGCAACAACCGTTTCCAGAACCACCTTGCAAGCCTGACGCTCGTCAAGCCGGGCCTTATCCATGGTATTGCGTTGCGCGGCACGCTGTTCCTCATCAATCTCCTGTCCCGATTCTGGTTCAATGTCGGCACGCTTGGCGATATTCCGACCATCCTCTCGGCCCGCTGGATTCTCATCGATAGTGGTCGACGGCTGCTGTTTCTCGACAATTATGGAGGCGCCTGGAACAGCTATCTGAATGAGTTCATCGACATGGCCGCGGTCAAGGGGCTGAACGCCATTTGGACCAACACCTACGTCGAAGGTCAGGCAGGCGCGCGCTGCAGCTTCCCCGAAACGCGGTTCTATTTCTGGATAGGGGCTCAGGCCGAGCAGCCGTTCAAGGCTTACGTGCGGGAGAGCCAGATCGAGACGATCATGTGGTACAGCGCCTATCACACGCTGAGCGTGGTGAACATCAATACGAGCACAGCTATTCGACAATCCCTGTCCAAGCGCCTCGCTCCAAGCGGGGTCGACGCCATCGTTCAAAACCTTTGAGTGGGGGACCATCATGGGCAAGATAGACAGGGTAGAATGGGAGGATGTGCAAGGTATCGTCCTCAGTGGATACGGAGGGCTGAAGCGTTCGGCCTATCTGTTGTGGCGCTTCCGATCCGGTGATCTCCCGCGCAAGAAAGAGTGGCTTTCCGACCTCACGAGGCGGCTGACGCCATCCGAGCCCGCGCCAAGCAGCAACACGCAACCGGCCAGAAATCTGGCGCTGACGGCCTCTGGCCTGCGGCATCTCGGGGTCGACCAATCCACGCTTAATTCCTTCTCGTTCGAATTCCTCGAAGGAATGGCCCCTGCGCGACCCCGGGGGGCGCCGATACCTCGCCGGACGAATGTTCTTGGCGACCTCCAAGACAGTTCACCAGAGCACTGGCATTGGGGCGGCTGGAATGAGCAAACCCGCGAAATCGATGGCCTCCTCATGCTGTTCGCCGAGGAGAGGGGAATCAATCAGCTGATCCAGGCCGAAATTGCGGCAATGGCCAACATTGTCGACGGCCAGCCAATCGTACTGAGGGGTCAACTCTTTGACAAAGAGAGGGAGCACTTCGGCTTTGAGGACGGGTTTTCCCAGCCGAAGATCGAAGGCCGTCCGAAAAAAAGCAAAGGCGCAAATTCCAAGAATGGGAAATCCGAGATCAACCCGGGCGCCGAGGTAAAGGCGGGCGAGTTCCTGCTTGGCTACGAGAACGAGCGTAAAGCGCGCGTGACCAACGGGCATGATCGGGATATCAGGCGGAACGGCACCTATCTTGTGTTTCGCCAGCTCGAACAGGATGTCCCGGGCTTCAACACCTTTGTTTCCGACGTAGCCAAAAAAATCGGCGAGACCGACGAGTGGGTTGCCACACGCCTGCTCGGCCGGGCTAAGGACGGCGAACCGCTGGTCGCAGAGAAGCCCAATGGAAGCGAGGAAGATGCGAAGAACAATTTCCTCTACTACTACGAGGACCGCGCCGGCTTGAGGTGCCCGATCGGAGCACACATCCGACGGGCAAATCCGCGCGACTCGCTCGGACCCGATCCGGAAACAGCGCTGCATCTTTCGAAGATGCATCGCATCATCAGGCGCGGCCGGCCATATGGCGAACGATGGGAGCCGAATGGTGCAAATGGCCATGGCGACAAGGCCGAGAGAGGAATGTTGTTCATTGCCCTGAACGCCGATATCGCAGGGCAATTCGAGATGATCCAGCACTCATGGATCAACAACCCGCATTTCAACGGTCTCTACACCGGAACGGATCCAATCAGTCATTTCCCCGATGGAGAAGCAATCACGATCCAGAGCCGGCCGGCCAACATCCGCATCGATCGTCCAAAGCCGTTCGTCACGGTCCGGGGAGGAGGCTATTTCTTTCTTCCAGGACTTCGGGCGCTACGCGATATCGCCGGCCCGGCATGACCCCGCGAGCATATCGCCCTTGATTCACATAGCGCGCAACGTGCGAGCGTACTCGAGGGCGGGACGACATTGGTCCATCAACGGCCGCATGCCGCACCTGGTTGCGAGATCGAGAGCTCGCTCAAAATAGGACTGAGCTTCGGACCGGTCGCCTTTCGTCAAATACGCATCGCCCAACAATTTCAGCGCATAGGCCTGTTGCGGAGGCTCGCCGCGCTCCACCGCGAGCGCTAGCGCCCGCTGCCCTGAAATTCGTGCCTGCGCGTGATCGCCCACCGCCAGGAAAGCATGCCCCTGCGTCACGAAAAGCCAACCCCAGCCAAAGGCGTTCTCGCCAAGTGGCATGTCCAGCCGCTCCGGCTTGGAGAGAATCTCGGTGGCGGCCTTGATATCGCCCAACGCAAGATGCGCTTCTCCCATCCGCGCCGCGAGTATCGGGTACATTTGCACGATGCCGCGTTCGAGGCAGGTTTGCCAGCACTCCCGCAGGATCGACAACGCTTCCACATGCCGGCCCTGGGCGTTCCTGAGCCGGGCAAGGACATGCGATATATTCTGACGCGAATAGAAATGATCTCCGGCTCTTCTGATGGCTTCATTGGCCATGAGTTCGGCTCGTTCCCATTCCCCGATTTCGACCAGGGAATCGGCCAAAAAAGTACGAAGCATGACGGTCGGAAAGGCGGCCCAACCTGCGCGCTTGGCATCGAGCTCCGGACTTTCGAACGCGAAACACTTTTCGTGTATCTCGATCGATTCTCTGTAAGCTCCGGTTTCGCGGAGTACCATCCCGATGTGGTGCAGTGATGCAAAGTTGAGCGCGGGGTCGCCGATCCGCTGCGCGATGCTGCTCGCAGCCTTGGCCGCCTCCATAGCATTGTCGTGCTCTCCAATTCTCCACAGAGCAACCGCGAGCTGACAATTGACGGCGGCATTGCGTATTGGATCGTTCGAGGGGTCGTCCAGCTCCCGCGCCTCGCGCAGCACATCGGCGATCAGGCGATGCTTACCAAGCGGCTCCAGCGCAATGACAACGATGAGGCGGAAATCGATTTCAGCCTTGACTTTCGCCGCCGAGGCCGGCCAGTGCGACAAGGTCTCCAATCCCCGATGATAAATCCCGATCGCGTCCTGGTTGGCGCCACGCCTCACGGCACGTCGACAGCTGCGCAGCTGATACGGCGCTGCCTTTTCCCAAAGCCCCGCCATGAATGCATGATCGGCCAGCCGGTCGATGTGCTCATCGAGCCGATCGCCAAAGCGAG
>Ga0081540_1002327_pt1 | contig 15557 bp, 17 predicted proteins | sample TabmetS2T1R1_FD_71024 | JGI IMG/M metagenome (GOLD analysis project Ga0081540, IMG submission 71024) | Tabebuia heterophylla rhizosphere microbial communities from the University of Puerto Rico - S2T1R1 | ecosystem: Host-associated > Plants > Roots > Rhizosphere ... | reverse complement strand
CGGCGTGCGCCGCCGCGCAGCGGCGGCGATCTTGAAGGTCGTCAGGGCTTAAGCAGACTCCGTCTCGCAGCTATCTGGGCTTATCAGGCCGCTGGGTGCTCTAGTTCCAGCACGCGCAGTCCAGCGGGTATAATCTCGTATCTGCCATCTGGGCGGCGTACCAGCCACACAACTCTGGTGGCGCCGCCGCACAGAAACTTAGCTTTGCATCGAGCCCGTCCTGACCGCGACCCTGATCACAAGTTCGCAACGAAGGGTTTCGCCGCCGTGGCGCACCATCGGTTCGGCGCGCTGCTCAAGATGAGGCGGTCGTTTCGGCCTGTATGGCGAGAAACGGCCTTCCCACAGCCGATCTAGATGGTTCTCAAAGACCCAGGCGCTATCCATTGGCTGCGTATTTCATGCGGCAGACTTGTCTTCCTTGTCCTCACCGCGGGCGACGATCCTGATCGCGTGGTCCGGCAATGGCCGCTGCAGCTCTTTGGCCTCATCCCACGGCGCACGCATCCATACGTCGCGCTCTTCGTCCGTCAGCGGCGAATAGAAGAATCGTTGAGCGAAAAATCGAGCTCGGCCGCAGACTGGCTACATTACGGGACGGCACCCCGAACAACAAGCGCTTCGGGCGGGCAGTTCGCGAGCAATTCGACCTTCATGATCCACAAGAGGTCTCCGAGATGCAGCGCGTTGCCCGGTTGCATGGCGACCGGCCGGAGATTTTCTCCAACGTCGGCTGGCGGGCGCTGACAGAATTGGCGTCGTCGGCAACGTCGGACGAAGACCGCCGGGAGTTCGAAGCCAGAATTCTGGCCGGCGAGTATGTCAGCGGCACCGAGGTAATCCGCGCGCGCCGCTCGTGAAAAGTCGGTCGAAATGACGCGCCTCTGTGTCCCAATTCCCACACCGCGACCAAAAGAGGGTCTGTTTGTTTCTTTTCGAACCGACAGGTCAAGTCCGCTCCGTCCAACGTGATTGTTGGATTGGGAGGCGAAAATCGAACGTTCCCTGATAACTGACATGCCGCGCGATGAATATGTCGAGCGGTGCAAGCAACGGGCCTTCGATTATCTCGATCGAGGCGATCTTAAAGACGCAGTCGTCTCGTTCGTCAGGAATATGAACGCCGTCCCGATTGCGAATTACCACACTACTTGGCAATGCTTGGCGTTTTGCTCCTAAGGGGGAACGATGCGCCCGGCTTGAGGACGCTGATCGAAGAAGTGAGGTGATGGTCCGATGATACGCGGGTCGGATATGAAGGAGCGCGACAGGGCATCTCCTCCATCCAGATTCTTGGTTCGCCAGGGCACCAAGGGCTGGATGATTTACGATCGGCAACGCAGGGGGCCGGCATTAGTTGGGATCAGTCTGGCGGTCAATCTAACGAAAGAGGAAGCCAACCGCGTCGAGCGGATGCTGATGGCTGAGCAGCAAGGTAAGCCTTCAAGTTGAGCGCAGCCCCCACGCGCACCCCCGACACGCTGTAGTGCGGCTGAGTGACCAGTCGTTTCGGCTCGTGCTTCGGAGAGTGATCGGAGTTATCGACTTTCCTCTCGAACCAAATTGGAGCCGGGCGAAGCGCCCTAGCTTAGATCGGGCCTGAAGCCCGCCGGCATTGCGGGGACGTCGTCGGGGTCAGCCGAATTTCTATTGCAGTCCTGGCAAGGTGCGCCGGCCCCCGCCGCAACCGCAGGCCCTTTCACCTAACTCGCCGACTGTCAAAGCGGCGCTTTTGACCCTAACTCGCCGTGACGGCCCCTGCCGACCAGCTCCTTCTCGACAGCATGCAATTCGTGAAGGATGTTCATGACTCGCTTGCCGCCGGTGCCCGAGGGCTCATGGCAACCTGCTGGCTCCCTAGATCACAGTCGATCCAGCACCCCGCCGGCGGCTGACGCCATCGGCGTTCTACGCGCCATCAGCCGATGCTGTGCCGCACGAGCTCAGCTACGCAGATGATCAGCAGTACGAACAGAGCTTGCGAGCTAACGGCCCATGGCCAGGTAAGCCTATGTTTCGTGTGTATCCAGGCATGAAAGCGCTGGAGTGAGCGGAGAGGCTCCCGTGGGTACAGTCGATGGGCCAATCTCAACGGATCCGGCAGCATCCCACCAACCGCGCCGAGGAGTATGGCTGGGGTTGCCCCGGGACTAGCGTAAAGAAATAGCGCGACCGCAAGGCCCGCCGCTGCGTCGATGGCAAGCAATCCCAGATCACGAACCATGACGGAAATTGCCGGTCGGCTCCGGCCAATCTTGGAGCGGAGCCGATAATCTGAATGCGGGATGGCGTCGATGGCAAAATGGCTCGCTACGCCCGCGATGAACGCGAGGGCGGGCTGACCGGGCATAAGGCTGGCTATAGCCGCGCCTACGATAGCGTGAGTGCTCAGGATCATCTGGAGAACCGTCGTGACGCGGCTGCACCAGCTTGGACCACTTCAACGACAAATCCAAGGGACGCAGTCGCCCGCGTCGAGGTAATCGAATAGCGCCTAATTTTTGCTGCGTCGCATGAATTGGCCATTCTCGTGCAATGTCCGCTTCTGCGCCGCTGTCGGGGTAAGACGCAGCAGCAACGGCCGCAGGTCTTTCGAAAAGCAGCGGCCCCGGCGCCCTCAACAGCGGGGCCGCTACCTGCCTCCAGCTTGGCGCCACTGGGAGTTGGCGAGGCTGGAGATCGGTTCGTTCCTATTGGCCGGGGTCTCGCCTCTAAGTGACAGCCGCCTAAAGGTACGGCGGCTGCGATCTGGGTGACCGCTCGATAGTGGAGTGACGCCATTTAGTTTGGGCGCACTGCTGGCGTTCGTTTCCACACCAATATAGTGGGCGATCCTGGACCAACCGATGGCGCCGGGTTTGTGTACGTGAGTTGATCGGCTGTGAGAGAGACATTCGTTCGCTTCTGGTCGGTTCCAGTCCAATTCGGGAACGAAGACGCCTCGACGTGGAATACCAGCTCCGTCCCGTTCATTGTATATGTTCCATAGTAAGCGATACTTCCGTGCACAATTGCATTGTTCTCCTCGGGGGTTCCCATATCACGTTTGTTTGCCGCGATTTTTTTGAGGTCGGCGCGCAAGAGTTGGAGCGAGAAACGGCCATTCGCATCAAACGTCAGGTGGCCCTTTGGATTGGGGCCAAATACCTCCGCCGAAACAGGTGTCCACGTTCCGACCAAGTCCTTCGCGGATTGAGCAACAGCGGTGCCGACAGAGAACGCGAGCCCCAGAATTAGCAGCGCCAAACTCGTGGTCATGACTGTGATGGATCGCTTCATGGCATTCCTCCCTGGTTGCAAGACGTGGCGGCTCGCCGTGGCGCAAGCGTCGCACAAGCGCAATGGAATGTGCAGCGATTGCAAGCCATAAGGAGCGCGCGAACGTGCCGCCTACGGATGCCGGCGGCACCCGCGATACGAACGTAGTTCTATGTTGGAGTATTACTATGCCTGCCGATGGCATCAGCGCTGCGACGAGGGAACGTGGACTTCGGTACGTCGCCGTTTTTGGCCTGGATGATCCTTCGGCAACCGGCACTCTACGACGGACCAGAGCGAGACGTTGTGATTTGGTTCACGCAAAGGGAAAAATTGGCAATTCGGCCGGGTGACGTCCGAAAACTCTTCCAGGCGGGAATACTACAGCGGCCGCCGGAGATGTCGGGCTTTCCTCAAAAGAAATCCACGTGCCCCCGTGAGTAGCGGGCGCTTCGTGCTGATCGTTATCTTTGTCGGGCCATCTGGTCGCGGAAAGCGACCGCGGCCTGGGACACGGCCTTGGTGGGGTTGTCGTTGCACCACTTCCGCAGCCAAAGATTCAGGGCCGCCATGTCGACCCTTATCTGGTAGTCCGAGTCGTCCTCGCGGGAAGAGTTGAAGCCGGTCACGAAGCCCATCATCCACTCGTTATAGCGGATCAACTCGGCGTAGTACTTGGTGCCGTCAGTCGCCGTATGCTGCTTGACCTGGCCGACCGGCGCCTGGCCGACCGCCGCCATGAACTGGCCGCAGGATCGCTGACCGACGCCGAGCACCATGACACCAGCCTCGCCTGCGAGAGCCTGGCTTGCCAAACAGACCGCGACCAACGACAAGCCATAACCGCATCTGAGTCCCCCCAACCCACGGGGAAGCATATATCGGGAGCTGCGATGTGCAAATGCGGGCCTGACCCCGGCCGGCGAGCGCTTCGTCGATAGAGCCGATCCGCGCGGCAGCTAAGCAAACAATTCGGCGCCGGCCGGCGTGAAGGTGACGAAGGTCCCAGACTCGTGCATCTTGAGCCAGCCGCGCCAGGGCCCTTTGTATTGGCGTGATTGCTACCGTCCAGGTAGTCCCAAGCTTAGCACATTGTAACTTGCGACTAGCTAGTCTGCGACCTATTCCGGGAAAGGGGCCAATCGAATTATTTGAGGTCCCCCGAGGATGAAGGTTCACGAGCTGGTCGAAAAGCTTCAGAGGCTACCCGATCAAAACGCGACGGTCATTATTGGACAAGGGCAATCGCCTAACGTTTGGCTCATCGTCACGGGCCTGGTCGAACGCAATATCGCTCCTTCAGACGAAAATCCCGATTATGTAGTGTCGGGTGCGCAACACGGTGTCGAAATCGTATGAAGTAAGACTATGGGCTCGCGCGTTCACGCTGGCGGGCCTACAGCGATCCCAGCACAGCACCTGTCAGATTATCGCCAGCACCAGGATCACAAGCATGGCATATGCGGTCCTGCGGTCTCAATCCGGTTCACTTTAGTAGACCCCGCGATGCCGCCGATATTGCGTGGGCTTTTCCGCGCGCGCGAAATATGGATTGATAAAGCACAGGGCGGCGCGGCCCGATGCCGACGCATTGCACTGAGGCAGCGACGTGTAGCGGCATTCGTAATAGTGGGCATGGACCCGCATGCAAACCGGATAAGCTGGATCGTACGTCTGCGCGCCCGCCGACCCCATCGGGATCATCCCGATTGCCAAAATTGCCAAGGCCAGAATGCGCATAACGGCCTCCTTCGGCATTCACTCCAGAACCTTATACTCCGGTGAGACATCCTCGCCGGAGTAATGCGTAAGAGCCGTCGCTGATACGGCTCCAGTGGCGGCTTTTCCTACCCGCTGTGCACGTTAGCGGGCCCTTTCTTTCGCCGGATTTCGGTCCCCATCTTTTCGTGTTTTAGAATCAATGGGGAGAATTGACGTGGCGATAGGTACAGTGAAGTGGTTTAACGCGACGAAGGGCTATGGATTTATTCAGCCCGACACTGGTGGCAAGGACGTGTTCGTCCATATCTCAGCCGTCGAGAGGGCAGGTCTAAGCAATCTGAATGAAGGTGCGAAAGTGAGTTACGAAGTCGTGGCCAACCGCGGGAAAGAATCCGCCGAGAACCTCAGGGTAGGTTGATCGTCTAGTTATTCAAAAATGGCCCCAGCCTTGAGGGGGCCTAACGCCGGGGGCGCCATTTCAATGCGCCAATGCGGGGGCGTGGCGCTGAGGGCGACGCGAGAAGGGGGAGCCGTTCCCTTAGGCAGCGCCTCATCCTCTGTTCACTACAGACGCTGCCATATTTTCCCGGTTGTATGAGAGCGCCGGACGGGTACCCACTACCCTGTTTGGCTATTTGAAATGGGAATACTTTGGATGGCCTCGGCGCACATTTCGCGCTGGGGCCATTTTTATTCTCGGCCGGCGCCCATGCGGTCGGTTGCGTCGTCTCGATGACGCGCTGTCACACTCGCCAGGCTGGCTATAGGATGATGTAGTCAACCGCGCGATTCGGAGGGGCCATGACCGCACGGCAGCCGAGACTCGGTAATCTCTTGGCGATGCGTGGAGAAATCCAGGCAAAGGTCGACAAATATCCTGCTGCGCGTTTTCCTGTTCAACACGAAATCGAGAAACTGCAAAAGCATCTGAACGAATTTAACGACCGAATCATAGAATTGGAAAATGAAGGCCATCGCGGTCACGCCATGGAGGTGTTGAAGGCCAATGCATTAGACTTCGCGCGGCGGATCGATGAACTCCGCTGTCTACTAGTCGATTCCCGACGATCATAGATCGTTAGGCCGCCTCATGCCGCCGCCTTGTCTTCCTTGTCAGCGCCTTGAGCAACGATCCTGATCGCATCGTCTGGCAATGGCCGCTGCAGCAAAAGGTGGGTGACCGCAAAGAAATGAACCCCGGGCTAAAATTGCTCGGAACTGTTTTGGCGGCGGCCGATTGAATCATCCCCCAACACGCGCAAGGAGCGCTGCTGCCATGCGCCTTCATCTGTATCGAGACGAAAGTCGCTCGAGGCACCTCGATCTCATCGGCCATCATTGGTCAATCGACGTGGTCACCGTCACGGCCGCTAGTATCCTGATACTGGGATTCGCCAGCGCCGTCGCAACCATGCTGGTCCGCTAGGCCGGCTCGCGCGGCAGCTTCTGTCATCGCGAGGATCACGATCGGATCACGGCTCGTAGCTGATTGTCCGACCCCCGGGGGGAACTGAGGGATCCATCATGACCCAGCGAATCTACACGGTGAGGGCGCGAAATTGCGAGTACCGCGCCGCCAATCCGACGCTCGAGGCGGCTCTAATTGTTGCACACGAGAAGGTTTGGCAGATCTCGCCCGGCGAGAAAGTGTCAATTTATCGAGGCACGGAGCTGATCGGTGAGATCAAACCGATGAGCGATGTCAGAGAAGGTGGCAGAAGGGCGGCCTAGAAAAAAATCGCTCAGGTGTGTTTGCCCGGCGGGCTTCGCCTGGGCCGCCGTAGCCCTGTGGGTCCGCTAACTGGCGGGATATGTATTGGGCGGCCCCCACTCTCAGCGGTCGCGGCCAGCTCCAAGCAGTGCGCCGGCGGTCAACGTTTGTGAGGCCCGTTGGCGGGCTACGCTGCCGCGACCTGGTGCTTAACTAGGCGCCGCTAGGGCTACGTCCGATGTCTCTTCCGCTCGCGCCAGCAAAGCCCTTCCGGAAGCCGCCGGCGCGCTCGGCGCGGCTTCACAAGCCAATGGCGGACCCATTGGCAAACGATGACAGCCCCTTGTTCTTATTCCCGCAGGATGGGGGGCCGCCGGCCAGGCGCGCGCCATCGCCCCATAGTCGCCGCAATAGATCAGGAGCCGGCTAGGGCCGGACTGCTGCATTTCCCCGAGAGTGATCTACTGTTGGCGTTGCATTCAATCCCAGCCGCCGAGAGATGGGTGATTGGCCAAGCTTTTCACAGCCGACCTTTCCTCATTCAAACGCTTTTCGATAAACCTACGCTCAAGGTCCGAAAGATCGGTCTCAAGCAATCGTCGATATCGGATGATGTTGCTATTATGTGCACGCAGACGGGCGAACTTCTCGTCGATCATCGTCGTCACCTGAAATATAAGGATAAAGAAAACAGCTTGGAGGCAAATGCTCTCCGCCATTCGTCGCGCCCAATTCTGCCAAGAATGGCACCCACGCGAATAGACCATTTCGGGGTAAGCCCGGTCGGGGCGGGCCGGCCTGTGTCGTCCGAGAGCGTCGCGCGCCGGGCCGCCTATCTGGTGCCCGGACCTAAAGGAGCAAGAAGGAGGCTGCCAACAAAGGTAGCCTTCACTGAGGCCGCAATTATCCGTTCGCCTTTAGATAGCAAAGCGAACTTGAGTTCGGCCCGCCTCCGTGTAACATCATGGCATGCAATTATTTCATTATCATGATTTACATTTAGCTTAGCGCGCTCTGTCGGCCGCAGACGAATCGTCCGATCGGCGCAGGCCAGGAGTTTTCGTCATGCCGCCTATTCTGTCTCGCCCAGGTTCACACCGGCCATCGCGTAGCCACGACCTGCTGCGCGTCGGAGAGGTGGCACTCCGTTTCGGCGCGGAGGCGTACGGCCAATGGTGGACAATAGCCAGTCGCAATTGGGGATACGAGGTCGACCGTTTGGTGCGGGGCGCGATGACATCCGTGCCGCCGGAGGCGTTGCTGCGGGATGTGGTCAGCGGCTACGTAAATTGCCTGGGTGAGTTGGCGACGATAGCGCCGTCGGCGGCCGAAAAGGCGGCGATGGAATTGACCCGGCGACCGGATGCGGGTCTGGAGCCCTACATAGGTGACGAGCACACCGGGCCGGAACCGGATGGAGAGATTTTCCAGGTGGACGGCAAACCGTTCGCGATGCCGGCACGGGTTCTGGACGCGTCGCAGGGATGGGCGATGTTTTTCGTGGATGTCAAGGCGGCTAACGATGCGCTTGGCGAAGACGTGCGCGAAATCCTGGCGGCGTTCGATGCGGGCGGCGGGCGGACGCCGCTCATGATTGTCGGGGTGGATTATCGCAACAGCGATTTTGGCGTTTATCCGGAGTTCGTTGTTGCGTTGACAGTGACCGTGAAGGGCGATCCCGCAAAGCAATTGTTCGCCTATTACCTGGCGATTGTCGTCACGCAGGAGTTCACCAAAGAGGCCGCCCACATCGCGTGGGGGCTGGAAAAGAGCGTCTCTCCCAAGCTTGCGGTCCGTTACGCCGCGGACAACGTGTTGTTCGGCGTTCCAAACAGGAAGGGGAAGGCGTTGTCGATCCGATTTCCGCGATTCGGCGATGCACGGTCCTTCGATCTGCCGACCTTCTCTATCTCTCGACGTGGAGCGGGTCGGGAACGGCAGACCTATTGGGCAATGACGACGAAGAGCGGCAGTGGAGAGGGAACGCAGATCGGCGGCTCGGTGAGACTTGAATTGGGTAGGTCGGGAGACGGCTTGTGTCTGTGTGCCGACGGCAAGTCGGTTTGCGTATGCGAGATGCTACACCGTTTCGACATCGCAGACAGGTTGCCAGCCGCGAATGGCTGGACGGAGCGGCAGACCGCCGTTTACGGTCCGCCGCGGTTGCTGGATTTTCCTCGATGAGTTGCAGCGTCTCATCTCATCCGTTGGGAAAAATCCGGGAGAAATTTGCGCGCATCATGGAGTCGGTCACCGAGACCGCCTTTGCGGCCCAAGCCGCAGGGCGTAGAGCCACCGCGAGCGCCGCTGGAAGAAGTGCCGGATAGGAATCTGGCCGGATGATATCGATCGGAGCGCCAATCCTGTGCTTGCGGCGCAATGCCTCGGCCGCCAACAGGCCGCTGACCACGGCTCCTTCGACCGTGACGACATCGATGAAGGTCTGGCAGAAATCGCCGGCCAGAAAGAGGTTCGGAATCTCACAAGTCGCCTTTGGGCGGGAGTTCCAGCTGCCGACCTGGTTGACGAAAAGCTCTTCGCCGACATTGGTTTGAACATGGCAGCGGGCGTAGTCCACGTCGGTAAGCTTGAAGTCGAGGAAGCGTTGCAGCTCCTTGAGCATTACGTCCTTGATGACTTTTTCCGGATAATCAGCGATCAGGTCAGCATTTGAAGAGATGACGTTTAGCGCAGTGCCTCCTCCCGCTGGCCAGTCGCTCCAGACCTGCGAAATGTCGAGCAGACTTAGATTGTATTTCGAGCCCAGAAGCAGCGTGATGCTCTTGGTCAAGCCTGGGATCTTGCGCTTGAAATACGCATCAAGGGAGATCATCGGCTCCGATCGCAGCTCCCGAACCGTTTCAAGCTTTGGTGCCCAAGCCGCGACATCGGGGCTGACGAGGCGTCCGAGCGGGCCCGGCGGTACGGCGAGCACCAAATCTCCGGGAACGTCGATCTTCCATTTTTTGCTTGCCTTCGGCTCGTCGTTGCGGTCGGTGGTCGGTTCCTTTGGCATCTGGCCGAGTGTCAATTCGCGCACCTGGCCATCCCTCAGGTGAAGGGTTTCCACCCGCGTCTGGAAATGAACCTCGAAGCGGCGCTTAAGAGTCTTTGCACGGGCTTCCAGGTGTAGTTTCCACGGCTTGAAGATGGCGTCGTTGGTATTCTGCGTGAGTAGCCACAAGGATGGAGCGGGGTCGGGATACCCGTACTTTATCAAGCTCTGATAGCTTCGCGCGGACGAAAGATAGCTTGGCGAGGCGAAGGCTTCCGCCAAAGTGCGGGCAGAGGCTGCTATCGAACCTTCAGTGCTGTAGCTCCTGGATCGGAAAAAACCGCTAACGGAAGTTTGCTCGAGCACAGTCCCCGACATCGATTGCGTGCCGATGAGGTCGAGCAACGAATACGCCGAGAGGAATTGGTCCGCAGGGGACGCGACGCCGTTCAGCATATTGGTCAGAATTGTCCCGGGCGATCCGGGATTGGTCAGATACGGCCGCGTCTGTTTGTCTCCCGGAAAGCGGCAGCCGATGACAGGGCTTGGTATGAATTTGTCGACGGCGTCGATCTCCCTCATAAATTGCCAGAAATTATTGTACCAGTTCAGGTACATGTGGTAGCAATGTTCGTGCGGATCGGGTGTGTGGCTGTCCCTGTGGGCGCCAAGCTTGCCGCCGAGAAAATTGTTCTGCTCATATAATGTTATGTCGAAGCCCTGCTCCATCAGCCGGGTGGCGGCGGACATACCGGCTAAACCGGAACCGACTACAATTACTTTTGGCATCTCACCCTCGAGTTGCACTAAATAATACTAGGATTGTCGCTTCTCGTTGATTGCAAATCAATGGAATACTACCGGATGCAGGCAAACTATCGGACAATCTTCACCGAAATGCTTCTGGCCCAATCGGCCGCGGCGGGCGCGTTCGCCGATGCCACTGGCCGCTATGCCCAGCTAATGGGGCAGGCGTATCAGGAAGCGCTCCTGACGCTTGCTGCGGAAACACAGCCCAAAGACGGGGCTGCCGGGCCTGCGCGTCCAGTCGATGGGGCCAGGATTTCCGGAGCATCCCGGCCGGGTTTGGCAGACCTCTGTCGTGGCTTCGCTGGCCTGCCGCGGGTTTCAATGATGGAATTCCTTTCGCGATATGACAATTTGCGTGGACGGCGCGCCATGGTCCGGGATTGACCGCCGTCTAAATTGCCGGGAAACAAAGTGCTGGTTGCGCCCCGCAACCGCGCACGCCACCCAGCGCGACGCAGGGTCGCGGTAACAGTGCGGTGCACAGGTTTTCAGAATGTCAAAGGGAGAAGGCATGTTTGGTTCTGGTCCCGGTCGATCGGCGCACGACCCTCTCACCGGCATTTTCATGGCAATGCGTGACGCCTGGTTGGCGGGTGTTGGCCTTCGGGAAAACATGACCGTGCAATCCGCGGCAGGCAATCCGGGGGCGGGCTTGCTCGGGGCAACGCTGCTAGGGCCCATGATCGGCATGCTCGGCGCGATGGCTGATTTGGCCGCCGCCAATCGCCAGCGATTCGACCAGTCGAGCGCCGAGGGGGCGATTGGTTCGCCGCCGGGCGGCCAGGAGAATTCGGTCGCCACTGATTTCGTGGTGCCAATGGGCCACGCCATGATGATCGCCGCGAACAGGTCGGCCAGTTACTGGTTCGGGCTGGCTCAAATACTCGCAAGTCATCAAGCGAGGTTCGCTCAGGCCGTTGGCGTCAACGCGGCCGACGGCCGTGCGTCGGGAGCTGAGCGCCTCCTTGCGGCCGATGAATTGCGTGCATTGCTGCGTGAGGTGGGGGACCTGGCTGTCAGGGAGGCGCGCATTTTGCAGAGCGAGTTGAGCAATTTGGATGAGAGCTTAGCGCAGAATTTTCAACAACCCGACCTGTCCGGATCCTACCGCAGGCGCTGGCGCAGTAAAATCTAGGGCGGCGCGTTTCAAACATGCAAGAGCAAACCACAAAATCTGTCATTGCACGGCTTGGTTTCGAGACGGAGATGGCCGACTTGCGCCAGCGCATTGCACGCTGGATTGACGGCTGCAGCGAGGAGATGCGCGAAGCGCTTGAATGGCAATTCCTGACGGGATCAAAGTATTTTCGTCCGTTGACGATCTTCTCCTGTTATCGGGCGGTGCGCGAAGGGCCGATCCCCGAACAGATCATGCAGTCGGCTCTGGTAATCGAGCTGTTTCACAATGTTTCTTTGATCATTGACGACATTGTCGATCGTTCCCCGACGCGGCGCGGTCGGGCGACCATGCACACCAAGTTCGGCGAACTATCGGCTTTGATGACTTCGGGCTACATCGTGGCGGAGGGTTATCTGCAGCTGAAGGACGACCTGACAGGCATTGCGTTGTTTTCGGAACTGCTGAAACGATTAGGCGTGGCTGAATGCATGCAGTGGCGGCTTCGTCGTCGACCGCTGGGCATTGAGGACTGGCGCAAGATCGCCGGAGAGGACACCGGCTCGATGTTCGAGGTGTGCGCCTGCCTGGGCGATCGGTCGGGCAGGCTGCGAACGTTCGGTGGCCTGCTGGGGCTGCTCTATCACGGCTGCGACGATGTTGGCGATGTGAAGGGGCTGGCCGCACTCGGAGGCGGCGGAGAGGAGGACTTGCGCGACGGCATCCTTACGCTACCTGCGGCGCTGGCGATCCGCGATCCCGCAGCGGCAAAGCTATTTTGCGACCCGGAGGGCGGCGATCTGGCAGAACTGGGCAGGCACTTCGTCGCCAAGCTGCCGGAAGCAGAGGCTTATCTCGACCAGATCGCCGAAGAGGGGCGAACCGAGGCACGATCGTTCGCTGCTGATCCCGCCCCCTTGATCGCGCTGATCGAACAAACCCGGCAATTGAGCCGCTACTAGCCGCCGATTCTGGTGTACGGTCACCAAAGTGGAAGCCAGAGAAAGAAGCCTTGATTACATAGCGCGTGCATCTTTGGATCGATGCTGCCCGGATGGCGCCGAGGTGCAGCGTCGTCGCGGCGACCAGAGCGGGCAAATGCGCTAGGCGATCAGGGTTTTGGGACATGCAAGCTCATGCAAAGTCTGGACGTCGGGGCGTGGCTTGAAGAGCTTGGGCTTGGCCAATACCGGGCCCTGTTCGCCGATCAGGCGATCGACAGCGATGTTCTGCCTGACCTGACAGACGACGATCTGGTGCGTCTTGGTGTACCGCTGGGGCACCGCAAGAAGCTATTCAAGGCCATCGACGACCTTCTCGGGCGGGAAACGATCGAGCAGCACGCGCCTGTCAAACTTGTGCGGACGCGGCCTGACGCCGAGAGACGACAGTTGACCGTGTTGATCTGCGACATGGTCGAGTCGACGGACCTTGCCTCCAAGCTGGACCCTGAAGAGCTCCGCAAGGTGATGGGTGTCTACCTCGATGCGTGCGTGAGTGCGGTGACCTCCCTTGGCGGCTTTATTGCCAGATACACCGGAGACGGAATCGTCGCCTACTTTGGCTATCCGGCCGCGTTGGAGGATGCTGCGGAACGGGCTGTGCGCGCGGGCTTGCAACTTAGTCAGGCCGTACCAAATCTGGCCCCGCTACCGGGTGTAACGTTGCATGTGCGAACGGGAATCGCGACAGGTCTTGTCGTCGTTGGTGACCTTCTTGGTGAGGGCGCGGCCAGGGAAGAATCGGTTGTCGGGGAAACCCCGGTGCTGGCCGCACGGCTGCAGAGCCTTGCTCCCCCCGACGGCGTAGCTATTGCCGGCAGCACACGCCGGCTGGTCGAGGGCATGTTCGAGCTTGAATTCCTCGGCATGTGCGACTTGAAGGGGCTGCCCGGCCTGAGACCCGTATGGCGCGTTCTGCACGAGGCGGCGGCCGAAAGCCGCTTCGATGCAACACACCACGCTGATCTGACGGAAGTTGTTGGCCGGGAGGATGAGCTGTCGCTGTTGCTTGCGCGATGGCGGACCGCATGCGATGGCGAGCGTCAGTTGGTCTTGCTGACGGGAGAAGCAGGAATCGGAAAGTCACGATTGTGCATGGCCCTTGCGAGCCGGATTGCGACAGAGAGCCATTTCATCATCCGCCTGCAGTGCTCGCCATTCCATACCGATACTGCGCTGCATCCGATCTTCACCTATGTCGAACGCGTGGCCGGATTGACGCTCGGCATGCCGCCAGAGGAGAAACTGAATCGATTGATTGCCGGGATGCAGAGGTCCGGGAATGTGGCGCCCGAGACGATGGCGCTTTTTGCCCACCTGCTGTCGATACCCATTGGCGATCGGTTGCCCCGACACGAAGTGTCACCCGAGCAGATGAAGAGCCTGACACTCGATGCTTTGGACGATTGGGTCGTGAACCTGTCGCGGCTGAAGCCAGTGTTATGCATACTGGAAGATGCGCACTGGATTGATCCGACGACGGTCGAGGCGATCAGCCGTGGCTTGGGCCGGACCAACGGCGTTCGCATCCTGACCCTAATAACGCACCGGCCGGAATATCAACCCCCGTGGACCGGCCGTAGCCAGGTTGCTTCGTTCAGCCTCAATCGACTGAGCCGGCGGCAGTCGTACGAGTTGGTTCGGCGGGTGGCGCAGAAGGATTTGCCCGACACACTTGTTGAGCAAATCGTCGCCAAGGCGGACGGGATGCCATTGTTCATCGAAGAACTGACGAAGGTCGTAATCGACTCCGGCCCGTTTGGCGCGAATGGCGGTTCCTATGACGACAAGCGGGGATCCGGCGAGTCGATGATACCGGTAACGCTGCAGGACTCATTGCTTGCCCGTCTTGACCGGCTGACAGAGAGCAAGGTCGTTGCCCAGATTGGCGCGGTCATCGGGCGGGAGTTCTCATTTGAGCTGTTGGCCGCCGTTGCACCGTCCAAGTCCAAGGAACTCGAGGCCGCTTTGGCGCTGCTCGAGGCGGCGGACCTGATCATCGCGCGAGGAAATCCACCGGAGGTGATCTACACGTTCAAGCACGCGCTCGTACAGGAGGCTGCCTATTCGACGTTGCTGATTAGTCGTCGCCAGGCGCTACACAAACGCATTTGCGAGACGTTGCAGAGCAAGTTTGCCCAGATAGCGGAGGTGCAGCCGGAACTATTGGCGCATCACTTCACAGAGGCCGGGCACAGTGATACGGCGGTCGAATATTGGCAACGGGCGGGCGACCTTGCGATGGCGCGCTCAGGCCACACCGAGGCTATTCATCACTTTTCCGTTGCGCTCGACCTCTTGAGCAAGCTTTGTGAAAAGCCTGGCTGTGCAGCGAAAGAGCTGGAGTTGTGCGTTAAGCTCGGGCCGGCCCTTATCATGGTGAAAGGACCCAGCTCACCGGAGGTCGAGGCGATCTATCGCCGTGCCGTTGCTCTCGAGATGCGCGAAGACAGCGCAACGCAGTTCAAGGCGCTATGGGGCCTTTATTATTGCTCGATGACCTCCGGGCGCTTGAGCGAAGCGGCCGCTCATGCCGACGAGTTGCTTCGGCTCGCGCAGCGTCTGGGCGCCGATGATCTCGTCCTTGAGGGGCATCACGCGAAGTGGGGCGCGTCGCTTTGGGGCGGCGAATTCGTCGCTGTGGACCAGCATACTCAACAAGGCATCTCACGATATGACTGCACGCAGCATCATTCCCTCGCGTTCACCTTCAGTGGCCATGATCCCGGGGTGTGCGCTTACATGTGCAGGGCGGTCAACTTGGCGCTTTTGGGCTTTCCTCAACAGGCGATGAAACTCGCTGCCGAGGCTGTCACGTTGGCCCGGAGCTTGTCCCATCCGTACAGCCTCGCCCTGGCAATGTGGCACTCCGCGATCGTTCTCCACGTCGGTCGCCAGAGGCGAAGCTGCCGCGATCTAGCGACGGAGCTGCTCGAGCTGTCG
>Ga0081540_1002326_pt1 | contig 15563 bp, 13 predicted proteins | sample TabmetS2T1R1_FD_71024 | JGI IMG/M metagenome (GOLD analysis project Ga0081540, IMG submission 71024) | Tabebuia heterophylla rhizosphere microbial communities from the University of Puerto Rico - S2T1R1 | ecosystem: Host-associated > Plants > Roots > Rhizosphere ... | reverse complement strand
CGTCCCGCTGGCGGGCGGTGCCTGGCGACCTTGCGTCGCCCCACCGACGGGCGCCGCCGCCGGGATCTGCGTCGTCCCGCTGTCGGACGCCGCCGCCGGGACCTTCTTCGCCTCGCTGACCGGCGCCGCCGCGCGAGGCGCTTCCGCCCCGGCGACCTTCGTTGCCGCCGGCACCGACCCCGGCTCGGTCACTGGCGTCGCTTCACGGGTCGCCTTCGCCTGGGCGGCCGGCGTGGCCTCCTTGACCTCCCCGGTCGCGGGGCTGGCCTGGCGTCGACTGCCTGGACGCGACGCGGCTCCCCGCGCCGCCGGTCGCGCCGGACCCCGCTTCGTGGGGGCTACGGTGCCGGTGGACCGGGTGGCTGGCCTGCGGCGGGTCTTCCCCGGCTTCTTGGGCGGACGTGCCATGGGCGACGGACCGGTTGCTTCTAGCAGGACCCCTGGGCTCCGTGATTGCCAGGGTATGCGGGAGGGATTAAGCCCGTGCCCGATGAGTGACAACCCGTCCGCGCCAGAACGCGGCGATTCCTCTACGCCCTCCGACGCGGAAGCTGCCCCCGAGACGACGACTCCCGAGCGACCGGCCGAGTACCTGGCCGAGGTCGGTTTCGACGAGCTGGCGCTCTCGCCGGAGATCCGCCGGGCCCTCGCCGAGCGGGGCTACACCCACCCTACCCCGGTCCAGGCCCAGGCCTTCGACCCGGTGATGCAGGGCAAGGACCTGATCGTCCGGAGCAAGACCGGGACGGGCAAGACTGCCGCCTTCGGGTTGCCGCTGCTGGAGAAGATGGACCCCGAGGACAAGGCGGTCCGTGCCCTCGTCCTCTGCCCGACGCGGGAGCTGGCGCTGCAGGTGGCCTCCGAGCTGTCCGACCTGGGCAAGCACAAGGGCGTCCGGGTCACGGCGATCTACGGCGGCGCGTCGATGAAGGACCAGGAGGACGCGCTGATCAGCGGCTCGCCGATCGTCGTCGGCACGCCGGGCCGCATCTGGGACCACATCCGCCGGAAGAACCTCAAGCTGCAGGGCTGCCGCCACGTCGTCCTCGACGAGGCGGACGAGATGCTCAACCAGGGGTTCTACGAGGAGGTCACCCGCATCCTCGACCAGCTCCCGAAGGACCGGCAGGTGCTGCTCTTCAGCGCCACGGTCCCGCCGGAGATCCAGAACCTCATCAGCCAGTACACCACCTCGCCGGAGATGCTGATGCTCTCCGGCGACGTCCTGACCGTCGACCACATCCACCACGTCCGCTACGACGTGACCGACGCCTACCCGAAGCCCCGGAATCTCATCTACGTGCTGGAGATGGAGGAGCCGGACAACGCCATCGTCTTCTGCAACACCCGGGACGACACGGCGCTGGTGACGGCGGTGCTGAACCGGAACGGCTTCGACGCCGAGCTGCTCAACGGCGACCTGCCCCAGAAAGAGCGGGAGCGGGTGATGGGCAAGGTGAAGCGAGGCGAGGTCGCCTTCATGGTGGCCACCGACATCGCCGCCCGCGGGATCGACATCTCGGATCTCCGCTACGTCATCAACTACTCGCTGCCTGAGGATCCGGCGGTGTACCTGCACCGGGTCGGACGCACGGGGCGGATCGGGAAGAAGGGCACCGCGATCAACCTCATCTCCGGTCGCGAGCTGGGAACGTTCACCGTTCTGGAGAAGAAGTACGGCATCAAGTTCGAGAAGCGGGAGATGCCGTCGCCCGAGGACGCGATGCATCTGTGGACCGAGCGCCACGTCCGGGAGATCCAGTCCGCCGCCGCGGGGAGCGTGTACGAGGGTTATCTGGGGCTCGCCGGGGCGCTCAAGCAGCGGGCCGACGCCGACGACGCCATCGCCTTCCTCCTGAAGTTCTTCTTCGGCCACCTCCGGATGGAGAAGGCGCAGGCCGCCGCCGCGGAGCAGTCGCAGACGCAGACGCGTCCGCCGCGGGAGCGCGAGCGGTCCAGGGGCGACCGTCCCCGCCGCGAGGATCGTTCCGACCGGGGTGAACGCGGCGAGCGCCAGGAGCGAGGCGAACGGTCCGGACGAGAGGACCGTTCCGGGGGTCGCGAGCGGCGGGAACGGCGCGAGCGCCCTCCGAAGCGTGACCGTCCTGAGGAAGCGGCGGCGGCGCCCGCGACCGAGCAGTCGGCACCGGGTCAGGTCCGGCTGTGGCTGAACCTCGGGAGCTCCGAGGGGCTCGATGCCGCGGGCATCACCGCCGCGCTGGAGGAGCTGGGCGCGCCCGCGGGGAAGCTGCTGAAGCTCGACGTCCGGCCGACGTACAGCTACGGCTTCGTCGCCGAGGAGGACGCGGCGGCGTTCGAGAAGCTCAACGGACAGCAGCGCGGCGAGAAGCAGCTGCGCCTGGAGCGCGCGAGGCGACGATGAGCGAGCGACCGACGGCCGAGGCACTCCGCGCAGTTCCCCTCCTCTCGGGGCTGACCGAGGCGGAGCGGACCGAGGTCGCGGGGCTCGCCGAGCTGAAGTCGCTCGAGGCGCAGCTGCCCCTGTTCCGGGAGGGAGACGCCGGCGACGCGCTGGTGCTCGTCCTCTCCGGCTCGGTGCAGGTGGTGAAGAAGGACCCGGCCGGGAAACATCAGATCCTGTCCGTGGTCTCGGCGCCGGCAGTGCTGGGGGAGATGGCGGTGCTGGAGGCTGGCGGGAAGCGGAGCGCCTCGGCGATCGCCGTCGGGCCGGTCACCATCGCGGTCATCCCCGGACCCGCGCTTCGCCAGCGGCTGGCCGGTGGGAACGTCGCGACTCTCAAGATCGCCCACGGCCTGGCGAAGCTCCTCGCCCGCCGGCTGGGAGAGGCGAACACGCGGCTCGTCCAGGTGCTGCAGAGCGGAAAGCCCGACGAGAGCGTGGCCGAGGCCCAGCGGGCGCTCGAGCAAGACACGTCGTTCTGAGGCCATTGCCTCCGGACGCGAAGCCATGCAGTGGCACTTCAGCGACATCGACCTGAACTGCGGCTTCACCAATCCGTGGATCGCCGGAATCGTGGCCTGCATCGCGCTGCTGGGCTCCGTCATCGCCGGTCTGCTGATCCGCCGGCGCAATGGCCTGGCCCGGCCCGCGCTGCTGGTAGGGCTGACCGTTCTTGCCTTGTTCCTGGCGCGCGGGGCAGGCGCCCTCCTCACCTCGATCGCGCAGCTCGGCGCCGGGCCGAACGAGCACTACGGATGCATCGGCCAGCCCACCTGGCTTCAGATCGGCACCGTCTTCGCCCTGGGCTTCTGCGCGGCGGAGGGCCTCCGCCGGGTGGGCCGGGGCATCCGGATGACCTGACCACGGCGCACTTCGAACGGCCCGAACCGAGGCTCCACTGCAGGCGCATCGTTAACGTTCCGGTGACCTGCGGGTTGCCTGACCGCCGATCGTGCTGCCTGCGCCTCTCGGTCCGGGACAGCATCGCGATCGAGGAGGCGGCCATGAAAGCTCGAAGCCGGATGGGAGGGTTCTTCGCCCTCCTGGTTCTCGCCCTGGTTCCCTCCGCGGCGCTCGGGCAGACCGCTCCACCCGACTCGCCCCGGTCGAGGAAGATCGTCGCCCTGGTGGACAAGGCCGCGGCGCTGGTGGATGCCCGCGGCAAGGCCGCCTTCGACGAGTTCCGGAAGAAGGGCAGCGAGTGGTTCGACGGCGAGACCTACCTCTTCGCCTACGACGGCAAAGGGAACGTGCTCCTGAACCCCGCCTTTCCGAAGCGGGAAGGAACGAACGTCTCCGGCCAGACCGACGCCAACGGAAAGAAGCTCCACGACCTGATGCTGGAGACGGCACGGACGAAGGGCGCGGGCTGGGTCGACTACATGTTCCCCAAGCCGGGCCAGACGACGCCCTCGCACAAGTGGACCTACGTGAAGCGGGTCACCATCGACGGCGCCCCGGGTCTCCTCGGGGCCGGCTTCTACCCGGACTGACGACCCCCGAGGACCATGATCGCTTCGACTTGACTTCGTCGTATATTCACCCTAAAGGGTGAATATGCTCGCTGCCTCGTCGCGGCTCGATCACACCCTGGGCGCCCTCGCCGACCCGACCCGGCGGGCGATCCTGCTTCGCCTGGGCGAGGGAGAGGCGCGGGTGACGGACCTCGCCGCGCCCTTCGACATCTCGCTGAACTCGGTCTCGAAGCACATCCGGATCCTGGAGCGAGCCCGGCTGGTGAAGCGCCGGCGGGTCGGGCGCGAGCACCTCCTGTCCCGGAACGCCGCCCCGCTCGACGAGGCCGCGGCGTGGATCGACCGGCTGAAGGACCACTGGAACCGGCGGCTCGACCGCCTGGAGAAAGCCCTGGAGGAGGACGAACACCGATGAGCGACACAAAGAAGACCTTCACCATCGAGCGAATGCTGAAGGCCAGCCCGGAGAAGGTCTGGATGATGTGGACCACCCGAGAGGGCCTCGAGCGCTGGTGGGGCCCGGAAGGGTTCAGCGTCCAGATGCTCCACCTCGACGTGCGCGTCGGCGGTCACTTCGAGCTGATCATGAAGACCGAGGTGCCGGAGATCGTCGCCATGCTCGAGGAGGGCGGAAGGGGCGCGAGCCAGCGCCTCCGGGGCGATTACACCATCGTCGAGCCGAACCGGCGTCTGGCGTACACCAACGCGGTCGACTTCGTTCCCGGCGTGGCGCCGTACAAGGCGACCACTCTCATCGAGCTCACGGCCGTCCCGGGCGGCACCCGGCTCGCGGTCACCAACGACGTCATGCACGACGCGATGTGGACCGAGCGCGCCCGCATGGGCTGGGAGCAGGAGCTCGGCAAGCTCGAGCGCGCGCTGACCTGACTGCGGGCGGCCCGCCCGCGCTGGGTCAGGTCGTGTCCATCACGGGGACAGAGCCGCGGATCGCGAGTGCGCGACGATGGTGACCGGCTCCTCGGCGGGAGGGTTCGTCATCGCGATCCGGGCCTGGATGCACTCGGGCCCGGCACCGCTTGCCCTTCTCGAGCTGAACCGGCTCTGCGCTCCTGGTTGCAGGGGGGGCCTGATCACGGAGCATCGCTGGAAGGGGCGTCTCGGAGTCGCAGGCCACCGGACGCCCGACGAGCGCCACGCTCGTCGCCCCCAGTCGCCGGTCGAGCGTCGTGCCGTCGGCCATCGACTCGACGATGAGCAGAAACCGGAGCGACGTCCCGTCGTACTGGACGTTCTGGGCACTGATCCGAGGAGGTACCCGCGCTCCGATCTGCATCGTCGCGCATCCCGCGCCGACGACCCCCGAGGCGAGCAGGCCGAGCAGCAACCCGCTCCCCGAGAACGACCGTCGACCACGGTTCATCGCTCCCCCCGAGGGATGTCTAGCCGTGCGGGGACAGGCCTCGCTTCACCGCCTCGCGCAGCGCCTGGACGCCGGCGGCCGGTCCACCCGGATGGGCGAAGACACAGGTCCCGGCCACCAGCACGTCCGCTCCCGCCGCCGCCGCGATGGGCCCGGTGGTCAGGTCCACGCCGCCGTCCACCTCGAGCTCGCAGCGCGGCGCCCGCTGGTTCAACAGCGCCCGCGCCCGCGTCAGCTTCGGCATCACCTCGTGGATGAACTTCTGCCCGCCGAAGCCCGGGTTCACCGTCATCAGGAGCAACAGATCCAGGCTCTCCACCACGTCCTCGACCGTGCCGAGCGACGTCGCCGGGTTCAGCCCTACCCCGACCTGCTTCCCCGCGTGCCTGACCTGCTGGATGGCCCGGTGCAGGTTCGGCGTCGCCTCCTGATGCAGGATGAGGAGATCTCCGCCCGCCTGGATGAACGCGTCCGTGTACCGCTCCGGCCGCTCGATCATCAGATGGATCTCCAGCGGGAGCTTCGTCCCCCGCCGCATCGCCTCGACGATCGGGATGCCCAGCGAGAGGTTGGGCACGAACATCCCGTCCATGACGTCGATGTGGAAGCGGTCTGCCCCGCCGCGCTCCGCGTCGGCGACTTGCTCACCGAGCCGCAGGTAGTCCGCTGCGAGGATGGACGGAAGGATTTTCACGCTCAGGTCGAATCACCTAACCCGGCCGCGGCCGCGCGGTCCACCAGGAAGGTGACTCGCCCCGCAGTCGGGACGATGCCCCGGGCCGGGATCTCCGCCACCGGAGCGCTCCCCCGGAGCACCTCCTTGAGCGCCCAGGCCTTGTCCTCGCCCACCACCAGGAAGAGCACCTCCGCGGCCGCGTTCAGGACCGGGAAGGTCAGGGTGATGCGATGGGTGTGGAACTTCTCCACCCAGTTCGCCGCCACCCAGCGCGTGCGCTCGGTGAGCGCCGGCGAGTGCGGGAAGAGCGACGCGGTGTGCCCGTCCGGACCGAGCCCGAGGAGCACCAGGTCGAAGCTCGGGAAGCCCGTCGTCCCCGGGAAGAGCTTCCGGAGGGTCTGCTCGTAGTCCGCCGCTGCCTCCTCCGCCGGGAGCTCGCCCTTGATCCGGTAGACGCTGGACTGGTTCACGAACGGCTGGGCGGTCAGGGTCTCCCTCGCCATCCGCGCATTGCTCTCCGCGTTGTCGGGGGGAACGTTCCGCTCGTCGCCGAAGCAGAACACCGTCAGGTCCCACGGAAGCCGCGGGCCGTCCGCCATCCTCCGGTAGAGCGCCCGCGGCGTGTTCCCGCCCGAGAGCGCGAGGGTGAACCGCCCCCGCGCGTTCGCCGCCGCCCAGGCCCGGTCGTGCACCCACTGCGCCGCTGCTCGAGCCACCGCGTCCAGGCTGTCCAGCACTCGAAGGGTCGGATTCGCCATCGCCCACCTCAGGTCTCGTCGAAGCCCGCACAGTGCGCCGCCCCCCACAGCGCCGCGCGGTCGTTGAGCACCACCAGCACCGGGATGGTCTCGAGGAGTGGGCGCATCCGTCCCTTGTCGAGAAAGGCGTCCATGAACACCGAGTCCCGCTGGATCCGGGGAAGGATCTTCGGCGCGATGCCGCCGCCCAGGAAGACACCGCCGGTGGCCAGCATCCGGAGGGCGACGTTCCCCGCCTCGGCGCCGTAGGCGGCGACGAAGAGGTCGAGGGCCGAGACGCACACCGGGTCGGACCCCTCCATCGCGGTCTTCGAGACGACCGCGGCCGGATCCTCCTTGGCCATGCGCTCGGCCAGCCCCGCCGGCTCGGGCACCCCCGAGCGCTCGCGAAGGAAGCGGTAGACCCGTACCAGCCCGCCGCCGGAAAGGATGCGCTCGGCGCTGACCCGCCCCTTCTCCTTCGCGATGTGCTCCCGGAGCTCCGACTCGATCGGGGTCCGCGTCGCGAAGTCGGCGTGCCCTCCCTCGGTGGCAAAGGGGCGATGGCGCTGCCCGTCCCAGTACAGGCCGGCGCAGCCCAGCCCCGTCCCCGCCGAGAGGATCGCCTGGTTCCCGGACGCGTCGTGCGCTCCCGCCTGGAGGATGGCGAAGTCGGTCGGGCCGAGATGCCGGAGCCCGTAGGCGTTGGCCTTGAGGTCGTTGAGCAGGGTGACCTTCGGCACCGCGAGGATGTCCGCCAGCCGCCGGGCATCCACCACCCAGGGGAGGTTGGGCGTCTCGATGCGGCCGTCCTTCACCGGACCGGCCACCCCCAGCGCCGCCGCGGTCGCCGAGGGCCGGGTCTCGTCCACGAAGCGGCGGACGATGGTCTCGAGATCGGGCGCCGAGCGGCTGGGGTAGATCTTCTCCTTCACCAGCAGCAGCCGCCCCGCCTGGACCTCGAACGTCGCCAGCCGGGCGTTGGTGCCACCAATGTCTCCGGCGACGATCACGTCCCGGAGCTTTCCCAGTGCCGCCCGTCACGACGGAGCAGCGCGTCCGCCTCCTCCGGTCCCCAGCTCCCGGCGGGGTAGTTGGGGAAGCTCCGGGGCGGAAGCGCCTTCCACACGTCGAGGATCGGCTGCACCATCGACCAGCCACCCTCCACCATGTCCGCGCGCTGGAACAGCGTCGCGTCACCGATCATCGCGTCGTAGAGCAGCGTCTCGTAGCCGGTGCTCGGAACCTTCCCGAAGTAGTCGACGTAGTCGAAGTCCATCTCCACCGCGCCCATCGTGAGCACCGGGCCCGGCACCTTCGCGCCGAAGCGGAGCGAGATGCCCTCCTTCGGCTGGATGTGGATGTAGAGGCGGTTGGTCGTCAGCCGATCCACCGAGGTGTGCTGGAACAGCATCGCCGGCGCCTGCTTGAACTGGATGACGATCTGGGTCATCCGCTTCGGCAGCCGCTTCCCGGTCCGGGCGTAGAAGGGCACGCCCGCCCAGCGCCAGTTGTCCACCATCAGCTTGAGGGCGACGAAGGTGTCGGTGTTGCTCTCCGGCGGGACCTTCTCCTCCTGCCGATAGCCGGGCACCTTCCTCCCGTCGATCTCGCCCGGACCATACTGGCCCCGCACCGCGTCGTGCAGCACCTCCTCCGGCTTCAGCGGCTCGATGGAGTTGAGCAGCTTGACCTGCTCGTCCCGCACCGCGTCCGGACTAAAAGATATCGGGGGCTCCATTCCCACCAGGCTCACCAGCTGCGCGATGTGGTTGGGCACCATGTCCCGCATCGCGCCGGCGGTGTCGTAGTACGGACCGCGCCCCTCCACGCCCAGCTCCTCGGCAACGGTGATCTGCACGTGGTCGATGTAGTTCCGGTTCCAGATCGGCTCGAACATCCCGTTCCCGAACCGGAACACCATGAGGTTCTGGACCGTCTCCTTCCCCAGATAGTGGTCGATCCGGAAGATCTGCTGCTCGCCGATGACGGCGCGGATGTTCTTGTTCAGCTCGATCGCGCTCGGAAGGTCGTGCCCGAATGGCTTCTCGATCACCACCCGGCGCCAGCGCCCGTTCTCCTCCTTCGCCAGCCCGGACTTGCCGAGGTTCTGGATGATGGGCGCGAAGAAGCTCGGCGAGACCGAGAGGTAGAACAGATAGTTGCCCGGCGCGCCGACCTGGCCGTCCGTCTTCTTGAGGAACTCGGCCAGGCCGGTGAACGACTCCGGCTTCGTCGCATCGGCGGCGAAGTAGAAGATCCGCTCGACGAGGGCCGCCCAGGCCGCACGCATCGGCTCCGTCCCCAGCGACTTGTCCTCGGGCTTCACCTCTTCCCGGAACTGAGCGTGGCTCATCTGCGTCCGGGCCACGCCGACCACCGCCAGGTCCCGCGGGAGGAAGCCCGCGTTCTGGAGGTTGAGGATGGCCGGGATCAGCTTGCGCTTCGTCAGATCTCCGGAGGCGCCGAAGATGACCACCACGCAGGGGTCGGCGGTGCGGTTGTGAGGCGGCGTGAGGGCGGTCTCGAGCTTCTGAACCATGGAGTCGGGCTCCTCCCGGCTACTTCGGCTCCACGTGGCCGCCGAACTGCTTGCGCATCGCGGACAGGAGCTTCTCCGCGAAGGTGTGCTGCTGCCGCGAGCGGAAGCGGGCGTACAGAGCGGCGCTCAGCACCTCCGCCGGAACCGCCTCGTCGATCGCCGCCTGGATGGTCCACCGGCCCTCGCCCGAGTCCTGGACGAAGCCCTCGTAGCTCTCGAGGTTCGGATCCTGGGCCAGCGAGATGCTGGTCAGATCCAGCAGCCAACTCGACACCACGCTGCCCCGCCGCCAGAGCTCGGCGATGTCCGCGAGGTTGAGGTCGTAGCGGTAGTCCTCCTGAAGCTCCTTGGAGGTCGCGTTCTTGAAGATGTCGAAGCCCTCGGCGTAGGCCTGCATCAGCCCGTACTCGATGCCGTTGTGGACCATCTTCACGAAGTGGCCGGCGCCCGAGGGGCCGCAGTGGAGGTAGCCCTGCTCGGCGGTGCCCTTCCCGTCGCGTCCCGGCGTGGGCGGGATGTCGCCCTTCCCCGGGGCCAGCGTCCTGAGGACCGGCTCGACGCGGCTCACCGCCTCCTTCGGCCCGCCCACCATCAGGCAGTAGCCCCGCTCGACGCCCCACACGCCGCCGCTGGTGCCCGCGTCGACGTAGTGGATGCCCTTCTTGCCGACCTCCTTCGACCGCCGGACGTCGTCCTTGAAGAAGCTGTTCCCGCCGTCGATGATCGTGTCGCCGGCCTCCAGGGCGCCCGCCAGCTCCTGCACGGTGCTCTCGGTGGGCCCTCCCGCGGGAACCATGATCCACACCGCGCGCGGCTTCTGGAGCTTCGAGACGAGGTCTTGAACGCTCTTCGCCGGAGTGGCGCCTTCCTTGGCGTAGGCGGCGACCACGTCCGCGCCGCGGTCGTAGACCACGCAGGTGTGCCCGCCCTTCATGAGCCGGCGAACCATGTTTCCGCCCATCCGGCCCAGGCCGATCATTCCGATCTGCATCGCTGTCACTCCTGACTGCCGACTGCCCGGACTGCCCAACACCGTGCGGCGCCCCTACTTCCGGCCTCCTCCAGCCTTCAGCCGGCTCCCCACCGCCGAGATGAGCTCGGCGAAGCTCTCGGAGAACGACTTCACTCCGTCATCCACCAGCTGGTCGGTGATCGCCTTCATCGAGATGCCGGACTGCTCCAGCTTGCGCATCACCGCGTCGGCCTGGTCGACGTTCTGCTCGAGCGTCGGCCGGACCTTCCCGTGGTCGCGGAAGGCGTCGAGCGTCGCCGGCGGGATGGTGTTCACCGTGTCCGGCCCGATCAGCTCCTCGATGTAGAGGACGTCCGAGTACTTTGGATTCTTGGTGCCGGTGCTGGCCCAGAGCACGCGCTGGGTCTTGGCGCCCTTGTCGGCGAGCTTCTGCCACCGCGGGCCGGAGAAGAGCCCCTTGTACTTCTGGTAGGCCTGCTTCGCGTTCGCGATGGCCACCTTCCCGGTGACCTCGTCGAAGAGGGCCCGCTGCTGCGGGGTGGCGGTCTTCTCCCGGCTGGCGATGGTCTTCTCCACCAGGCTGTCGATGCGGCTGACGAAGAAGCTGGCCACCGAGGCGCTCTTCGAGACGTCCTCGCCCCTGGCGGCACGCTGCTCCAGCCCGCGGATGTAGGCCTCGGCAACGGCGACGTAGGCGTCCTGGCTGAAGAGGAGGGTCACGTTGATGTTGAGGCCCTCGGCGACGCACTGCTCGATCGCCGGCGTGCCCTCGACGGTCCCGGGGATCTTCACCATCACGTTCTGGACGCCGAGCTTCTGCCAGAGGCGGCGCGCCTCGACCACGGTCCCCTTGCTGTCGTGGGCCAGCGTGGGCGTGACCTCGATCGAGCAGTAGCCGTCGCGATGGCGGGTCTGCTCCCAGACCGGGCGGAAGATGCGCGCGGCGTCGCCGATGTCGCGGATCGCCAGCGCCTCGAAGACGTCGCCGGCGGACGCGCCCTTCGGAGCCCACTCCCGGAAGAGGTCGTCGTAGTCCTCGCTGCCCTCGACCGCCTTCTGGAAGATGGTCGGGTTGGAGGTCAGGCCCTTGAGCCCGTCGTTGTCGATCAGCTTCTGCAGCTCGCCGGTGGTGATCAGGCTCCGCCGCATGAAGTCGAGCCAGACGCTCTGGCCCTGCTCGCCCAGCGCCTTGAGAGGATTCATGACTGCTCCTTCGACCGGCGCCGTTCCGGCGCCATGGTTGTGCCTAACACCCTGTCACGCGCCCTTCCGCCCGAGCTGCTCCTTCGCCGCGGTCACCACGTGCTCGGTGGTGAAACCGAAGTGCGGCAGCAGGTCCTTGATCGGCGCCGATGCGCCGAACGTCGTCATCCCGATGATCTTCCCGGTCTGACCCACCCACGCTTCCCAGCCGAAGGTCGCCGCCTGCTCCACCGCGACACGCGCCTTCACCGACGCGGGAAAGACCGACTCCCGGTACTCCGGGGGCTGCTGCTTGAAGATCTCCCAGCAGGGCATGCTGATCGCCCGGGCGCGGATGCCCTCGGCCTTCAGCTTCTCGTAGGCCTCGACGATGAGGCGCACCTCGCTCCCGGTGGCCATGAGCAGGACCTCGGGCTTTCCCCCTTCCGCGTCGGCGAGGACGTAGGCGCCCTTCCGCGCGCCGCTCGCCGGGGCGTACTTCGTGCGGTCGAAGGTGGGGAGCGCCTGCCGGCTGAGGACGAGGATGGCCGGGTGGAGCTTGCTCTCCATCACCACCCGGTAGCACTCGGTCACCTCGTTCGCGTCGCCGGGCCGGAGCAGGAGCAGCCCGGGCATCGCCCGCAGCGAGGCGATCTGCTCGATGGGCTGGTGCGTCGGCCCGTCCTCGCCGAGGCCGATCGAGTCGTGGGTCATCACGTGGAAGGTGGGGATCTCCATCAGTGACGAGAGCCGGATCGGCGCGCGCATGTAGTCGGTGAAGGTGAGGAAGGTGCTCCCGAAGCCACGCAGCTTGGTCAGCACCATCCCGTTGGCGATCGCGCCCATCGCGTGCTCGCGGACGCCGTAATAGATGTTCCGGCCACCGGGGTGGTCGGTGTCCAGGTTCGGCTCGCCCTTGATGGTCACCTTGGTCGAGCCGCTGAGGTCGGCCGCTCCACCGACGATCCAGGGAATCTTCTTCGCCAGGGCGTTCAGCACCTGGCCTCCCGACTCGCGGGTGGCGATGCCCTTCGGATCCGCGGAAAAGACGGGAAGGTCGCCGTCCCAGCCGGGTGGGAGCTCGCTGCGGGCCATGAGGTCCAGCTCCTTCGAGAGGTCAGGGACCTCCTTCCGGTAGCGCTCGCGGACCGCCTCCCAGTCCTGGCGCAGCTTCCGTCCACGGGTGCCGATGCCCTGCTGGAAGTGCTCGCGCACGCCGTCGGGGACGAGGAACTGCGCGTCCTCCGGCCAGCCGTAGAACTTCTTCGCCGCGCGGACCTGGTCCTCCCCCAGCGGCTCACCGTGCGCGGCGCTGGTGTCCTGCCGCTTCGGGCTGCCGTAACCGATGTGCGAGTCGACCACGATGAGCGTGGGCCGGTTCTGCTGCTTGAAGAACTGGAGCGCCTTCGCCAGCTGGGCGAGGTCGTTGGCGTCCGTGACGTGGGTCGTGGCCCAGCCGTACGCCTCGAACCGCTTCGGCACGTCCTCGTTGAAGGAGAGCGAGAGCTTCCCGTCCAGCGAGATGTGGTTGTTGTCGTAGAGCCAGCAGAGGTTGGGCAGCGCGAGGTGCCCGGCGAGCGACGCCGCCTCCGAGCTGATGCCCTCCATCATGCAACCGTCGCCGAGGATGGCGTAGACGTCGAAGTCGAACAGCGTCAGCCCGGGGCGGTTGAAGCGGGCCCCGAGCCAGCGCGAGGCGATGGCCATGCCCACCGAGTTGGCCGCGCCCTGCCCCAGCGGCCCGGTGGTGCTCTCCACACCGCTGGTGAGGCGGTACTCGGGGTGGCCCGGGGTGCGGCTGCCGAGCTGGCGGAACGACTTGATGTCGTCGAGCGAGACCGCGGGCGCATCGAGCACCCGGCCGTCGGGGTCCACCTGGCGCACACCCGTGAGGTGGAGCACCGAGTAGAGAAGCATCGACGCGTGGCCGTTGGACAGGACGAACCGGTCGCGGTTCGGCCACGTCGGATCCGCCGGGTCGTAGCGGAGCACGTTCTGCCAGAGCGCGTAGGCGACCGGGGCGAGCGCCATCGGCGCGCCCGGGTGTCCGGAGTTCGCCTTCTGGACCGCGTCGATCGACAGGGTGCGAATGGTGTCGATCGCGAGCTTCTCGATTCCTTCTGGCTGGGGCACTGGAACTCCGGATGTGGGGAAACGGCGCTGTCAGGCCGACTGGCCTGTTTCTGGCGCACCGGAGGGTTCGAAACAAGGCGCAGGTGGGTGACGGTTGTCCGGGAGGAGGGTTGCGTTACGGCTTCAACAGGCACGTCGCCAGGCGTTCCTTTTCGTGCCCCCTCGGTCCCCGCTACACTCCGACGAACAGATGTCCGACACGCGCGCGGCCATCCGCGAGCTGCGCTCCCTCAGCGAGAAGCGAAGTACCCAGGGTCTCACCGAGCAGGAGCGAAGCCGGCTCGCTGAGTTGCGGGAGAGGCTCGGGTTGCCCTCGGAACCGGCAGAGGTCCGGGCCGGCGGCCCCCAGCCCGGCGGCACTCCTGCGCCCGCTCCGGCCCCCACGGCCGTTCCGGCCTCGCCCGTGTCCACCGAGCCCGTGGCGGCGATGGCGCTTCCGAGGCTCGAGTCGCCCGAGGCCACCCCGCTCCCCCGGCTCGATGCGGCCTCTCCGGAGCCGGCTCCCCCGTCCGACTCCGAGGTCGCCGCGGCGGCCCCCGAGGACCTCTCCCCGCAGCTCGAGGCCGCGGATCTCCTGACCCCCGACGCCGGAGCGACCGCGCCCGAGACGTCCGGGGCGCTGCCCGAGCTCGAGGCCATTCCGGCGGAGCTCGACGCCACGTCGGCCGCACCTGCCGACGCCGAGCTCCAGGCCTGGGATGCCTCCACGGATCTGGGCGAGGAAATGCCGGCCCCTGCGGCGCCCTGGGACGCCACGACGGATCCGGAGATCCAGATGCCGCCCCTCGCCGAGGCGATCGCCCCGCCGGCCGAGCCCGCACCGGAGCTCGTGGCCGGGCCATCGGACCTCGAGGCCGAGGGCGCGCTCTCCGAGCTGGAGCCGGCACCGGCGCCGGCGGAGGTCGACCTGGCGAGCCTCGGCGCCGTGGTCGAGGCCGCGCCGGTCCCGACCGAAGATCCGATCTCCGAGTGGGCCGCCTCCGCAGGCTGGAACGAGCCGCAGGGCACGGAGGTCACGCCCGCGGCCGAGGAAGCGCCCGAGATCGAGACGGCCGCTCCCCGCCGCCTTTCACTCGCCGAGCGCATCGACGCTGCGGTCGATGCCGGTGAGCCCGAGGCCGCGGCGGAGGAAGCGCCCGGCGAGACGCCGGAGTGGGGCGCGGTGCCGCTCGCCTCCGAGGAACCCGTCGCCGAGGAGCTCGGCGCCATGGCCCTCGCCGGCGAGGAGCTCGGCGCCGCGCTCGACCTGATGGACGAGGCGTGGTGGGGGCCGTCGATCCCGCTCACCGGCGGGGCGTACTTCTGCCTCGCCGAACGCAACCAGCCCGGCTGCCTGATCGTCGACGCCACCGGCCGCCGCTTCGTGAACGAGGCCGCGCCCTATGTGGACGCGGTGCACGCCATGCTCGAGGCGCCCATGCCCGCCTGGCTGGTCGCCGACCAGACCTACCGGGATCGCTACCTGTTCGCCGGTCGCGGCCCGCGAGCGCCGTTGCCGCGGCGCTGGTTCGACGCCGGCGTCGCCCGCCGGGCCGCAACGCTGGACGAGCTGGCCTCCGGGACCGGCGTGCCCGCCGAGGCGCTGCGGGCCACCGTCGAGCGGTTCAACGAGCTCGCGGCCCGCGGGCGGGACGACGACTTCCACCGCGGCGACTCGGCCTACGACCGGTACTACGGCGACCCGCGGCAGCGACCGAACCCGTGCCTGGGCCCGGTGACGCGGCCGCCGTTCTACGCGTTCCGGATGGTGCCGGGCGACCTGGGCACCAAGGGCGGGCTGCGCACGGACCAGCGGGCCCGGGTGCTGCGCCAGGACGGCACGCCGATCCCGGGGCTGTACGCGGCCGGGAACGCCGCCGCCTCGGTGATGGGCCGCAGCTACGCCGGGGCCGGCGCGACCCTCGGCCCGGCCCTGGCCTTCGGCTACCTGGCGGCCCTGGACATGGCGGCACTGGACCTGGCCCGCGAGCCCGCGCTCACCCCGGAGGACTGACGCCGCCGGCGCCGTCGTCACGCCGCGCCGAGGATCAGCCCGCTCGTCG
>Ga0081540_1002325_pt1 | contig 15566 bp, 14 predicted proteins | sample TabmetS2T1R1_FD_71024 | JGI IMG/M metagenome (GOLD analysis project Ga0081540, IMG submission 71024) | Tabebuia heterophylla rhizosphere microbial communities from the University of Puerto Rico - S2T1R1 | ecosystem: Host-associated > Plants > Roots > Rhizosphere ... | reverse complement strand
TGCCGAGGTTTATAGGTGAAGTCAGCGATATTGCCAATCGATCAGCGGCCGTCGCCGGCAGGCCTGCTCGGGCCAGACAACGGTTTGGCCGCAGCCTGTTCTCGGGACAAAGCCGCATTTGGCTCGAAGGGCTGCCATCGCAACCGCAAAGGCGAGCGTGTTCCATGCCAGAATTGCCCGGTACATCGGCCGATCTTCATCAAAGAGGTTGAGGTCGGCTGGTACAGGCGCGTTTCGTAGAGCCAAATAGCAATGCTGCTCAGGACGAAAAAGTGACCAGAACGATTGCGATAGCAGTTCCACGACGAACACAACTCCTCGCAAATTCACGCGCTTACGCTACTGACAAAGGTAAGTCAAACGCCTTGCGATCGCTCAATCTGTACAGCCTACTCAGCGGCGTTGTAAGTAAATCAATCTCCCGCCAGGAGCGACTTCCGCGTCGTATGTGCGCGTCAAAGCGCCTAGCTCGATCTCAATGTCCGTTCCGAGTAGGCCTTTTTGCGCTGCCTTGTTGAGCGTTGTCCCAAGGAAGACTTTGTTGGGACCTCTGGTCGACAGAAAATCTAACAGTCGCTCTAGGTCAACGCGGCGAATGAGTTCGGCGACGCCGGGCCCTTCAAGGGCCGCTCTCAATCCCGTTTGCCCGTAAAGAACACCTTGGTTCACTGCCACTATCCCAACCGGCTCGCCCGGCGAGGTCTTCGAGCGGACGAATTGAATGTCAGCCAAAACATCTCGGTTTGCCTGCGACGGAGCCGACCTGGCCGAGATCACGTTTCCGGCGATCCCCGGAAGCGAAGATGCGAAAAACGCCGATGCTATCGCAATCGACACCAGCGCCGCTGCATGCGCGGCGCGACGGTGCAACCCCTCCGGCGCAGAAGAAAGTACTCGATCCAACAAGAAGAAGGCCAGGATGATGCTCGGCCACATCACCAGACGGAGCACCAGTATATGCGAGCGCCCGACGTAGTAGACAGCCAAACAGATGCCCAGAGTGGCAAGATAGGCGGCCAACTCCAACTCGCGATCACGATCTTCTCGCCGCCCGGCGGCAACAGCTGCCAGAAACAATGTACCGAGCAGTATAGCAGCGTGAATCGTCCAATAACTCGGGAAAGCCGGAATCGGAATCATACCAAAGCCGGTCGATGCAAAGACTTGTTGAAATACGATCAGACCGCCCAATTCAACCGGTCGGCCGGCTTTCAGATGAAGATAGGCGATGAATAGGCCAACGAGGAGTGCGATGCCGAGGACATAGCTCGCGAGATTTGTCGCCGCCCCCAACAACGAGGGGCACTCTCGCCAGGCTTTCGCCGTGAATTTGTTGAGAGCTACGAACGCAGCAAGGGACAGAGTGACAGCCAGCCCACTCTCGAGATTCCACGCCAGGGCCGCACCTGCGAAAATACCGAGGCCAAACGCAGCAAGGGAAGAAGACGCCTTCTGGAACCAAGCAGCTGCCAAAAGGCTTAGCGCGGGGAAAAAGAAGCGCAACGGAAAATACTGAAGGACCGGATCCACGTTGTTGAACTGCAGGTTGAAAGCTGCCGCCATCACCAGACATATCCAGCAAGCCAGTCGAGCTAGCGGGCTGCGAATTAGGTCAGCGGCGAAACGAAGTGCAGCCCAGATGCTCACTAAAAGAACCAACGCGAAGACGGTGGTCACAACCCAGATCGTGCTGCCGAAGACCTTGAGCAGCGGAGCCAGGAACTCGCCGTAACAACCGTATTGCGGGAGCACTTCGGCCAGACAGGTGCCGCCTCCCGCCATTCTGATTACCGACGAAGTTACGGCTTCGTAGTGCGAGCTAATCGGACCTCCATACAGCAGACTGCCTTCGTTCCATACTCGCTGAAGCAGGATCAGCGCCGCCCCGATGAACAACAATGCCGTTGATGCAAAACTGGCCAAACGCGCCAGCAGTTCTTCCTTAAGCCCGCAAATCGCCACCCCAACGATGACGCCAAGCACTGTACAGACAAGTACCCGCGTGTCCTGGAACGAACGCTCCGAAAGGAGGACAATGCCGGCAATGGCCAAGACAGACCAAAACACTGAATGTGGATCAGCAACCAACCGATGTGAGCGCATGGCGGTCGCCGCAACTCCGCACAACAGAAGCCCCGCCACCAAGACCATCCCGAGGAACAAGAACGGGTCTTGAGGTTCTGGAAAAACTCCGACCGTATTGGGCAACAGCAACGAACGGGACAGCTCAACAGTGTCGGGATTCGCGATGGGAGATATGGCTCGCAGGAGATACCCCATCAGCACCAACATGGCGAAGAGTAGCCAGAATGCCAGTAGTGAAACCGAAAAGCGCCTCATGTTGTCGCCCATGTTGACCCTTTGGGCGCTTCTTCCCTTGGAGCGAAGTTCATCAAATGAGGCGCGCAAGCTTCTCTCTATTGCGAGCTGCTCGTCGGAGGTAGGTTTGCCTCATTGCGTCGGCCAGAATCTAGACCTATGAGTCTGCGATATCGCCGCGACAACATCAAACCTTGCTCCCGAAGGACTTTATGCACAGCCCGGGCACTTTTTGCAAATTCATCGTCTGGCGGGAGCCCCTGTAGCCCATGAAATTCAGAGAGAAGTTATTGTGGTGACGCCGCCAACAGTCTAGTTTTGTCGAGAAGGGGGCTTCGCGCGTGAACCATCAAAACAACTTTGATCTGTTGCGTCTCTTTGCTGCGTGCCAAGTTGTTTATTTGCATGCGTCGGGACATCTTGGATTGCCGAAAGGAGGAATTCTGTTCGACGTGGTTACCCAATTTCAGGGGGTGGCGGTCTTTTTCGTCATCAGCGGCTTCTTGGTCTCCGACTCCTATCTTCGTAACCAAGATATCTCATCGTTTCTGTTCAAGCGGGCACTTCGTATCTACCCGGCGTTGATCGTCAATATTCTTGTCCTCGAACTGGCATATGGTGCGACTGGTGGACTCGCAACAACTGCATGGGCGTATGGCAAATATCTTAGTGTCTACTTGGTAACGGCATCGGGCCACTTTGCGAACCTCGCTTTTGGAGGATCACCGACATACACAAAGTCATGGTTCTTTCCGTGGTACCCGAGTGGCGTACTCTGGACACTTACCGTAGAGCTGTCGTTCTATCTGGTGCTACCTCTCGTGCTTGCCCTGGTGGCAAGGGCAAGAATCTTGGGAGCAACAATTCTATTCTGCCTGATGGCTGGGTCGTTCATCATTTCCACACAGGCAACGTTCGAATTTTATGCGGCTCACCCATCTCTGAATGAACTTATAGTTCCGTATTTTTGGATTTTTGGCATAGGCGTAGCCGCACGAGTATGGTGGGACGCCATCGCAAAGCTTTTCGAAGACAAGGCGCTCTGGTGGCTCGCGATTTGTTCCACTCTCACCTATATATCCGTAAGCGTGTTTAATGGTCGCGCATATTTGGAATACAAGATCGCGCCTGACTTTCTCGTGTGCATCAGGACGATCGTCATGGCATGCACAGTCTTGTCGGCAGCCTTTACCGCCAGACATCTCGCTTCCATCCTGCGCGGAAACGATTTGTCATACGGCCTTTATCTTTGGCACATGCTGATCGTGACCAGCCTCGTGGCCCTCAACCTCAGGGGCCATTGGTGGCTTTGGATAATCGTATATGGGTTAGGCTTTGCCCTTGCTGCAGCATCTTGGTTTTTCGTAGAAAAGCCGGCGCTTCGACTCAAGGGACGCAGCGCCTTTGTGACTGTCCTCGCGCCGGAATCGCCGACCCATTTTCGGATGGAACGCTAAGGGATTTGCGATCCGGTACCATTACACGAGGTGAAAATCATGCAAATGTGCGGCGACACCAAACATAACGTGGTCGCTCTCGGCTTCTAATAAGGGCTGCTGCGCAGTCGGCGCGGTCACCGTGACCTGGACCACGTTATAGGTGTTGTTGCCCTCATTGCTTTCGGTAAGCTGGTTGCTGTAGTCGGCGATGCCGCCGATGTAGTAGGTGCCGGGCGCCAGATTGCCGGGCAGTGTCACCGAGATCGTCTGATGATCGTAGTAGCCGGGCTGGCTGACCGTGGCCAGCGTACCCGACGTCGTCAGGGTCGCAAGCACCGTATCTGAGGTCGTGATCGTGGGATCGGTCGAGATGTAGATCCGGTCGGTCGATACCCCGGCCACCGCATTGCCAAGGTTCATGTCGTAGGCATCGACCGTAACACTGCTGCCTGCTGCTATCGTCGTGCGGCTCACCGCAACATACTCGGAGAGATCGGGTGGGGGTAGGGCCGTGTAAGCGCCGATCAGATCGCCGAGCGCTATCGCAATATTCCCCGTCAAATCGATCGCGAAATCGGCGACCTTGTCGCCGTTGATGTCGCCCAGCAGCGTCGTAACTCCGCTCGATGAGTTGTAGACATAGTCGAGCGCATAAGTGCCGCCGTCGAAGGCACTGGTGCCGAGGAACCGGAACGTCCCCATCGCCGAGATATCGATGCGATCGGCGGAGGTGAAGTCGGTGATGAGGTCATGCTGGCCGCTCGCTGCCGAAGAGTCGCCGGAGGCGAACACGAAGGTATCGACGCCGCCATTACCGGTCATCGTATCCTTGCCGGCGCCGCCGATCAGCCGGTCGACGCCGCTGCCGCCGAACAGCGTGTCGGCGCCGCCGCCGCCCACAAGGGTACAGCCGTTGTCGTTGGCGATCAGCGTGTCGTTGCCGCTGCCGCCGATCGCCTTCTCGATGTTGACGCCAAGCGCGATGCCGATGTTGTTCTTGAGCCCGCCGACGGAGGAGAAGCTCCCGGCGTGCAGATCGATGGTCTGGTTGTTCGAGTAGCCGGAACAGTCGAGCGTGTCATTGCCGCCGCTGTCATAGATCGTCAGCGCGGGCGCCTGCGTATAGGCAGTGAAATCGAAGGGCGAGCCGGCTGTGTTGTTGAAGCCGTAGACGGTGTCGCCGGGGCGCGTGCTCGTCTGCGTGCCGTAGATCGACTGCACCGCGTAGATGTCGGCCATCTGCGGCGTGATCACGTAGCGGTAGCTGCTTCCGCCGTAATTATTCTCGGAGAAGTACGACATGACCGAGAATTGCCAGGTGTCGTTGGCATAGATCGCGTTGCTGGCGTAGGTGGCGCTGCCGTTATACGGGCCCTGGTGACCGAGACCGAGCGCATGGCCGATCTCGTGGATGTAGGTCTGGTAGGCATAGCTGTCGATGCCGGTCTTGCCGTCCTGCGCGCCGCCGTCGGTGGTGACCCAGTCGGTAGAGATGTCGACGGTCGCCGACGTCATCTGGCCCGAGCCGTTCCAACTTGAGTTGGTCACCGCTTGCATCGTGCCGTTGTGGTTGAAGTTGATGTTCGCCCCGCTTGAGACCTGGACGAAATTGATGTTGGCGACCTCGCTCCAGGCCTTCAGCGCCGACAGGGCGAGCGCCTGCTCCTGCGCGTTAAGATTGCCGAGATTATAGGTGATGGAGTTGGACGCCCAATGGTGCGGCAGGGCGCCTTGATTGGTCCAGAAGCCGTTGGTCAGCCAGGCGGCGAGCGTCGGGATCGAGGCGACCGGGCTACTGCTGCCGCTGCTCGTGCTGCCCGAGCCGCCGGCGTTGAGCGGAAAGGGCTCGCCCTCGTCGTGGAATGGGCCGGTTGCCGGACCGTAAGTAACCGCGTCATTGGAAAATGGCGTTCTGGTGTGGGCGCTCTTGGCCAGCTCCGCCGGGCCAGTCCCCACCCCAGAGCCGAGCGCCATGCCTGCATCGTCGAGAGTGATGGCGGTATTGAGATCACCAGCAACGATGTTTGTCTTCTTCATGGGGGATCCAGGCGCGGTTCGAGGTAGTTTGGCGAAACGGCTTCGGCGAAACTAGCCCACAATGCGTAAAGCCGGCATTCGCACATTGCCGCAGCGTTGTTTGTAAATCATTAAGGCGGAACGTGGAATTCCTTCTTTCACGTCAAGTTCGGACCTGCAAATGGCCCCTGAAGCGGGGGGCAGCCATGGACCTCGCATATCTTCGGGGGTCAGCCCCCGCGCTGTCGAGCGTTGGAAATGCCCGGCAAATTGTTTAAGTCAGGGCTGGTCAGCCCTTCTGATCGGCAAGAAACGAGAGATTTCAATGCCCTTCCCCCGCGCCTCCCAAGCCCTCTCCCGCTTCACCGTGCTCGACCTCACCCGCGTCCGTTCCGGGCCGACCTGCGTGCGCCAGCTCGCCGATTGGGGCGCCAATGTCATCAAGGTCGATGCGCTGCTGGAGGATGCCGGCGGGGAACAGCCCGGCGGCCCGCGCCACGGCTCGGACTTCCAGAATTTGCACCGCAACAAGCGCGCCATGACGCTGAACCTGAAGGACCCCAGGGGTCTCGAGGTGTTTTTGCGGCTAGCCAGGCAGGCCGACGTCATCGTCGAGAATTTCCGCCCCGACGTGAAGCAAAAACTCGGCATCGATTATGAGAGCGTGCGCAAGGTCAATCCGCGCATTGTCTATGGCAGCATTTCCGGCTTCGGCCAGGACGGTCCCTATCACAAGCGCCCTGGCTTCGATCAGATCGCGCAGGGCATGGGCGGGCTGATGTCGGTGACCGGCGCGCCCGGTGACGGCCCGATGCGGGTCGGCATTCCCGTGGCCGACCTCACCGCCGGACTTTTTTGCGCGCTCGGCATCCTTACCGCACTGCTCGAGCGCGACGTCTCCGGCGAAGGCCAGTGGGTGCAGACCTCGCTGCTGCAGGCGCAGATCTTCATGCTCGACTTCCAGGCCGCGCGATGGCTGATGGAAAAGGAAGTGGCGAAACAGGCCGGCAACAATCACCCGACCTCGATCCCGACCGGTGTGTTCAAGACCTCCGACGGCTACATCAACATCGCCACCACGGGCGGCCGCATCTGGGAGCGCTGCGCGCAGGCGATCGGCGCACCTGAGCTGAGCAGCAATCCCGATTATGCCACCGCGCCGGCGCGCTCGAAGAATCGCGATGCACTCAATGCCACCATCGGCAAGCTCACCGAGAAGAAGTCGACCGAGACCTGGGTCAAGGAATTGAACGCCGCCGGCGTGCCGTGCGGACCGATCTATTCCATCGATCAGATGTTCGAGGACGCACAGGTCAAACACCTCGGCATGGCGCAGCATGTGCCGAACGACGAGAACCGACACATCCAGCTGGTCGGCCAGCCCGTGACGCTGTCGCGCACCCCGAGCAAGATGGCCGCGCGCCCGCCGGAGTTCGGCGAGCAGACGGAGGAGCTGCTGGCCGAGTTCGGCTTTGCCAACTATGAGATCGCGGACCTGCGCCAGCGCAAGGTGGTGTGAGAAGGCTCGCCTCTCGCCTTTTTTCCCCGCATGGGGACGGCTTGCGCCGTTCACTGCGTTTGCAGTTTGCGCAAGCCGTCAAAGCGTGTGTCGACATAGCGCCCACCGCCGTCGACGACCCGGCAAAAATCCGTGCCGTCATAGTAGAGCAGCACGACCTTTGTGCCCGCATCGAAGCGGCCCGCGGGCGGTTCACTTGGTGTGCCACGCGAGGCGTAGAACGCCTGCGGTCGCGTCACCTCATGCGTGAACTGGTTGGGCGCAGGGGAGATCAGGCAGTTGGACGGAATCAACGCCGACTCCGAAAGTACAATCGCCTCAGGCCGTTTCATCCCTTCCATTGCCGGACACTCCCCATGCGCGAGCCGTCTAGTGCCCGAGGCTCTCTTCGGGCAATGTCATCGGAATCCGCGGCAGCACGATGCCTTTCTCCAGATGGGCGTGTTCGGCAAGTACGCCGGCTTCGGCCATCACCAGGTGATTAGGCAACTGGTACGGCTGGGCGGCTGCCATGTTCACTTGATAGCCGAGGTCCTGCAGGCTGGCGATCGTCACCCGGCTCATTGGATTGCCTCCGACATTGACGAAGCCCGTCATCAGTTCTGCCTCGAAAACCGAGTCGCGCCAATGCGAGTTCCTGGTGCCGGACCCGCCGGTGTTTTCCACGGGAACGGGCAACGGTGTCGGTGAGCCACGGAGAACGCCGTATTCTCGCATGGCATTGGCACCCTGGAACGTGGGATTGCTCGTGTTGGAGCCCTTCAGCAAATGCTTTTGGGTCCAGACAGTCCCGATGCCGATCACATGTCCCATCTCGTGAGTAATGACATCGTTCAGGGTGCCGTCGGCTTCCATGTTGGCCAAATCAGCGCTGTCGAATTGCATCTCGCCCGTGGCGGGCAGAAACGCAGCAGCCCCGGCGTTGCGCGGACGCAGGAAGGTCGGTCCCGCCTGACCGAGAATTTGTCCCGGCCCGTCAATGTCGCTTCCCTGCGCCGTGATGCGCAGGTTGTTGATCCTTTGACCGTCGACGGTGACATCAGGCAAATCACCGACGATCGCCTGGGTCCACCGCCTCGCCGCGAGCTTGAAAGCGGCTTTTTGATTGTCCGTGAGCCCGCCGAGGAAAACCACCTCGATCGTGTAACCTGCGGGAGCTGCAACCGCGTGGGGAATCTCATTGCCCTTGTGGGCACGATAACGTTCGATGGTCATAACGACCTCCTGATTGAAAACGGATTGAAAATAGAATTTCTATCTAGAGCAGTTCTACTAACGATTGCAGTGTGCCGATGATTAGCGGCGATGGCAAGCGTGAGAGAATGTCAAGAAGACTGACTCATGCGAAGCATTCCGGAATCGATGACCTCAGCCAGCACAAGGCGTTGCAGACTTTTCAGAAGCCGTGCAGGTCAAGGGATAGCGAAATAGTGATCCAGCGCAGCGCAGCAAGAACGCCTGCGTCAAATGCACATGTTTGCTATTTCAACGCCTTCGTCGCCAGCGCATGCTCGACGCAATTGTTGACATGCACGCGCAGCGTCGCCACCGCCGCATCAGCGTCGCGTTTCAGCGCGGCCTCCAGCAGCGCCTTGTGCTGCTCGGCAGGCTCGCTGCCGCGGTAGTTGAAGGCGACCGTCTGGTAGCGGAAATATTTGTCGAATATAGGCGCATGCGTCTCCATCAGCGTGCGCCGCTGGTCGGCGTCGTCCTCAACGTCGTCTGCGGCGTGTCGCGCATCAGCATGGAAGACATCATCAAGGGCGTCTGGCCCTTCATGATCGCCCAGTTCGTCGTCCTGTTCCTGATGGTGCTCTTCCCCTCCGTGGTGACGGTGCCGGCGAAATGGTTCGGCGGTTGACCATGGCGGCCCGTGATCCGCTACACTGCTCCGGCATCCCCTGGAAAGGCATCCCATGCGCATCATGATCCTCAACGGCCCGAACCTGAACCTGCTCGGCGTCCGCGAGCCGCACATCTATGGCTCGACCACGCTGGATGCCATCAAGGCCTCCTGCGAGGAGTTCGCTGCCTTCGCCGGTGCGCAATTGTCGTTTCACCAATCCAACCGCGAGGGCGAGCTGGTCGACCTGATCCAGTCGGCGCGCGCGAAAGCCGACGCCCTCATCATCAATCCCGCCGCCTATTCCTTCACGTCGATTGCGATGTTCGACGCCATGAAGATCTTTGAGGGGCCGATCTACGAGGTGCACATCTCCAACATCCACGCCCGCGACGAGCTGCACCGGCACTCGAAATTGTCGGCCGCCGTAAAGGGCGTGATCGCCGGCCTCGGCCCCTACGGCTACATCGTCGCCATGCAGGCCGCGCTCCACGGTGCAGGCAAATTGCCGGCGGCGCTGCCCGCAGCCATCCGCATCGGCCCAAAATAACGGAACGCACCATGCAGGGCGCCGGCTATCTCGCGATCTGGAGCGATCTTGCGCCCGAGGACGAAACCGACTGGGCGCACTGGATCACCCGCGAACATGCCGAAGAGCGGGTCGGCATCAGCGGATTTTTGGCATGCCGCGTCTTTCGCGCGCTGGGCGCTGCGGCCAACCGCTATTTCATCCTCTACGAACTCGACGATGAAGACGTGGTCGGCAGCGCCGATTATCTGGCGCGACTGAACGCGCCGATGCCGCTTCCCGGGCGACGCGCGCCAGCGTCAGCAAGCGAAGTGCGTCAATGACCCGCGGCGCGCTCCGGGAATGCGCTTGCAAGGGCCGCGCGCTCGGGCTTGAGCACGCCGCGCTCGGTGATCAATCCGGTGACCAGCCGCGCCGGCGTGACGTCGAAGGCGTAGTTGGCGGCCCGCGAGCCGTCGGGAACCACGCGCACGGTCTCGATGCGGCCATCCTTGGTGCGGCCGGTCATCTCGGTGACTTCGCTTGCATTGCGTTGCTCAATGGGAATTTCAGCGATGCCGTCATTGATTCGAAAGTCGATGGTCGGCGACGGCAGCGCGACATAGAACGGCACGCCATTGTCATGCGCAGCGAGTGCCTTGAGGTACGTGCCGATCTTGTTGCAGACATCGCCATTGGCCGCGACGCGATCGGTACCGACGATGGCGAGATCGACCATGCGGTGCTGCATCAGGTGGCCGCCGGTGTTGTCGGCGATCACCGTGTGCGGCACGCCATGATGGCCGAGCTCCCAGGCCGTCAGCGAAGCGCCCTGGTTGCGCGGCCGGGTCTCGTCGACCCAGACATGGACGAGGATGCCGCGATCATGCGCCTGGTAGATCGGCGAGGTCGCCGTGCCCCAATCGACGGTGGCAAGCCAGCCGGCGTTGCAATGGGTCAGCACGTTGACGGGGTCGCCCGGCCTTTTGCCCGCAGCGATCTTCTCGATCAACGCCAAGCCGTTCTTGCCGATCTCGCGGTTGATGGCGACGTCTTCCTCCGCAATCTCGACAGCGCGGGCATACGCCGCCTGCACACGCGCAGACGGCGGCAGCGGCCGCAGCGTGCACATCATCTCGTCAAGCGCCCATTTCAGGTTGATCGCAGTCGGGCGCGACTTCACCAGCATTTGATAGGCGCGATCGAGATTGGCGTCGGAGCGGTCGTCGCGCATCGCAAGCGCCATGCCATAAGCCGCGGTCGAGCCAATCAGCGGCGCGCCGCGCACCAGCATGGTGCGAATCGCTTCGCTTGCGGCTTCCGCATTCGCGATTTCGACGACAACGAATTCATGCGGCAGGCGGCGCTGGTCGATCGCGCTCACCGAAAAACCGTCGGGCTCGAGCCAGATGCTGCGGAAGTGTTTGCCGTCGACCTTCATGCACTACGCCCTCGTCACACAGCTGCCAGAAGACATCTTTACGACCGGAGCAGCCTCCCCGCCACCGCATCGAGCTTCTTCAACAGCACCGGATCGCGCGCTTCCGGCGCGGTGATCAGCGCATTGTCGAGCGCGCGGTCGGAGCCGATCGGACACGGCTCGTGCTCCCTTGGAAAATCGCGCGCCAGCCGCGCAACCAGCGCCTTCGCCTTGTCGGCGTTGGAATTGAGCACGCGGATGATGTCCTGCACGGTGACCGCCTCATGATGCGGATGCCAGCAATCGTAATCGGTGACCATGGCGACGCTGGCGTAGCAAATCTCCGCCTCGCGGGCGAGTTTTGCCTCGGGCATGTTGGTCATGCCGATCACCGAAAAACCCTGCGCTTTGTAGGTCAGGCTTTCGGCGAGGCTGGAGAATTGCGGTCCCTCCATGCACACGTAAGTGCCGCCGTCGGTCACAGCGATCCGCTCGGCCCTCGCGGCGGCGGCGAGATGCGCGCGCAGAAGCGGCGACACCGGATGAGCCATCGAGACATGGGCGACGCAGCCCTTGCCGAAAAAAGAACTCTCGCGCTTGTAGGTGCGGTCGACGAACTGATCGACCAGCACGAAGGCGCCGGGCGGCAATTCCTCCCTGAAGGAGCCGCAGGCCGAGAGCGCAACGAGATCGGTGACCCCAGCCCGCTTCAGCGCATCGATATTGGCGCGATAGTTGATGTCGGAGGGCGACAGCACATGGCCCTTGCCATGGCGCGGCAGGAAGACGATCGGCAAGCCCGCGAGCACGCCGCGGCGGAGCAGCGCCGACGGCTGTCCCCAAGGGCTTGCGACCGCCTCGTCGCTGATATCTTCCAAGCCCGGCAGGTCATAGATGCCGGACCCGCCGATGATGCCGAGCACGGCGCGGGTCATGACTTCTCCCAATCAATCGTGTCGTGGCAATGTTCGACTATACTGCCGCGCAATAATCAACCCTTGTTCTCAGGCAAGAAGCACGTTGATATGCCGGCCATGAAAGACCGCGCCAAGCGCCAATCCATCATCGATGCCTGCCTGCGCATGAATGCGCTGGGCATCAACCAGGGCACCTCGGGCAATATTAGCGTCCGCCATAGCGATGGGCTCCTGATCACGCCGACCAGCACGCCTTATGAAGCGATGCGGCCGGAGCAGATCGTCCATATGGGGCTCGACGGCTCGCACGATCCGGCGCAGCACCCATCGAGCGAATGGCGCTTCCATCGCGATATTTTGAAAGCCCGCCCCGATGTCGAGGCGGTGGTACACGTACACCCGACCTACTGCACGGCGCTGGCGATTTTGGGGCTCGAGATCCCGCCGGTGCACTACATGATCGCCTGCGCCGGCGGCGACACCATCCGCTGCGCCCCTTACGCGACCTTCGGCACGCAGGAGCTGTCCGATCACGCCGTACGCGCGCTGGAGGGACGGCTTGCCTGCCTGCTCGCCCATCACGGCATGATCGCGGTCGGGCCGTCGCTGGCGAAGGCGATGTGGCTCGCCGTCGAGGTCGAGACGCTGGCGCGGCAGTATCATGCTTCCTTACAGATCGGGAAACCGCCGCTGCTGTCGAAGGAGGAGATCGAAAAAGTTCGTGTCCGCATGGCCGGTTACGGCCATGCGGAGAAGTGAAGGTTCAATCGACTGAAGTTATTTTGCAACGAAGCCCGCTTCGTTCATCAGCGTGGCGTTCAGCTTGTCGTCCTCTTCAAGAAACTGCAACATGTCCTTGCCGGTGAGGAAGATCGGCTTCAGCGCCTGCTTCTCCATGTAGTCCTTGTATTCGGGGGTCTGCGTTACCTTCTGGAACAGGTCGACATAGAACGCCTGCTGGTCGGGCGTGACCTTGCCGGGCAGGAACATGGCGCGCAGCATCAAATACTGCACGTCGAGCCCCTCCTCCTTGCAGGTCGGGATGTCGTTCCAGGACTGCGTCTCCGTGACCTTGGTCTTGTAGGAGATACGCTCCTTGTCGAACACACAGAGCGCGCGGACCTGGCCGGCGCGCCAGACTTCGAGGTTTTCGGATGGATTGTTGACGTTGGACTCCGTGTGGCCGCCCACCAGCTGGGTCGCCGCCTCGCCGCCGGACTTGTAGGGCAGATAGGAGAACTTTGCGCCGGTCTTCTGCTCCATGAACACGGTGAGCACATGGTCCTCGCGCTTCGATCCAGTGCCGCCCATCTTGAAGGGCGAGCTTGCGGCCTTGGCGGCGGCGATGAAGTCCTTCACGGTCTTCGGCCCCGAGGCGTTGTCCCACAGCACGAACTGATCGAGCGCGACCACGGACACCGGAGTGAGGTCGCGCCAGTTGAACGGGATCTTTGCTGACAGCGGCAGCATGTAGATCAGCGAATAGGCGATCAGCACCTTGTTGGCATCGCCCTCGCTCGACTTCATGTACATCAGCGCTTCCGCACCCGATGCGCCGCCCTTCAGCGACACCACCATCGGCTGCTTCATCAGGTTATTTTTCTGGATCGCGGCCTGCATCATCCGCGCCATCTGGTCCGATGCCCCGCCGGCGCCGGCGGCGACGACGATCTCGACCGGTTTGCTCGGCTCCCAGGCGGCGGATACCGGAGCGGCCATAAACGTTGCCGCGAGCAAGGCTGCGGCTTTGCTAATCTGTCCCACGCGTCTCTTCCCTATACCTTTGTTTCCGCTAGGGAAAAACACCCTGGCGCAGGCGTCCATCTTGCGGGGTCCGCCGCGCAAGTTCAAGATGAGGCGCTGCCGCAGCGCTATGACTTTCGGATGATCTGGCTTGGCCGCGGCCCAAGCGCGGGAACTGGGCTGCCCCTATTTGCCCTTCCAGTTGGGCGTCCGCTTGTTGAGGAAGGCGTCCATGCCCTCGCGGAAATCCTCGCTCATATAGGCCTTGAGGATCAGGTCTTCGCCCTCGTCGCGCGACAGCGTGCGGCGGATGCGACGCACCGCCTCCTTGGTGACTTCGAGCGTGATCGGGGCGTGGCTGGCGACCAGCTTTGCCGTTTCCTCCGCGCGCCGCTGCAGCACCGTCACGTCGGGCACGACCTCGTTGAGCAGGCCAAGCGCGAGCGCTTCCTGCGCCTCGACCAGGCGGGCCTTGAAGATCAGATCCTTGGTGCGCGCGGGGCCGACCAGCGAGACCAGGCGCGAGATGTTCGACATCGACAGGCAGTTGCCGAGCGTGCGCGCGATCGGGAAGCCCATGCGCGTGCTTTCGGTGCCGATGCGGATGTCGCAGCAGGCGGCAATGCCCGCACCGCCGCCGGTGCAGGCGCCGGCGATGGCCGCGATGACCGGCACGCGGCAGCTTTCCAGCGTGCCGAGCACGCGATCGATCCGCGCCTCATAGTCGAGCGCATCCTGCGCGGTCTTGAAGGCGCGGAACTGCGAGATGTCGGTGCCGGAGGCGAACGCCTTGTCGCCGGCGCCGGTCAGGATCAGCGCCTTGATCGCGCGATCGCCATTGATGGTCTCGCAGATCGAGGCCATCTGCTCGTACATCGCAAAGGTCAGCGCGTTGCGCGCCTGCGGCCGGTTGAAGGTGATCTTCGCGATGCCGTCCTCGACGACGTAAAGCAGGTCTTCGGTGCCGGTGACGGGAGCATTCATCGCGCGATCTTTCTGAGGTTACTGGCTCGATTTCAGCCTCAAGCTACCGCAGCTTTCGGCATCGGCACAACATCACGGCCCTTCAACACATCCATCGCCGCCAGCACGCCGCCCGCGCGGTGCGGAACCTTGGCGAGGTCGAGCCCCATCTCGACGCCGGACAGCGTGCCCATCAGCATCAGATCGTTGAAATGGCCGATATGACCGATGCGGAACAGCCTGCCCTTGACCTTGTTCAGCCCGGTGCCGAGCGACATGTCGAAATTCTCCAGCACGACCTTGCGGAAATGATCGGCGTCATGCCCCTCCGGCATCAGGACGCCGGTCAGTGCCGGCGAATGCGCCTGAGGGTCCACGCATTGGGTGTCGAGGCCCCAGACCTTCATCGCCGCGCGCGTCGCGGCGCTGTGGCGCTTGTGACGGGCGAAGACGTTCTCGAGCCCCTCTTCCTCCAACATCTTGATGGCTTCTCTGAGCCCGAACAGCAGATTGATCGCAGGCGTATAGGGCCAGGTGCCGGCCTTGTTGATGGCGATGACGTCCTGCCAGTCCCAATAGGAGCGCATCGAGGACGAATTGGCTTTCGCAACCGCAAGCGCTTTCTCGGAAACCGCGTTGAAGCCGAGGCCCGGCGGCAGCATCAGTCCCTTCTGCGAGCCGGCGACCGAGATGTCGATACCCCAGGCGTCGTGCTCATATTCCATCGAGGCCAGACCGGAGATGGTATCGATCATCAAAAGCGCCGGATGCTTGACGCGATCCATCGCCTTGCGCACCTCGAGCGGCGGCGTCACGCAGCCGGTCGAGGTCTCGTTGTGCACGACCATGACCGCCTTGATCTCGTGCGCCCGGTCGGCC
>Ga0081540_1002324_pt1 | contig 15586 bp, 15 predicted proteins | sample TabmetS2T1R1_FD_71024 | JGI IMG/M metagenome (GOLD analysis project Ga0081540, IMG submission 71024) | Tabebuia heterophylla rhizosphere microbial communities from the University of Puerto Rico - S2T1R1 | ecosystem: Host-associated > Plants > Roots > Rhizosphere ... | reverse complement strand
GCTGATCCGGCACGATTTTTCCCTGCTGTTCAGCGGCCGTGTAATGCCCGTAATCGCACCCCGCATCCTTGGTGTAATCTACGGACGTATTCGGCAGAACGCGCTCTATCGATTTGCGCCCGATCTTGCCTGTAGTGAATGCATGACCTGCGACTACTGCCGGATTTTCGGCCAATACAGTGGTCACATTCTTCGAGTGCAGCCCTGCCCGATCGAGCCGCCCAAAATCCGCAAATCCCTGCTGAGGATTGCCTTGCACGCGATGACAGAAGTTGTCCTCACCGCCCGCATAAAGCTTCAGGTCAGCCGGCATTACACCGCGATACTTATCCAGAAGCGCGAACAGGCCTCCAAAATGGTCATAGTGACCGTGGCTCACGATTAGTGCATCGATCTTCGAAGGGTCCACCCCCGCCAACTCCATGTTGTTGAGGAGCACTGCGGGGGTATAACCATAGTCCAGCATCAAGGTGCGCTTCTCAGTGGCCCGCTCGGATTCCAGCCAAAGCGACAGTCCCCACTCATTATGCAGGGAACGACGATAATCGGTCAGGCGCGGCGGCGGCGCGATTTTTACACCGTTCGCCTCCGCCGGGCGGAAAAATAGATCGTAGCTTGAATCCACCAGTACACGGATTGAAAGCTTGTCTACGGATGGCACGTCGATACTCGACGCGCCGGCAACTTCGACGCATGAGAACCCGCCGGCCGCCGAAGTTACTGCGAATGCAGCTGTACTTTTGAGAAAATCCCGACGTGCAATATCCATGATGCACTCCCTGTCGCAAGTGCTGGAGCCGTCAATGTCCACCGTGGTCGGCTCCAGTATCGTCGCAAACTCATTCAGCCGCAACGGGGCACAACAAAAATCGATTCCCCGCCCAGCGCTCTTCGAAGCGCAAATAACTAGCCTCCTGGCTCAAACCCCTTCGCCTTGAAGTGCGGTGCGGCTTCCTGTCCCGCGAGGAAATCGATCAAGGCTTTCGACGCGCCCGCGGATGCCGAGTCCGCACCAACGCCGCCGCTGAACTGCGTCATGCTGCCGAGTTCGCCCGGTAGTGGGCCGACCAGTTGCGCCCCTGCGTTCGGCACGATCTCCGATGCCTGCGCGATGCCGAGTTCCACCTCTCCCTTCGCCACCAGGTCCGGCGACTGCGCACCGGGCACGAGCGTCGTCTTGGACTTCATCTGCTCGGCGATACCCAGCCGTTCGATGGCGCGGCTGGCGACCACGCCGCTCAGGCCTCCCTTGGCCGGATCCGCATAGGAGATCGACTTGGCCGACAGCAATGCTTGCTTGAACGCGTCCACGGTCGAGATATCCGGCTTCGGCGCGCCGGCACGAGCCGCCAAGGCAACCGGCGTACCCGCAACATTGACGATGTTGCCGGGCGCCAGCTTGTTCTGTTTGGCAAGGTCGTCCATCATCGCCCGCGTCAAGATGATCACGTCGGCCCGCTCGCCATCGAGGATACGCTTCTTCTGAACCGCGGCGAGGTCATAGCTGATTGTCAGCTTGTTACCCGTCTTCTGCTCGAAGATCGGCGCAAGCTCGTCGAGCGCATTCGTCAGCGCGACCGAGGTGAACACTTTCACCTCGGCGGCGTCCGCAACCATTGCTGACAGTATCAGCCCTGTGAGGGCTGCCGCGGCTTTCATCGTCAGTGATCGCCCGTTCATGAATATCTCCCCGGCCAATACAATGACGCGATTTAAAGTCATTGCATCTCACGCGACAAGGCGGGGATTCTCTTTTGGCGGTGCAGTAAAGCGCCCGGCATGCTGCGGTGCAATTGCCGAACCCTCAAATCTTAGGTGGGGTTCGACACGATGGCTTGCAGCAGCCGCGCAAGCGCTTCTGGAGCGGTCACGTGCGCTGAGTGGCTCGCGTCCAACTCGTGATAGCGCCAGGCGGGATTGCTCTTCGCGCGCTCGGCGAACGGTCGGAAAGGGTCCGCCGGAGTCACGCGGGTGAAATAGACATAGCTGCGTGGCAAGGTCAAATCCCCGCCACGCATTTTGAGTGGCTGCTCGAAGCACTTGATTGACTGGGGAAGCCGGCGTTCAGAAATCCATTTCACGTCAGCTTCCGATGTGTCAGGCGGAATAGGGTTTGATGGTACCCGCCAGCCATCGCCTGCCTTTGCGGCTTCCTGCATACGCTGCCGTACTGTCGGCGGGTTTGCATCCATCAGGGATTGTCCATCCGTTGGGACAAATGCGTCGAGATAAACCAATTGCGCGATGCGCTCGCGCGCCCGGTCGGCAACGCCCGTTGCAACCATGCCGCCGTAGCTGTGACCGACCAGTACAATTTCGCTCAGGTCCTCGTATTTGATAACCGCCAGAATATCCTGGATATGAGTTTCAAGATCATTTGACGGGCTTGCCAGGTGCTCCCTCTCGCCAAGACCGGTGTAGGTCGGAGTGACCAATCGATGCCCGGTCGAAGCCATTAGCGGATGCATCTTCTTCCACGACCATCCGGCAGACCACGCCCCCGTACAGACCAAAAATGTTTTCCCGGAAGTCTGCGCGATGGCAGCACGGGCCGTCGTAACAACAGCCGCGCTTGCGGCGGCGGCCTTCAGGAATTGCCGACGTTCCATCTCAGTTTTCCCTCCCATAAAAACTCCCAGTGGTCGCACTAAAAACCTATCACACTTTTCGGTAGAGTCCGGAGAGATCACTGCGACCTGATGTCCGCTCTGCGTCAGGACCGAAAATCCCGACCCGCCCCGCTCTGCTTTTGCTCCAAAAGCTGACGCCGGCCGGGCCAGAAGCTGCCGTCGGCCACGGCCTTTGCCTTGTCTGCTACGAGCCAGAAGTCGAGGTCGATTGACGTTTATTCGATCACTTCGTTTGCGCTTGCCAGCAATGTAGCCGGAATGTTGAGGTCGAGCGCCTTCGCGGCCTTCAAGTTGATTACGAGATCGTACTTGGTCGGTGCCTGTACGGGCAGATCGGCCGGCTTCTCGCCTTTCAAAATGCGATCGGCGTATCCCGATGCCAGTCGAAACTGGTCGACGGAGTCGGCTCCGTAGGAAATTAGGCCGCCTGCATCAACGAAGCCGCGAAAGCTGTAGATCGCGGGAAGCCGATATCGGTCGGCAAGTGAAAGGATTAAATCGCGCTGGGCCACCGCCAAACCACTTGCGGTGACTATCACACCGCCGCCTCCCGCACCTGCGAACGTCGAGATGCCTTGTTCGAGTTCGCGGAAGTTGACCGGGTTTAGTTCAAGCCCGAGCGACGGCGCCACGGACTGAATCATTGCGAACTGCCCAATCCCTGCAGGTATAGCGGGATCCCAAAGGACTGCCGCGCGCTGGACGTCCGGTCTGATCTGCTTGAGCAGTTGCGGCCATTTGGCGCTCAAACTGTATTCAAATGCCATGAACCCGGTGGCGTTGCCACCTGGCCGCGACAAGCTCTGGACCAAGCCAGAGCCGACCGGGTCGGGGACCAGTACAAAGACGATTGGCACAGTATGGGTTGTCTGAAGCAATTGCCCGACAGCCGAACTGCCATAGGTGACGATGAGGTCGGGCTGGAGCTCGATCAATTCCGCGGCGTGCTTGCGAATGGTATCGACGTTTCCAGCGCCCAGACGGAGTTCGATCCGCAGGTTGCGGCCATCGATCCAACCCAACTGCTGTAGGCCTCGCAGAAACGCCGTGAGCGCGTTTTTCGCTTCTTTGTCTTCCGCGCTGCCGCTCATCAACACGCCGATGCGCCGCGTCGTGCGCGATTGCTGGGCATGGGCAGCGAAACTGGGCATTGCCAGCAAGCCATTGAGCAATACGATAAGTTCGCGACGAGTCACGCCGCCCCCCGAAACGCATCGTTGACCAAGGAAGCCTAGCACCTTTCCAAGGGAAGAGGTGCAGGGATCACGACATCGAACGTCAAATGCCGAACTCTAACGAATAGGTCTAGTCCTGGTCAAAAAGGAAATCCAGCCGTCCGCTGCCTTGGGTTCGCTCCACCCTGAACGCGGAAGTCCAGGCCGTCCCACCCTACAGCCGCTTTAGAGCATGACGGACGAGGCTGTGTGACCTCACCTCGAAAAGGGTCATCCTGGCTTTTTCGATTCGAAGTTCGATTGCTCACCAGTCGTGTAATCCGCTATAATGAGCATGGAAAATGACCGCACAGAAGGTCAGGATTTGTCCGCTTGGACATCTTGCATCGTAATCCGTGCGGCGAACTTCGACTTCGTTTGTCCGAGAAGCGGCTCGCTGTTTTCCACAGCAGCCGATCAAAAAGGATACGAGCCATGTCGAACTACGATCGAAATCCAGCCGCGCCCAACTTCTCGGCAAGCGAAGCTACGACGATCGACGCCGGTCTTCGTGCTTTCATGCTGCGCGTATACAATTACATGGCCGCTGGCGTTGGCTTGACCGGCGCTACCGCATTTTTGACCTACCAGTTCACCGGACCTGAATTGCTTCAAAGTCCACTGATGTGGGTGCTCATATTGGCACCGCTGGGATTGGTGTTCTTTATCAGCGCCCGAATCAACACGTTGTCGGTGGAAGCTGCGCGAGGATTGTTTTTCCTCTATGCGGCACTGGTCGGGATCTCATTGTCGACCATCTTCCACATCTACACTCAGTCATCGATCACGCGGGTGTTCTTCATCTCGGCAGCGGCGTTTGGCGCACTCAGCATGTGGGGCTACACCACCCAGCGAAACTTGTCGGGATTCGGAACTTTTCTGTTCATGGGCCTGATCGGCATCATCATCGCAAGTTTGGTCAATCTGTTCCTGAGATCGAGCGGGCTGGATTGGATCATTTCCGTTATCGGCGTCGGCGTCTTTGCGGGCCTCACGGCCTACGATACCCAGCGTATCAAGAGCATGTACGATGGCGTCGATGACGCCACTTCGGCCGGCCGTAAGGCCATTATGGGCGCGCTGTCGCTTTACCTCAACTTCATTAACCTGTTCATGATGCTGCTGCGCCTGATGGGCGGCCGACGCTAGCGTACGAGCCATTCCGCTCTACCCCCGAAAACGAACGCCGTTAGCCTGCCCGGCGATTACTCCGTCGGTTTGACGCCAAGATCGCGCAAGATACCGAGCATCACCTCACTGTCCCGCTTGAAAATGCGCGCCGTCGTTTCAAAATCGGCCGGCGAAGACAATAGAAAGTTGTTCAGCATCTGCTGGACCTTCGGGTCGGATCCGGCCTGAATCAACATCGGCGAGAGCCGCTCCACGATCTCTCTTGGCGTGCCGGCCGGTACGGCGAAGGTGGTGAACGCGCGCAGGTCGTAGAAGTCGCCGACAGCGCCCTGTTCGGTCATTGTGGGCGTGTCCGGATACGGCGGCAGGCGGCTGCCGACCACACCGATCAGATTTCCAGTTCCCGCCTGGATGACGGGGGCTGCCGCGGCATAGCTTCCCGCGGCGCCATCCAGCGTCTGTCCCGCGATGTCATTCCACATCGGCGCCTCGCCGCGATACTGGATGACTTGAAATTTGATGCCGTATTGCTTGGCGATCGTCTCAATGAGAACGTGCGGCGTCGAACCGACGCCGTACGATCCCCAGTTCAGGCTGCCGACCTTCTTTCCGTATTCGACGAACTCGCGAAGATTCGTTGCGCCCGTCTTTTTCGCTGCCACCACCGGACCGCCAGCGCCGCTGACCATCGTCAGATAGATGAAGTCTTTTTCGGGATCGTATGGAAGGTCCTTTACGGTGACGCGGTTCTGGATGAGCGACGAAGAAATCGTGCAGAGGATGGTGGTGCCATCCGGTTCTGCGCGCTTGGCTTCAGTCACGCCGATGACGCCGCCTGCGCCGGCCTTGTTTTCGATGATGACCGGCTTTCCCGTCTGCCGCGCCAGGTAGTCACCGAAAGCCCGCGCAATGCCGTCCGTCTGGCCGCCCGCCGGATACGGCACGAGAATACGAATCTGGCGCGTGGGCCACGAGGTTTGCGCCCCGGTCTTCCCGGGCAGGGCACACAACATTGCCGCCGAGCCAGTCACGAACGTTCGCCGCGTCAGCTTTTTCATTTCCTGCCCTGTTGATTTCTTGTCATTCGGCCGGCCGCGAGAACCGGCAGCCGTCAGAAATAGCGCAAAACTCCCTGCCTGACTTGGGTGGACGGGCTGTGACGGCGACGTAATTCAGGCGATGCGACGAAATATCGCTCGCATCTGAAGCTGCCCGCCGTCTCAGTGGAAGATGCGTCCGGCGTCGATGACGACGGTCTGGCCGGTCATGGTCTCGGTGCGGCACATGGCGACCACCATGTCGGCGCAGTCGTCCTTGTCGGCCGGCTTCTTCAGGAGCGAGCTCGAGGCGGAGCGCTCGATCTGCTCGGGCCGGAGATTGGCTGTCGCGCGCGTGCCGTCGAGCAGCCCGGGTGCCACGCAGTTGACGAGCGTCTCGGGTGCCAGCGCCACCGCCATGCAACGCGTCAGATGAATGAGCCCCGCTTTCGACACGGCATAGGCGATGGAGGAGCCGGTTGGGCTCAGCCCCGCTACCGAAGCGATGTTGACGATGCGGCCTCGCCCCTGGGCCTTCATGACAGGCGCGACCGCCTTGGTCAGGCGCATCGGCCCCGTCAGGTTGATGGCCATGATCTTGTCCCATACTTCCGGCGTCAGGCTGTCGAGATCGCCGAAGGGGATCGATACGTTGTATGCGGCGTCATTGATGAGAATATCAAGGCGGCCGAACGCCCGGGTCACCTCGCCGACCAGCCGATCCACCGCCGCGCCGTCGCTGATGTCACAGGCGAAAGCTCGCGCGTTGACTTGATAGCGCGACGTCAGTTCACCGGCGACGCTTTCCGCCTGGTCGCGGCTGCGAGCGTACATGACGGCCAGATGTGCGCCCTCCTGCGCGAGTGCGTGGCAAATGCGCTGCCCCAGTCCGCCATTGCCGCCCGTCACCAGTGCAACCATGCCCTTCAGGTCCATCGCTTCTCTCCCTTATGCGAATGCGCTGTCGCATCGCGGCCACTCTAGCCCTTTGATTTCTTTCTCGCGACTTGCGGCCAGCCGCATTTTCGCATGGCCTCCCAACGGGAGCGGTGACGTGACCTCCCAACAGAACCGCGCTACGCTCCCCCGAAACAAGAACAAGGGGAAACGCCAATCGTGTACGACTTCATTATCGTCGGCGGCGGCTCGGCAGGATCCGTGCTGGCCCACCGGCTCTCCGCCAAGAGTGCCAACAAGGTCCTGCTGTGCGAAGCCGGACAGGACACGCCTCCCGGCAACGAGCCGGCGGAAATTCGGGACAGCTATCCGGGCACGGCGTATTTCGATCCGCGCTTCCACTGGACCGAGCTCAAGGTCACGACCCAGGTCGTCAGCCATAACAATCCGGACGAAGCGCGTCCGCCCTTGCGCAAATACGAACAGGCGCGCGTGCTGGGCGGCGGCTCGTCGATCAACGGCCAGATGGCCAACCGCGGCGCACCGACCGACTACGATGAATGGGAAGCGCGGGGCGCCACGGGCTGGAACTGGAACGAGGTGCTGCCCTTCTTCAAGACGGTCGAGCGCGACCTCGATTTCGACGGACCCTACCACGGCAAGGATGGTCGCATCCCGGTCCGCCGCATCCCGCGGGAGCACTGGACACGGCATTCGCAGGCGTTCGCGCAAGCCTTCCAGCAAGCCGGCCATCAATTCCTGCCGGACCAGAACGGCGAGTTCGTCGACGGCTATTTCCCGGTGACGCACTCCAATCAGGCCGAGCAACGCGTCTCGGCCGCGATGGGCTATCTCGATCGCGACACGCGCAAGCGCGCCAATCTCACGATCTCCACCAACACGCAGGTCAGGGAATTGCTGTTCGAGGGCACGCAGTGCGTCGGCGTGAAGGCTGTCGTCGACGGACGGGAACAGGAATTCCGCGGCCGCGAGATCATTCTCTCCAGCGGCGCCATCCATTCGCCAGCGCATCTCTTGCGCGCCGGCATCGGCCCGGTCGGTCATCTCAGGGACTTGGGGATTCCCGTGCGGATGGGGCTGCAAGGCGTCGGCCAGCGCCTGATGGATCATCCCTCGATTTCGCTGTCGTCCTTTGTCCGCCGCGGCGCGCGCATGACCGACAACGAGCATACGCGGCGCCACATGCAGCTTGGCCTGCGCTATTCGTCCGGGCTGCCGGGCGTGCCCAAAGGCGACATGTTCGTCGTCGTGCTGAGCAAATCGGCCTGGCACGCGGTCGGCGCGCAAATCGGCTCGGCGCTGACCTTCGTCAACAAGACCTATTCCGAGACCGGACAGATCAAGCTCGCCTCGCGCGATCCCGCAGCCGAGCCGATCGTCGAGTTCAACCTGTTGTCCGACCGGCGCGACCTCGAACGCCTGATGAGCGGCTTCCGCAAGATGGCGGCCGTGCAATTGAGCGAAGCCGTCAGGAAGGTGACGGACAAGCCGTTTCCGGCCGCCTATACCGACCGCGTGCGCAAGATCGGCGTGGTCAACAACACGAACAGGATACTGACCAGGATCGCGGCGACCCTGATGGACGGGCCGGCGGCGCTGCGCCACTTCATGATCGACAATTTCGTGGTCGAGGGTTTCACCTTCGATGACGTCATGAACGACGACGAGGCGCTGGAAGCCTTCGTGCGCAAGGCGACGATCGGTGTGTGGCACGCCTCATGTTCATGCCGCATGGGCTCGGCCGACGATCCGATGGCGGTGGTCGATAACCAGGGCCGCGTCAAGGGCATCCAGGGTCTGCGGGTCGTCGACGCCTCGATCTTCCCGGTGGTGCCGTGCGCCAACACCAACTTTCCGGTCCTGATGTCGGCGGAAAAGATCGCTGCAACGATGCAGTGATGCGAAAGGGCCGCCGTGCCTCCCGAGCGAGCCATCGCATTGCACAACGGCCTGCGGACTCCATGCCAAGTCCACCGGGGCATTGAGGTTGCGGAGCGGAACCCCATATTTCGGCAAGGGAGTCCTTGTCGTGCAGACCGTGAAGGCGGCCCTCGTTGCGGCGATCGTCATCGTCGCTCTGGTTTTCTCCCTCCCGCCCGGTTCGGCGGAGGAGAGCGGAAGTCTTGCGCTGACGATTTCGATCGACGGAGCGATCGGACCTGCCTCGGCCAGCTACGCGAAGGAAGCCTTGGCCAAGGCAAGCGAACGGCGCGCCGGGGTCGTCATTCTGCGTCTCAATACACCGGGCGGCCTCAACTCCAGCATGCGCGAGATCATCGCAGATGTGCTCGCCTCACCTGTTCCTGTCATCGGCTACGTCGCGCCCTCGGGAGCGCACGCGGCAAGCGCCGGTACTTATATTCTTTACGCGACCCATATCGCTGTCATGGCGCCGGGCACCAATATCGGCGCAGCGACGCCGGTGCAGATTGGCGGTACGATGCCGGGCTTTCCGAAGGGCACCCCGGACAAGGACGGCAAGGAAAAGAAGGATGGCGACCACCAGGGCGAGCCCAAGGATGCGCCCAAGGATGCCATGACGGCAAAGGCGACGAATGATGCCGTCGCCTTCATCCGCAGCCTCGCCGAGCTGCGTGGTCGCAACGTCGACTGGGCCGAGAAGGCAGTGCGCGAGGCTGCCACCCTCTCGGCCAATGGCGCGTTGCAGGCCGGTGTCATCGACCTCGTCGCACGCGATCTGCCCGAATTGCTGATGAAGGTCGATGGTCGCCTCGTCGAGGTTGCAGGCGGCAAGACGCAACGCCTTGCGACGAAGGAGGCCGTCACCGAAGCCATCGACCCCGGATGGACCTCGCGATTCCTGGCGGTCATCACCGATCCCAACGTCGCGTTCATTCTCCTGATGGTCGGCATCTACGGACTGATCTTCGAATTCATGTCCCCCGGCGCTGTCGCGCCAGGTGTTGTCGGCACGATCTGCCTGCTGGTCGGCCTCTATGCCCTCAATCTGCTGCCGATCAACTATGCCGGCCTTGCCTTGATGCTGGTCGGGATTGCGCTCCTCGCCATCGAGGCCTTCAACCCGACCGTCGTGATCGGCCTCGGAGGGGTCATCGCCTTCGTTCTCGGAGCTGTCATGCTGTTCAGAGTCGAGGCGCCCGGCTACCGGCTGTCGTGGTCGGTCATCGCCATCGTCGTGGCAATGTTCACTGGCCTTGTTCTTGTCGTGCTCGGTTCGATTCGGCGCGCTCGCCGCGGTCCGGCAAGGGTTGGCGCGCAAGCCATGAGCGGCCTTCCTGCAGAGGTCCTCGACTGGAACGAGAACGAAGGACACGTCTTTGCGCATGGTGAACGCTGGCAAGCGCGCAGCGTTGAAGCCTTCAAGCCCGGCGAGGTCGTCGAGGTGTCCAGCATCGTCGATTTGACGCTGGTGGTACGGCGCGCGCCAGCCGCAACCAGCGAGGGAGATGCATCATGATGCTCGATTACCTGACGTATGCGGCGATTGTGCTGCTCGTCATCATATTTCTCACCCAGGCCATTCGCATCCTGCGGGAATACGAGCGCGGTGTCGTCTTCACACTCGGACGCTTCACCGGGGTGAAGGGGCCGGGCCTCATCATCCTCATTCCCGTCGTGCAGCAGCTCGTGAAGGTCGATCTGCGGGTGATGGTGCAGGTCGTGCCGCCTCAGGACGTGATTTCGCGCGACAACGTCTCGGTCAAGGTCAACGCCGTGCTCTACTTTCGCATCCTCGATCCCGAGCGCGCCATCATCAAGGTCGGCGATTACATGGCCGCCACCAGCCAGCTCGCGCAAACCACGCTGCGCTCCGTGCTCGGCAAGCACGAACTCGACGAGATGCTTGCGGAACGAGACAAGCTGAACGCCGACATCCAGGAGATCCTCGACAAGCAGACCGACGTCTGGGGGATCAAGGTAACCGCGATCGAGATCAAGGATGTCGACCTCAACGAAACCATGGTGCGCGCGATTGCCAAACAGGCCGAGGCCGAACGACTGCGACGTGCCAAGGTGATCAATGCGATGGGCGAGCAGCAGGCCGCCGAAAAGCTGGTCGAGGCCGGGCGGATCCTCGCCCAGGAGCCGCAGGCCATGCAGCTCCGCTATTTCGCGGCGCTGCACGACATCGCGGGCGAACGGTCCTCGACCGTGGTCTTCCCGCTCCCGACGAATCTGCTCGACCATCTCGGTTTGCGCAGCGGATCAACGTAACTTTGGTCGTTTGCCGAACGGGCCTGAAGTGCCTCAGTCAGGCAATGCAAACTCGGGGCTCTACGGCACGAGCGCTACCACCGTGGGAAATCGGATGCTGGCGTGGCAAATCGTACGCTGGTGGCGGGGGTGCGCTACGGGCGCTCTAAAAATCACGATGAGCGCGAATAGAATAAATCAAGAACAATAAGTCAACTTGGTGACGGGTTAATTTGGTTTCGCATCGGACCTGTCTTTGCGTCGTCTCACGGAGTTGCCGCTTGGGCACGTCCGCTCGTTTCACATTGCCCGAATTTCTCTTCGAATGTTCGCGGTAAACAGCGTGATGGCATCGTCGTTTCGTAACTGCTCGTCCGTCATTCGTAGCAGCCTGTCGATACCGGGAACCCGAATATTCAAACCTAGTTCGTCAAGCTGATGGCGAAGCCTTATGGCCAGCATTGATCCTGGTTGCTCCATACATTGCAACGACTGCCTGATCGCTGCTACCCGCTGCATTTGATCAGGGCGAGCACTGAGAACATGGTCTAACTGAAGCAAAACACCATACAACGCACTGAGCCGCGACAGAGCACCAGCGTTACCACCTAGAACTACATACGGTCTGTATTCGTCGCTTACATTACTTATCAGCATCGAATTGTATTGATTAATTGTTGCCAAATCAAAATAAGGCACCTCCCGGCCTTCGACGTACCGAAAGTATCTGACATCCTGGTCGAGCGAGAAGCGCGTCCCCGCCCTTACGTAGCCAGTCAACCTCCCCGCCAGCGAGGCGTTAGTAGCGACTAATAACTTCGCAATATCGTCGCCAGACAAACGATTGCCTGCATTAGTTGCCATTCTTGCCATGTCGCCGAAATACAAGCCAACCATTGCCGTCGACTGCAAGCACGCGCCAACATAGAGCACGTTGTTAAGTTCAAAGGCCGCGTTAAAAAATGCAATGGTTCGATTGATCTCCGACCTCTTTCTCTTTGCATCGAAGGTCTTCATAAAATTCTCGGTGCACGCCGTGTAGTTCTTATAGTCAAGATTTTGGATTTGGCCGACGATATTGGCGCCCTCATAAACCGTAGCTCTTCCTCCAGCCGTACCTTCAACCTTCCATTTTCCTGCGTTGTAGGAGAACGAGGTCCCTGGTGGCGCATTTAAGTAGTTGGCTGCCAACCCCACGCAGATGTCGCGCGCCGTATAGGCGTCGTCGGTGGCCTCATCTGCCCTCGCGGACAAGCCCCAGCCGAGCGCAAGAGCGACCAGAAAAACCCAAGCGAATGTTTTCATGTTACCCTCCCAAATTGTTACAGCTTATGGTAGCATGAGCGAAATTTGGAGGGCAATGAACTTGATAACGGCAAGGATGATTTTGATCGTTTACGTGATCGTTTTGGTCACGGTGTCCGCACTTTATGTATTCACTGCAACGTTCGCTGCGACGGCTCGTGCGCCTACGCCGGGCTTGGAAAATGCGATTCCTGTATTCGTGGACCTGTTGAAGGTCATTGTCGGCGCGGTAATTGGCGCGGTTTCCACCGCTATTGGCATTAGCCGCCGCGAATAGCGTGTCTTCCGTTCTTGCTGCGGCGAGGCACTTTCTAGCGCTGCACGCTCGACCTGCCACGGACAACGCGTAACCCGAACACGCCTTCCAGACTGAACGACATTTCGACTTCAGGATCGCTCGGCAACTCGCCTGCCCGCATCAACACGAACGAACCGCATGCGATCTTTCGATACATCCGGTCCTGCAGTACGTATCTCTCTCCGGTCTCAGGATTCCAGTCGTGATAAGTCCTTGTCGCGATAAGCTGCATCGAAGCCCCCTTGCCTAGCCGAATCGACGATACGAGAGAAATTTGGGAAGGTGGGTTAGATGACCTGCCTCACGGCTTCGCAGAATTGTGGCTGACCGTTGATCTAGACCAACGGTTTGAGCCTACCAGGGACCACGCTTTACCTTTGCTTGGTCGGCATGGATTACGCGGCCGAGACAGCAAGCAAGACACCGGCACGTGTCGGAGGAGTACCGCACGTTCGCGGCTTGTGCATCCGAGGACGGATTGCGCGTCGTCTATCTTAGGCTTGCGGACGATTACGACGTACTGGCAGAAGAACTGTTGGGAGCGCCGTTCTTGAAACGTGCTGTTGGTGGGGAAACGTTGGTAGCGGGGGAGGGACTCGAACCCCCGACCCCAGGATTATGATTCCCGTGCTCTAACCAGCTGAGCTACCCCGCCACAGGCGTCCGGCGGCGGCCGCAATGGGCCGCGTGCTCGCGAACGCGCGGCATATAAGGAGTGGGGTGCTGGCCTGTCAAGCAAAGCTGCTTGCCGGCACAAGTATCTGCAGCTTCGGCTTATTTCGGGCGCAAGGACGGGTCGCCGCCGGGGCTGCCGGGCGGCGGAATCACGGGTGTCTTGCCGCCATCGGGGGCCGGCGCGTGCATTTCGGGATCGACGCCGGCGGGCGGGCACAGCACGCCATCGGATTCCGCGAGCTTGTCGCCGAGCGGCTGCCGGGCCTGGCCGGTGGTCTGGCCTTCGGGCGCGGCGGCGCCGGGGTGAGCGCCCTTTTCCATCGGCGCGCAGTTCGCCGGCCGGTCCGCGGCTGGCGGCGCGGTCTGCTGCGCCGGAGTCATCGGGCTCGGCGGCGCCTGCGCGACGGCGGAACCGGCCGAGGCCAGCAGCATGGATATGATGAGAAGCGGATGGTTCTTCGCCATGGGAATAAAACGGCCGGATGCGGCCGATGTTCCCATCTTGTTTGAGCATGATCTTGTCCGAAAACCGGTACCCACTTTGCGCTACGCGGCCCTTCGGGTCGGGATCATGCTGAAATATTACGTCTTGCGGTAACGGATCAGCGAGAAGTGGCCCATCGGCGGCATCGGGCGGCGTTCGGCGAGTGTCACGCCGCCGTGCCTCGCGGCCCACTTGACCAGCCGCTCCCACGGGAACTCCGGACGCCAGCCGAGCCGGCGCGCCAGCGGCGCAAAGGCAAGCTCGAAGGCGCGGCGCGGGCCGCTCTCGGCGCCGATGTGATTGACCAGGATCAACTCGCCGCCGGGCTTGAGCACGCGGATGAAATCATCGAGCGTGGCTTCCGGATCCGGCACCGCGGTGATGACATATTGCGCGACCACTGCATCGAACGAGGCATCGGCGAAGGCGAGGTTCTTCGCATCCATCACCGCCAGCGTCTCGACGTTGGAAAGGCCGAGCGCGCTCACGCGCTGTTTCGCCTTGCGCAGCATGCCTTCGGAAATGTCGACGCCGCAGAGTTTCGTGCTGCGCGAATAATCCGACAGCGACAGCCCGGTGCCGACGCCGACGTCGAGCACGCGCCCGCCGATGCGGTCGGCTTCCGCGATGGTGGAGCGCCGGCCCTCGTCGAATACTTTTCCAAAGACCAGATCGTAGACAGGCGCCCAGCGATCATACGCCTTGGTGACGCCAGTGAGATTGATGTCCCCCATCCCCTGCCCTGAATCTTCTTATTTAATTATCCGCGCACGGCCTCGACCAGCGGCGCGGCCGTTTCCCTCTGCGAAATCTTCGCCGAGGCGCTCTTGATGAAGCCGCCGCCGAGCACACGGGCCTGTCCCGAAGGCGCGTCGTAGAACACGCAGGCTTGTCCGGGCGAGACGCCCTCCTCGCCCGCGACGAGTTCGACCTCATAGCCATCCTTGCCGGCGCGCAGCAAGGCCGGCTGCGGCGGCCGCGTCGAGCGCACGCGCACGAACATCTCGATGCCCTCTCCGATCACGGAGGCAAGCGCGCCATTGCCGATCCAGTTGACGTCGCGCAGCGCGATGCGATCCATGCGCAGCGCCTCGCGCGGGCCGACCACGACGCGGCGGCTGTCGGCGTCAAGCCGCACCACGAATAGCGGCGCGCCAGTGGCGATGCCGAGGCCCTTGCGTTGGCCGACGGTGAAATGCGCAATGCCCTGGTGACGGCCGAGCACGCGGCCGGAGAGATCGACGATGTCGCCGGGCTCCATCGCGTTCGGGCGCAGCCGGCCGATGATGTCGGTGTAGCGGCCGGTCGGCACGAAGCAGATGTCCTGGCTGTCCTGCTTGTCGGCGACTTCGAGGCCGAAGCGGCGTGCCAGCTCGCGCACCTCCGGCTTGTTCATATCGCCGAGCGGAAAGCGCAGGAAGTCGAGCTGCTCGCGCGTGGTCGCAAACAGGAAATAGCTCTGATCGCGATCGGCATCCGCCGCGCAATGCAGCGCGCGCGATCCGTCAGGCAGGCGCCGCGAGGCGACATAGTGTCCGGTGGCAAGCGCCGCGGCGCCGAGATCGCGCGCGGTGGCGAGCAGGTCGCGGAACTTGACGGTGCGGTTGCATTCGATGCAGGGCACCGGCGTTTCGCCATGGGCGTAGCTGTCGGCGAAATTGTCGATCACGGACTCGCGGAAGGGGCTTTCTTAATCCAGCACGTAATGCGGGATGCCG
>Ga0081540_1002323_pt1 | contig 15587 bp, 8 predicted proteins | sample TabmetS2T1R1_FD_71024 | JGI IMG/M metagenome (GOLD analysis project Ga0081540, IMG submission 71024) | Tabebuia heterophylla rhizosphere microbial communities from the University of Puerto Rico - S2T1R1 | ecosystem: Host-associated > Plants > Roots > Rhizosphere ... | reverse complement strand
CGTCCCGCGAAGCTCCATCATGCGGCGACTAATGTCGACCGCGAAGACAACCATGCACCCGGCAGCGTCTCCTCAGCGAAATTATAGGCTTGACGCCCCAGCAGCGATTAGACAACAGCATCACAAGCGGAAGTTCGACCTGAATCATCTGGTCCGATACGGGTTGGGTTACCTATCGACCGGACAAAAATCCAAGGACCGTCGCGTTGAACGCCTGAGGGTTTTGGCGATTCATGCCGTGGGCGGCATTGCGTATGATGGCCATGTCTTCCATGTTGTTGTCAGGCAGGCAAAGCTGCATCGCTCGGAGTGTCTCCGAGAAACGTTTTGGGCTCTTTTCGCCTACGATGGGCAGGATGGGAAATCGGAATTTGCGGATCGCTTCGCGTGAAAGGCTCGGTCTAGGATCGGCACAGATCGAGGGAACCGCGTTGTCCAAGTGGATTAGCTTCTGGTCACCGCTAATCTCGTCCCATCGCCCCGGCCCACCGAGCGCGTCGACATAAGCTCGCAGCGCAGCGTCACGATCACCTCTGGCCAGATCGGTCGCTAAGCGCTCGGCACTGATTTGCCTTTCGGCAGCCATGGCGCGGCCTTCAGGCGTGTCTGGCAAGAGCTCCTCAAGCCCGCTCGCGTCTGCCAGGATCAATGTCCTAATAACCTCAGGGCAACGGGCGGCGACATGGAGCACCACGGCACCGCCACGCGAATGGCCCAGCAAGTGAACAGGCTCAAGGTCAAGTTTGCGAATGAACTCAGCGACATCGTCGGCATGCTGAAGTATAGAAAAATCGTCGCCACTTCCGTCCCATGGCTCGGGAAAGTAATGCCGAAGGCTAACGGCGATAGTGCGATAGTGCGCAGCGAATGATTCGATCTGAGGATTCCAGTATCGATAGTCGTTGATGGAGCCATGCACTAGGACGAGCGGTGTTCCACATCCGCTCTCCCGGTAGGCCATGGGATATTCGTTCACCTCGATGGATTTGATGCCTTCCGGCATTGGCCAAGCGCCTCGTACTGCCATAGACAACGCCCTTCCGCCGTTGGAGCCGACGCTCGGACTCTAAGCCAAGTTGTGCTCTCGCGCACGCGCTGCTGGTCCGGTTTGGCCGTGAAAAACCTGAAGGAGGCCGGTTCTGAGAGCCGGGGCCGGTTCGGGTCTCAGACCGCGATCGCAGCCATCAGCGGGTTTGTCCCGACGATGTTCATGGCCCGTGTCAGATTGTCGGCCAGGACCGATAGAGCCATCTCGGCTACTCTTGGAAGCGTTTTGGTGAGGAAGTGCGTCGCTCCCATGCCGGCCTTCATCGTGCCGAACGGGTGCTCGACGGTCTCCCGACGCTGGCGCATCGCGTCCGGGTTTGCGTTGAGGCGTTGCTGCACGGCATCGAGCAGATGCTCATGCTCCCACCGAGTAATTCGCCGCTCCGGTCCGGTCGTGCGCTGCGATTTGAGCGAGCAAGTTGAACAGGCTGTGGTCCAGTAGCGCCGCAGCATCTTGCCGTCTTCTTCGCTCGTAAAGCGATACGGCAGTAGTACTGCCATCGCGCGTTTTCTTGCGCAATCAAGGTGATGTGGGCGGCCTAAAGCACAGAAACGGCGGCCCCGGACCGCCCGGGGTGCTGGCTCAAACGCTTCCGGGATGAAATAATCCACCCCCAGAACCGCCGCGGGCCGCCTTGTTCGGGCTCGCCGGCGCTTCCGGGCCTGGATTGCTGGAATGACGGAGCTTCCCGAGAACATGTCGGTTGCGATCGATGAGCTGGAATCAGCCATCGCCGACCTCGAGTCGCGCCTCGAGTCCACCCGCGCCGAACGCGACGAGTCCAAGGCGCGCCAGGTCGAGCTCGAAATCGAGATCGCCAATCTGCGGCAGGAACTGGCGGCGGCGCGCGAGCGTCAGGTGACTGGGCCAGGCGAAACGCCGGACACCGAGGACGCAAGAGAGGCGCGCGAACAGCTGGCCGCGACCGCCGATATCCTCAAGGTCATCGCCGCCTCGCCCTCGGATGTGCAGCCGGTGTTCGATGCCATCGCGTCGAGCGCCAACCGGCTGATCGGTGGATTCTCGACGAGCGTCTATCGCCTGGTCGGCGACATCGTTCACTTGGCGGCTTTCACGCCGACCAACCCGGAGGCCGACGCGGCCCTCCAGTCGATGTTCCCCATGCACCGAAATGACTCTACGGCTGTTGGGCTGATAGAGAGCGGTGAGCCCGCGCAGATCAGCGACAGCGACACGGCCGATCCGAAAACCATAAGAATGTCCCGCGTCCGCGGCTGGCGCAGCGTCCTATTCACGCCATTGATGAACAATAACGCGCCGATCGGCCTTATCGCAGTCAACAGACGTGAGACCGGCAGCTTCGCCGATCATCACGTGCAGCTGTTGCGCACATTCGCCGATCAGGCCGTGATCGCGATCGAGAACGTGCGTCTGTTTGACGAGGTTCAGGCCAAAACGCGCGACCTTACGGATTCGCTGCAACAGCAGATCGCGACGGCCGACGTGCTGAAAGTGATCAGCCGCTCGGCGTTCGACCTGCAGACCGTGCTCGACACGCTGGTGGAATCTGCAGCCCTGCTGTGCGAGGGCGAAAGCGCGCATATCTTCCGGAATTTCGACGGGAAATACATTGCCGTCGCCCTGCATGGCTATTCGCGGCAATATGTCGAGCTCATGAGGACCCGAACCTTCCTCCCTGGGAGGGATTCTCTCGTCGGACGCATCGCCCTCGAACAGGCGTTGGTGCACATACCGGATGTCCTGGCGGATTCGGAGTACCACCAGCCGGAAACACAGCGGTTGGGTAAATGGCGCACCATGGTCGGTGTCCCGTTGTTGCGTGAAGGTAACCCGGTTGGCGTATTGACGGTGACGCGCTCTGCCGTCAAACCGTTCAACGAACGGCAGATCGAGCTGGTCAAGACCTTCGCCGACCAGGCCGTGATTGCGATCGAAAACACCCGCCTGTTCAACGAAACGCAAGAGGCGCTGGAGCGGCAGACCGCGACGGCCGACATCCTGAAGGTGATCGCTTCCTCGCCGGCGGACACCACGCCGGTTTTCGAGGCAATCGCGACCAGCGCCAAGCGGCTGATCGGTGCGTTCTCCGCCGCCGTCTTCCGATTCGTCGACGGGGCGGTCAACGTCGCCGCATTCACGCCGACCAATCCGTCAGCTGACGAAAGGCTGAGGTCGACCTTCCCGATGCCGGTCGATCGATTCCCCGCGTTCCGGCTCGCTCAGAATGGCCAGCCGTTTCCGATTCCGGACACCGACGAATCGCCGTACCAGGGGATCAGGGACGGCGCGCGGATGCACGGCTTCCGCAGCCTGCTGTACGTGCCCCTGATGAACGGCAGCATCCCGATCGGCGTCATTGCCGCGACGCGCTCCGAACCCGGCGCGTTTGCGTCCCACCACGTGCAACTGCTGCAGACTTTTGCCGACCAAGCCGTGATCGCGATCGAGAACGCACGGCTGTTCAACGAGACCCAGGAAGCGTTGGAGAGGCAGACCGCGACCGCTGACATCTTGAAAGTGATCGCAAGCTCGCCCTCGGATGTGCAGCCGGTGTTCGACGCCATTGCGGCGAGCGCCAACCGGCTGCTCGGCGGCTTCTCGACAGCCGCCTACCGTTTCGCAAACGGGGCTGTTCATCTCGTCGCGTACACGCCCACGAGTCCGGAAGCCGATGCAGCCCTAGTTGCAGAATTCCCGATTCATTTCGACAGGGCTGCGCCTCCGATTGCCCGGGTGATCAATGGCGAACCCGTGATTATCGCCGACAGCGAAGCTGCTGATCCCCAAAGCGCGCGAATTGCACGCGCCCGCGGCTGGCGCAGCGTGATGTTCACGCCATTGATGAGTCGGGGTACGGCGATCGGCTTCATCACCGTCAGCCGACGCGAGACCGGGACATTCAACGACCATCACGTCCAGCTGCTGCAGACCTTCGCCGATCAGGCCGTGATCGCGATCGAAAACACGCGGCTGTTCAACGAGACCCAGGAAGCGCTGGAGCGACAGACCGCGACTGCCGAAATTCTCAGGGTGATCGCTTCCTCGCCGTCGGACGTCCAGCCGGTGTTCGACGCCATCGCGCAGAGCGCCAATCGGCTGATCGGCGGGTTCTCGACTGCGGGTCATCGCCTGATCGACGACACCGTTCACCTGATGGCCTTTACGCCGGTCAATCCGGAGGCCGACGAAGCGCTCAGAGCAGAACACCCCCGTCCGCGGAGCGAGGCGCCGGCAGTGGCCATGATGGCGAATGGCGAGACCGTACAGTATGCCGACTCCGAAGCTGCCAATGAGCATACAAGGCAAATTGCCCGCGCCCGCGGCTGGCGTAGCTCCACCCTCACGCCATTGATGAGCAAGGGAACGTTGATCGGCTACATCGCCTGCACGCGGCGCGAATCCGGCTTGCTCGCGGAACATCACGTCCAGTTGCTGCGTACCTTCGCCGACCAGGCCGTGATCGCGATCGAGAACACCCGGCTGTTCAACGAGACCAAGGAGGCGCTGGAGCGGCAGACGGCGACCGCTGAAATCCTCAAGGTCATCGCCTCCTCGCCGTCGGACGTGCAGCCGGTATTCGACGCGATCGCGGCAAGCGCCAAGCGACTACTCGGTGGATTTTCCGCAACGGTGTATCGCTTCATCGAAGTTCAGGCGCATCTGGCAGCGCTGACACCCACGACGCCGGAGGCGGATGAGATCCTGACGTCGACCTTCCCGCGTCCGGTCGACGACTTTGCACCCTTCCGCATGACCCGGACCGGCGAAGTCGTGCAAGTCCCCGACACCGAAGACCCGAGCTACGAGCTCGGCAACATCGCGCGAGCGCGCGGTTATCGCAGCATGCTGTTCGCGCCGCTGATGAACAAGGGCGTCTCGACCGGCTTCATTGCCGTGACCCGCGTCGAGCCCGGCAACTTCAGTGGTCATCACGTTCAACTGCTGCAAACTTTCGCCGACCAGGCGGTGATCGCCATCGAGAACACGCGCCTGTTCAACGAGACCAGGGAAGCACTGGAGCGCCAGACCGCAACCGCCGAAATCCTCAAAGTCATCGCCTCCTCGCCCTCAGACGTGCAGCCGGTGTTCGACGCCATCGTGTACAGCGCCAACCGCCTGATCGGCGGCTTCTCGACCGCGGCGTTCCGCTACGGCGAGGGCAAGATTCATCTCGCCGCCTTCACCAAAACCGATGCGGAAGGCGACGCCGTGCTGCAATCGTCCTTCCCTGTCCCGCTGGAGCAGTTTCAGCCATATCAACTCACGCTTACGGGCGCACCTGCCGAACTGCCGGACACCGAGACGGAGCCCGCGGCTCGCGGCATTGCGCGCGCCCGCGGCTATCGCAGCATGCTGTTCGCGCCGCTGATGAACGACGGCAATGCCGTCGGCATCATCACCGTTACCCGCGTCGCGCCGGGTCCGTTCGCCGAGCAGCACACCCGCCTGCTGCAGATGTTCGCCGACCAGGCCGTGATCGCGATCAAGAATGTCGGACTGTTCAACGAGGTGAAGGCGCGCACGGAAGAATTGAGCGAAGCACTGCAACAGCAGACCGCGACCGCCGACGTGCTGAAGGTCATCAGCCGCTCGGCGTTCGATCTGGAGACGGTGCTCGATGCCCTGCTCTCGTCCGCCTGCCGGCTGTGTAACGCAGACCTCGGCACCATCCGCTACCGGGAAAGCAACGAATTCCGGCTCGCCGCGACCTTCGGCTTCAAACCCGAATGGATCGAACTTTTCCGGGGCTATTCAACCGCGCCGGGCCGCGGCTCGGTTTTCGGGCGAACGATCGTTGACGGGAAGGTCGTACACATACCTGACCTGCTTGCCGATCCAAACTATGACCGGCCCGAAGCGCAAAAGCTGATCGGCTTCAGGACGGCCCTCGGCGTCCCCTTGATGCGCGCGGGCGAGACGTTCGGCGTCATCAACCTGTTCCGGTTCAATGTCAGCTCGTTCGAAGACAGGCAAATCGAACTGGTGCAGACCTTCGCCGATCAGGCGGTGATTGCGATCGCGAATGTCCGCCTGTTCAACGAGGTGAAGGAGGCGCTGGAGCGGCAGACCGCGACCGCCGACATCCTGAAGGTCATCGCCGCTTCGCCTTCGGACACCGCGCCGGTGTTCGACGCGATCGCCAGCAGCGCAAATCGTCTGTTGGAAGGGCTCTCCACCGCTGTCATCCGGTTTGCCGGCGGGACCGCTTACCTGGGTGCGTTTACCCCGGTGAATCCGGCGGCGGACGAGATGCTCAGATCGCACTTTCCTCGTCCGGTGGCTGGCTTTGAAGCGGCGGAAACGGCTCAACAAGGACGGCCTGTCCAGGTCATCGACACAGAAAGCGTCAATGATCCGCAGATCAGGGAAATTGGCCGTTCACGCGGTTTCCGCAGCATGCTTTTTGCGCCACTGATGAGTGGCGGCACACCGACCGGCATCATCAGCGTCACACGTCGCGAACCCGGATCGTTTGCGCCGCATCACGTCGAGCTGCTGCAGACGTTTGCCGACCAGGCGGTGATCGCCATCGAGAACACGCGCCTGTTCAACGAGGTGAAGGCGCGCACGGAGGATCTCAGCGAGGCGCTGCAGCAGCAGACCGCGACCGCCGACGTGCTGAAGCTGATCAGCCGTTCGGCCTTCGACCTGCAGACCGTGCTGGACACGCTGACCGAATCGGCCGCGCGGCTCTGCGACGCCGACATGGGCGCGATCGCGCTCAAGGACGAGCGCGGCTACTATCACGCGACCAACTACAATTTTCCGATCGACTGGGTCAGGGTGGCCGACGTTCACCGCCTGCAGCCGGGAAAGGAAAGCGTCGTCGGCCGCGCGCTGCTGGCCCGAGGCGCGGTGCAGATCGCCGACGCATTGACCGATCCCGACTATGCCTATGGCGACATGCAGCAGGTCGCAGGCTACCGCTCCCTGCTCGGCGTGCCCATGATGCGCGGCGGCGAGCCGGTCGGCGTGCTGTTTCTCGGCCGCAAGACCGTCGAGCCGTACACAGAGCGGCAGGTCGAACTGGTCTCGACCTTCGCCGACCAGGCCGTGATCGCGATCGAGAACGTCCGCCTGTTCGACGAGGTGCAGGCGCGCACCGAGGAATTGAGCGAGGCGCTGCAGCAGCAGACCGCGGTCGGCGACGTGCTCAAGACCATCAGCCGCTCGACCTTCGACCTGCAGCCGGTGCTGGACACCCTCGTCAACACGGCGGCGATCCTGTGCAGCGCCGACATGGCCTTCATCATGCGCCGCGTCGGCGACGAATACCGCGCCGGCGCCGCGGTCGGCTATACCGAGGCCTATATCGAGTTCCTCGAGAGGAACCCGCTGGCGGTCAACCGCGGCAGCGTGACCGGGCGTGCCGTGCTCGAGCGGCGCCCGGTCCAGATTCTGGACGTGGCTGCCGACCCCGAATACACGCTGCGTGAAACGCACATCATGGCCAACCAGCGCACCACTGTCGGCGTGCCGCTGTTGCGCGAGAATGAGCCGATCGGAACCATCGTGCTGGCGCGCTCGCGCGTCGAGGCCTTTACGCAAAAACAGATCGACCTCGTCGCCACCTTCGCCGACCAGGCGGTGATCGCGATCGAGAACGTCCGCCTGTTCGACGAACTGCGCCAGCGCACCGGCGACCTGTCGGAGGCGCTCACCTACCAGACCGGCAGCGGCAACATCCTGCGCGTCATCGCCTCTTCGCCGACCAACGTCAGGCCGGTGTTGCAGGCGATTGTCGAAAGCGCCTGCGAACTCTGCGGCGCGTATGATGCGCTGGTGCGCCTGAAGGATGGAGACGCCCTGGTGTTCGGCGCGCATCACGGCCCGCTCGAGGTAAACGCCGGGCGCGTGCCGATCGACGAGAACTCCACGGCGGGTCTCGCGGTAATCGGGCGGAAGCCGGTTCACGTACACGATCTGCTTTCCGCTGAAGGCGACAGGTTCCCCTATGCTCAGACGTTGGCGCGTGGCGAACGCACCATTCTGTGTGTGCCGCTCTTGAGAGAAAACGAAGGCATCGGCGCCATCGTCATTCGCCGCCGCGAAGTCAATCCCTTCACCGACAAGCAAATTGCCCTGCTCCAGACCTTCGCCGACCAGGCGGTTATCGCGATCGGCAATGTCCGGCTGTTCGAGGAGGTGCAGGCCAAGACGCGCGACCTCACGGAGGCGCTGACTTACCAGACCGGCAGCGGCAACATCCTGCGCGTCATCGCCTCCTCGCCGACCGACGTCAAGCCGGTGCTGCAGGCAATTGTCGAAAGCGCCTGCGAGCTGTGCGGCGCCTATGATGCGCTCGTGCGCCTGAAGGATGCAGACGCCTTGGCGTTCGGCGCGCATCATGGGTCGCTTCCCGTGAGCCACGAAAGCGTACCGATCAGCGCGGCCTCCATGGGCGGACTTGCGATGATCGAACGCAGGCCGGTCCACGTTCACGACATTCTATCCGCCGAAGGCGACGCCCTTCCCCACACACGGGAGCTGGCGACCACGCACAGCGCGCGAACGCTGCTGGCCGTGCCACTGCTGCGCGAGAGCGAGAGCATCGGCATCATTCTGCTTCGCCGAGCCGAGGTCAATCCTTTCACCGACAAGCAGATCGTCCTGTTGCAGACTTTCGCCGACCAGGCGGTTATCGCCTTGGGCAATGTCCGTCTGTTCGAGGAAGTGCAGGCCAAGACGCGCGATCTTTCGGAGGCCCTCACCTACCAGACCGGCAGCGCCAACATTCTGAACGTGATCGCCTCCTCACCGACCGACGTTCAGCCGGCCCTGAAAGCCATCGTGGAAAGCGCCTGCGAACTTTGCGAGGCGCATGATGCGATCGTGCTGCTGCAGGACGGCAACGACCTGCGCTTCAGCGCGCATCACGGACCGATTCCGATCGGTTTCGAGAAATGGCCGATCAACCGCCGCTGGAGCGCCGGGCGGGCATTCGTCGACCGAAAGCCGGTGTATCTGCGTGATCTTCTCTCCGACGAAGGCGACGATTTCCCCGACAGCCAGGAATTGGCGCGCCAGCCGGGTCATCGCAGCATTTTGAGTGTGCCGCTGTTGCGCGAAGGAGAGAGCATCGGCGTCATCGCGCTTCGCCGCACCGAAGTGCGATCCTTCACCGAAAAACAGATCGCGCTGCTGCAGACCTTCGCCGACCAGGCGGTGATCGCCATCAGCAATGTCCGGCTGTTCGAGGAAGTTCAGGCCAGGACACACGACCTCTCGGAATCGCTCGAACAGCAGACCGCAACCTCCGAAGTACTGCGCGTCATTAGCAGTTCAGCGGGCGATCTCGCGCCGGTGTTCGACGCGATGCTGAGCAAGGCAATGCAGCTCTGCGGCGCCAATTTCGGCGTGCTGAACACGTTTGACGGCACGCGGTTCGAGTCGGTCGCCACTTTCGGCCTGCCGCAGGCCTACGACGAATTCCGGCGCGGTCGGCCGCTCGACTACGGCTCGGCCACCGCACCCGCCCTCTTGTTGCAGGGCGAACCGTTCGTCGAAATCGGCGACCTGCTCGAGTCCGACGCCTATCGCAACGGAGAACCCAATCGCCGCGCCCTGGTTGATCTCGGAGGTGCGCACTGCCTGCTCGCTGTACCCCTGCTGAAAGACGAACATGTCGTCGGCAATGTGATGATCTTCCGGCAGGAAAATCGGCCTTTCTCGCAAAAGCAGATCACGCTGCTGCAGCAGTTCGCGGCGCAAGCCGTGATCGCAATCGAGAACGCCCGTCTGCTCAACGAATTGCGCCAGCGCACCGGCGACCTGAGCGAATCCCTGCAATTCCAGACCGCAACTTCCGAGGTGCTCGAGGTCATCAGCGCCTCGGCCGGCGAACTCGAGCCAGTATTCCAGAAGATGCTGGAGAACGCCATACGCGTCTGCGGCGCGGAGTTCGGGTCGATGAATTTGATGGAGAACGGCGCGATGCGGCCGGCCGCGCACTGCAACGTGCCCGCCGAATATGCCGCCGTTCGCGGCGGCGACCAGGTTTTTGTGGCGCACCCGCAGAGCCCCCTGTCGAGAGCAGTCAGCACCCGCCAGGTGGTACACTGGGACGACTTGCGAACAACGGAAGGCTATCTCGAGCGCTATCCTCGGACGGTCGATCTGGTCGAACTCGCCGGCGCCCGAACGGTCGCTATCGTGCCGATGCTGCGCGAAGATGAGGTAATCGGCGCGATAACGATTTTTCGCCAGGAGGTGCAGCTCTTCAGCGACAAGCAGATCGATCTGTTGAGCAATTTTGCCAAACAGGCCGTCATCGCCATTGAGAACGCGCGGCTACTGAAGGAACTGCGCCAGCGTACCAGCGACCTCACCGAATCCCTGCAGCAGCAGACGGCGACCTCCGAGGTTTTGACCGTCATCTCGAGCTCCCCTGGAGAGCTCGAACCCGTGTTCCGTTCAATGCTGGAGAACGCCGTAAGCATCTGCGATGCCAGGTTCGGCAATCTCTTTCTCGTTGATGGTGATACCGCCCATTGGGAGGCAGGCGTAGGAACGCCGCCGAAGCTTGCCGAGTATTTTACGCAATCCAAGAATTTCCGGCCGACGCCCGGCAGCCATCTCGATCGCGTCATGCGGACCAAGCAGGTCAGCCACACAGCCGACGATACGGCCGAACCGGTGGTTGGCGCGGCCGCACGGCTGGGAGGCGCGCGATCTACCGTTTGCGTCCCCATGGTCAAGGACGATGCGCTGGTTGGTACGATCTTCATCTACCGCACCGAAGTGCGGCCGTTCACAGAAAAGCAGATCGACCTGGTCAAGAATTTCGCGGCACAGGCCGTGATCGCTATCGAGAATACACGGCTGCTCAACGAACTGCGCCAGCGCACCGATGACCTCACAAAATCCCTCGACGACCTCCGCACCGCGCAGGACCGTCTGGTGCAGACCGAGAAACTCGCGTCGCTCGGCCAGCTCACAGCCGGCATAGCGCACGAGATCAAGAACCCGCTCAACTTCGTCAATAACTTCGCCGCGCTTTCGGCCGAGTTGACCGAGGAATTGAACGAAGCTCTGAAACCGGTCGAACTTGCCGAAAAGCTCCGTGCCGAAGTCGACGAATTGACGGGCCTTTTGAAAGACAACCTGGAAAAGGTCGTGCAGCATGGCAAGCGCGCCGATTCCATCGTCAAGAACATGCTGCTGCATTCGCGCGAGGGCGGCGGCGAACACCGGCCGTCCGACATCAACGCGCTGGTGGACGAGAGCCTCAACCTCGCCTATCACGGTGCCCGCGCCGAGAAGCCGGATTTCAATGTGACGCTGGAGCGCGATTTCGATCCTGAGGCTGGCCAGATCGACCTGTTTCCACAGGAGATCACCCGCGTATTCCTTAATCTCGTCTCGAACGGATTCTACGCTGTGACCAAGCGGAAGAAGGACAGCGGTGAGCCCGATTTCGAGTCTGTGCTGCGCGCTTCCACCAAAAACCTCGGAGAGTCCGTCGAAATCCGCTTCCGCGACAACGGCATCGGCATTCCACCAGAGGTGAAGGAGAAAATGTTCAATCCCTTCTTCACCACCAAGCCGGCCGGCGAAGGGACCGGACTGGGCCTTTCGATGAGCCACGACATCATTGTGAAACAACATGGCGGCACAATTGACGTGGATACTGCGCCAGGCGATTTCACCGAATTCCGTATCGTGTTGCCCCGATCAAGCAATTTTGGCGATAAATCCAGAGGATAACCGTGAGTGTTCTCGTTCTAGTTGTCGATGACGAGCCCGACGTCGAGGCTCTGTTTCGCCAGCAATTCCGCCGCGACCTGCGCGCGGAGCGATTCATTATGGATTTCGCCAATTCCGCGCCGGATGCGCTGGCGCGCGTCGGCGACACACGCGAGCATTCGCTGATCCTGATCCTGTCCGATATAAACATGCCGGGGATGACGGGGCTGGAAATGCTGCCCAAGGTCAAGGCGATGCGGCCCGAAGTGCCCGTCATCATGATCACCGCCTATGGCGATCTCGACACCAGGCGCAAAGCGCTGGAGAACGGTGCCACCGGGCTCCTGACCAAGCCGATCGATTTTTCGGCGCTGCGTGAGGAGATCGACACGCGGCTGGCGGCGGCGAATTGACGCGGTGAGCGGCGGGGATGGCCGGCCGATCTACGTCGGCTTTCCGCTCGATAGCTGACGTCAGGAGAGCGGGCGCGCCTGTCCGCTAAGGGGTGCAAACGCGGACATCGACAGGTCTGGTCTTCAAACAAATCCAGCGGTGAGAGACGGGCACGCCTCTCAACGTGCGCGTCGGGCTCTCATCAGCTCACTTGGCCGCTCCGGCGGCGCTGGGGATCGGACCGAATTTGAAAGTGATTGCGTCGTGCTCGGAGGGTGTCGCGTTTTCCGACGAGGCGTACGACGTGAAAATCTCCGGAGAGAACAACATCACACTCAGCACCAAGCAGCCGGTGCCGATGGAAATGCCGTATGTTCGCTGCGGGATGTGAGTCTGCACCAACCGTCCGCCGCCCCTCGTAAAGATCGCGGAACGCCTGAGGACCCAGTTCTTGAACCTTATACGAGGTTAGGACGGACAGAAACTGAGCGGTCCTCAGGCAGGACAGTCCCAAAGAGCCCCGACGTCCGCTAATGGGATGGTCCGGCTGACCGGCAGCGCATCATTGTTTCAATCTGATGCCTAGGCGATGGGGCAACAACGTCGGAGAGTAAGATGGTCGTGTTCGAGCGCCCAACGCGACGAGCCGACTTTTTCGCGTATCCCGATGATCTCAAGGCGCAGGATCGCAGGACCTACTTCTACAGGATGCGACCGTTGCTTGCGTTTTATTCGGAGCTGATTGCCGTCGTGCTCGTCGCGGCGGCCATCGTCGGCGGAATATGGCGTTGGTGTACGTCTTGATGGCGATCCGGCTGGGGAGGTCCCTTGCCAAGGGAAGCGGACGCAGCGTGTCACTGCAATTCGTGTTCCGTAGCTATTTCGCGCAGGTTGCCGAAGTCGAAGTCGCGAAAGACGTCGACAGCTTTTGACCCGTTAATAGACGGCGACAATGCAGACAGTGGGCGTCGCCTTCACCCCGGCAAGCGGGTCACCCCTTATTGGCACGAAATATCGGTAAGAACTCGTTCCGCTTTGTTGGTCACTCCGCGGAAATATTCTGACAGCGGCGGGCTGAATGAGACCGCGCACCTCTACCGGTATTTCGACGCGACCCGTTTCGTCGAATACCTCTATGACAAGCTTGCGGAGACCATCGCCACGGACCTCAAGGAGGAAGTCGAGTTCGTCGAGAAGTTCGACCGGGCGTACACCGCGGTGACGAACCAGATCGACATGCCGAACAGACGCGCGTCGTTGTTTGTCCGCCTCTGCATGCAAAACGCCGGAAAGCTTTCGAAGAAGAAACGCGAGCAGTTTCCCGAATTGACCGACGACGAAATCACAATGCTCGAGGAAGCCATCCAGGAAGCGCTGGCGGAATTCGACGAGGACTGAACCGCGTCAGTACCGCAAGACCCCGTCCGGACGGCGTGGCGGCGGTCGCCGGCAACGTTTCGCCTCGGTATCAGCATCCTACCTGTACCGATCCGGAGCCTAAATCCCGAGGAACTGCCGCGGCCCGACCCGATCGATCAACCAGCCGAGGCGATCCACCCGCGATCATCATGATCGGCATCATCTTCGGCAACATGATGATGCCGATGCCGGCGCGACGTCGACGATGCCGACGGCGATCATCGCTGCGACGATCATCCTGATCGCAGGACCGCGGCGTGACGTCCGCTAACGAAGGCAACGGCCGTTGTCGCCGGGCAGCGCTCGCCCTGTTACACGGAGCCTTCGACTAAAGGCATTTTCTGCTGGCGCTTCCATCCCGCTAATGGCAATTTTCGCGGATCACGGTGCTCCACCGTGGTGCTCCACCGCAAAAAACCGGCGGTTCGAGAAAAGCCTGTTTTTGAAGGACTTCTGCGCTGTCCGAAAGCGATGGCGGAGAGGGAGGGATTCCCCACTGACCGCAACAACATCGCTGACCTACGGTTTAGGAAGCCTTTTTCAGTTCAATAATGTCAACAACTTAGGTCCATCGTGTTGCAAATGTGTTGCGGCGAAATACGGCGGCCGATCACTTGTCGATTCTCTCACATCAGAAGCGGTCATTCTCAGAGGTCCGCTTTTGGCTCAAAAGTATGGTCCGGCCGTGCGTTGAAAGAAGATTTCAACGAACTGGCGGTAAGCGGTCTCGCATCAAAGTGTCTGGGCTTTGTTTGGAGGCGATACCCCGGGCCATTATCACAGACGCCGGGAAAACCGAACCTCCATCTCGTCTGCACCTGCTAGACCCACTGCTCAAGGTGTTCGCGAGAAATCGCGGAGCGCACTAGCTCACAAGTGATCACTGCATAGGTTTTAACATCTTTTTACCGGCCATCGGCCTCCTTCAGTGTTAGTCCATTCATAGCCCTAAAGCCTGACGCCGGAAGAGCCCGCAAGTATGATGCCGCGCTCATGCGGCTCCTAAACGTTTTCGGATGCAAAGCGGATGCTCGAAGCGGTTAAGCGGCGTTGCCAATATCGCCGTTGTCGAGGTTGGAGGCACGCTTATTGCATTCACGCGTCAGGATAGTGAGCCGAAGCATCGATCTTGCCATTGGCGAAAGTGACGGCCTCAAAGTCTGGAAGTGAGGATGACAAGTTTCGAAGGGATACATCGACATGATCGAGCTCACGGTTAATGGCATCAAGCACCAGGTTGACGTGGTTCCTGAGATGCCTTTGCTTTGGGTGCTGCGCGACGAACTCGGTATCACTAGTCCCAAATACGGCTGCGGAGTAGCGCAATGTGGCGCCTGCACCGTCCAGATAGACGGAACGGCTGTCCGTTCCTGTCAGTCGCATATGGGCGACGTCGCCGGTAAGTCGGTCGTCACGATCGAAGGGTTGGCCAATAGAGACCAGCACCCGGTTCTGCAGACCTGGATCGAACATCAGGTTCCGCAGTGCGGCTATTGCCAGACCGGCCAGATCATGCAGGCGATTTCGCTTCTTCAACTCATACCGAAGCCAACGGACGAGCAGATCAATGAGGTGATGTCCGGCAATCTGTGCCGTTGCGGCACCTATCCGCGCATTCGCGCCGCGATCCATGCGGCCGCCGCAAAGATGGTGGAGAAGTGAGATGGGCGCCTTACAGAATATTTCCCGTCGGGCTTTTGTTTTCGGCTCCGCCGCCATAGCCGGCGGTATCGCTTTCGGCTCCTACGGCGATGCCGCATCGGCTGCCACGGCCGCCAATGGCAATCCATTGGCCGCCGGCCTCGGGCCAAACTCCGTGACCTTCAATCCCTGGGTCGAGATAAGCCCGGAAAAAATAACGCTCATTGCCCAACACGCCGACATCGGTCAGGGCGTCGGTTCCGTGCAGCCGATCATGATTGCCGAAGAGATGGACCTCGATCCTGGCCAGTTCGAAGTTCGGTTCGCAGCGCCCAGTCCCGTTTACTTCAACAGGGGCTTCGCAGAGGAGTCAGCATCATTCCTGGCAGCGGACCAAAGCCCGGCTGCCGAAGCATCA
>Ga0081540_1002322_pt1 | contig 15589 bp, 13 predicted proteins | sample TabmetS2T1R1_FD_71024 | JGI IMG/M metagenome (GOLD analysis project Ga0081540, IMG submission 71024) | Tabebuia heterophylla rhizosphere microbial communities from the University of Puerto Rico - S2T1R1 | ecosystem: Host-associated > Plants > Roots > Rhizosphere ... | reverse complement strand
TCCACGTCCCCGAGAGAACCGTTCCGGGCTCCGAGCCCGAGTTCGTCGAGGTCGACAAGACCGCTCCCGCCCAGGCGACGGAGGAGGTTCTCGTCCTCGACTTCGGTGGTCAGTATTCGCAGTTGATCGCGCGCCGCATCCGGGAGTGCGGGGTCTTCAGCGAGCTCCTGCCGCACGACATCGACATCGAGCGGATTCGCGAGCGGGGCCCCAAGGGACTGGTCCTCTCGGGCGGTCCGGCGTCGGTCTACGCCGACGGCGCCCCCGCGCTCCGCCGTGAGCTGCTCGAGCTCGGCATCCCGGTCCTCGGCATCTGTTACGGGATGCAGCTCATGGTGCACGAGCTCGGTGGTCGCGTCGAGCAGGCGCCGGCCGGCGAGTTCGGCCGCAGCCGGCTGACGCTGCGCGACGGTGGCGGCTCGCTGCTGGACGGCCTGCCGGCCGAGCAGCAGTGCTGGATGAGCCACCGGGACACCGTCTACGAGCCGCCCCCGGGCTTCTCGGCGCTCGCGTCGAGCTCGGAGTCGCCGGTGGCCGCGGTGGAGGACACCGAGCAGGGGCTGTACGGGATCCAGTTCCACCCCGAGGTCGTGCACACGCCCTACGGCACGGAGATCCTCACGCGCTTCCTCCGGGATGTCTGCGGCTGTCGCGAGAGGTGGTCGCCCGCGTCGGTGATCGAGGAGCAGGTACAGACGATCCGGGCTCAGGTGGGCGAGGCGCGCGCGATCTGCGGGCTCTCGGGAGGCGTCGACTCGGCCACCGCGGCGCTGCTCGTCCACAAGGCGATCGGCGACCGCCTCACCTGCGTCTTCGTCGACCACGGGATGATGCGGAAGAACGAGGCCGACCAGGTGGTCACGGCCTTCCGCGAGCAGCACGGCATCCACCTGATCCACGTCGACGCCGCCGACCGCTTCCTCGACCGGCTTGCGGGAGTCGAGGACCCGGAGACGAAGCGGAAGATCATCGGCGAGGAGTTCATCCGCGTCTTCGAGGAGGAGGCCGGCAGGGTCGAGAACGCGCGCTTCCTCGTCCAGGGCACCCTCTACTCGGACGTGATCGAGTCGGGCGGCGACGGCCGCGCCGCGGCAACCATCAAGTCGCACCACAACGTCGGCGGCCTCCCCGAGGAGATGGAGATGGAGCTGGTCGAGCCGCTGCGGATGCTCTTCAAGGACGAGGTCCGAGCCGTGGCGGCGGAGCTCGGGCTGCCCGAGCGCTTCGTCTGGCGCCAGCCGTTCCCCGGTCCCGGTCTCGCCATTCGCGTCGTCGGCGGCGAGGTCACCCGCGAGCGCCTCGACATCGTCCGCGAGGCCGACGCCATCCTGCAGGAGGAGATCCGGGCCGCCGGCCTCTACCGCGAGCTCTGGCAGTCCTTCTGCGTCCTGCCGGTCGTCCGCTCGGTCGGCGTGCAGGGAGACGAGCGCTCCTACGCCCATCCGATCGTGATCCGCGCCGTCACCTCCGACGACGCCATGACCGCAGACTGGGCGCGACTGCCCTACGACCTGCTCGAGCGGGTCTCGAATCGGATCATCAACGAGGTCCGCGGCGTCAACCGCGTCACTCTGGATCTGACCTCGAAGCCCCCCGGCACGATCGAGTGGGAATAGCTGCCTAGGATCCCGGTGGCGACCCCTCCCTGAGCGGGAGCCGCGCGGCGCCGTTTGACAGGATGGGAGGCCGATGAGCTCCGACGAGAAACCCGTCCTGATCGCCTACGACGGATCCGATCACGCCAAGAACGCGATCGAGCAGGCTGGGGCCGAATTGCGGACGCCGCGCCAGGCGGTGGTCGTGGCCGCGTACGAGCCACTGGGCTCGTTCCCCTTCTGGGGAGGCCCGACCGGGCTCGTCCCCGACGAGTTGTTCGATGAGGTCCGCAGGGAAGCGCTGAAGACCGCCGACGAGGGCGCCGAGCTCGCGAGCGCCGCCGGCTTCGATGCCAGCTCCAGCGCCAGGGAGGGAGATCGGTCGTGGGAGACGATCCTCGATGCCGCGAAGGAGATCGACGCCGGGATGATCGTCCTCGGGTCGCACGGCCGGGGCAGCGTCGGTTCGGCGGTCCTGGGCAGCGTCGCCACGGCGTTGGCCCAGCACGCCCACCTGCCCGTGATGATCTGCCGCCCGGCGGACGGCGGCTGACCGCCGGCCTAGTAGCCGGAGTAGGTCTGCAGGTAGGGCATCGGGTTGACCGGGTGGCCGCCCCGGTACCACTTGCCCAGCCAGAGCTCGAAGTGCAGGTGGCAGGCGGTTGCATCGCCGGTCTGACCGACGATGCCGATCTGCTGGCCCGGCTGCACGATCTGTCCCTTGCTCACCGGTGCCCGGGTGGCGAGGTGGGCGTACATGTAGTCCTGGTGCAGCTTCTTGTTGCGGATCACGACGTAGTTGCCCGCGAGGCTCTGGCGGCTCACGAACTTGACCTTCGCGCGGCTCACCGCGACCAGCGGGGTGCCGCAGGCGGCCATGATGTCCTGGCCCTCGTGATGGCGGCCGCCCGAACGCCCGGCGCCGAACCCCTGGCCGATCGTGTGCGGCCCGGAGACCGGGAAGATCATGGAGCCGGCGGGAACCGTCGTCGGAGCCGTGGGGGCCGGCGTTCCTCCCGGGGCGCCGACACCGCCGCTCTCCGCAAAGGCCTCCGCGGTGAGGAGCATCGCCGAGACGACCGCCGTGACGGCGATCGCTGCCGCCACCCTGCTGGGCGCGCGACGAACCGGCTTGTGGGATCCAGCCTCGACCATGCTCTCTGCGGCCTGCGGAGTTAGCTGTCGGGCTCGCGCCGAGAGCGGCGCTACGAACCAGTGGGTTGCGATTCGCCCCTGGGGGTCAGTCCCCTTCGGGTCCCCCGCTCTCTCCGCCGTGGCGGAGAGATTTGGCCATCGATTGGCGCGGCAGTATAACGAGAGGACCGGGGGGTGACCCCGGTCCTCTCGAACAGCTTCGGAGCCGAACCAGGGCTACTGGATGTAGCCGTCCTCCTTCAGGTACTCCGTGGCAACGGCCGCAGGGTCCTGCTTGTCGATGTCGACGCGGGCGTTCAGCTCCTGCATCACGGGCAGGGTGAGGCCCTGCTGGACCTTCTCGATCGTCGCCTGGTAGTCGGGTCCGGCCTTCTGGACCGTCGACTGGTCGGTGACCCAGATGACGTTCCCGGAGGGGAAGATCCCCTTGTCGTCCTGGAGCAGCACGTACTTGTCCGGGTTCGCGGCCAGTTGGGCGTCGGACGTGAACAGGATCGAAAGATCCGCCTGGCCCTTGTCGAGCACCGTGTACCGGAGCCCGATGTCCACCGGGTTGAACGACTTGAACTGCAGCCCGTAGACGTCCTGCAGCCCGACCAGGCAGTCCACACGCTGGCGGCACTCGGGTGAGCCGTAGAGGGTCAGGTCCTGGGACTTGCCCTGGAGGTCAGAGATCGTGGTGACCCCGAGCTCATCCGCCTTCGTCTTCAGCATCCCCAGCGCGTTCGCGTCCGCGAACGGCGTCGGGGCGAAGGCCGTCTCGCCCTTCGGCTGCAGTTCCTGCTGCGCCTGCTGATAGGCGGCCTGCGCCTCGGCGGGAACCTGGTTCGCCTCCTTGCCGAAGATCGAGGTGAGCAGCGTCGAGGTGTACTCCGGATAGCCGCTGATCTCGCCGTCCTGGAGGGCCTTGTAGGCGATCGTCTCGGAACCCAGGTTGAGGTTGGTCTTCACGTCGTAGCCGGCCGCCTGCAGGGCCTGCGCGTAGATGTTTCCGAGAATCAGCGCTTCGGTGAAGTTCTTGGAACCCACCGTCAGCTGAATCCCGCTGTTGGCCGAGTTCGACTTGATCAGGTTCGCGGAGTTGCCGCCGCTCGTCCCGGTGTCGTTGTCGTCGTCGCCGCCCCCACATGCCGCGACGCCGAGGGCAACCACCAGTGCCGCGATCACCGCGAACACCGCCCTCAGTCGCAAATTCCCGGTCACCACCGTGACCCTCCTCTCGTCTGGGGGATGCCTACCCCCCTGGAATGGACCGGGTAAGCCTATGCGACCCCGGCGCGGTTTCCGCCGCTATGCCGCGGCGCCCGCCCGCGCCAGCTTCAGCCCGCGCGGCGTGAGCAGCCACTGGATTCCGGCGAGCGTGAGCTCGAGCGCCAGCGCCAGGATCGCGATCAGGATCGCGCCGGCAACGACGCCGGCGTCGCCATAGACGTTGCGGCCCAGGATCAGGTCTCCCAGAGTGCTCAGGCCGGCGAGCGAGGCCAGCGCTGCGGTGGCGATGATGTTGATCGCCGCGGTGCGCACCCCGGCCATGATCGTCGGCACCGCGAGGGGAAGCTCGACGCGGCCGACGACCTGAAGCCCGCGCATGCCCATTCCCCGGGCGGCATCCACGGCGTCGCGATCCACCTGGCTGACGCCCACGTAGGAGTTGGTCAGGATCGGCGGAATGCCGAGCACCGCCAGCGCGAAGGTGACGTTGAGCAGCCCGACACCGATGAAGGCGGCGACGAAGGCGATCAGGGCGAGCTCGGGGACCGCCCGGCCGGCGTTCCCGACCGAGATGGCGACCGCCTCGCCCCTGCGGAAGTGGCCGAGGGCGACCCCGATCGGCAGGGCGATCAGCAGGGCGAGGCCCAACGCCAGGAAGGTGACCTTGAGGTGCTGGCCGGTCAGATGCCAGACCTGATCGGGCCCGCCGACCATCGTCTGGCCGGTGCGCGCCTCCTGCTGGTGGAAGATGAAGTTGATCGCGTCGCCGAAGACGCTCAGCACGCCGAGATGGAGGGCGCCGCTCATACCCGCGCCGCCATCGGCGGTCGCCGCCACGGGGCCAGCAGGCGCTGGGAGACGAGCAGCAGCAGGTCGAGCGCGATCGCCATCAGGATCGAGAGCCCGGCGGCGATCACGATGTTGGTCTTGAAGTCGATCTGCTGGTAGAGCGGCTGGCCGAGCGTGTTGACGTTCGCGAACACCATCAGCGTCGAGATCGCCACCGTGGAGACCGTCGCGATGCGCAGCCCGGCGATGATCTCCGGGAGGGCGAGGGGGAGCTCCACGCGCCAGAGCAGCTGGCGGTCGGTCATCCCCATGCCGCGTCCGGCGTCCTTGCTCTCGACCGGGACGTTGGCGAGCCCGGCGACGATGTTCCGGTAGATGATCTGGAGCGTGTAGACCGAGAGGACGATGATCGCCGTCTCCCAGCCCAGGCCCGTGATCGGCAGCAGCAGGAAGATGAAGGCGAGCGAGGGGATCGTGTAGAGGACTCCCGTGGCGCCGGTGAAGGTCGGGATCAGCCAGCGCTGGCGATGGGAGATGATCGCGAACGCGAAGGCGACGGCGAAGCCGATGCCCACGGCGATCAGCACGAGCAGGAGCTGGTTCAGGAACGGGGTCGTATAGCGGTCGAAGTTGTCGACCGCCCACTGAAAGCAGAAGACCTTGCTCTCCTGCGCCTGGCAGGGGGCGTTCGCCCCGGTCCGGTTGTGGATCGTCACCTGTCCCAGGAGCGGTGCGATCTGGACGGCGCCGGCGATCATTCGCCGACCGGGTTCTCGACGGGGCGTTCGATCGCCGAGTGCTCCTCGACCTTGGCCTCGGGGGAGCCCAGGAACTCGGAGATGATCTCGATGGAGAGCACGCCCGCGATCCGGCCGTTCGCATCCGTCACCGGGGCGTACTGGGTCTCGGACTGAAGCAGGTCGGCGAGCGCGTCCCGCATGACGTCGTCGAGGTCGAGGATCGGCTCGGGGCGGCTGTCGGGCGTGGCCGGCACCGTCTCGGCCTGGAGGTCCGATTGCGAGAGCCAGCCGAGCGGGCGCCGCTCCGAGTCGATCAGCAGGGCGTGGGGAACCTCCGCGCCGTCGAGCTTGGCTCGCACGTCCCCCGTCGACTGGCCGACGAAGGCCAGGGGGGCCTGCCAGAGGTCGATGTCGCGGACTCGCATCAGCGCCAGTCGCTTCAGCGCCCGGTCGGCGCCGACGAAGTCCTCGACGAACGGGTTCGCGGGCGCCATCAGGAGCTCCGCCGGGGTGGCGTACTGCGCCAGATGCCCTCCCTCCTGGAAGATCGCCACGCGGTCGCCCATCTTCACCGCCTCGTCGATGTCGTGGGTGACGAAGAGGACCGTCTTGCGGATCTCCGACTGGAGACGGAGGAACTCGTTCTGAAGCCTCTCGCGGTTGATGGGGTCGATGGCCCCGAAGGGCTCGTCCATCAACATCACCGGCGGGTCTGCGGCGAGCGCACGCGCCACCCCGACGCGCTGCTGCTGCCCCCCCGAGAGCTGGCTCGGGAAGCGATCGCGCAGGTTGTGGTCGAGGCCGATCAGGTCGAGCAGCTCTTCCGCGCGAGCCCGGGCCCGTTCGTGGCCCCAGCCGAGCAGGCGCGGGACCGTCTCGATGTTCTGAATGACGGTCCGGTGCGGGAAGAGCCCGATCTGCTGGATCACGTACCCCATCTCGCGACGCAGCTCCGCGGGGTCGCGCTCGCGGACGGACGTCTCGCCGATCAGGATGTCGCCCTCGGTGATCTCGACGGTGCGGTTGACCATCCGCAGCGCCGTCGTCTTGCCGCTTCCGGATGGGCCGACAAGCACGCAGATCTCGCCGGCGTCGACCTCGAGGGAGAGGTCGTGGATCGCCGGCTCGTCCTGCCCCGGATAGCGCTTCGTTACGTCCCGGTAGGAAACCGAAGCTGCTGGGCGTCCGCCCTCCACTGCGGCGATCCTACTGCGGGCCAGGCCGCTCGCCGGCCCCTGGGAACCCGGCTATCATCCTGCGGCCGCGGAGGTGCGCGGCTCTTTTTATGGCTACTGCGACTGCGATGAGGACCTACCAGGCGACTTCCCAGGACCGTGAACGGGTCTGGTACGTCGTCGATGCCGAGAACAGGACCCTCGGCCGCCTGGCGACACAGATCGCGGACGTCCTGCGCGGCAAGCGGAAGCCGACTTACACCCCGCACGTCGACGTCGGCGACTTCGTCATCGTCGTCAACGCCGAGAAGGTCGCGGTCACCGGCGACAAGCGTGAGAAGAAGCTCTACTGGCGCCACAGCGGCTACCCGGGCGGAATCCGCTCCCGCACGCTCGGCGACATGCTCGAGAAGCGCCCGGAGGAGGTCATCCGCAAGGCCGTCAAGGGGATGCTGCCCCGAAACCGGCTGGCGCGCGCCCAGCTCCGCAAGCTGAAGGTCTACGCCGGCCCCGATCACCCCCACCAGGCGCAGAAGCCCGAGCAGCTGGAGGTTCAGAGCTAGATGCAGGACGACGAGCAGCGCAGCGACGAGCAGGCCCCGGACGAGCAGCCCGAGGGCACGCCCGAGGAGCAGCAGGCCTCGGAGCAGCAGGCTCCCGAGGAGTCCGCTCCCTCCGAGGGCGGCACGCCCGAGCGCGGCGAGGGCGAGGGCGAGTCGGCCGAGGTGGCTCTCTCCGAGGACGCGGCGACCGAGGACGACACTCCCGCCGAGGACGCCGCGGCTGAGGACGACACACCCGCCGAGGACGCCGCGACCGGGGACCACACTCCCGCCGAGGATGCCGCGGCCTCTGCCGAGGCACCGGCGCCTGAGGGCGGGACCGAGGCCCCGGCCCGCGAGGGCCAGAAGAAGGAGGATGTCGTTCCCGGAGCCGAGCTCGATCCGATCGCGATCGAGCCGGAGCGCGAGCTCGACGCCGAGGAGCGCGCCCGCCGCGAGGCCGAGGAAGAGGAGCGTCTGCGTCGCGAGCGCGAGCTGATCGGCGACGTCGACGAGGACGCGCCCGTGGCGGCGCAGCCCGCAAAGCTGGAGGGCGACGCCACCTACTCCGCGACCGGGAAGCGCAAGTCCTCGGTCGCCCGGGTGATCCTCCGCCAGGGCAGCGGCACGATCGAGGTCAACAAGCGAGCTCTCGAGGAGTACTTCCCGCGGTCCTATCTGCAGTCCGTCGCCAAGCAGCCGCTCACCCAGACGGGCTACGAGGGGAACGTCGACGTCAGGATCCGAGTCCACGGCGGAGGCATCTCGGGCCAGGCCGCGGCGGTCCGACACGGAATCGCCCGCGCCCTGACCGAGGTGGACCCCGCGCTGCGCCCCGAGCTCAAGCGCCGGGGCATGCTGACCCGCGACGCCCGCGTCAAGGAGCGCCGCAAGGCCGGGTTGAAGAAGGCCCGCAAGCGGCCTCAGTTCAGTAAGCGTTAGCGTCCGCCCGAGGTGGCGGAGAGAAAGCTCTTCGGGACCGATGGCGTCCGTGGGCCCGTCGGAGAATTGCTCACTCCGGATCTGGCCGTGCGGCTCGGCCGTGCGGCGGCACTGCAGTCGGAGGCCGAGCGCCCGCAGGTCCTGATCGTCCGGGATACCCGGGAGTCCGGCCCGATGCTGGAGGAGGCCCTGGCGGCCGGCGTGGCGGCGGGCGGCGGCGACGCGATGCTCGGCGGCGTGCTGCCCACCCCGGCGGCGTCGGTCCTCGCCCGGCGGCTGCGCTTCGACCTCGCCGGCGTCGTCTCCGCTTCACACAACCCCTATGGGGACAACGGGATCAAGTTCTTCGACTCGAGGGGGGTGAAGCTCGACGACGAGACCGAGGCCGCAATCGAGGCGCGGCTCGAGGAGCCGACCGGCGCCGAGGTCGGCGGCGTCCGCCAGCTCGAGGGAGCCTTCGACGACTACATCCGGGAGCTCAGGACGGCCTTTCAGCTCGACCTGGGCGGCACCAGGATCGCCCTCGACTGCGCGAACGGCGCGACGTATCGGTCCGCCCCCGCGATCTTCCGCCTGCTCGGAGCCGACCTGGAGTTGACGGCCACGGAGCCCGATGGGCGGAACATCAACCTCGACTGCGGCTCCACCCACCCCGAGGGCCTGATCGAGCTGGTCCGATCCTCCGGCGCGCAGATCGGCTTCGCGTACGACGGGGACGGCGACCGGATGCTGGCGGTGGACGGGTCGGGTGGGCTCCACGACGGCGACGACCTGATCGCGCTGATCGCCCGCGACCTGCAGAAGCGCGGGGAGCTCGACGGCGGCGTCGCCGTGACGGTGATGACCAACTACGGCTTCATGACGGCGATGGAGGAGGCCGGCATCGACGTCGCCCAGACCAAGGTCGGAGACCGCTACGTGATCGAGGCGCTGCGCGAGCGCGATTGGCGCCTCGGCGGCGAGCAGTCAGGGCACATCGTCTGGACCGACTTCACGCCGACCGGGGACGGGATCGCCGCCTCGCTGCTCGTCCTGCGCGCGCTTGCCGGACGGCGGCTGGAGGACGTGGAGCCCTTCCACCGCCTCCCGCAGCGGCTCGAGAATCTGCGGGTCGCCGACCGTGGGGCGATCGCCGGCGCCGACGGGCTCTGGAGCGCCGTGGAGGAGGAGAACAGGAAGCTGGAGGGACGGGGGAGGGTGCTCGTCCGTGCCTCCGGCACGGAGCCCCTGCTCCGCGTGATGGTCGAGGCGCCGGATGAGGAGGAGTGCGAGGCGGTGAGCAGCCGCCTGGTCGATTTGGCCAAGCGGGAGCTGACCTAGGCTCGGACAGCTGGAAGGTTTGTGCCAGCCCTTTGGCGCCAGGGCGCTCTGCCACTACCCTGTAGCGCCTCTTATGTGCGGCATCGTCGGATATGTGGGAGACCGACCGTGCCGGGATCTGCTGATTGCCGGGCTGGAGAAGCTCGAGTACCGGGGGTATGACTCGGCCGGCGTTTCAGTGATCTCGGACGGCGAGATCGACAGCGTGCGCGCGGTCGGCAACCTCGCGAACCTCCGCGAGGCACTCGAGCGGCAGTCCTCCAACGGCAGCGCCCCCGTCGCAGTCGCCGCGAAGCCTGCGACCATCGGCCTGGGCCACACCCGCTGGGCGACGCACGGACGGGTCACCGAGGAGAACGCCCATCCGCACGGCGACTGTCAGGACGACGTCCACATCGTCCTCAACGGGATCATCGAGAACCACGCCGAGCTGCGTCGGGACCTCAAGTCGGAGGGACACGAGTTCACCTCGGAGACCGACGCCGAGATCGTCAGCCACCTGATCGAGCGGCACTACGACGGAGACCTGACCGAGGCCGTGCGCAAGGCCTTCGGGGAGCTGCGCGGCCACTACGCCTTCGTCGCGATGCACCGCGAGCAGCCGGACACGCTCGTGGCGGCGCGCAAGGAGTGCCCGCTGATCGTCGGTCTGGGTGAGAACGAGAACTTCATCGCCTCGGCGATCCCCGCCTTCCTCGCCGAGACGCGGAGCGCCCTGGGCGTCAAGAACGACGAGATCGTCACGGTCCACAAGGGGGCCGTGACGATCATCGACGCCGACGGGAACCCGGTCGCGAGGGATCCCGAGGAGGTCACCTGGGACGAGGACGCGGCCGAGAAGGGCGGCTACGACACGTTCATGCTGAAGGAGATCCACGAGCAGCCGGACGCCGTCGCCGAGACCATCACCGACCGCCTGCCGTCGCTCGATGGCGTGGACCTCTCGGACGTCGATCTCGATGACGACTTCCTCCGCGACATCGAGCGGATCGTGATCGTCGCCTGCGGCACCTCCTACCACTCGGGTCTGATCGGGCGCTACGCGATCGAGCAGTGGGCCCGGGTGCCCGTCGAGATGGACATCGCCTCGGAGTACCGCTACCGCGATCCGGTTCACCGGCCCAAGGACCTGGTCATCGGCATCACCCAGTCGGGAGAGACGGCGGACACCCTCGCCGCCATGCGCCTGGCCCGCGAGAGCGGCTCCAAGGTGCTCGCGATCTGCAACGTGATGGGGAGCCAGGCGACCCGGGACGCCGACGCCGTGCTCTTCACGCGGTCCGGGATCGAGGTGAGCGTCGCGGCGACGAAGACGTTCGTCAGCCAGGTGGCCGCGATCTACCTGCTCGGCCTCCGCCTCGCCGAGCTGCGGGGCACCCTGCCCAAGGAGCGGATCGGCGAGCTGGTCGCCGAGCTCAAGTCTCTGCCTTCGCGGATTCAGGAGGCGATCGTCGCGCTCGAGGAGCCCGTCAAGGTGATCGCCGCGCAGGAGCAGAACCAGCGCTTCTTCATGTACATCGGCCGCCACATCGGTCTCGCGGTCTGCCTCGAGGGCGCCCTCAAGCTGAAGGAGATCGCCTACATCCCGGCCGACGCCTATGCGGCGGGCGAGATGAAGCACGGGCCGATCGCCCTGCTCGACGAGTCGACGCCGGTGATCGCCGTCGCCACGGACAGTCCGGTGACCGAGAAGATCCTCTCCAACATGGAGGAGGTGCGGGCGCGCGGCGCCGAGGTGATCGCGATCGCCACCGAGGGCTCGGCGGAGGTCGGCGAGGCGGCCGATCAGACCCTGTACGTCCCGCGGACGGACTGGATCCTGCAGCCGATCGTCGCGATCGTCCCGCTGCAGCTGCTCGCCTACTACGTGGCTCGCGAGAAGGGCCTCAACGTCGATCAGCCGAGAAATCTCGCGAAGACGGTCACCGTCGAATAGGTGTACGCGAGATTTCGGAAGATTGATGCTGGTCTCGCGAAGACCGTCACGCTCGAATAGGTGCGCGAGATTCGGGTCAAGTGATCGCTAGCATTCCGCGCTCGTGAGGCGCCCGTGGATCTCCACGCTGCTAGTCGTCTGCGCCACCGTCCCGGCGGCAGTGGTCGCGGGCTGCGGCGGTAGCAGCGGCAGCGGCGCCGTCGACGTCGGGCCGGCCGCCGCGGTTCCGGCAACCGCCGCCCTCTACATCGACGGCACGGTGAAGCCGACCGGGCAGAGCCAGGCCGACGCCCAGGCCGCCCTCGGGAAGGTGCTGAAGACACCCGACCCCGGCGGCAAGATCGTGTCCCTGATCGAGGGCCAGGCGAAGTCCCAGGGTCACCCCTTCGACTACGAGCAGGACGTGGCCCCGTGGCTGGGCCAGAAGGCCGGCTTCTTCTTCACCGACCTCAGCGACGAGGCGCAGAAGGGCGCCGCGGTGATCGAGACGACCAACGCCGCCTCGGCGCTCGCCTTCGCGCGCAAGGCGTCCGGCGCTACCGCGACCAGCCCGGCGCCGCAGACCTACAACGGCGTCAGCTACCAGGCCGAGCCGGACGACCCGACCACCGTCTTCGGCACGGTGGGCGACTTCCTGGTGACGGGAGACGTCGAGGGCTTCAAGGCCGCGGTTGACGCGGACAGCGGCGAATCGCTCGGCGACAACAGCGACTTCAAGGACTCGCTCGATCAGCTTCCGACCGAACGGCTCGGGACCTTCTACACGGTTCCCAAGACCCTGATCGACGCGCTCGGGCCCGATCAGATCGACGCACAGAGCCAGGCCGCAATCGAGAAGAGCGCCGGTGAGTCCCTGAACGATCCCGTCTCCGGCGCCCTCACGGCCTCCGCCGACACATTCGACATCGAATTCGTCGGAGGGAACAACGGAGTCGAGACACCGGAGAGCTCCCTCCTCGGCGATGTGCCCGCGGACTCCTGGCTTGCGCTGGGCCTCGGCGACCTCGGCGCCTCCCTGAAGCGGACGATCGACCAGCTCAAGGCGCAGGGGACTCCGAATCTGCAGGCCGGGCTCTCCCAGGTCGAGCAGGCAACCGGGGCTTCGATCGACCAGCTGACGAACGCGCTCGGCGATGCCGTCGTCTACGTCCGCGGCGACAGGCAGAAGAACTTGAACGGCGCCCTGGTGGTCCAGACCAAGGACCCGGACCTGACGGGGCGGCTGCTGACCCAGCTCGAGACCCTGGTTCGCCTCGGCAGCCAGGGCACCACCAAGCCTCTGCAGCTGGGCGGTGGCGGCACGGGCTTCCAGATCAACGATCCGACACAGACCCCGCAGCCGATCGAGATCGCTCAGCAGGGCGACAAGATCGTCATCGGCTACGGCGCGAACTCCGTCGCGCAGAGCCTCGCCCCGCCCCAGAAGCTGAGCGACTCGCCGACCTTCTCGAGCGCCAAGGGCCGGGTCTCCGACCTGGGCACGGACTTCTTCCTCGACTTCCCGACCGTCTTCCGGCTTGCCGAGGCGGGTGGGGCCAAGGCGGACCCCGACTTCAGGCGGGCGAAGCCCTACATCGACGCGCTCAGCTACCTGGTGAGTGGCTCCGGCACCAAGGGCGACCAGGCCGAGCTGAAGGCGGTCGTGGGCCTCAAGTAGCGGTGCACCGGTGGCGCTCGCGGTCGGCATCGACCTGATCGAGATCGAGCGCGTCGAACGCGCGCTGGAACGCCGTCCGCGGTTGGCCGAACGGCTCTTCACCCCGTCCGAGCTCGCCTACGCACGGGCACGCTCCCGCCCCGGCCGTCACCTCGCGGCCCGCTTCGCGGCAAAGGAGGCGGTGATCAAGGCTCTCGGCCAGGGCGTGCCGCCGAATCAGATCGAGGTGGTGAGCGGCGAACCGCCGACACTCCGCCTGCACGGGCGGGCGGCCGAGGTCGCCGGCGACACCGAGATCGCCATCTCGCTCACGCATTCGCGTGAGTCAGCGGCCGCCGTCGCCGTAGCCGCCTAGGCGGAGCGGTACCCGCGGGTAGTCTGGCGCGGTCATGGAGAACTGGCTCGATCCATGCCTCGACGCCGAGCGGATGCGGGCCACCGACGCCTGGGCGATCAACGAGCAGGGGGTGCCTTCCCTGGAGCTGATGGAGACAGCGGGCCGAGCGGTCGCCGAGGCGGCTGCCGAGATGGCGGACGCGGGCAGGGTCGCAGTCGTCTGCGGAAAGGGGAACAACGGCGGCGACGGACTGGTGACGGCGAGGATCCTGCGCGATTTGGGCTTCGAGGTCGAGGCGCTGTTGCTGGGGCCCGGCGATCAGCTTTCCGAGGACGCTCGCGCCAATCTCGAGCGCTTCGAGGGCGCGCGCCAGGTGGCGATCGGCGACCTGGCCGGCGCTCTCGATGGGGTGGGTGTGATCGTCGACGCGATCTTCGGGACCGGCTTCGCGGGTGCTCCGCGGGACCCCGCCGGCGCCGCCATCGACGCGATCAACGACGCAGGTGCGCAGGTCGTGGCGACGGACATCGCATCGGGCGTCAACGCCTCCACGGGCGAGGTCGAGGGGAGAGCGGTGCACGCGGATCGGACGGTGACCTTTCACGCGCCGAAGCTGGGCCACTGGATCGCGCCGGGGAAGGATCACACGGGACGGTTGCGGGTGGTGCCGATCGGGATCCCCGACGGGGCGCCGGTCGAGGCAACGGCCGGCCTGATCTCCTCCCGGGTCCTGGAGCTGCTTCCGCACCGGGCGGCCGGCTCGACCAAGTTCACCTCGGGCCAGGTCGTGATCGTCGGCGGTTCGCGCGGGCTGACCGGGGCCGTCTCCCTGTCCGCACTCGGCGCCATCCGCAGCGGGGCCGGGTACGCGACCGTCGCCGTCCCCGCCGACCTCCAGTCGATCTTCGAGATCAAGCTCACCGAGGTGATGTCGCTGGGGTGCGCGAGCCGCGAGGGCCAGCTGCGGCCGGCTGCGTCCGAGCAGATCCTGGGAGCAACGGAGCGGGCGGCGGCCGTCGTTCTCGGCTCCGGAATGGGAAGGGAGCAGGGCACCCAGCGCCTGGCCCGGGAGCTGACCCAGCGGATCAGGGCGCCGCTGGTGCTCGATGCGGACGGGCTGAACGCCCACGCGGGGCGCATCGAGGCGCTGGCCGAGCGCGAGCATCCGCTGGTTCTCACGCCGCACGAGGGCGAGATGGGGCGCCTGCTCGACCGCGACTCCGACGAGATCAAGGCGAACCGCCTGGAGAGCGCCCGCGAGGCCGCCAGGCGCAGCGGTGCGGTCGTGGTCCTGAAGGGCGACGACTCGATCGTCACCGATGGCGAGCGCGTGGCCGTCAACGCCGTCTCCAGCCCGCAGCTGGCCACGGCCGGCACCGGGGACGTCCTCACCGGCGTGATCGCGGCCCTGATCGCCCGGGGCCTCGAGCCGTTCTCCGCGACCTGCGCCGCTGTGCTCGCGCACTCCCGTGCGGGTCGTGCCGCCGGCGAGAGGGTGGGCCACGACTCGGTGATCGCGGGCGACGTGGTCGAGGCGATGCACGCGGGGCTGGCCTACTGAGATGCCCGAGCCTGCCGGCCGCGCCCGGGCGGTCGTCGACGTCGGCGCCGTCGAGCGCAACTGCGCCGTCCTGAGGGAGCGGGCGGGCGAGGGCACCGAGCTCTGCGCGGTGGTCAAGGCGAACGGCTACGGCCACGGCGCGGCCGCCTGCGCGGCGGCCGCGCTGCGCGGCGGGGCGAGCCGGCTCGCGGTCGCGGCGGCGGCCGAGGCCGAGGAGCTTCGCCTGCACTTCCCGGACACCCCCCTGTTCGTCATGGGCGCGCTCACCGAGGGCGAGCTTCGCACGGCCCTCGCCTCGGGGGCGGACGTCGCCCTCTGGCGCGAGGGCTTCCGGGAGCTCTGCTCCCGGCTCGCCGAGGAGCGCGGGCAGCCGGCGCGGGTCCACCTCAAGCTGGACAGCGGCATGGGCCGGCTGGGCGAGCGCGACCCCGAGACGCTGGTCGAGCTCGCGCGGCGCTGCGCGTCCGACTCCCATCTCGAGGTCGCCGGGGTCTGGACCCACTTCGCGACCGCGGACGAGACCGGGGACGAATTCCTGGGTGAGCAGCTCGCGGCGTTCCGCCCGGTCGCCGACGCGGTGCGGGAGATCGCGCCGGGCTGCACCGCGCACGCCGCCAACAGCGCGGCG
>Ga0081540_1002321_pt1 | contig 15592 bp, 19 predicted proteins | sample TabmetS2T1R1_FD_71024 | JGI IMG/M metagenome (GOLD analysis project Ga0081540, IMG submission 71024) | Tabebuia heterophylla rhizosphere microbial communities from the University of Puerto Rico - S2T1R1 | ecosystem: Host-associated > Plants > Roots > Rhizosphere ... | reverse complement strand
AGCCCGACGATGCCGACCAAGAGACCGAGCGCGACGTATACGAGGTACGCCTTGAGGACGGTGCCGATCTTCAGGTCGAGCAGCGACCGAACCGGCCGCTCGAGGAACGACTGCGGCTGCCTGCCCTCGTCCACGCAGCCGGAGTTTGACTGCTCGTGCCGCTTGTGGCTAGCCCGCGTCGAGCTCGAGCGCCAGTTGCTCGACGCGGTGCTCGATCTCGTCGCGGATCCCGCGCACCTGCACGAGGGGCAGTCCGATCGGATCCTGGATCGCCCACCTGATCTGGCGCACGCCAGGCGTGGCCGGACAGACCTCGTCGCTGCAGACCGAGACCGCGACATCGGCCCACTGGAGATCTGCCTCTTCGAGCCGCTGCGGGACGTGGTCGCTCGCATCGATCCCGACCTCGCGCAGAGCCTCGAGCACCTGCGCATGCGTTGCGTCGCCCGGCGCGCTGCCGGCCGAGCGGGTTGCATGGGCGCCGCCGGCCGCGCGCTCGAAGAGACGCTGTGCCATCACGCTGCGCCCCTGGTTCCCGACGCAGACGAAAAGGACGTTCACCCGGCCCTGACGCCTCGCACGATCGCGCCGTGCATGCCTTCGGCGACTTCGTGGGTGAACTCGACGCTCACGTCATCGAATCCTGCCGCCTCGAGCCCCGCGACGTATTCGCCCCGCGAGAGGGCGCCAGCGACGCAGCCGCACCAGCTGCCGCGCTCGGCGCGCTCGGCCGGCGTGAGCTGATCCTCGGCGACGATGTCGCTGACCCCGAGGCGGCCTCCCGGCCGGAGCACACGCGCCAACTCGGTCAAAACTGCGGGCTTGTCGGTCGAGAGGTTGATCACGCAGTTCGAGATGACCACGTCCACGGACTCCGCAGGGAGCGGGACGTTCTCGATCTCGCCCTTCAGGAAGTGCGCGTTCGCGATCCCCGCCTCTCGCGCGTTCCGCTGGGCAAGCGCGAGCATCTCGTCGGTCATGTCGACCCCGTACGCGACCCCGGTCGGGCCGACGCGCTTGGCCGAGAGGATCACGTCGATCCCGCCGCCGGAGCCGAGGTCGAGCACGACCTCGCCCTCGCGCAGCTCGGCGACCGCGGTCGGGTTGCCGCAGCCCAGCGACGCGAGCGCAGCAGCGCCGGGCAATTCCTCACGCTCAACGAGGCTGTAGAACGGAGCGCCGCAGCAGCCGGGGCTGCCGCCCTCGACGGCGCGTGCGGCCTCGGCGTAGCGCGCCCGAACCTGCTCGCGCAGCGCATCTGCGGTGTCGGTGCTCATGCGAAGACCTCCTGGAGTCGAACGATCCCGGCCAGCCGCGAGGCAGCCTCCGGGTCGAGAGAGAAGTAGGCCCACTTTCCGCGCTGCTCGCGGTTGAGCAACCCGGCGCGCGTGAGCTTCGAAAGGTGGTGGCTGGCGGTCGGCTGGCTGAGCCCGAGGAACGGCGGGAACTCGCAGGCACAGACCGGCTCATCGCTCTGCGCGAGCCGGTTCACGATCCGGACCCGCGCCGGGTCGGCGAGCGCCTTGAAGAGCTGCGCCGTGGCCTCCGCCTCGCCCTCGCCGATCGTCTCGGCGGCGAGCGGGGTGCAGCACTGGATCACCGGCAGCCGCGTCCTCATCGACGAATCGTATCGACAATCTTCGATACGTCAACTTGCTCTCACCCGGGCTCGCTCGGGCCGAAGAGCCTCTCGTACACGAAGACGGCAGCCACCGGCACGAGCAGATACCAGCAGCCGACTGCGAGCAAGACCCCTCGGGTGAACCAGCTCACTCCAAGCGGTACATCGGCACGAGGCTCTTCTCTGACTCGTTCTCGATGCGCGCCACGACCTCGACGTACGGCTCGAGCCCCGAGCCGTGCAGCTTCGACTTCAGCAGCTCGTCAACCTGGTAGACGCCGGCCGAGTTGTTCATCTTGATCTCGACCGAGACCGGCCGCTCCTCGCCCTCGGTGATGATCACCTCGTCGATCGCCGCCGCAGAGATCGAGTGGATCGAGACGCGCCCGCGCTCGAACGGGATCCGAGAGCGCCCCTCCTCGATGTCGAGGGCGTCGGCGACGCGGACGATTCCCGCCTCCAGCGTCAGTGGGTGGCCCGACTCGCGATGCGAAGTGATCGTCTCCAGCACCTCCGAGACGACGACCGTCAGCTCCGGCTCCTCGTAGAGCCCGGCGAGCAGCGCGCGCGCCTTGGGCTCGGCGAGGAAGAGGCTCCAGTCCTCGTGCCGGTCGCGGTGCACCGCCATGCCGATGCAGTGCAGCAGCGCGCCGAGCAGAACGACGACCTCGGCGTCCTCCTGCTTCATGTCGTAGTCGGAGACCATCGCCGGCTCGACGCCGCGCTTGTGCAGGATCCGCAGGAGCCGCAGCCCGATGTTGGCCACGATCTGGATGTGCACCCACGAGTGGTCGTTGATGCCGAGCCGCTTGACGGCGTTCACGTTCGCCACGTGCCACTCGGCCTTGAGACCGTCGTCCGCGTTCACACGCTCCAGCAGCGTCCGCAGCTTGCGGCTGCGCTGCGCGGGCACCTTGATCCGCATCTTCGCGACCGCCTCCTTGGGCGTGAGGCGTGCCTCGCGCTCGGCCTCGCCCGAGGCCGGCTCTTCGATCCGCTCGCGGAGCTCCTTGTCGAGCTGCGACACGGCCTCCGACCCTACTCGTTCCGGCCGCGCCGCGTTACCATTTGACCGTCATGCGAACGATGAACCCGATCCACGACTCGACGTGCTCGGTGGCTGCGTGCGCGGAGATTCTCGGGGCGAAGTGGACGGCCGTGCTCGTGCACGACCTGTCCGAGGGCCCGCGGCGTTTCGGCGAGCTCGAGCACTCCTGCTCCGGTATCAGCCCGCGAACACTCTCCGAGCGCCTGCGCGGGCTCGAGGAGGAGGAGATCGTGGTGCGCCGCAGCTACGCCGAGTCGCCGCCGCGGGTCGAGTACGAACTGACCGAGAAGGGCGAGGCGCTGCTGCCGATCATCGACGAGATGCGCCGCTTCGGGCACGCCTGGCTCGGCTGTGGGCACGCCGCCCTAACGGTCTAGCGCGGCCAGCCGCCGGTAGAGCTCCTTCGCCGTCTCGATCCCGAGCGGCATGTACTCGGCGAGCAGCCGCTCGTTCGGCGAGTGGATGCCGCTCTCGGGCGTTGCGAAGCCGGTCACGATCGTCGGGATCCCCTTGTCGACGAGCGCCGGCACGATCGGCAGCGTCCCGCCCGAGCGCACCAGCAGCGGGCGTCGGCCCATCGTCTGCTCGAAGGCGTCCTGCGCGAGCTGGATGGCCGGCGTGTCGGGTGGGACAATCGCCGCCGGCGACGACGAGAGCCGCTCGACGTCGAGCTCGGCGCCCTCCGGAGCCGCGTCGCGCAGCAGCTGCTCCAGCGCGCGGCCGATCTCCTCGACGTGCTGTCCTGGCGCGAGTCGAATCGAGACGTTGGCCTCGGCCTGCACCGGCAGGACGGTCTTCTGCAGCGTGGGCGACCCGCCGAGGATGCCGTTGACCTCCAGCGAGGGCTCGGCGGTCGTGCGCAGATAGAACTCCTCCGCCGCCCGGGGATCGACGGGCTGCGCGCCGGCCTCCGCCAGCATCTGCTCACCCGGCACGAGCTCCGCCCACGCGGCGAGCTCCTCGTCGGTTGGCGCGACGATGCCTGCGCGCAAAGGCTCGGGCAGGCGCCCGTCCTGCCCTTGCACCGACGACAGGATCTGCATCAGCGCGTGCGTCGCGTTCATCGCCGCGCTGCCGAACACGCCGGAGTGCAGGTCGCGGCTTCCGGTGCGAACGGTGAGGTGGAAGTAGACGAGCCCGCGGACGGCGACGGCGAACTCGGGCACGCCTCGCGTGGTCATGCCGCTGTCGAAGATCAGCGCCGCGTCCGCCCCGCGCTCGTCCGCGGCGAGGAAGTCGACGATCTGGTGGCCGCCGGTCTCCTCCTCGGAGTCGCAGGCGAAGCGCACGTTCACCGGCAGCTCCCCCGCGGCGGCCAGCTCGGCGGCCCCGCGCGCGAGCATGTACAGCTGGCCCTTGTCGTCGACGACGCCGCGGCCGAAGAGCCACCCGTCGCGCTCGTCGAGGGCGAACGGCTCGGACTCCCACAGCTCGAGCGGGTCGGGCGGCTGCACGTCGACGTGGCCGTAGACGAGCACCGTCGGCGCCGAGCCGTTCGACGCGGGCAAGTCGCCGAGGATCAGCGGCTGCGTCGAGGTCTCGCGCACCTCCGCCGAGCCACCGGCCGTGCCGATGAAGCCCGCGAGCCACTCCGCGGCCCGCTTCACATCACCGGCGCGGGCGGGGTCCGCGCTGACGCTCGGGATCGCGATCAGCTCGGAAAGCTCGTCGAACCAGGGCTCGGTCATTGGCGCGCGAGTCTACGCGAGACCCCGAGAGGGAGCCGCCGCCGGCCCCCTCTCTCGCCCTCTCCGAACCTAGGCCACGTCGCGCAGCGCGGTCGAGTCGGCCAGCGCGCGCAGCTTCTTCAGGCTCTGGTTCTCGATCTGGCGGATCCGCTCGCGAGTGACGTTGAAGGTCTTGCCGACCTCGTCGAGCGTCCGCGGGTGCTCGCCGTTGAGCCCGTAGCGCAGCTCGAGCACGCGGCGCTCGCGGGCGCTGAGCGTGCCGAGCACGCGCTGCAAGGTCGCCTTGCGCATCTCGACCTCTGCGACTTCCTCGGGCAGCGGCTCGTTCTCGTCCGTGAGGAAGTGGCCGAACTCCGACTCCTCCTCGTCGCCGACCGGCTTCTCGAGCGAGACCGGCGCCTGCGAGCTACGGCGGATCTGCTCGACCTCGTCCGAGGTCAGCTCGACGTCGCGTGCGATCTCGGCGGAGCTCGGCTCGCGACCGAGCTCGGCGCGCAGCTTCCGCTCCGAGCGCACGATCTTGTTCAGCTTCTCGACGATGTGGACCGGCATCCGAATTGTGCGCGCCTTGTCGGCGAGCGCGCGGGCGACCGCCTGGCGGATCCACCACGTCGCGTAGGTCGAGAACTTGAACCCCTTGCGGTGGTCGAACTTCTCGGCGGCACGCACCAGGCCGATCGTCCCCTCCTGGATCAGGTCGAGGAAGGGCAGCCCCTGGTTGCGGTACTTCTTCGCGATCGAGACGACGAGGCGCAGGTTTGCCTCCACCATCTCCTGCTTCGCGCGGTGCTCGCCGCGCTCGATGCGCTTGGCGAGCTCGACCTCCTGCGCCGCGGTGAGGAGGTCCACCTTGCCGATGTCCTTCAGGAAGAGCTGCAGCGAGTCGGTCGTGACCTCGCGCGTCTCCTTGAGCGGTGCGCGCTCCGCGTCCTCGTCGGCGCTCTCGACGACCTCGATCTGCAGCTCCTCGAGCGCGTGGTAGAAGTCGTCGAGCTGCCCCGCGTCGAGCTCGAGCTCGCTCAGCGCGAGCGCGATCTCGTCGGTGGTGAGCGATCCCGCCTCGCGCCCGGCTTCCAGCAACCCCTTGGCCTCGTCCGTCTCGAGCACCTCGGTGATGCTCGACGGCTTGGCCCGTACCCCCTGTTCACTCACTTGCGACTCCTCTTGGGCTTGTGCGTTTGGTACACGGCTTGGCGGCTGCGGCACTCTCTCACGGCTCCCGGACGGAAGCCATAGGCCGAACGGCCCTAATTTCTGTCAGTTGGTCCCAAGACGGCGCAGAGCCTCCAAATATTGCGTCGCTTGCCTTCCGAGAGCGGTTTTCGAGCCTTCGGCGCGAGCCTGGGCGAGCTGCTTGCTGGCCTCGGTGACCTGCGCCGACCACAGGAGCAGGAGGCCGAGGTGAAAACGAACGGTCTGCGCGTGCGGGAAGACTCGTGTGAGCGGGCCGAGGCGGCCGAACGCCTCAGCCGGGTTTGCCTTGTCGAAGCGGCCGACCGCCGCCGCGACGCGTGCGTCCGGGTCGCCGGGTGCAAGGCGGGCGGCGGCCGCGAACTGTCGCTCGGCGGACACGGGTCGGTCGAGCTGCTGCAGCGCGACCCCGTAGAGGAGCTTCTCGCGCGCGCCTCCCGTCGCTGCGGCCCTCCGGAGCACGGCCAGCTGCCGCGCCGGCGGAAGCGCCCGGATCCGAGGCGGCGACGGGAACGACGGCACGAACCGCGGCAGCCCCGGCGCGAACCGCGGGTGGAGGAAGTCCCCGGCGCGGATTGCATACGACGTGTCCGGCTGGAGCTGCGCGGCGGTCCGCCAGGACGTGAGCGCCTCGTCGTTGCGCCGCAGCCAGTACAGCGCGAGACCGAGGTGGAGCGCGACCAGCGAGCTCCGCGGGTGCTCGGCCGCGAGCTGCTGGAGCCGTGACGCCGCGTCGACGGGCCGCTCCGTGAGCGCCGCGCCGACCTGCGCCTCCAGCGAGCCGGAGCGCCGGAAGATCGCCGCGGCGTCCTCGTAGCGCTTCGCGGCGTAGAGGCGGAGCGCCTCTCTGAGCGCCCGGGCCTCGGAGTCGCTGCGGACGGCGAGGTCCAGGCTGAGCGGCGGGCGACCGCTGCGCACCTTCGGGGTCGGCGGAACGTCGTTGCGGGTGGCGAGCACGCCGACCACGACGACGCCCGACGCGATCACGGCAGCCAGCGCGACGATGGCGAAGATCCGGCCTCGAGAGCTCACGCGGCGACGATAGCTTCAGGGCGCGCGGCCACTCGTGATTGTCGCTATACAATCGAAAGCGTGCCCAGCTATCGCGAGCTGCTTCAGGCTGCAAAGGCGTCCGTCGAGGAAGTCGGCGCGACGCGTGCGCGCGAGCTGCTGGACGCCGAGGACGCGCCGCTCCTCGTCGACGTGCGCGAACGCGACGAGTGGGAGCAGGGCCGCATCCCGGGCGCGGTGCTCGTTCCCCGCGGGAACCTCGAGTCGCGCATCGAGAACGTCGCGCCGGACCGCTCGCGGCCGGTGCTCCTCTACTGCGCGGCCGGCAACCGCTCGGCTTTTGCGGCGCAGACGCTGACCGCGCTCGGCTACGAGCACGCGATCTCACTGGCAGGCGGCTACGCCGACTGGCAGCGGAACGGGTTCCCGACCGACCTGCCGCGCTCGCTCGGCCCGGAGCGCACGACGCGCTACAGCCGCCACCTGCTGATCCCGGAGGTCGGCGAGGAGGGCCAGCTGCGGCTGCTCGACTCGCGGATCCTCTTGATCGGCGCCGGCGGTCTCGGCTCCCCCGCTTCGCTCTACCTCGCGGCGGCGGGCGTGGGCACGCTCGGGATCATCGACGCGGACGTCGTCGACGAGACGAACCTGCAGCGCCAGATCGCCCACTCGACGAACTCGCTCGGCGAGCCGAAGACCGATTCGGCGCGCCGGACGATCGAGGCGCTCAACCCGGACGTCGAGGTCGTGCCCTTCCGGGAGCGGCTCACGTCGGAGAACATCGAGCGGATCCTCGAGCCCGGCTGGGACGTGATCGTCGACGGCGCGGACAACTTCCCGACGCGCTATCTCGTCAACGACGCGTCCGTGTGGCACGACATCCCCGTCGTGCACGGCTCGATCTTCCGGTTCGAGGGGCAGGTGACGGTCTTCAAGCCGGGCGACGGTCCCTGTTACCGCTGCCTCTTCCCGCAGCCGCCGCCCGCGGAGATGGCGCCGAGCTGCGCCGAGGGCGGCGTGTTGGGCGTGCTGCCGGGCGTGATCGGGTCGATCCAGACCGCCGAGGCGCTGAAGCTCGCGCTCGGGATCGGCGACCCGCTCGTCGGACGGCTGCTGCTCTACGACGCGCTCTCCGGTGAGTTCCAGGAGATGAAGCTGCGGAAGAACCCGGACTGCCCGGTCTGCGGGGAGTCGCCGACGATCACCGACTACATCGACTACGTCGAGTTCTGCGCTGGAGTCGGGCATTGAGCCGCGTGCGGATCCCGCCGACGCTGCGCGGCGAGACCGAGGGCGCCCGTGAGGTCGAGGTGCGCGGCGGCACCGTCCGCGAGCTGCTCGACGACCTGACGGCGCGGTTTCCGACCTTGCGCGGGCAGCTGCTCGAGGACGAGGAGCTCGCCCCGTTCGTGAACGTCTACGTCGAAGGCGAGGACGTCCGTACCCGCGAGGGGCTCGAGACCGAGGTCGACGACGGCTCCACGGTGATCCTGCTCCCCGCGATGGCGGGTGGCTGAGCCGGCGCGCTCGCTCCTCGAGCTCGTCGGCAACACCCCGCTCGTCGAGCTGCCTCGGCTCTCGCCGAAGCCCGGGGTGAAGCTCTACGCCAAGCTCGAGGGCCAGAACCCGACCGGCTCGATCAAGGACCGCGTCGCGCTCGCGATGGTGGAGGCCGCCGAGCTCGAGCCTGGCGAGGAGCTGCTCGAGCCCACCAGCGGCAACACCGGCATCTCGCTGGCGCTCGTAGCGCGCCTGAAGGGCTACCGGCTCACCTGCGTGATGCCCGACAACGTGACGGAGGAGCGGCGCCGCCTGCTGCGGCTCTACGGCGCCGAGATCGTCGAGAGCCCGGGTGAGGAGGGCTCGAACGGCGCCGTCCGCCTGGCGCAGGAGCTCGCCGAGCGCGAGCCGCGCTACCGGATGCTCTTCCAGTACGCGAACGAGGCGAACCCTCGCGCCCACTACCGGGGCACCGGCGCGGAGATCGCGGCGGCGCTCGACCGCGTCGACGTCCTCGTCGCAGGCCTCGGCACCGGCGGAACGCTGATGGGCGCGGGCGCGCGGCTGCGCGAGTCGTTCCCGGACGTGACGGTCGCCGCGGCCGAGCCGCTCCCGGGCGACCCGGTGATGGGCCTGCGCTCGCTCGAGGACGGCTACGTGCCGCCGGTGCTCGACGTGTCGAAGCTCGACCGCAAGCTGCTCGTCTCGAACGCCGACGCGGTTACGGGGCTGCGCGCGCTCCTTGCCGAGGAGGGTGTCTTCGCGGGCGTCTCCTCCGGCGCCGTGATCCACATCGCACGCAAGCTGGCCGCGGAGCTCGACGAGGGCGTCGTCGTCGCGATCCTCGCCGACGCGGGCTGGAAGTACCTCTCGGCGTCGTTCTGGGAGGCGGCCGACCCCGAGCCGGCGATGGAGGAAGCCGTCTGGTGGTGATCCCGGCCGAGATCCGCGCCGCGCTCGAGGAACACGCGCGCGCGGAGGAGCCGAACGAGGCCTGCGGCCTGGTCGCCCTGCGCGACGGCGTCGCCGAGCGCTACCTCCCGGCCCGCAACGCGGCCGCGAGCCCGTACCGGTTCGAGCTCGAGACCGAGCCCGAGAACTGGTTCCTCGAGGACGACGGCTACGAGCTCGCCGTCTTCCACTCGCACATCTCCGCGCCGCCTCGGCCCTCGCGGACGGACGTCGAGAACATCGGCCTCTGGGAGGACCGGCCCTACCTGATCCTGTCGCTCGGCACGGGCGAGCTCGCCGCCTGGCGGATAACCAACGGCGAAGTCTCGCCCGAAGTGCTCTCTACGACCTAGGTCGCTTTAAAGCTGCCCTTCATGCCTGCGGCCGCGTGGCCCGGCACGGTGCAGATGTACGTGTACTTCTTCTTCTTCAGCGTGACCGTGAACGACTTCGTCTGACCCTTCTTCAGGAGCGGCGTCTTCTTGCCGGCGATCTTGAAGTCGTGCCTGATCGTGTCCTTGTTGGTGACCACGAACTTGACCTTGCCGTGGCGCGCGCTCTTCTTGGAGAGCGTGAACTTGAAGTTCTTGATCGTGACCTTGACCGTGGCCACGTTCGCGCGCGTCTGGCCGGCGTTGGCCACGACGGAGAACGCGGTCATGGCGGCCACGGCTAGCACCACGACCAGGGAAACAATGCGCTTCATCTCACACCTCGTAAGTTGACGACCCCGGCTAGGGGCATCGTACCTACGACGCTTCTTCGAGCCTCGGTTCCGGCCGTTGCTCAGTGAGCTCCACCTCGAGGCGCTCGATCCGCGATCCCTCGACCTCGAGCACTTTGAAGCGGCAGCCGTCGGATTCGACCTCGTCCCCCCGCGCCGGCGCGCGCCCGAGCAGGCCGAAGACGAAGCCGCCCACGGTGTGGTAATCCTCGATCGGCAGCGACGTCCCGAACTGCTCGTTGAAATCGTCGATCGGAAATGTCCCGTCGATCCGCATGCGCCCGTCCTCGAGCCGTTCCACCGACTCGTCCGGGAGATCGAACTCGTCCTCGATCTCGCCGACGATCTCCTCGAGCAAATCCTCGAGGCTGACGATGCCGACCATCGTGCCGTACTCGTCGACGACGATCGCCATGTGCTGGTTCGTGCGGCGAAACTCAGCCAGCATCGCCGCGAGGTCCTTCGTCTCGGGCACGAACGACGCAGGCCGGACGATCTCCTCGACGCGAACGTTGGCGAGTCCCTGATCGTTCAGAGCCGAGAACAGATCGCGTACATGAAGGATGCCGACGACGTCCTCGAGCGTGCCGCGGTAGACGGGGTAGCGGGTGAACGGCGACTCGATGACCGCCGCCAGGCATTCCTCCGGGGGAAGGTCGACCGAGAGCGCAACCACGTGCGGTCGCGGCACCATTACGTCCGCCACCTCCTTGTCGGCGAAGTCGAAGACCTTGTAGAGCATCTCCTCCTCCGTCTCCTTGATGACGCCCGTGTCCTCCGCCTGCGAAACGATCATGCGAATGTCCTCTTCGGTGTGCGCGACGACGCCCGCCGGCGCAGGTTGGATGCCGAAGAGGCGCGTGAACGCATTCGCGGAGGCCTGCAGGAACCAGACGATCGGGTACGTGAGGAGGTAGACGGCCTCGATTGGGAGCGCGACCCAGAGCGCCGTGTTTTCGTTCTCGCTCAGCGCGATCGCCTTCGGCACGAGCTCGCCAAGGGTGACGTGGAGGTACGTGACGATCGCGTACGCGAGTACGAACGAGACGGCCGTCGACAGCCAACCGTCGAACCAGTGCTTCACAAGCGGCTCTCCGACGATGCCGAGCAGAATCGAGAACGCCGTGATGCCGAGCTGAACGGTTCCGATAAATCTCACCGGGCTGTCCATCACGCGCAGGGCGATGTGCGCGCGCCTGCTGCCTTCGGCGGACAGCTGGTAAAGGCGAGACCGCCGCGCGGTCACGAGCGCATACTCGGCGGCCACGAAGAAGGCGTTCCCGGCGACAATCGCCAGGACTGCGAGCAACTGCCAGAAAAAGGTCACGCCCCGCTCTCCGGGGCGCGGGTACTAGGCGGGCGGTCGTCGTCCACGGACTTACGTCGCAGTATAGGAGACGGTGTGGCCGTCGCCGGTGGGGGCGGCGCGACCCTCGTGAACAAGCCGTTCCAGGTGCGCAAGCGTCTCCGCGAGGGCAAAACGGCGGCCGCTCGCGTCCAGCTCCGAGCCGAAGAGCGCGACGGAGATCTCGTAGGCGTTTTTCGGCTCCGAGCCGAGGATCCCGGCCGTCTCGTCCAGCCGTCGCTCGTGGTGCTCGAGGATCTCGCGCGCCCGCGCGGCCGGGCTCGCGACGACCTCGCCGTGCCCTGGCAGCGCGACCTCCGGCGCGAGCTCGATCGTGCGCCGCAACGAGGCCTGGTAGTCGGCGAGCGGGTCGGGCCGCGATGCCGGGTAGAGGCCGACGGTCGGGGTGATCTCGCCGAGCAGGTGGTCGCCCGCGACGAGCACGCCGTCGCGCTCGAGGCAGATGTGGCCGTCGGCGTGGCCGGGGAGCTCGAGCACGCGCCACCCGTCGACCTCGTCGCCCTCGCGCAGCAGCTCGGGGTCGCGCACGAAGCGGATGAAGGGTGCGAACGTCGTCGCCTCGTGGCGCAGCTCGTCCGCCGTCTCCGGCGGGAGCCCGTGGCTGCGCAGGTAGTCGGCGAGTCGCTCAGACCATGCGTCGCTCCCCCAGACACGCACGCACTGCTCATAGTCGTGCGCGCCCTGGTGGACGCGCGCACCGGTGAGCGCCTGCGCGTCCTCGCCGCCGCCCGCGTGGTCCGGGTGGAAGTGCGTGATGACGATGCGGGCGACCTTGACGTCGCGCAGGGCCGGCTCCCAGCGCGCGGCGGCGTCCGGGAGCCCGAGCCCGGTGTCGACGAGCGTCCAGCCGTCGCCTCCCGGCAGCAGGTAGCAGTGCACGTGCCGGATCCCCATCGGCAGCGGAAACGTGAGGCGCCGGATCCCGCCCGGAAGCTCGTCCACGGGCGCGCTACTCGGCGGCCGGCGGGGCGAGCTCGCGCTCCTCGCCTCGGCGCAGGCCTTCGATCACCTCGTCGAAGGTTCGGCCGGCCCAGGTGGGCGGAACGCGCCACAGATCTGCGGTGCCGAACAGCGACAGCACCCGCACGCGCAACAGCGGCGTCGCCGGGCTGGGCGGCAGGTCGCGGCCCCATTCGCGCCGGTGACCGAAGACGGCCAGGCCGCCGAGGTCGACCTCCACGGTCTCGGGGACGTAGAGATCGACGTTTCCGAAGAGCACGAACGCGGTGACGGAGGCGACCTCCCCACTCAGCTCGGCCTGGCGGAGGTCGAGGTCGAGATCGCTGAACACCACCAGCGCAGTCCCGCGCCGCGGCAGCCGCCAGCGGCCGGTCCGCTGCGTGCGGCCGAAGAGGACCCCGGTGAACCACTTCGCACGGCGGCGCGCCCGTGTGGCCGGCACGGCGCTCGGCAGATCCCTGCGGATCTCCTCGAGCTCCGACAGCGTCTTCGCGGCGACCGCGCGGTCGGCGCGCTCCGAGAACTCCTCGAGCGTCAGCCGTCCGACGGCCGTGTGCTCACGGAGGTCCGCGATCGTCCGGTCGCGGTCGGCGTCGGAGGCACGCAGCTCGGGCGAGCTCACTCCGGCAGTGTGGCAGCCGCCAAAGCGAACACATGTTCTATAATCCCCGCATGCGGGCGGAGTACCGCGAGGAGCCCTGCAAGGTCGCCCTGAACCGCGTCAAGGGAATGATGTTCAGCTGGTCGCTGAACCCGTACATGGGCTGCGTCCACCGCTGCACCTTCTGTTACGTCCGGGCTTACGAGCTCCGAGCAGACAGGCCCTCCGACCACCGCTACGGCCGCTCGATCCGGGTCAAGACGAACATCGCCGAGGTGCTGCGGCGCGAGCTCGCACGGCCGAGCTGGGAGCCAGAGGCGGTCGCGATCGGCGCCGCGACCGACCCGTACCAGCCAGCGGAGGGACGCTACCGGCTCACCCGCTCGTGCATCGAGGCGCTGGGCGACGCCCGCAACCCGTTCAGCATCATCACGCGCGGGCCGTTGATCGTCCGCGACGTCGACGTGCTCGTCGAGGCGGCGCGGCGGGCGGACGCTTCGGTGACCTTCTCGGTGCCGACGCTGGACGACGAGATCTGGCGGCGCACGGAGCCGGGCACCGCGCACCCGCGGCAGCGCCTGCGCGCGCTGAAGACGCTCGTCGACGCGGGGATTCGCGCCAGCGTCGGCATGGCGCCGATCCTCCCCGGCATCTCCGACAGGCCCGAGCTGCTCGAACAGGTCGTGCGCGAGGCGCGCGAGGCCGGCGCCTGCGGGGTCTGGGCGAACTTGCTCCACCTGCGGCCGGGGACGCGTGAGCACTTCCTCGACTGCCTCGCCGAGGACTACCCGGAGCAACTCCCCGCGTACGAGCGCCTCTACGCGCGCCGGGCCTACCTGAAGTCCGACGAGACGAAGCCGGTTCGCGCGCTCATCGCCGAGCTGACGCGCAAGCACGGGATCGGCGACCGCCGGCGGGTCAGGCTCGACCCGGAGCCGGCCGTGATCGCGGAGCAGCTGGCGCTCGTCGTGTAGGTCTTAGTCCTCGCCGTCCCAGTAGTCGAGCCGCGGCCCGGGCCGAGCCAGCAGGATCTGTTCGCCCTCGGCGCTCCGCGCGCCGATCTTGCCGCTGTCGACCTGCTCCACGATCTCCGGCGCGATCCTGGTCGAGAGCATCAAGACGCGTATGGGCGAGTCGGTGCGGTTGCTGACCTGGTGGGCGCCTTCCTTGCCCCGCGGAAAACAGACGACGTCGCCCTCCCGCAGCGCCTGCTCGCCCTCGGGTGTGCGCAGCGTGGGCTCCCCGCGCAGAACGAGGAGCCACTCCTCGTTTGCGTAGTGCAGGTGGTACGGGCAGAGCCGGTTTCCCGGGTCGACTTCGTACATCGTCCCGCCCAGCAACTCGGCCCCGATGTGCCTGCCGACAAAGGCGTCCCTGCTGTGCCAGCCCTCGCGCTCCTCGGCACGATCCCACCCGTCGCCGTGCAGGTTGAAGACCTTCATGGCCGAGTAGCGTAGGCGTTCAGCGCTGGCGCTATAGGCGAGGGCCGCCCCAGTCCCTACAATCCGCCTGCCGTGTCGGAGAAGGCAGCCGCAGACCAGCAGAACAACGGCAAGGGCGAGATCACGTGCCTGATCGTCGACGACCACGAGGTCGTCCGTGAAGGCCTGCGCCTCTCGCTCTCTCGCGCGCCGCACATCCGGGTCGTCGGTGAGGCGTCCGACGGCGCGACCGCCGTCACGCTGGCCGAGCGCCGCAGGCCCGACGTCGTGATCATGGACGTGCGCATGCCCGGGATGGACGGGCTCGAGGCGACCAAGCTGCTGACCCAGCGGGTGCCCGACGTCGCGGTGCTCATCTTCACCGCCTACAGCGAGCGCAGCCTGCTCGGGCGCGGCCTCGAGTCGGGCGCGAAGGGCTACATCCTCAAGGAGGCCCCGCACCAGACGCTGCTGAAGGCGATCGACAAGATCGTGGCGGGCGAGGGCTTCGTCGACCCCGCGCTGATGCCGGCCTTCCTCTCCGGCGACCGCGAGGACATGCTCACCGCGCGCGAGCGCGAGATCCTGCAGCTGCTCGCGGACGGGATGTCGAATGCGGACGTGGCCGGCCGGCTGTTCATCAGCCAGGAGACGGTCAAGAGCCACGTGCGCCACATCCTCACGAAGCTCGAGGCCGACACGCGCACGCACGCGGTGGCGATCGCGCTCCGTGACGCGATCATCGACTAGAGCAGCGGCTCTCGTCGCCGTCGTGGCGGCTGGGGCGATCGTGTCTCTGGTCGGGCTCGCCGTGGGCTCGAGCGGGCTGGCGTTCGCGGGACTGGGAGTGGCGATCGTCGGTGCGGCAGCCTTCGCGCTGCACCTGATCGTCACGGAGCGCCGCCGACACGAGGTGGTCGAGGAGGAGCTGACGGCACAGTCGAGCTTCCTCGAGTCGCTGATCGAGTCGATGGGACGCATCGCCGCGGCCCACGACCCGGACGACGTGCTCGAGCGCACGCGGCGCGAGGCGAACGGTCTCTTCGACGCGACCGCGTCGATCCTCTCGCCCGGCCAGCGCGGCATGGACGAGGCGGTCGTGCTCCCCTTGCGCATCCGCGGGGAGGAGATCGGCTCGCTGCAGCTCGTGCGCGCTCAGCCGCTCGACCGCGAGGAGCTGGCCCGCGCGACCTTGCTCGCCGACTTCACCTGCCGGGCTGTCGAGAACGCGCGCTTGCTCGACGAGGCGCAGGTGCGCGAGGCGGAGCGCGCGCGGCTCTCCGACCAGCTGATCATCGCCGAGCAGGAGGAGCGGCGACGGCTCGCGCTTTTCCTCCACGACGGGCCGGTGCAGTCGCTGTCGGGGATCAGCCTGATGCTCGACGCCGTGATCGATTCGCTCGAAGGCGGTCGGCTCGAGGAGGCGACCTCGGTGCTCGACTCGGCGCTCCAGCGTCACCGGGACACGATCCGCTCGTTGCGCGACCTCTCGTTCAACATCGAGCCGGTC
>Ga0081540_1002320_pt1 | contig 15592 bp, 15 predicted proteins | sample TabmetS2T1R1_FD_71024 | JGI IMG/M metagenome (GOLD analysis project Ga0081540, IMG submission 71024) | Tabebuia heterophylla rhizosphere microbial communities from the University of Puerto Rico - S2T1R1 | ecosystem: Host-associated > Plants > Roots > Rhizosphere ... | reverse complement strand
CCGCCCTCGCCGCGGCCGGTCGCGCCTTCGCATGGCGCGACCCGTTTCTCCTCCGTCTTCGGCACCAGGAGGCGCTAGATGACCCGGCATCGCGGACGCGGCATCGCGTCGATCAACTATCCCATCGGCATGAACCTCGGCGGCGACCCCAGCCAGGCGCTGGTGCATTCCAACCCTAGCGGCAAGTTCACCGTGGCACTGTCGTCCATTGACCTCGGCCAGGGCATGAAGTCGGTGACGCGGCAGATCTGCGCGGAGACGCTGGGCGTGCCGGTCGAGGACGTCTATGTCGACACTGCGGATTCCGACACGGGTCCGCATTGCATGGGCTCGTTCGCCTCGCGCGGCACGCATCGCGTCGGCAATGCGGTGATGGCCGCGGCCCGGGAAGCGCGCGGCGTGATGATGGAGGCGGCCGCCGAGGAACTTGAGGTCAACGCCGCTGACCTCGATACCGACGGACGCGGCAACATCCACGTCAAGGGCGCCCCCCACCGCTCGATCTCTACCAAGGACGTCGCGATTGCGGCCCAGTTCAAGCAGGGCAAGACCATCTCCGGTCGCGGCATCTTTCTGGTCCCCCTCTCGGATGTCGACCCGGAGACCGGCGAGATGTCACCTGCGACCTGCTATGCCCATGCCTGCCTCGTCGCCGAGGTCGATGTCGACGACGAGACCGGCGAGGTCGCGATGGTGCGGATGGATTCCGCCTATGAGCTCGGGCGCGCGCTCAATCCGCGGCTGGTCGAGCAGCAGCTCGTCGGCGGCGCATGGATGGGCGTCAGCCACGCGCTGTATGAGACGCCGGAGCCGTACTATCCTGATCCCGTTCACGGCCCGCGCGACTTCGTCGAATATCTGATGCCCGGCCCAGGCGACGTTTGCCCGCACGATATCGCCGTGCTGGAGCGCCCTGCCCCTGACGGGCCCTTCGGCGCCAAGGGTCCCGGCGAGATGTGCGCGAACCCGGTGTTGCCCGCCGTTGCCAATGCGATCTTCAACGCGGTCGGCGTGCGCATCGACGATCTGCCGATCACCCCGGAAAAAGTGCTGCGCGCGATCAAGGCCCAGGGCGGCGCGCGGCCGCAGGCGCGGCGCTAGAGGTTCTCGTTCATGGCGGTCCGCAGCAACATCGTCGGCATCGACAGCCCGGAGGCGCTGGAGAAGGCGCTGCGCGCGGCCTATTACCTCGCCGACGAGGGCCTCGCCACCGCCGCCTATCTCGGCCTCGCCCTCGGCAAGCCGCTGTTGCTCGAGGGTGCACCCGGTGTCGGCAAGACCGAAGCGGCAAAGGCGATCGCCGCCGTGCTCGGCCGCCGGCTGATCCGCCTGCAATGCTATGAGGGGATCGACGCCTCCGCGGCTCTCTACGAGTGGAATTATCCGCGCCAAATGCTGGCGATCCGCCAGGCTGGCGACGAGAGCATCGATATCTATGGCGAGACGTTTCTGATCGAGCGGCCGATGCTGGCGGCGCTGCGCGCACCGGACTCGACCGTGTTGCTGATCGACGAAATCGACCGCGCCGACCAGGAGTTCGAAGCCTTCCTGCTCGAGTTCCTCTCCGACTTCCAGATCTCGATCCCCGAACGCGGTACGGTGCGCGCCGCCGAGCGGCCCGTCGTCGTGCTGACCTCGAACCGAACGCGCGATCTGCACGAGGCCTTGCGTCGCCGCTGCGTCTATCACTGGATCGATTATCCTACCGAAGAGCGCGAGGCACGCATCATTATGCTGCGAGCCTCCAGCGTTGCGGAGGCAACCGCGCGCGCCGTCGTCGCCGCCGTCGGCAGACTCAGGCGCGAGCCGCTGAGCAAGGCGCCGGGCATCGCCGAAGCCGTCGACTGGGCCGAAGCCGCTACGCTCCTGCAGAAGGGCGGCGCGCGCTGGCCTGACGCCTTCAAGCGCTCGATCGGCGTAGCGCTGAAAGACGAGGAGGACTTGCACTTCATCTCGCCGCGGCTCGACGCGATGCTCGCGGAGGCGACCGCATGAGCACCGAACTGCTGCTTCCACGCGCCGCCTGGGTATTCGTCTCCTTCGTCGCACTGCTGCGCGCCAACGGCTTTGCGGTCGCGCCGGAGCAGACCACCGCGTTCCTCGCCGCAATCGAGCTGCTCGGACCGCGCGACATCAGGGATATCAGGCAGGCGGCGCTGGCAACCCTCGCACCTCCCCCCGAGCGCCGCGCGACTTTCAACCGCCTGTTTGATCTGCATTTCCGCGGCAGCGAGGCCATCGAGCGCGTAGAAGACGGCGAGGACGACGAGACCGTCCGGCTCCAGGAGGAAGGCCGCGGCGACGAGGAGCCGCTTCTCTCCGACGACGCCAATGAATCCGGCCTGACCGCGACCCGCACTGAGGCATTGGTCGAACGCCGCTTCGCCCTGCTCTCCACCACCGATCCGCTCCGCCGCCTGGCGCGCGAAGCGCCAAGGCGCCTGCCGAAACGGCGCGGCCACCGTCGGATGCGTGCCCGTCGCGGCCCCTTTGCCGACCTCCGCCGCACCTTGCGCGAAAGCGTCCGCAGTGACGGCGAGATCCTGCGCCTCGGTCACATGAAGCGGCGCCAGCGCCCGCGAAAATTCCTGCTGCTGATCGACGTCTCCGGCTCGATGAAGAGCCGCACCGACGACAACATGAAGCTCGCCCATGCGCTGGTGCAGGCCGCGCCCAATGTCGAGGTCTTCACCTTCGGCACGCGGCTCACCCGCGTCACCCGCGCGCTGCGACTGAAGCGCCGCGAGCAGGCGCTGAATGCGGTCGCGCATCTCGTCAGCGACTGGGACGGCGGCACCCGCATCGGCGACGCGCTGCAAGCCTTCCTCGCGGTACCCCGGTTCGGCGGCTATGCGCGCGGGGCGGCCGTGGTCGTCGTCTCGGACGGGCTCGAGCGCGGCGAACCCGATGCGTTGCGCGACGCGGTGGCAAGATTGTCGCGGCGCGCTTGGCGCCTGAGCTGGCTGACGCCGCTCGCAACCGGCCCGGGCTTTCGTCCGCAGACTGAAGCACTCATCGCGATCGCACGCTATGTCGACGACCTCGTCGACGGCGGATCGAGCGCGTCGATTGTCGCGCATTTGCTGGCACTGGGACGAAGGAGAGTCGCGTGACCGAGATTGTCGACGGGCATCATCATATCTGGCGACAGGCCGACCTGCCCTGGCTGATCGGCCCCATGCAACCCCGCATCTTCGGACCCTACGAGCCGATCCGGCGCGACTATCCGATCCAGGAATATCTCGACGACCTCAAGGGTACCGGCGTCACCCGCTCGGTCTACGTCCAGACCAACTGGGCCAATGATCGCTTCGAGGATGAGGCGGCCTGGGTACAAAAGACGGCCGACGAGCACGGCTGGCCCCATGCCATCGTCGCCTACGCCAATTTCGCCGCCGACGACGTAAGCCCGCAGCTCGACCGCCTGAAGCGCTATCCGCTGATGCGCGGCGCGCGCATGCAGCTGCACTGGCACGAAAACCCGCTGTACCGCTTTGCCGCAAAGCCCGATCTCTGCGTCGATCCCATGGTCCGCCGCAACGTCGCGCGCCTTGCCGATTATGGCTGGACGTTCGACTTGCAGGTGTTCACGCCGCAGATGCCGGATGCGGCGCAACTCGCCGAATCCTGCCCCGAGGTGACCTTCATCCTTCAGCATGCCGGCATGCTCGAAGACCTCTCGCCTGCGGGCCGCGCGGCCTGGCGCGCCGGGATGGCGCGCCTTGCCACCTGTCCGAACGTGGTCTCGAAGCTGTCCGGGCTCGGCACCTTCATCCATCGCAACGACCCCGCACATATCGCTGCCGCGGTCGCTGACACCGTCGCGATCTTCGGCGCCGAGCGCTGTCTGTTCGGTTCCAATTTCCCGATCGAGAAATTGTGGACCAGCTACCGCGAGCTCGTCGAAGCTTTTCGCGCGGCGGCCACGCCATTGAGCACCGAACAACAGGACGCGATCTTCAGAGACACCGCGACACGCGTCTATCGGCTTTGACAGACAAGAAGACAGGGAGGGAAACGAATGGCGCTGGAGATCAAGATCCTGGACTACGGCGATATCGAGCTGGAATCGAGCTTTCTGGTTCTCGGCCGCGACTGCGGCCGCACCCGCCGCGTCCTCACGCTCGGCTTTTTGATCCTCGGTGGCAAATATCCGGTCGTGGTCGACACCGGCTACCGCTCCAACCAGATCATGGAGACGCTGGGCATGCGCGGGCTGCAGTACCACGAGAACATGATCGAGAACCAGCTCGCCCGCCACGGCGTGCGCATGGGCGACGTGCGCTTTGTCTGCCACACCCATCTGCACATCGACCATGCCGGCAAGGACGATCTGTTCCCGATGAACACGACCGTGGTCCTCAACCGCAAGGAGCTCGAATATTCCGTATCCGGCCTGATGCACCCGCAATATCCGGCGCCCGACATCAAGCACCTGATCGACCGCCTGCACACCAAGAGCGCGCTACGCTTCCTCGATCTGGAGATCACCGGTCCCATCGAGCTGATGCCAGGCGTCTATTGCGACGCCGCCAACGCCCACACCGAGGGCTCGATGAACATCATCGTCGAGACCGCCGACGGCATCGCCACCATCTGCGGCGATGTCATCTACGACTTCAACGACCAGATCGTTACGCCCTTCAACGAGATCCACGATTGGGAGCCGCGCACCACTGGCAACCACGGCACTTCCAAACGCGCCGAGAAGGCCTCGATCAAGAAGCTGCTCAGCAATTCGCGCTATCTGCTGCCGGTACACGACCGCCCCGCCAAGATAGAAGGCGGCAATGTCGTCGGACGGTTGCATGATCAGGTCCCTGGTCCAATCGTGCAGTCCCTGCCCGCACGCAACTGGTTTCCAGCCTGAGGTACCTTGAGGATCGACCGATGACGCACGTCACCTTGCGCTCCGAATTCGAGACCCTGATCGATCCTTACGCGCCGGTCGCGCAGGTCGGCACTGGTTTTGATTTCACGGAAGGACCGATCTGGCATCCGGTCGATCATTACCTTCTGTTCTCGGACATGCCCGGCGACGTGCGTCGGCGCTGGGATGCGCGACGCGGCGTCGCCGAGGTCAAGCGGCCCTCGAACAAATGCAACGGTATGACTTATGACGCCGAGCTCAATCTGATCGTCTGCGAGCATGCGACCTCGTCGCTGATCCGCGAACGGCCGGACGGGCGGCGCGAGGTGCTGGCCTCGCACTTCGCGGGACAGGAACTCAACAGTCCCAACGATGTCTGCGTGCATTCTTCCGGCGCGATCTACTTCTCTGACCCCTGGTATGGCCGCATGCCGGTTTACGGCGTCGAGCGGCCGCGCCAGCTCGGTTTTCAGGGCGTCTATCGCGTCATGCCGGGCGGCGAGCCGAAGCTTTTGGTGGATCGCAATCTGTTCGACCAGCCAAACGGCCTGTGCTTCTCGCCCGACGAGAGGCTGCTCTATGTCAACGACACCGTGCAGGCCCTGATCCGTGTCTTCGACGTCAATGCCGACGGCTCACTGTCGAACTCGCGCGTGTTCGCAACCGGGATTCGTTCCGAGCTTGAGGCAGGCGTGCCCGACGGCATGAAGTGCGATCAGCACGGCAATGTCTGGGTTACCGCGCCCGGCGGCGTCTGGGTCTACTCGCCGCGCGGCGAGCTGCTGGGCAAGATCCGTGTCCCCGAGCTTGTCGCCAACCTCACGTGGGGTGGACCCGACTTCCGCACGCTGTACCTGACCTCGACGCATTCGGTCTATGCGATCCCGACCAAAGCCGGACCGCGCCACGAGCCCTATATGAGCGGCAAGCATGGCGGCGGCGCCGCAAGCGCCCGCCCCATGGCCGCAGCCCCCATCCTGACCGACGGCGAGATGCGGCTTGATCCGCAGCGCTGCGCCATGATCATCCAGGACCTTCAGAACGATGTCATCATGGACGGCGGCGCATTCGCTGAATCAGGCGCGCCTGGCCATGCGAAGCAGCAGCATGTCGTCGAGAATGTCCGGCGCCTCGCTGAGACTGCGCGGGGGCGCGGCGTCGCCATCATCCATGTCTGGTTCGTGGTCGAGCCCGGCGCACCCGGGGTGACGCTGAACGCACCGCTGTTCGAGGGTCTCGTCGACAGCAAGGCGATGGTGCGCGGGAGCTGGGGCGCGGCACCGGTCACCGGCCTCGAGCCACGGCCCGGCGATTTCGTGGTCGAGAAGATGCGGATGAGCGCCTGGGAAGGCACCCGGCTCGAGACGATCCTCAAAGCGACCGGGCGCGACATGATCATCAACACCGGCGCCTGGACCAACATGTCGGTCGAGCACACCGCTCGCACCGGTGCCGACAAGGGCTATTTCATGATCGTTCCGGAAGACTGCTGCTCCACCATGAATGCCGATTGGCACAGCGCCTCGATCAACTTTGCCATGCAAAACGTCGCCGTCGTCACGCGCGCGGATGCCGTCATCAGAGCGCTGGGATAGGCGGTGGCAAAGCTGCTGCATCTGTCCTGTTCGCCCCGCGCCGAATCCGAGTCGAGCGCCGGCGCCCGCGTCTTCCTTGACGGCTTTCAGCAGGCCCGTCCGGATTGGGACGTGGACGTCGTGGACCTCTGGCGCGAGCGGCTGCCGGAATTTTGCGGACCCATCGTCGAGGCAAAATATGCGCGCATGAACGCGCAGGCCTTCAACGACGCGCAACGGAACAGCTTTGCCGAGGCCGAGCGGATGGCGCTGCGGTTTTCACTGGCCGACCGCGTGCTGATCTCGACGCCGATGTGGAATTTCGGCATTCCTTACAAGCTCAAGCAGTGGTTCGACATCATCATCCAGCCCGGGCTGACGTTCCGCTTCGATCCGGCGCAGGGCTATCTTCCGCTGCTGAAGGACCGGCCGACCATCGTCATCCTCGCTTCCGGCAGCGATTTTGCCACCGGCATGAACCGCGGCCGCATCGACATGGCGACCCCCTATTTGCGCGAGGCGCTCCGCTTCATCGGCGTCCGCGATGTCCGCTTCGTCCCAATCGGACCGACGACCGGTCCGTCCGAACCGATCCGCGCCGCCCGCGAGACCGCACACCGCCGCCTCGCCGAGCTCGCGAAGCGGTTCTGAGATGCGTTGTTCTAACGGCGATCGGACCGTGGGACGTAAGACCACAGAAGCGTCGCACGAGAGCCGTTTTGTTCTCGGCAATCTTTCTTCTAACTTATTCATATTCAGTAAGCGCCCCAGCGCGAAGCTCTAAAGCCGCTCGTTCCAACAGGGAGGCTAGCGGAGTATGGTCGATAATATATGAATTCTCATCCACACTGTTCTTCAGATAATTTTCAACTCCGTTAGCATCTTTTCCGTGATAGAAAACTGCTGTACTTCCTATCTTCGACGCATCTACCGTAAGAATTGCATCGAGAAGCTGATTGAAACGGTACCCCCCAGTGTACGAGACCGCATTGTCTCTAGCGCTTTGAACGAAACGTTCGAAAAGAGCATTTGGGTCTTTATCGCTCATCGCACAGTCTCCGCAGATTGAAAGCCCAAGAGAGTTTTCCAATGCGGCCAGTCCGAAAGCACAAACTCGACAGGCGCTGATCAGCCCGCTGTTCTTCCAGGTGGTGGTCGACAAGGTGCTGGTAGCCGGACCAAGGCGTCCCGTTGCCGTTGCATTCCGAAGAGTGCCAACCGTCTGTAAAGGGCGGTCAATATCCACAGAACAATCATTACACGGCGCTTGCCGCCGTCCTAACGCTTTCCACGACAATCGAAGGTCGGTTGTCATCGAGCAAGATGCGGCTTGATGCTCTTCGATGGCGGCAGCAACACCTGTTATCTTCTTTTCCTGGGCCGTCGCTCTCCTTGCGCTGATCCGGCCAAAATTGCCTTCGTTGAGAAGGCGCTTCTCTTCGTCTGCAGCACGTTATTTTCCATAGGCGTGCTTTCACCATCGCCAATCGCGATGAGCGACCAGCCTCGCTCTGCAATGCAAGCGCTAAAGAACGAGGCATCACTGCCCAACGATTCGTCATATGCAACAAAATTACTCCATAGTTCTTCAAAATTATCAATGTGATACGTATTTTTGTATGCAGCATGCAAAATGTGCTTGTCGATTTGTGTCACTTCGAAGACACTTGAGGCTGAGCCAACCGCAAGATTGACCTTCAACGGCGAAGGTCCCGCAGCGGCAAGAAAATGGTCTACGGGCAACAGGGGAGAGCAATGAGCGAGCAAGTTTCCGCCATCGCAGTAACAGATGCAGCCAAGCCGAGCGGCGTGCGCTGGAAGATCTTTCTGCTCATGCTCTTTCTGATCGCGATCAATTACATCGATCGCGCCTCGCTATCGGTTGCAATGCCGCTGATCTCGAAAGAATTCGACATTGACCCGGCGATGCAGGGACTGCTTCTAAGCTCGTTCTTCTGGACTTACGCGCTGATGCAGATACCAGGCGGATTATTAGCCGATCGGTACAAACCGAGGATCGTGATCGCATCCGCAACGTTCTTCTGGGGCGCGTTCCAGGCGCTCGCGGCTCTGGCAACCGACTGGCCCGCCCTGCTTCTAACCCGGCTAGGCTTAGGCGCTTCAGAAGCCCCGATTTATCCGGCGGGCGGCAAGCTCAACGCAATCTGGATGACGCAGACGGAGCGTGGGCGCGGTGCGACACTGCTGGACGGCGGCGCACCGCTGGGCGCCGCGTTGGGCTCGATCGTGATCGCCTGGCTCATCGCCGCGCTCAATTCCTGGCGCGCGGCCTTCGTCGTCGCCGGCGTCGCAACGATGCTCTGCGGTATCTGGGCGTGGTGGTACATTCGCAACGAGCCGCGACAGCATCCGTCCGTCAACGAGGCCGAAGCCCGGTATCTGGAGCAGGCCCATGCGATGGAGGATGCCGCCTCCCCTGCAGGATCGAGCAGTGGTTGGATGGCCTATTTCCGCTTTCGCTCGGTCTGGTGCATGTGCCTCGGCTGGATGTTCTTCAATACCACATTCTACGGCCTGCTGACCTGGATGCCGACCTATCTGTACAAGGTACACAACTTCGACATCAAGTCGTTGGGTGGCGCGTCCTTCATCATCTTCTTCTCGGGCTTCGTCGGCGAGCTCGTCGGCGGATGGATTGGCGACGGCTGGCGCGCACGCGGGGGATCGCCGAATATGGTGTTCCGCACCTTGTTCGGTATTGCAGCCATCATGGCCACGGTTTCGATCTTCCTTGTGGCCTATATCAAGGATCCGACGCTGGTCGTGATTCTGCTTTCAACGACGCTCTTCTTCCTGCGCTGGTGCGGGATGTATTGGGCCATTCCATCCGCGCTCGCAGGGCGCAGCAAATCCGGCTTTCTCGGTGGCTGCATGAACCTCGGCGGCAACATCGCAGGAATTACGACGCCCTTGATCGTCGGCTTCATGGTCCAGGCCACCGGTTCGTACTTTCTCGCATTGATGTATTTCGCCGCGGCCGGCGTCGCGCTCCTGATCTGCTCGAGCTTGATCGATTACAGCCGCAAACTTGCGGTGTAGCGATTCACGACAATGAGGGTCGCCGCTGCTGAACGGGATGAAATGGACATGACACACCAGGTCCGGCTGGGCATGCTGACACCTTCGTCCAACACGGCACTGGAGCCGGTCACGTACGCGATGCTTTCCGGCATTGCCGATGTCTCGGTCCATTTCTCGCGCTTCAAGGTCACTGAAATTGCGCTGTCCGAGACCGCGCTCCGGCAGTTCGACGACAGCGAAATCCTGCGCGCGGCCGAGCTTTTGGCGCATGCCAAGATCGACGTCATCGCCTGGAACGGCACGTCCGCGAGCTGGCTTGGCTTTGATCGAGACGAACGGCTGTGCGAGCGGATCAATGCCGCGACGGGGATCAAGGCCTGCACGACCGTGCTGGCCTACCGCGAGGTGTTCCGCCGCCTTGGCGCAGCGCGGATCGGGCTGGTAACGCCCTATCTAAAGGACGTGCAGGACAGGATCCTCGCCAACTGGAGCTCGCAGGGCCTGAATTGCGTGGCGGAGCGTCACCTCTCCCTGCAGGACAATTATTCGTTCGCCGAGGTCACCGAGTCCGAAATCGCCAATCTGATCGAGGACGTCGCGCGCCAGGGCTGCAACGCCGTTGCAATCCTCTGCACCAACATGAGAGGTGCAGGTGTCGCCGAACAGCTCGAACGCAAGCTCGGCGTGAAGGTATTTGATTCGATCGCGGTGACACTGTGGGCCTGCCTTGCCGCTACCGGCGTCGATTCGTCGAAAATCCAAGGCTGGGGAAGCTTGTTTTCGCTTGCAGGCTCACCGCAACTGACCAATACCATCGAGAGAGCGAGTACTGCCAACTTGACCAGATAAAGAGCTGTCGTGAGCGAGATCGAGAAAGTACAGGTGGGGAAAGGGCCTCGGCGACGCAGAGGCGGCGTGGTGGCGCTGCCGCGGCGACGATTGCGCGTGCCGCGCGCCGGGCTCCACGAGCAGGCAGCAATGCGCCTCCGCACCCTGATCGTCCGCGGCGACCTTGCGCCTGGCGAACAACTGCTCGAATCCAATCTATCGGAGGCGCTCGGCATCTCGCGAACGCCGCTTCGCGAAGCGTTGAAGCAACTCGCTGCCGAAGGCTTGGTCGAATTGCGCCTCAACCATAGCGCCCTGGTTGCGCCGCTGCGGCGTGACGAAGTCGCCGATCTATTCGAAGCCTTGAGCGGCATCGAGCGCTGCGCCGCCGAACTCGCCGCCAGGCGCATGGTCGCGCGCGACGTCGAGCGGCTCGAGGAACTGCAGGCGCGAATTGAATGGCACCACCATCGCGGCGAGCTGCGTGAGTACTTCGAGGTCAACCAGCAGATCCACGGCGCTATCGTCGGCTTTGCCCGCAACAACGTTCTCAAAGGCGCGCATGAGGTCCTGTTGCCACGAGCCGAGCGCGCACGATTCTCCGCGCTCAGCGTTCTCGGGCGATGGGAGGAATCGGTTCGTGAACACCAGGACATCCTGGCGGCGCTCAAGGCCGGCGATGCCGGCCGGGCCGGACAATTGCTCGGCGGCCATGTCGGCCGTACCGGCGAGATCGTCGTCGCGTCGCTGACGGACGGCCCTGCCGAGGGACATGTTGCGTCGCCCCCGGAACGCAATCAAATCACCCAACGGGTTAAGAGAAAGCTTTCGCTGAAGGTCCGCAAGTGAAGATCCTGTTGCTCAACCCCAACACCACGACGGCAGTCACCGCCCTCCTCCACGCCGCGGGCAGCGCCGCCGCTTCTTCCGGCACCGAACTCGTTGCCATTACCGCCAGTCGCGGCGTGCCCTATATCGCCACGCGCGCGGAGGCGCAGATCGGCGGCGCGATAACGCTGGAGATGCTCGCGGAGAGCGCTCCCGGATGTGATGCCGCGATCATCGCCGCCTTCGGAGATCCCGGCCTGTTCGGCGCGCGTGAGCTGTTCGACATCCCGGTGGTCGGACTCGCCGAAGCCGCGATGCTAACCGCCTGCATGGTTGGCCGCAGGTTCTCGATCGTGACATTCGCCCGCGCACTCGCCCCTTGGTACCAGGAGTGCGTCGACATGCACGGCCTCGGCGCGCGCTGCGCCGGCATCCGTACGCTCGACGGCACATTCCAATCGATTTCCGATGTGCAGGCCGAAAAGGAAGAGCTCCTGGTGGAATTGGCCAAGAGAGCCGTCGACGAGGATGGCGGCGACGTCGTCATTCTGTCCGGCGCTCCCCTTGCGGGCCTCGCTGCAAAGGTCAGTGACCGCGTCCCCGTGCCGCTTATCGATCCGATCGCGGCTGCGGTGCGTCAGGCGGAGACGCTTGCGGTGCTCAAGCCGCGAAAAGCCATTGCAGGAACGTTTCGTCGTCCGGATCCGAAGCCGACCACGGGTCTCGCCGAGCCATTGGCCGCGCTCATGGAGCATCGGACGCGTAACGATCAGTAGGGAGAATGTTCATGCCGTTCGACACCATCATCCGCGGTGGTACCGTCGTAACCGCCGCCGACACGTTCTCGTCCGACGTCGCTATCCGTGACGGAAAAATAGTCGCCTTGGGGCATGACCTCGGCGCGGCCGATACGGTCATCGATGCAACTGGCCGCCTGGTGCTCCCGGGCGGAATCGACAGCCACGTTCATTTTGCCCAGCCGTCCGGCGACGGCATCGTGATGGCCGACGGCTTCGAAACCGGCACGCGCTCTGCCGCGTTCGGCGGCAACACCACGGTACTGCCGTTCTGCCTTCAGGAAAAAGGGCAGACCCTGCGCGAGGCCCTGCGTCATTATCATGCGCTGGCCGACGGCGAGTGCCATGTCGACGTCGCCTTCCACCTCATCGTCACCGATCCGACCGAACAGGTCCTCGGTCAGGAACTACCGGCGCTGGTCGAAGATGGCTACACCTCGCTCAAGGTCTTCATGACCTATGAGGGCCTCGCCCTGTCGGACCGCGAGCTGCTCGAGACCATGTCGGTCGCGCGCGAGACCGGTGCGCTGCTGATGGTGCACGCTGAAAACTTCGATGCAATCCGGTTCCTCACCGATCGCCTCGAACGCGCAGGCAATACCGCTCCACGCTTTCACGCGACGTCGCGGCCCATTCCGGTCGAGCGCGAGGCCACTCATCGCGCCATCTCGCTCTCCGAACTCGTCGACGTGCCCATCATGATCGTGCACGTTTCGAACCGCGAGGCCATGGAGGAGATCAGGCGCGCCCAGCAGCGCGGGTTGAAGGTGATGGGTGAGACTTGCCCGCAATATCTGGTGCTGACCGAGAAGGATCTCGACCAGCTCAATATGGAAGGTGCAAAGTACGTCTGCTCACCGCCGCCGCGCGATATCGCGAGTCAAAAGGCGTGCTGGGAGGGCCTGCAGCAGAAGGTCTTTTCAGTATTCTCCTCGGACCATTGTCCCTTCCGCTACGACGATCCCCAGGGCAAGCTGCTGCCCAAAGGCCGCACGAGTTTCCGTTGGGTCCCGAACGGCATTCCGGGTGTGGCAGCGCGGCTGCCGATCCTGTTTTCGGAAGGCGTCGTCAAGGGGCGCATCGACCTCAACAGCTTCGTCGCATTCAGCGCGACCAACCATGCGAAGGTCTACGGCCTCTATCCACGCAAGGGAACCATCGCGGTTGGATCCGACGCCGACATTGCGCTGTGGGATCCTGAGCGCAAGGTCAAGATTCGCCACGAACTCATTCACGACGGATCGGATTACACGCCCTACGAAGGGCTGGAGGTCACGGGTTGGCCGGTCCTTACCATGGTCCGCGGAAAGGTCGTGGTCGACGACGGCAAGCTTCTCGGTGCCAAGGGCTACGGCACCTATCTGCCCCGCGCCAAGCCGTCCGCGCAAACTCGTCTGCAAAATTCGTGATACCTCAAGGGTAGAGACCACAAATGCCATACGCGACGACCGACGATCGAGTCCGCCTCTACTATGAAGAGACCGGGTCCGGCCTTCCCGTGATCCTGGTACATGAGTTTGCCGGCGACTTGCGCAGCTACGAACAGCAGATGCGATATTTCGGCAAACGTTACCGCACGGTCGCCTACAACGCGCGTGGCTTTCCACCGTCAGACGTGCCGGAAGACGTTTCTTCGTACTCGCAGGCCCGTGCGGCTGACGATATCCTGGCTGTCCTCGATCATATCGGCGCGCCGAAGGCCCATATCGTGGGCCTCTCCATGGGCGGCTTCGCGACTCTGCACTTCGGGCTTCGGCACCCGCAGCGGGCGTTGTCGCTCTGCATTGGCGGATGCGGCTATGGCGCCGAACTCGACAAGCGCGAGACCTTTCGCGCCGAGGCGGACGTGATCGCCAACATGATCCGGTCCGAAGGTATGCCCGCCTTCGCCGAGCGTTACGCCTACGGACCGACCCGGGTGCAATACGAAAACAAGGATCCGCGTGGGCATGCCGAGTTCAAGGCCCTGCTGGCCGAACATTCCGCGATCGGCTCGGCAAATACCCAACAAGGCGTGCAGAAGGAGCGGCCTTCGCTCTATGCGCTCGTCGACGAAATGAAGCGCATTACGGTGCCGACGCTGATCATTACCGGAGACGAGGACTGGCCCTGCCTTCTGCCAGGCATCCTGATGAAGCAGAGCATTCCGTCCGCCGCGCTCGCGGTGCTGCCCAACTCGGGCCACGCCATTAACATCGAAGAGCCGGAGCAATACAACCGGATCGTCGAGAACTTCCTGGCGCAGGTCGACAGCGGCAGGTGGCCACAACGTGATCCGAGGGCTGTGAGCGCTTCCATCACAGGCATGAACGACCGGACCTGATCCGAACTCGAAGAGGCCGCGTTGGCGCGAAACGCACTTGCCAGTTCGACCTCCTGTTTCTGTCCAACGGATAAGGAGCGAGATCCGTTTGCCGAAGAATGCGCGGTCGTCGGCTCCGTGAAGACCTGTCACTCGCCGGTTCGATGTGCCATGTTTTCACATTCGAAGACAATCAGCGGCGCATCGGTCCATGCCAAACGATCTGACCAAGTCGGCCAAGCGGGTTTTTGAGATCCTCGAGCTGTTTCGCGCACGACAATGTCCTCTCCGGCTGAAGGACGTCGCAGATTCGCTGGATATGCCGACTTCCAGCGCAGCCGCGCTGCTGAAGACGATGGCGCAGATGAATTACCTGTCGTTTGAGAGCAACTCGCGCGCCTATATGCCGACGCTGCGGATATCGCAACTGGGCAGCTGGGTCCCGACAGACAATTACGAGAACGGCACGATGCAGGAAACCGTGCGGCGGATCGGCCGCAAGGTCGGCGAGACCATCCTGCTCGGAACAATCACCGACATCTACGTTGAGATCGTCGAGATCCTTCGCGCCAGGCAACCCCTGCAATATTACACCACGGTCGGAACCAGGGTGCTGCTGGTGCATTCCGGGCTGGGATGGCCGCTCCTGAGCGGCGGCACCAACGCCGAAATCAGCCGAATCTACCGGAGGACGGTTCGTCTGAAAAAGATCGAAGGTCGGACCTTGTCTCTCAACAAGCTGAAAGCCGGGATCGATCAGGTCCGGCGCAACGGCTATTGCCTGTCCCGGGGGATGGTGACCCGCGGCGTCGGCGTAGTGGGAATGACGGTGCCTACGCCCCCCGGCCATCGGCAGCTCGCCATCGGGGTTGCCGGACCGTTGGAACGAATTGAAAGAAATCTGGCGAAGATCCTCGGGGCGATCCGCTCCGAAAATGCGCGTCTGACCCATTTCGCCGGCTCCATCGAACAGAGCTGACTACCTCACTGCCAGCCCCGCCGAACCGAGCCTCACGACGTACCTGCAGCGGCGTTATAGCGATCGATCGAGTCGAACCCGACAAGCAGGCGCTTGTGCCTCGTCTCAATCCATTCGCGCGGTTCTTCATGGGTGAAGATGAAAAACTCGGAGCGAGCGACCGCGTCAAGCACGCGTTTTCCAACATCATCCGGAGCCAAGCCCCCCGATTGCCACGCCTTCCCGGCCTCCGCACCGGCTCGTTCGAACGGCCCGCCCAGCCGTGGCGGGCGCCGCTGCGACGACGCCTGCAGCGTGGTGGCGACAAGTGCCGGGCAAAGCACGGACACGCCGAGATGGCTGCCCTCCAGATCGAGCGCCAGCGCCTCGGAA
>Ga0081540_1002319_pt1 | contig 15596 bp, 15 predicted proteins | sample TabmetS2T1R1_FD_71024 | JGI IMG/M metagenome (GOLD analysis project Ga0081540, IMG submission 71024) | Tabebuia heterophylla rhizosphere microbial communities from the University of Puerto Rico - S2T1R1 | ecosystem: Host-associated > Plants > Roots > Rhizosphere ... | reverse complement strand
GCGCCTGGTGGTGCTCCCGTTCACCCTCCGCTCGATGCACGGCATGCGGGAGATGCAGGCTCTGCAGCCCTACCTGAAGGAGATCCAGGAGAAGTACAAGGACGACCGCCAGCGGATGCAGCGCGAGCAGATGGCGCTCTTCCAGGAGCACGGGGTCAACCCGCTCTCGGCCTGCCTGCCGCTGGTCTTCCAGTTCCCGGTCTTCATCGCGCTCTACCAGCTGCTGCGCAGCAGCATGTTCAAGGACGAGATCGTGGAGTCCGGAGACGAGGGCTGGCTCTTCATCAAACACCTGGCCGAGCACCCGACGGGGGCGGAGGCGATCGCCCTGATCGTGCTGGCCGTCGCGGGCACCTTCGCCCTGATCATCTTCACCCCGTCCCCGCAGACGACCGGCGGCGCCTCCCAGCGCTACCTCTTCGCCGGCGTCTTCTCCCTGGTGACCGTCTTCCTGATCCCGAACGCCCCGGCCGGCATCGCCGTCTACTTCATCGCCTCGGGCCTGTGGCAGATCGGGCAGCAGACCGTGATCCACTTCGTCTGGCCGTTGCCGTCGGTGCCGACGCCCGAGGAGGTCCGCTCCGCCAAGCCCCCGCCGCCCCCGCCGAGGAAGCGAAAGCGACGACGGTAAGCGCGTGGACGCCCCCGGCCCGGCCACCCCGCATACACTCCGGCAGTGGCTGAAGGAGAGGTCGATTCCCAGCAGGCGGACGTGTTTCCGGCCGAGCCCGCCGAGCGCGTGCAGGCATTGCTCGAGCGCATCGTCGAGGAGCTGGGGCTGGAGGCGACCGTCGTCGTCGACGAGGGCGATGAGGAGATCCACGCCGAGGTCGACGGCGAGGACGTCGGACTGCTGATAGGCCGGCACGGCCAGACCATCGACGCCGTGCAGCTGCTCTGCTACCAGGCGGCTTTCCGGGGCCGCCAGGAGCGCAAGCGCGTCACGGTCGACGCGGCCGGCTACCGCCGGCGCCAGGGGGAGTCCCTGCGGCGGCGCGCCGACATGGCGGCCGAGGACGCCACCCGGCACGGCCAAGCGGTGGAGATGGACCCCATGGGCTCCAACGAGCGGCGCGTGGTCCACGAGCACCTGCGGGAACGTCCCGAGGTCGAGACCTACAGCGAGGGCGACGAGCCCAACCGCTACGTGGTCGTCGCCCCGCTGCTGGCCGATTGAGCGCGATACCCGAGGCGGCACGGCCGGCGCTCGATCGGCTGCTGCGCCTGCTCGACGACCCCAGGGCGCCGATCGCCCCCTCGACCGTTGCGCGGGCAGAGGAGGTCCACCTGGCGGATTCGCTCAGCGGTCTCGAATTCGAGCCCCTGCGCTCGGCCGGCCGCATCGCGGATCTGGGAAGCGGGGCGGGCCTTCCGGGTCTGCCCCTCGCGGCCGCCCTTCCCGGGGCGCAGGTCGATCTGATCGAGTCCAACGAGCGCAAGTGCGCCTTCCTCGCCGAGGCGATCGCGCGGATGGGTCTCGCGAACGCGGCGGTGGTCTGCGAGCGCTCGGAGCAGTGGGCCGGCGGCGAGGGGCGGGAGGCCTACGACGCGGTCACGGCCAGAGCGGTGGGATCGCTCGCGGCCCTCTCCGAGCTGGCGTCGCCTCTCCTGCGGGAGGGCGGAGTCCTCCTCGCCTGGAAGGGGGCTCGCTCCGAAGAGGAGGAGGACGGGGCGCTCCGGGCGGCCGTTGGCACCGCGCTCGAGCCGTCCGAGATCCGCACCGTGCAGCCTTATCCGTCGAGCCGCGGCCGACACATCCACCTCCTCCGCAAGAATGGACCGACTCCGAACGGGCTGCCGCGGCGCCCCGGAATGGCGGCGAAGCGGCCGTTCGGATCCGAACGAAGCTGACCCGAACGAATCGATGGGAACCGTCTACGCGATCGCGAATCAGAAGGGCGGCGTGGGGAAGACGACCACGGCCGTCAACATGGGCGCCTGCGTCGCCGCCGACGGGCAGCAGACGCTGATCGTCGATCTCGACGCCCAGTGCAACGCGACGGTTGCGCTCGGGCTGGCGAAGAACTCGACGCCCTCCTCCTACGACTGCCTGACCGGGGAGGTCTCCGTCGCGGAGGCGGCCCGGCCCGCGGGGCCCGACAACCTGTGGATGGTTCCGGCGCACGTGGATCTCGCGGGCGCAGCCGTCGAGCTGCCGCGCTCGGGCGGGTACGAGACCAGGCTGCGCGACAGCCTTGGCCCCGTCCGTGAGCGCTTCGCCCACACCCTGCTCGACTGCCCGCCGTCGCTCGGGCCGGTGGCCGTCAACGCCCTGGTCGCCGCGGACCGGGTGATCGTGCCGGTCCAGGCCGAGTACCTGGCGCTCGAGGGGCTCGTGCAGTTCCTCGAGACGCTCCAGCTGGTGCGCCGAGAGCTCAATCCCAAGCTCGAGATGGCCGGCGTGCTGATCACGATGCACGACGACCGGACGCGCCTCGCCCAGGACGTCGAGCGCGAGCTCCGCGAGCACCTGCCGGCCCGGGTCTTCACCACGGTGGTCCCTCGAAGCGTCCGAGTCGCCGAGGCCCCGAGCTACGGGATCCCGGTGTCCGAACACGACGCGAAGTCGGCGGGAGCCCGCGCCTATCGCGCGCTGGCGGAGGAGGTGCTCACGATCGCTGAGCCCGAGCGGGAGGCAGCCTGATGGCCGAACGCCGCCGCGGCATGGGTAGGGGCCTCGCGGCGATCCTGCCGGAGAGCAGCGCGGGGGGACCGGAGCTGCGCGAGCTCGACGTCACCCAGATCGAGCCGAACCCCGACCAGCCCCGCGCCCAGTTCGACGCCGCCGCTCTCGATGCGCTCGCCGGCTCGATCGGCTCGGTCGGCCTGCTTCAGCCGCTGATCGTTCGACCGCTCGACGACGGGCGCTACGAGCTCGTCGCGGGCGAGCGCCGCTTGCGCGCAGCCCAGAAGGCCGGCATCGACCGGGTGCCGGCGGTCATCCGCAGCTCCCCGGAGGACGAGCGGCTGCAGGCGGCGCTGATCGAGAACATGGTCCGCGAGGACCTCAACCCCGTGGAGGAGGCGCGCGCCTGCGCGGCGCTCGTCGACGACCTCGGGATCTCGAAGGAGGAGCTCGCCAGGCGAGTGGGCCGCAGTCGCGCCTCCATCTCCAACCTGATCCGCCTGCTCGACCTGCCGGACAAGGCGCTGACCCTGCTCGAGCGGGGCGAGCTCAGCGAGGGGCACGGTCGCGCGATCCTCCAGGTTCGCGACCAGGACCGTCGCGCCCGTCTCGCGCAGGAGGCGGCCGCCCAGGGCTGGTCCGTGCGCGACACCGAGCGCAGGGCCAACGGCGGCGTCTCCCGGCGCAAGAGGGCGAGCGGGGGGCGGATCTCGGCCGAGGAACGCGCGGCCATGAGCGAGGCCGAGGACCTGCTCGGCTCCGCGCTGGGACAGGATGTCAGGGTCCGCCGCGACGGTGAGGGCGTCCGGGCCGAGCTCCGCTTCGACGACCTCGCAGAGCTCGATGCCCTCGCCAAAAGGCTTCGCCGCCACAGCTAAACTGCGCCCGAGGCGCCGCCGGAGCGGAGGGGGCGCCGCCAGATTCCCGGGCGATTAGCTCAGTCGGTTAGAGCGCTTCTCTGATAAGGAAGAGGTCCCTGGTTCGAGTCCAGGATCGCCCACTTCCTCGCGTTCCCCGCTCTGGCGGGCCTCGGGCCGCTCCTATACTTCGTGCGGACCTCCCGAGGAGCCTCTTGTGCAGCGAATGACCATCTACGGAGTCAGCTTCGACATGGTCGGCAAGCAGCCGATCGTCCTGTTGAAGACCGTCGATGGCAACAAGTTCCTGCCGATCTGGATCGGCCACCCGGAGGCGGCGGCGATCCTGATGAAGCTGCAGGGCGCCTCGACCCCGCGTCCGATGACCCACGATCTCCTCTCCGACGTCCTGGACCAGATGGACGCCAAGTGCGAGAAGGTCTCGGTGACCGAGCTGCGGGACAACACGTTCTTCGCCTCGATCACGATCTCGATGAACGGCTCGGAGCTCGAGATCGATTCCCGGCCTTCGGACGCGCTGGCGCTGGCGGTCCGCACCTCGGCGCCGATCTTCGCCGCCGACGACGTGATCGAGGAGTCGGCGATCGAGTTCGAGGGCGAGGAGGTCGAGGACACCGAGCAGGTGGTCGAGAAGTTCAAGGACTTTCTCGACAACGTGACGCCGGAGGACTTCGCTCAGGGCGAGGGCGAACAGCCCTAGCGGCCGCTTCCGGCCGCGGCTTGAGGACGAAGCCGCGCTGATTCGACGATCTTCTCCACCAGCCGGCTGAAATCCACCCCGGCGGCCTCCGCCGCCATCGGGAAGAGGCTGGTGTCGGTGAGGCCGGGGATCGCGTTCGCCTCGAGGACCTGGGGCCCTTCCTCACCGAGCATCAGATCGACTCGGGCAAAGCCGCTGCAGCCGAGCGCCTCATAGGTGCGCGCGGCGAGCTCCCGGATCCGCTCCGTCTCCTCGTCCGGGAGCTCCGCCGGGCAGATGTAGTCGGTCCGCCCGATCTCGTAGCGGGCCTCGAAGTTGAAGAAGTCCCCGTCGCGCGGGATCGCCTCCACGATCGGCAGCGGCTCACCGTCGAGAACGCTGACGGCAAGCTCACGGCCCCTGGCGTAGCGCTCGAGCAGCACCCGGTCGTCGTAGCTGAAGGCGGCGAGGAGCGCCTCCGGCACCTGATCCCGCGAGGACGCGAACTCCACCCCCAGCGAGGATCCCTGGCTGGCGGGCTTCACCACCAGCGGGAAGCCGAGCCCCGCCTCGATCTCCGCGAGCGTGTCGCCGGCGCCGAGCTCGCGGAAGGCGGTGGCGTTGAACGCGGCCCAGTCCGGCGTGGGGATCCCGGCGGCCCGCATCTCGTGCTTCGCGGCGACCTTGTCCATGCAGAGGGCACAGGAGGCCACGCCCGGACCGGTGTAGGGAAGGTCGAGGATCTCGAGCAGCTCCTGAACCGTCCCGTCCTCGCCGCCCGGCCCGTGGAGCGCGATGAAGACGACATCGGGTCGCTCGTCGCGAAGGCGTGCGACCAGGTCCGGGCCGGCATCGATCCCGACCGCCTCGTGGCCGAGTGAGCCGAGGGCGTCCTCCACCCTGGCCGCCGACCGGAGCGAGACCTCCCGCTCCAGCGAGCTCCCGCCCTTGAGCACCGCCACCCTCATCGGCGCGGCAGCGGGACCACCTCACCGCCGGGGTCCTCCGGTTCGTCCGGCGGGGCAGCGACGCGGTGTTCGCCGGTGATCGTCTCGTAGAGCTCGATCTGCTCGGTGATGACCTGGCCGATCCGGCGGACGCCCTCGCGCAGCTGGTCCTCATCGGAAGCGGAGAAGTTGAGTCGCATCGAGGACGCCCCGCTGGTGCCGTCGACGTAGGCGGCGCGTCCGGGCACAAAGGCCACGTTCTCGCGCAAGGCTTTCGCAAGCAGATTCGTTGTGTCGATGTAGCCCGGCAGGGTGGCCCAGAGGAAGAGGCCGCCTTCCGGCACGGACCAAACGGCCTGCGGTGGAAAGTGGCGCTCGAGCGCCTCCACCATGGCGTCCCGTCGATCGCGGTAGATCTCGACCAGGTCCTCGATGTACTGACGCCAGCGACCCTCCCCGAAGTATTCGCGGACGAAGTACTGGGTCAGGGTCGAGGTGCAGAGATCGGCCGCCTGCTTGCCGAGGGCGATCTTCTCCAGCACCGGCGGGGGAGCGGCGACCCAGCCGATCCGGATCCCGGGGGAGAGGATCTTGGAGAACGTGCCGAGGTAGAGCACGTAGTCGCCGCCGTCGAGGCTGTAGAGCGTCGGCTGCGCCTCACCGTCGTAGCGCAGGAGCCCGTAGGGGTTGTCCTCGACGATCATGACCTCGTGCTCGCGGGCGAGCTCGACCAGCCGCCGGCGCCGCTCCTCGGAGAGCGTCACCCCGGCCGGGTTCTGAAAGCTCGGCACCGAGTAGATGAACTTGGGACGGCGGCCCGAGCGAGCGAGATCGTTCAACAGGCGCTCGAGCTCTTCGACCCGCATCCCGTCGTCGTCCGTGCTCACCTGGTGGACGTCGGCCTCGTAGCTGCAGAAGGTCGGCACCGCGCCCGGGTAGGTGGGGGCCTCGCAGATCACGGGGTCACCGGGATCGACGAGGGTCTTGGTGATCAGGTCGATCGCCTGCTGGCCGCCGGTCGTGACGATGAGATCGTCCCGGTCCGGGGCCATTTCCTCGGCCGCCATCACCTCCAGGATGCAGTCCTTCGTCTCATCGAATCCCTCGGTCGGCCCGTACTGCAGCGCCTCGGCGGAGGACTCGTGAGCGATCCGCGTCATCTGGGCGGCGAAGCTCTCGGCCGGGAAGGTCGAGGTGTCCGGCAGGCCTCCGGCGAGCGAGATCACCTCCGGTCTCGCCGTGATGGCCATCAGGTCCCGCATCGCCGACGAGCGCATCACCCGCGTCCGTTTCGCGAACAGCCCGCCGTAGCGCTCGAGGTCGCGCGAGGTGGTGTGCGACCGTCGTCGCCGGGGGACACCTGGCCGCGGGCGACCCCGCTCCGAAGGCTCGGTCATGGCGAACAGTGTTGCGGCTAATTCGGCCGCGGTGTTCGTCGCCGCCGGACGTGGCGAAGCCGTCCCAGGCCGGCCACGCGCGGTGTCCCTGTAGCCTCCCCGCCCGACCATGTTCCTCGCCATCTGCCAGGGGCTGGGACTGGCCATCGCCGCCGGACTCATCCTCGGAGTCGTCCTCCCTCCGATCATGCCGACCTGGGGGGTCGTCGTCGGGGTCGCTCCGATCGGGGTGCTGGCCGCGGGCGCCGCGCTCAGCGGGGCAGACGAGGCTCTCTGGCCCGCCCTCCCGGTGGGAATCCTCGGCGCGGGGCTGGCTGCGATCGTGAGCCGGGACGTGGCGGCGGGGGCCAGCCGCCGCCAGCGGGACCGCGCGACCGCGACGGATGGCCAGGCGCCCAGCGGGGTGACCGCGATCGTCGTGCTGGCGGCCGTGGTGGTCGCCGGGATCAGCCTGGTGTTCGAGCCCTTCTCCCTTGTCGTCCTGGTGGCGCTGATCTTCCTCTGGCTCTCCCGTCGCCGCCAGGCGGAGCGCAAACACGAGGGTCTGCGGGTTCTCCGCTAGATGACGTCGACAGGGCAAGGAGGCTCCTAGCCGTGCAGCGGAAGCTCGTCCTCGTCGTGGTGGACGCGATGCATCCCGAGATGCTCATCCGGGCGATCGAGGAGGACCAGGCCCCGACCTTCGCGGAGCTGGTGGAGCGGGGAAACCTCGTCTCGGACTGCGTCTCGAGCTTCCCGTCGGTCACGCCCGTGGCGAGCTCCGAGATGATGACCGGCACCGGCGCGGCCGGGCACTGGGTGATGGGCATGAACTGGTACCACCGGATCGAGCGGCGGTACATCGAGTACGGCTCATCGTTCGAGGCGACCCGGACGTTCGGTCTGTTCAGAGCCATGTACGACCTCGTCTACAACATGAACCTCGACCACCTGAGCTGGCAGGCGCAGACGGTGTTCGAGCGCCTCGGCGACGCCGGGGTGCGCACCGCCGCGACGCCCTTCCTGATCTACCGCGGGCGACATCGGCACGAGCTCGGCCTCGAGGGCCTGGCGAAGCGGGCCGCAGCCGCGGCGAACTTCCGGCACGCAGTCTGGGGTCCGGACGAGTTCTTCTACGGCGACCTCTACGCCAGTCGTCCGACCGGCTGTGGTCCGACCTTCACCCGGCCGGGGACGAGGGACGAGTACTCCGCCTGCGTCGCCGAGGAGCTCGTGCGCGAGGGCGCCTACGAGTTTCTGCTCTTCAGCCTGCCGGACAACGACTTCCATTCCCACCGGCACGGCCCGGAGGCGACGATCGAGTCGATAGCGAAGGCGGACGCCATGTTCGCCCGTATCGTCGAGGCCGGAGGCGGGCTCGACGCCTTCCTCGAGGAGCATGCCGTGGTGCTGACCGCCGACCACGCCCAGACCGCCGTCGAGCACGGCCTTCCGCTCGCCGACGAGCTCGCCGAGGACTGGGCCGTGCTGCAACCGAATGCGGATCGCCCGGAGGAGGCCGAGATCGCGGTCAGCCCGACCTCGCGCGCGGGAGCCGTCTACATCCTCGATGCCGGCTACCGGCACCCGGTCACCCACGAGCGAGCGCGCCTACGGCTGCGGGAGCTCACCGGCGTCGACCTGGTCACCTGGCTCGCGACGGACGACGGCACCCCGGTCAAGCGCCGAAGCGTCGGGCTCGAGGACCCCGGCTCACTCGACGCCGTCGTCGAGCGGGACGGCCACGAGTTTCGCTTTCGCCCCGGCGGCCAACTCCGCGATGTGCGGGGGAACGCCTGGCACGTCAGCGGCGAGCCCGAGGCGCTTGCGGCCGACCTGACCGGCGGGCGATTCGAGTCCCACGAGTACCCCGACGCCTTGGCTCGACTCTGGTCGGCGCTCAGCTCGCCGCACGCCGGCGACATCCTGATCTCGGCCGCGGAGGGCCATGAGTGCGTCGACTGGGGCGGGATCAGCCACGCCGGAGGCGGCAGCCACGGCTCGCTCGGAAGAGGCGACTCCCTCGGCCCGGTGGTCTTCGTCGGTTGCGGGCCCGATGACCCCGGCGATCGGCCGCAATGGGCACTGCGGGATCTGGCACCGGTCATCCTGGAGCACTTCGGCATCGACGGCGGCAGGCCCCAGGGATGACTCCGGTACAGACCGCCAAGCGAATCGGCCGCGGCACGCTGAAGCCGCAGAACTGGATCCAGCTGCTGCAGTTCGGCGTCGTCGGCGCCTCGGGCTACATCGTCAACCTGGCGGTCTTCGCCGTGGCGATCGGCCCGCTTGACATCCACCACATCCCAGCGGCCATCATTGCCTTCTGCGTTGCCGTCACCAACAACTTCTGGTGGAACCGCCACTGGACGTTCGACGCGAGACACGGGCACGCCGGCTTCCAGGCGGCGCGGTTCTTCACCGTGAGCGTCGCTGCGCTGGGGATCAACCTGGTGGTGCTCGAGCTCCTGGTTCGGGGCGGGATGGGGGACCTGCCGGCCCAGGCGCTCGCGGTGGCGATCGCGATGCCCTTCAACTTCGTCGGCAACAAGCTGTGGACGTTCGCGTAGGGCGAGCCGCCCTTCTCGCCGCCTCCCTCGCGCTCCTTCTGATCCTGCTGCTCGCGGCCCCCGCGGGAGCTCAGCAAGAGCCGCAGGCACGGATCAGCCAGAGCCGGGCGATCGAGATCGCGAAGCTCGACCCGAAGGCCGTCGCGGAGTCCGAGAAGCACCCGGGCCTCTCGTCCTCGGCGAGCCGCAACTCGAGCACGGGGCTGTGGGAGGTCGGATTCTTCACGGGCGATGACGAGGTGGCGCAGGTCGTGGTCGATCCGAACACGGGCAAGGTCGTCGAGTCCTGGACCGGCTACCAGGTGGCGTGGCGGATGGCGCGCGGCTACCCCGGCGCCTTCGGCCGGATGATCAACGCGCCCTACATCTGGCTGCCCCTGTGCGCGATCTTCGTGCTGGGCCTGCTCGACTGGCGCCGCCCGTTCCGGCTCGCGCATGTCGACCTGCTCGTGATCGTGGCCGGGTTCGGGCTCTCCCACTACTTCTTCAACGAGGGGAACATCGGCCTCTCGGTTCCGCTCGCCTATCCGCCCCTGCTCTACCTGCTCGGGCGCGCGCTGTGGCTCGGCTTTCGCCGACGGCCCGGCAGCGGGCTGAGGCCCTCTCTGCCGATCACGGTGCTGGCCGTGGCCACGCTGGTGCTCGTCGGAGGGCGAGTGCTGCTCAATGCCACCGACTCGAACGTCATCGACGTCGGCTACTCGGGCGTGATCGGAGCCGACCGGATCGCCGACCAGAAGCCGATCTACGGCAACTTCCCCGACGATGACCAGTCGGGCGACACATACGGCCCGGTGGCCTATTACGCCTACGTCCCCTTCGAGCAGATCTTCCCCTGGAGCGGCACCTGGGACGACCTGCCGGCCGCCCATGCGGCCTCGATCTTCTTCGACCTCGCGACGGTCGTGGGGCTGTTCCTGCTCGGCGGACGCCTGCGGCGCGGACGCCGCGGGCGGGAGCTGGGGGTCCTCTTCGCCTTTGCCTGGGCGGCCTGTCCCTACACGGCCTACGCGCTCGAATCGAACACCAACGACGCCCTCGTCGCCCTGACGCTCGTCGCCGCGCTGCTCTGCCTCACCTCGCCGATCCCACGAGGGATCTCACTGGCGCTGTCCGGGATGACGAAGTTCGCGCCGCTGGCGCTGGGCCCGCTGTTCGCCACCTACGGAGCGACCGAGGCGCGTGGCCCTGGGTTGATCCGCCGCTACGCGAAGGTGGTGGTTCCGTTCACCATCGCCTTCGCTATCACGATCCTGGTCGTCTGCTTCCAGGCCCTCCAGGATCCCGGCCTGTCGACCTTCTGGCACCGCACCATCGCCGAGCAGGGTGGGCGCGACTCCCCCTTCAGCATCTGGGGACAGGATCACTCGCTCGGCTGGCTCCAGGCCCTGGTGAAGGCGGCGGTAGTCGGTCTGGCGCTCTTGGTCGCCTTCCGGCCGCGCCGGCGGGATCACGTCACGGTTGCGGCGCTCGGCGCAGCGGTGGTCATCGGCATGGAGCTGACCGTCGACCACTGGTTCTACCTCTACATCCCGTGGTTCCTGCCGTTCCTTCTGGTCGCGCTGCTGGCGAGCGGGGTGATGCCGCTAGCCCGGGACCGGGAGCAGGATCTGCTCGATGCCCCGAGCGAGCCCGTCGTCCCCGACGTCGACAGCCGCCCCCATCACCCAGACGTCCTCGTCCGCGGTGTCGAATCGAACCGGCATCTGCGTCCGGAAGGCCTCTAGCGCCTGCTCGCGCTTGACGCCGATCACGCCGGCCCGCGAGCCGGTCATCCCGACGTCCGTCATGTGGGCGGTGCCGCCGGGAAGCACACGCCCATCGGCGGTGGGCACGTGGGTGTGGGTTCCGAGCACCGCCCCGACCCGGCCATCCAGGTACCAGCCCATCGCGACCTTCTCGCTGGTCAGCTCGGCGTGGAAGTCGACGACGATCGCGTCGGCCGCGCCGGCGAGCGCGGAGAGCAGCTCGTCGATGGCGGTGAACGGGCTGCGCTCGACCTGCAGGTGCATCTGGCCGCTGAGGTTGATGACGGCGACGCGCATCCCCGCGGCCTCCACGATCGTGTGGCCTCGGCCGGGATTGGCCTCCGGGAAGTTGAACGGGCGCAGCACGCGCGGATTCGAGTCGAGGTAGGGATAGACCTCGCGATGGCGGTAGGTGTGGTTCCCGAGGGTGATCACATCGGCGCCCGTCGCGAAGATCTCCTCCGCCGTCTCCCTGGTGATGCCGACGCCCCCGGCGCTGTTCTCGCCGTTGACCACCACCAGATCGGGCATGTGCTCGGCGCGCAGGCCCGGCATCGCCGTCGCCAGCGCCTCCCGCCCGGGCCTCCCGACGACGTCCCCTATGAACAGGAGGCGCATGCCGGCAGCAGCGTAGAGGACCGCAGCGCCGCCACCTCCGTCCCACTAGCTTTCGGGCGATGAGCGAGAACCCACCGCGGGCGCGGGCGCGGGGGGCCGGCCCTGTGCTCGAAGTGGACGGCCTCTCGAAGTCCTTCGGAGAGCGGATCGCGCTTCGGGACGTGAGCCTCGACGTCAGCGCCGGGGAGCTGCTGGCGGTCCTGGGGCCCAACGGAGCGGGCAAGACGACCCTGTTGTCGATTCTCGCCGGCATCACCCGGGCGGACTCGGGCCGGATCTCGAGCGCAAACGGCGACATCGGCTGGGTGCCGCAACAGGCCGGCCTCTACCGCCGTCTCACCGTCGAGGAGAACCTGCGCCTCTTCTCCCACATGGAGGGCGTGCCGGACGTCGAGGGGACCGTCGAGAGGATGCTCGCGCAGATCGGGCTCACCGATCGCCGAGAGGATGCGGTCTCCTCCCTCTCGGGCGGCAACCAGCAGCGGATCAACATCGCCATCGGGCTGATCGGGGATCCGGCGGTGCTGCTGCTCGACGAGCCGAGCTCGGGCCTGGATCCGAGCCAGCGGGTTCGTCTCTGGGAGTTCGTCGCCGGCCTCGCGGAGGGTGGGACGACGGTGATCTACTCGACCCATCAGATAGAGGAGGCGAGCCACTACGGCGACCGCCTCGTCGTCCTCGCCGACGGGGAGACGATCTTCGACGGCAGCTTCGAGCAGCTTCGTCGGGCCGCGGGGCCACAGCCTGAGGGAAGCGCCGCCGATCCCGAGAACGACTTCGTCCGCTTTCTGCGGCAGCGGGGCCACTGATGCGCTGGCTGCTCCTCAAGGACCTGCAGATCCTGCGCCGCTCGCCGCTGGTCACCGCCCTCCTCGTGATCTATCCGATCGTGCTCGCCGTGCTCATCGGCCTTGCGATCTCGCGCAGTCCCGAGAAGCCGCGCGTCGCATTCCTCAATCAGATCCCCGACAGCGCCGGCCTCAGCCTGGGGGACACGGGCGGCTTCTCTCAGTCGGAGGCCCGGGCGAGGCTCTGCGCCAAGATCGATTGCGTCACGGCCTCGAGCCGCGCCGACGTCGAGCAGAAGGTCAAGGACGGCGACGTGCTCGGCGGGCTCATCCTGCCGGCCGATTTCCTCAACAAGCTGCAGGCAGAGCTCAGCACCAACTCGTCTCAGCCGGCCACCGTGGAGGTGCTCGTCAACCAGGACGACCCGCTCAAGGCGCAGGTCGTCGACGACCGGATCAACGCCCTTCTCAACCAGGCGAACCTGCTCCTCTCGGACAAGATCACCGACGTCGCCGTCAACTACGAGCGGCTGCTCGCGAACGGGGGGGAGTTCGAGCTTCCCTTCCTCAACCAGACCGTGCAGATCCTCGGCCTGCGCCGTTCCGAGCAGATCCTGCGCTCGGTGGAGGGCAGCCTGCCGCCCGCCGAGCGCGGCCAGGTCACGCAGGTCACGGAGTTCGCCCGCCTCGCCCGCCAGAACCTGGCGCTCGCCAACCAGCTCCTCTCCTCGATCCGCCAGCCGATCGCGGTGGACAAGCAGGTGATCGCCGGCAGCATCCCACCGCTAGACACCTTCGCGGTCGCGGTGGCCGCGGCGGTGACCCTGCTCTTCGTCACGGTTTTGCTGGTCTCCGGGTCGCTCGCCCTGGAGCGCGAGGAGAACACCTTCACCCGCCTCACCCGTGACCTCGTCAGCAGAGAGGGCCTGCTGGGAGAGAAGGCGATCCTGGGAACCGGGGCGGCCCTCGTCGTGACCCTGCTGATGCTGCTGGCGATCACGCCGTTCCAGTCGATCGGCTGGAGCCGGATCTACCTGATCGTCCCGGCGATCCTCCTGGCCGGGGCCGCGTCCTCCGCCCTGGGGCTCGCGATCGGCGCGGCGGCCAAGGAGGTCCGCGCCAGCGCCCTCCTAGCGTTCGCGCTCGCCCTGCCGGTCGCGTTCATCTCACTGGTCCCCTCGGGGACCGTCTCGAAGTCGCTGCTCGACGTGATCCACGTGATCGCGGGAGCCTTCCCCTTCCGGCCGGCCCTCGACGCGCTCTCGGGAGCGCTGTCGGCTTCCGGACCGGGACTCGGCCTCCCCTTCCTGCACCTGGCGCTGCTGACCGCCGCCTACCTGATCCTCGCTCGGATAGCCCTACGCCGGTTCACCTGAGCCTGGCGGCCGGTCGACCGTCCTAGAATCCGGCAAGTGAGTTTCCCGGCAACCCGACTCCGCCGCCTGCGGCGGACCGAGCCCCTCCGCGAGCTGGTCCGTGAAACGGACCTGACGCCGGAGCATCTCGTCCAGCCCTTCTTCATCACGGCGGGAGAGGGCATACGCGAGCCGATCGCCTCGATGCCGGGCATGGAGCGCCTCTCGATCTCGGAGGCCGTCGCCGAGGTGACGGAGATCGCGGCCGCCGGCGTCCGGGCGGTGATCCTCTTCGGCATCCCGGCCAGCAAGGACGAGGCCGGCTCCGAGGCGTACGACGACGAGGGCGTCGTGCAGATGGCGGTCCGGGCCCTGAAGGAGACGCACCCGGAGGTCGTCGTGATCACCGACGTGTGCCTCTGCGAGTACACGTCACACGGCCACTGCGGCATCGTCCGGGAGGGAGAGGTCGACAACGACCTCACCCTCGAGCTGCTGGCGAAGACGGCGATCTCGCACGCCGCTGCCGGCGCCGACGCGGTGGCCCCCAGCGACATGATGGACGGCCGCGTCGGAGCGATCCGGTCCCAGCTGGACGAGGAGGGCCACAGCGACGTCCCGATCGTCGCCTACAGCGCGAAGTACGCGTCGGCCTTCTACGGTCCCTTCCGGGAGGCTGCCGGGTCGACCCCCGAATTCGGCGACCGGCGCGGGTACCAGATGGATCCCGCCAACGCCGAGGAGGCGGTCCGCGAGGCCAAGCTCGATCTCGAGGAGGGCGCCGACGTGGTGATGGTCAAGCCGGCGCTCCCCTATCTCGACGTGATCCGCCGGGTGAAGGACGCAACCGGCGTGCCACTCGCCGCCTACCACGTGGGCGGCGAGTACTCGATGCTGAAGGCAGCCGCGGCGAACGGCTGGATCGACGAGCGGGCCGCGGCGATCGAGTCCCTGACCTCGATCCGGCGGGCCGGCGCCGACATGATCATCACCTACTTCGCGAAGGATGCGGCGGGTTGGCTCTCCGCGGAGGCCGCCCGGCGGTGAACAGGCCCCCGGACGGGATCACCACGGCAACGGCGACGCCGAAGCTCCGCACCCGCAGGGGTGGGGCCGCCGTTCCCCTGGACGAGACGGACAAGCGGCTGATGAACCTGCTGCAGTCGAAGTTCCCGCTGCATCCGGAGCCCTTTGCCGAGGTCGCCACAGCCGCCGACCTCGATCTGGGCGAGGTCAAGGCGCGCACCCAGCGTCTCCTGGACGAGCGGATCATCCGGGAGATCACGCCGATCTTCGACACGAGGGCGCTCGGCTACAGCTCGATGCTGGTCGCCGCCAAGGTCGACTCGGAGAATCCCCACCGCGCCGCGAAGATCATCAACTCCCACCCGGGTGTCTCCCACAACTACCTCCGCACCCACGAGTTCAACCTCTGGTTCACCATCGCAACGCCTCCCGACTCCCGCCTCGGACTGGAGGGCACGCTGAGGCTCCTCCAGGAGCTGACCGGGGCGGAGTCGATCCGCCAGCTGCCCACCCTCACCCTCTTCAAGATCAACATGAACCTCGAGATGGAGGGCGGCACAGACGAGCTCGCCGCCGCCGTCGAGGCCGCGCCGCCGCGAGAGCTGGAGCGCCAGCCATACGACGAGACCGACGTGGCGGTGATCCGCGCCCTCCAGGGCCCGATGGAGGTGGCCGACCGGCCCTATGACGTCGCGGCTGCCGAGGTCGGCATGAGCACCGAGGCCTTCCTCGCTCACCTCGAGACGATGGTCGACCGCCGGCTGCTGCGCCGGGTCGCGGCCATCCTCTACCACCGCCGAGCGGGCTTCTCGGCCAACGGCATGGGCGTCTGGCGGGTGCCGGAGGAGAAGATCCTCGATGTCGGCGGGCGGATGGCAGCGGTCCGCGGGATCTCCCACTGCTATCAGCGGCCCACCTACGAGGACTGGCCCTACAGCGTCTTCACCATGGCCCACGGCCGCTCGAAGGAGGAATGCGACGCGAT
>Ga0081540_1002318_pt1 | contig 15599 bp, 14 predicted proteins | sample TabmetS2T1R1_FD_71024 | JGI IMG/M metagenome (GOLD analysis project Ga0081540, IMG submission 71024) | Tabebuia heterophylla rhizosphere microbial communities from the University of Puerto Rico - S2T1R1 | ecosystem: Host-associated > Plants > Roots > Rhizosphere ... | reverse complement strand
ACGGCACCTATGGCACTGGGAGCGCTTCGCTCTGGCCTTGCCTCATTCCAGGGCGAAGCACGCAGCTGCGTGGCCGCAGTGATGGTCGCCAGTGTCGGAATGGCCGCGGCTTCTAAACTAAGGTTTATCCAACCTGACAACGGTTTCATTCCATCACTCCCTCTGTGCAATAGAGCGAGCGGCTCCGATCCGCGAAAATTGGCAACAAACTGCACCGGTGAGGCCCACGATGGATCAAAGACCACCAGGTTGGCAGTACAGGGAGAACGCGTCGATGATGAAGAAACTCCTGTGGACCCTCACAGGCGTTGCCGTTCTTGTCTTCATCGTCGTGCAAACTCTTGCGCTGTGGCCCACAACCACGCGGACCATCGCGGCCGGGCCTGACGGCGATTCGCTGGCCCTCGTCGACAAAGGTCTTTATCTGGCCCAGGGGGGCGATTGCGTGCCCTGCCACACTGCGCCAGGTGGGACGCCGTTCGCTGGCGGACTGCCCTTGGCATCGCCGATTGGGGCGATCTACAGCACCAACATCACACCGGATCGGGACAGCCGCATCGGCACGTATACCCTCAGCGACTTTGATTGTGCCATGCGCCACGGCATCAGGGCCGACGGCGATTCTCTATACCCCGCGATGCCTTATCCGTCCTACGCACGCATGAGCGACGAAGACGTGCGTGAGTTGTACGCCTTCTTCATGCATGGCGTGGCGCCGGCCAAGGCGCAGCCGCATCCGCGTGGCATTGTGTGGCCGCTGTCGATGCGCTGGCCGCTAGCATTGTGGCGCAAGGCCTTCGCGCCGCACCCGGATGATGTGGCTCCCGATCCGCACCGTTATGCCGACGCTTCGGTGGCCCGCGGGGCTTACCTGGTGCAGGGCCTGGGCCACTGCGGCAGCTGCCACACACCACGCGCGCTGACGCTGCAGGAGAAGGCGCTGGACGAGTCCGGCACCGACTACCTGGCCGGCGGATCCATCATCGACGGCTGGCTGGCGGTGAACTTGCGTGGCAATGCGGCCGACGGGCTGGGCGCATGGTCAGCCGCCGACATCGTCGCATCCTTGCGCACCGCGCGCGACGCCTCGCACGCAGTGATCGGCGGCGCAATGAACGACGCCATCGTGCACAGCACACAATACTTGAGCGATGACGATTTGAAAGCGATCTCGGCCTATCTGAAGACTCTCGCGCCGTCAGCGCATTCGCCCTCATCGTTCAATCCCGATCCCGCCACCGCCAAGGCCTTGTGGCAGGGAGTCAACGCGACACGCGGTGCCGAACTCTATGTCGACAACTGCGCGAGTTGCCACCGCAGCGACGGCCAGGGCTATACGCAAGTCTTTCCGCGCATCGCGGATAACTCAACCGTGTTGGCAGGCGACCCGAGTTCAGTGATCCGCCTGATCCTCGATGGCAGCCAATTGCCGGCCACGCGCACGGCACCATCGGAGCTCGCCATGCCTGGATTCGGATGGCGCTTGTCGGACGACGACGTGGCGCAACTCGCGAGTTTCGTGCGCCAGAGCTGGGGCAACCAGGCTCCTGCCGTGCAGGCTGCGCAAGTCGGCGCGATCCGCGGCGCAATCAAGAACGAGCGGGCCGCGAAGGCACGATGACCCGCCGTCCTATGAACCTAGAGAGTAGGAGGAGCCTCGTGACTGCACCAGACTCACGGCAGACGCCCTCGAGGCGCCAATTATTCAAAGGACTGGGCGCAGCGACCGTCGCCGTCGTCGCGCTTCCCGGATGCGACACCCGGCAGGCAGCGCTCGGGCAGGACCGAGCCGCTACCACCGCGGCAGCGAGGGCCTACGCGCCGCGGTTTTTCACCGCAAGCGAATGGGCCTTCGTCAACGCGGCCAGTGCCCGGCTGATCCCCAATGATGCGTTGGGTCCTGGAGCGCTGGAAGCCGGTGTGCCGGAGTACATCGATCGGCAGATGGGCACGCCCTGGGCCACCGGCGCGCTTTGGTACATGCAGGGGCCGTTCAACGCCGAAGCGCCGGCTACGCTGGGCTATCAGTCCCAACTTACTCCGCAGCAGATTTATCGCCTGGGCATCGCTGCCGCCGATGGTTTCGTGCTGAAGGCGCAAGGTAAATCCTTCTCGCAGCTCGCGGCGGAGGAGCAAGATACAGCGCTGCATGCGATCGAATCAGGCCATGCGGTGTTCGATGCCGTGCCGTCCGAGCTGTTTTTCTCGATGCTGCTGCAAAGCGTCCGTGAGGGCTTCTTTGCCGACCCGGTGCATGGCGGCAACCGCGGCCTTGTGGGCTGGAAGCTGATCGGTTTCGCCGGGGCGCGCGCAGACTTCATGGATTGGGTCGAACGTGACGTGAAGTATCCGCTGCCGCCAGTGGCATTGAGCGGACATCGAGGCTAACCATGGCGGGAAACACGATGAAGAAGGCCGATGTGGTCATCGTCGGCTTCGGTTGGACCGGCGCCATCATGGCCAAGGAGCTGACCGAGGCGGGTTTGCAGGTGGTCGCGCTCGAGCGCGGGCCTATGCGCGACACCGCGACTGATGGCGTCTACCCTAAGGTACTGGACGAGCTCACCTACAACATCCGCCACAAGCTCTTCCAGGACATCTCGCGCGAGACAGTGACGATCCGTCATGGCGTGAATGACGTTGCGCTGCCCTATCGGCAGTTGGGTGCCTTCCTGCCGGGCACAGGTGTCGGCGGTGCAGGGTTGCACTGGTCAGGCGTCCATTTCCGCGTTGACCCGGTCGAATTGCGGTTGCGCAGCCATTACGAGGAACGCTACGGCAGGACGTTCATTCCCGAGGGCATGACGATCCAGGATTTTGGCGTCAGCTACGAAGAGCTGGAGCCGCATTTCAATTTCGCTGAGAAAGTGTTCGGAACGTCCGGCACCGCGTGGACGGTGGCCGGACGAAAAGTGGGCGATGGCAAGGGTGGCAATCCGTTCGCGGCCGACCGCTCGCACGATTTCCCGCTGCCTGCGCAGAAGCGCACGGTGTCGGCACAACGCTTCGGCGATGCCGCAGCGAGGCTGGGCTACCACCCCTACGACCTGCCGTCGGCCAACGCATCCGGACCGTACACCAACCCCTATGGCTGCCAGATGGGGCCGTGCAACTTCTGCGGCTACTGCAGCGGCTATGTCTGCTACAATTATTCGAAGGCCTCGCCCAACGTCAACGTGTTGCCGGCACTACGCCAAGCGCCGAACTTCGAGTTGCGCACGGATTCGCACGTGCTGCGGGTGAACCTCTCCGCTGATCGGCGCACGGCTACCGGCGTCACCTACCGCGACGCGCGGGGGCTCGAGGTGGAACAGCCAGCGGACATTGTGATCATCGCTGCGTTCCAGTTCCACAACGTGCGATTGATGCTGCTGTCGGGCATCGGCACGCCCTACGATCCGGCGACTGGCGATGGAACGGTCGGCCGCAATTTCGCCTTCCAGAACATGGCGACGATCAAGGCGTTCTTCGACCAAGACGTGCACGCCAACCCGTTCATCGGCGCGGGCGGCAACGGCGTGGCGGTCGACGACTTCAACGCCGACAACTTCGACCATGGTCCGGTGGGCTTCGTCGGGGGCTCCCCGATGTGGGTCAACCAGGGCGGCGTCAAGCCGATTAGTGGCATCGCGTTGCCCGAAGGCACGCCCGGCTGGGGTAGCGTATGGAAGCAGGCCGTCGCCGACAACTACACGCACACGATGTCGATGGACGCGCACGGCGCGCATATGAGCTACCGCGACAACTACCTCAGCCTGGACCCGACCTACAAGGACGCCTGGGGCCAGCCGCTGCTGCGCATGACCTTCGACTGGAAGGACAATGACATCCGCATGACGCGCTTCATGGCCGAGAAGATGCGCGACATTGCCGAGGCGATGGGGCCAAAGGCGGTGCGGGTGTTCGTCAAGAACTTCGGTGAGCACTTCGACACCGTAGGCTACCAGACCACCCACCTGAACGGTGGCGCGATCATGGGCACCGACCCGCGCACCAGCGCAGTCAACCGCTACTTACAAAGCTGGGACGTGTTCAATGTGTTCGTCCCTGGCGCGTCTGCCTTCCCGCAGGGGCTGGGCTACAACCCGACTGGCCTGGTCGCGGCATTGACCTACTGGTCGGCCAAGGCGATTCGCGAACGTTACCTGCGACAGCCTGGCCCCCTGGCATAGGAGATTGCTGGCGCTGGATCTCGATCGCGCCGATCCGATCATCAGCTTTGCGGCCATGGCAAGTTGATGCGTCCGGCCCAGCCGAGCATCGACGCAAGCCCCCGCCAGCTACGCCACGCCGCGGGATGCGATCGTCAGCCACGTTGGCACAGATTACAAGGAGACCTTACATGCCCGAACGTTCCACGATGATTGTCCAACGGCACTTAGCCCTTCTCGCCGTGATGTGCTGATTGGTGGGGCATTGCTAGGCGGCCTGAACGCAGTGTTGCTTGGATCCGGCGGCAATTCTCGGGGCGAATATGTTCGGGGATTGCGTTGGTGCGCTGGCCCAGCCTTCGCCAGCGGGCGCGGCGTTAAATGACGCCGACTTCCTCGATCTATCACAGGAGGCGAAGGAGTGGGCGGAAGATCACGGGGGTCGCGAACCGATATGGCGATGGGATGGCTAGAAGTGAGCAGCCGCGGGGTTGTAGCCGCTCACTTCCGCATTGCACTACCCCCTCTTGATAAGGGGATGTTCAAAGTAGCAGGTCAAAAAGATTAAGAATATCAATTGGCTATATCTTTCCTGTTATAACATATGTGCCAATTCTCACATAACGATCTATTGAAGTTCTAATACTCGTAGCCTCTGGCGGCTCATCCCCCAAGATGCTGTCGCATCGCACCTCGCGGCAGAGCAGCCCGATCGCATCACGCGGCATGGCTGTCGTCACGCCGCCAACGCCCGCGCGCACAATAGCAAATTCGAGTTCGCCAAGAGGCGCGAGATCGAGCTCTTCGGCTTGCCGATGGCGGCCACGATCTCGCCGAAGGACAGCGCCGGCCTCGCCTGCGAGAAGCAGCGCAAGATATTCATTTGTGTGAATGTCTATTATCTAAGCGTAACTGGGATGAGGCCGCTGCACGACTTCTCATCGTGAGGGGAGGCCAAATGTCTGGTAAATTGATTGACTAAGGCGTCGCCGGAGGCGGGCGGAGAACCGGCTACATCGCGGTCGCCGGGCGATGTTCGCGCGCCTTTTCACGCACCGCGTGGGGAACCGCCAAGAGGATGAGCATCTCACGCGCACAGCCATCACACGTTCTCGGAGATCTCGGGAGTGAAGAAGAAGGTACTTTTGCTTGGAGAAAGCTGGGTCAGTTCGGCAACGCATTACAAAGGGTTCGATCACTTCAGCAGCACGACCTTCCATCTGGGTGCTGTGCCACTCGTCGAGTGTCTCAAGGACAGCCTATTCGAGCTGACCTATCTCCCCGCCCATGAAGCGGTGGAGAAGCTGCCCTTCGAGCTTTCTGCGCTCCAGGCCTATGATGCCGTCATCCTCTCCGACATCGGCGCCAACTCGCTCCTGCTGCACCCCGATGTCTGGCTACTCGGCAAGACGGTGCCCAACCGCCTGAAGCTGCTGCGCGATTGGGCCGCCGAGGGCGGTGGCCTGATGATGATCGGGGGCTATCTCTCGTTCCAGGGTATCGATGGCAAGGCGCGCTGGGGCCGAACGCCGGTGGAAGACGCGCTGCCGGTCACCTGCCTGCCCTACGATGACCGCATCGAGGTGCCCGAAGGCTTCAGCGCGGAAGTCGTCGAAGGGGTGAGCCATCCCGTTCTCGAAGGGCTCGGCGGCTCCTGGCCCCTGCTCCTCGGGGCGAACGAGGTGGTGGCCAGGCCCGGCGCGCAGGTGCTTGCCCGGATGCCGGCCTCGGAAGGCGGTCATCCGCTTCTCGTCGCGGGCAGCTATGGCAAAGGCCGGTCGATCGCGTGGATGTCGGATATCGGTCCGCACTGGGTTCCCCCCCCCTTCTCGCAATGGCCCGGCTATGAAACCCTCTGGAAAAACTGCCTGGGCTGGTTGACCCGCCTGTCCGAAGCCTGAGCCGAAAGCACAGGCCTGGGGCCCTGTGGGAGGGCTATGCGAAAGCGGCGGCGTGGAAGTCGATCTCCAGCCTGAGCGCCTCGCCGAAGGCGGCGATCACCGCGCTTCTCTCTTTCTCGTCAAGGAGTGGTGCGACGGCATCGAGCTGGTCGCGCAGCCAGGCCGCCTGGGCGGCGAATTCGGGCGCGGCATGGAGATCCACCCAGCGCCGCAACTGCTCATCGCCGATCGATCCTTTTGCGGCGCGGGCGCACCAGGTGGCGTACATCCATTCGGCGGCCAGCATGATGGCGACTACCTCGGCATAGCTGCCCGCCTCGGCCATGCTCCGCATGCCCCGGCGAAAGGCAGTGACGGCGGCAGGCTCCGGCCGGCGCCGCCGTGCCTCCACCGGGTCGATGCCGAGGGCGGCGAACGTGGCTTCGAAATAGCCGATCTGCTCGCCAGTCAGCGCGACGAGGACACCGGTAAGCCAGCGCCATTCGGCGATGCCCGGCGCCTTCGCCAGCATCAGGGCGAAGATCCCGATGGCGTCCTCGACGAAGGAATGCTCGTCGATGAGATAATTCTTGAAGACGGCTTGCGGCAGCATGTCTGCCTCGACGGCGCGGACGAAGGGATGCGCCTGCATCGCCTTCCACAGACCGAGATTGGCGGCGCGGATCTCATTGGAAAATCGGTGGCTCGTCGTCATCGGTTCCTGCACGCTGCGCTATACTGACTCACGGAATGGCGTCAGCCTGTCTCTCGGACGCGCCGTACTGCATCCATGAAACGGCGGACGCGCGCTTCCTCCACCTCGTTCGACCAGACGCCGTCGCGCTTGAGCGAGCTGGCGACGATCACTCCGTCGGTACGGGCGAGAATGTCAGCGACGTTGTCGGCGGTTACGCCGCTGCCAACCAGCACCGAGAGACTGGTCGCGGCTCGGATCGCGTCGATCTCCTCCATGGTCGCGGCATCGCCGGTACGCTGGCCGGTGGCGATGACCGCGTCCGCGTCGAAGAATTCTACGTCGCGCACCAACTCGGCGACGGAGCGGTCGGCGACGATGGCGTGGGCGCCGTGCTTCACATGGGCGTCGGCGAAGATGCGGATATCGGCTGCATCGAGACTGGCACGATAGCGCAGCGCACGAGCCGCTTCGCCTTCGACCAGGCCCTCATTGGCGACATAGGCATTGGCCCATTGATTGACGCGGATGAACTTGGCGCCGCTGGCCTTGGCGACGGCCAGCGCCGGCAATGCTCCGTTGGCCAGCACATTGATCCCCAGAGGGACATCAACATTGCAGCGCACGCGGTCCGTGATCACCGCCAGGAATGCGGTCGTCTCGGGGCCGATGTCAGCGGGCTTCAGAAAGGGGATGTCGCCGTGATTTTCGATGATCAATCCATCCATGCCACCATTAACATAACATTCGGCATCCCGAAGTGCGGCGTCATAGATTTTACCAATCGCGGTTGCCTTATACCTTGGCGATGCGGGTAATGGCGGGCAATGAACAACGCCAATGATTGCCTTTGTTTTTTGAAACAACGCCTTGATGGCATCATTTGTTTTGTACGATACTGGCATTTTCGATCCATGACTTCAGGGTATTGCGCATGCGGGTATTTGTGCTTGGGAACGCCGCGGTAGATGAGACCTTCCGGCTGAGTAGCTGGCCGGCACCCGGCCGCAGTGTTCTCGGCCGCGTCATCAAACGCGATCTGGGCGGGAAAGGCGCCAACCAGGCAGTGGTGCTGGCGCGAGCGGGCATCGAGGTTGCCTTCGCGGCCGCCATCGGAACGGACGCCGGGGGACAGTGGATCGAGGCGCAGCTCGCGTGCGAGGGGATCACCGGCGAGCACCTGCTGCGCCTCGATGCCGGAACCGATCGCTCGGTCATTCTGGTGGACGAGGCCGGCGAGAATGCCACCATCACCACAGCCGACTGCACGCGCGTGCTGGGCGAGAGCGCGGCGGCGGCATTTCTCAAGGCGGCAGCACCCGGCGACGCGCTCGTTCTGCAGGGCAATCTCAGCGCCGACGTCACCGAAGCCGCTTTGCGAGAGGCGCGCACGGGGGGCCTTCTTGCCATCTTCAATCCCTCACCGGTCGATCCTGCTTTCGCTGCGCTCTGGCCACTCGTCGATCTGGCAATCGTCAACCGGAGCGAGGCAGCCGAGCTCACGGGCCTTCCCGATCCCGAGGCGGCATCGCAGGCGATGCTGACGGCCGGCGCGGGCCATGTCGTGGTGACACTCGGTGCCGAGGGCGCTTTCCGGCACGATGCCGAGGGCATGGTGGCAGTACCGGCCGTGCCCTCTGATGCCGTCGACACGACGGGCGCGGGCGACACCTTCGCGGCTGTGGTCACCGCGCAATGGCTGAGGGCAGGCCGGATCGGTGCGCCGGAACTGGCGGCGGCGGCCGCAGCGGCGGCGATCACCATCTCACGGCCGGGCACATATGCCGCCTTCCCCAGCCAGGCCGAGCTGGCGGCGATCCTTGAGCGTTGATGCCTTGGTTTAATGTCTCATCCTCCGCACGCCGCCTCAATCCGCCTGAAAGACGCGGCGCGGATTATCGACGATAAGCCGGCGCAGTGTCTCGTCGTCGAGGCCACGGCGTTTCAGACGCGGCAGGAAGTGCCGGAACAGATAGCCGTAGCCGAAGCCGCCATAGCGGGTCAGCATCATCTTCAGGAACACATCCTGCGACAGGAGGATGCGATCCCCATAGCCGCGCTCGACGAGCCCGGCGATCGCCCGCGCGTTCTCCTCGTCGGAGGGACATTGAACCTGCTGGTCGGCATACCAGTAGTCCATGCCGATCATGTCGTATTCCAGGAACGCCCCGCGATCGGCGACGCTGGTCTGATAGGCGACGTCATGGCCCGACGGGTTCATATGACACAGGACGGTATGCCGGAGTTCGCCGCCCTCCTCCTCGACCGTATCGAGCACGCGGTGCGCATGACGGAACCAGGCCGGCAGATGGATCATCAGTGGCAGGCGGGTGCGCATCTGCGCACGAGCGGCGGCGCACAGCGATTTCTGCTCGGCGGCGGTGAAATCGCCGGAGACGCCGATCTCGCCGATGAGCCCGATGCGGATACCGGTCCCGTCGATGCCGACGATGGCCTCCTCAACGATCTGGTCGGCGATGTCGTCGATGCCGAGCGATTTGAGTTCCGGCGGATGCGAGGTCTCGAGGTAATAGCCGGCGCCCATCACGATCTGCAGCCCCGTGGCTTGCGAGATGCGCAGCAAGGCTCGGGGATTGCGGCCGATGCCGCGGCAGGTCGGGTCGACCACGCTGCGACAGCCGAGCGCCGCAGCTTTGGCCAGTTCAACCACCGCCAGAGCCTCGTCGTCGAGAGTGCAGTTCTGGCGATTGACGAACGGGTCCATGCGCAGCTCGCCGAGGATCTCGATCGACACCGGGCGGTCTGCCAGATGGCGCCGCTCGGGCGCGGTCGGCTCGTGCCACCAGCAGCGGCAGTCGTTCAAAATATGCTCGTGCATCAAAGTGATGCCGAGCTGGTCGGCCGGGATCGGTCCGCCCACCGTCATGACCTTGCTGGATCTCACATGGCCGGGACTGAGTTCCGACATGGCGAACCTCCCTGGGAATCAACGGCGCAGCCGGCCGGAGCCAAGCTGCGAGAAGATGCGCGTATTGAGCCAGATCGCGGCGAGGATGATGCCGCCGGTGACGATCTGGGTGAAGAAAGGCGAGACATGCGCCAGGATCAGGCCGTTGCCGATAACGGCGATTGTCAGCGCGCCCAGCACGGTGCCGATGATGGTGCCGACACCGCCGCTCAGTGAGGTTCCGCCGAGCACGACGGCAGCGATCACATCCAGCTCGAAGCCGCTTGCGGCATTGGACGAGCCCGAGCCGAGACGGGCGGCGATCACGATGCCGGCCAGCGCAGCGGCAAGGCCCGAGAGTACATAGACCGAGGCGATGATGCGCTGCGCCGGCATGCCCGCCCGGCGCGCCGCCTCCATATTTGCGCCGACCGCCACCACGCGGCGGCCATAGAGCGTCATGTCCAGCGTTATCATGCCGGCAAGGATGGTCAGGCAGGCGATCGCCGCCGGCATCGGCACGCCGAGAAACCAGCCGCGGCCGATCTCGTTGAAGCTGGAAGCCGGTATGGGGATGGAATAGCCCTGGGTGAGGAGCAGCGCGAAGCCACGCAGCGCCGACAGGCCAGCAAGTGTGACGATGAAAGCGGGAATCTTCTGATAGGCGATGAAGAACCCCTGGAAGAGGCCGATGGCTGCGCCGGCCAGCAGCATGGCCAGGGCGGCGAAAGGCCAGGGTATGCCCGCCTGGATGGCTATCGCGGCCAGTGCGTTGATGAGGGCGACCGTCGAGCCCACGGAGAGATCAATTCCGCCGGTGGTAATGACGAAGGTCATGGCGGTGGCGACGATCAGCAGCGGGGCGGCCTGCCGGACGACGTTCAGCAGGTTGCCGCTGGTGGCGAAGCTATCCGTCAGGAAGGAAAACACCACCACGCAACTGGCGAAAAAGGCCGCGATCGCCAGCACCTGGGCATGGACGGCGAGAAAGTCGGAAAGATGCGCCTCCTGCGGGCGCGTGGAATAGACCGTCATGCCCGCATGTCTCCGCCCACAATCAGACGCACGAGATCCTCGTAGTCGGTTTCGCCGATGCGCCGTTCGGCGACTTTCAGCCCCTCATACATCACCGCGATACGGTCGCAGACGCGGAAGAGGTCCTGCAGGCGGTGCGTGATGAGCACCACCGCGACGCCGCGCGCCTTGACCCGGTTGATCAGCGCCAGCACGGCTTCCACCTCCGCCACGGCGAGGGCCGAGGTCGGCTCGTCGAGGATAAGCACCTGCGGATTGAAGGAGCCGGCGCGGGCGATAGCAATCGCCTGCCGCTGACCGCCCGAGAGCTGCGCGACGCGGGCATTGAGATTGGGAATGCGGATCTGCAGCGCATCCAGCATGCGGCGGGCCTCATCGCGCATGCTGCGCTTGTCGAGGAACCCGGCCCGGCAGACCTCGCGCCCGAGAAACAGATTGCCAGCGACATCGATGGAGTCACACAGGCTGAGGTCCTGATAGACCATCTCGATCTTGAGCGCGCGGGCATCTGCCGGGCTGGTGAAGCGAACGGGCTTGCCGTCGAGTGCCAAGTCGCCGTCGTCGGGAATGTACGTGCCGGCCAGTATCTTGGTGAAGGTCGACTTGCCGGCGGCATTGTCGCCGACAAGCCCGAGGCATTCGCCTGCGAAGAGGTCGAGGTCAATGCCGCGCAGCGCAGCGGTCGAGCCGAATGTCTTGCGGATGCCGCGAGCGCTCAGCCGGGCAACCCGCGGCAAGGCAGCGTCCTGGGCGACAGCGGCGGCGGCCGTTGCCCCCGCGGTCGCCGCGATCATTTGAATACTGCCCGATAGGGGTCGACATTGTCCTTCGTGACGATGGCGATCGGCACCGCGATAGACTTTTGCACCGCGCCACCCTTCTTCAGCGTCACCAGCGCCTCGATCGCGGCTGCGCCCATCGCTCCGGGGTCCTGCTGCACCACGCCTACCAGATAGCCTTCGTCGATGGCTTTGACGGCCTGGGCCGTCAGATCCCAGCCGACGATCTTGACTGCGCTCTTGCGGCTCTGGCTTTCCACCGCCGCAATGGCACCGAGCAGCGCTGGCTCGCCGGTGGCGTAGATCGCGGTCAGATCGGGATTGCCGGTCAGGAGGTTCTCGGCCGCGGAAAGCGCATTGTCGACGATGTTGCGCCCGTCCACCACGCCCGCCATGGTGACGCCCGGCGAAGCCTTCATCACATCCTCGAAGCCCTTCTGGCGAACGTTCTGGATGGCGGAATTGAGCGCCCCGACGATGCCCAGCTTGGCCTTGCCGCCTGCTTTGTCGCCGATATATTTGACGAAGAATTCGCCGATCATCTTGCCGGCCAGCGCATTGTCGACGCCGACCTGCGCCTTCTGCGGCCCCTCCGGCAGCACTGCGTCGACGGCGACCACGGGTATGCCCGCCGCATCCGCCGCCCTCACCGCCGGCATGACGCCGTTGACATCGATGGCGACGACGATGATCCCATCGACCTTCTGCTGGATATAGGTCTCGATTGCGTTGTTCTGCGCCGCCGGGTCGTTATTGGCGTTGAAGATCACCAGCTTCGCGCCGGCCTTCTTGGCGGCGGCCTCGGCGCCGGCGTTCATCTGGTTGAAGAACAAGGCCTGCTGGTTGATCTGTACCAGCGCATAGGTCGTCTCCGCCGCGCAGGCCGCAATGGGCAGGGCAAGGATAGCCATGATGGCGGCGAGTGCTCCAAGAACTCTGCATCTACGAAATGCGAACACCTCACATACTCCTCTGCTGGACCCGGCCGTGTGCACGGGGTTTCGCTGGCGGCGCAGCAACGGACGACCGCACGATGATTTCGACCGGCAGCCGCTCGACAGCGGCCGGCAATGGCTCGTTGCTGGTGGACGCCTTCACCAACTCGACGCCGCGCCGCCCCATCGCCGCCACGGCCTGCCGGATCGCGGTGAGCGGGGGATCGAATAACGCAAGCGGCCCGACATCGTCGAAGGCCACCAGCGAGATGTCGCCCGGGATGCGCACGCCCTCACGCCGCAGCACCTCCAGCAAACCGAGCATGATCTCGTCCGAGGCGGCGAAAATCGCCGTCGCGCCGCGCGGCTCGCGCAGGAATTCCATCGTAGCGGCCTGCCCATGCGCGGTGGTGTAGTCGCCAAGCAGCTCGTGTGTCATGCAGAAGCCGGGTCCGGCCTCGCTGATGACGCGACGGAAGCCGCCAAGCCGCTCGGCCGTGCTCATCATGGCCTTCGGGCCGCCGATATAGGCGATGCGGCGATGGCCGGCCTCGATCAGGTGCCGCGCGGCCAGCCTGCCGCCCACCTCGTTGTCGCAGAAGATCTTGGGCGCCTGCGTGCCGGCGATGTCCTCGTCCATCAGAACGACGCCGGAGGCCTCGTTGATCTTGGCGGCCAGCGTCCCGTCGTCGCCATGGTTGGTGACGAAGAGCAGGCCGTCCACATGATTGCGCCGCAGCCGCTCGATATAGTCCAGCTCCCGGCTGGGTCGGTTGAGCGAGGCGCAGAGCATCACGCCGAGCCCGTGCTCGCTGGCAGCCTCCTCGACCGAGGCCGCGAGGCGGGCGAAGAACGGGTTGTCGATATTCGGAATGACCAACCCGATTGTGTCGGTCCGGCCCCGGCTGAGGCTGCGGGCATGCGGATTCGGCCGGTAGTTCAGCCTGCGGATGGCGGCCTCGATCCGGTCGGATGTCTCCTTCGGCAGCGTCAGTTGATCGTTCAGATACCGGGAGACAGTCGTAACGGAAAGCTCGGAAGCCTCGGCCACATCCTGCAATCGCGCCACAGTCCGCTTTCTGGCCAAGTAAAACCTTTTAGTAAAGCGTTTTATGAAGCCTATGAAAGCCGCCTCATGTCGTCAAGGCGATAAACTAGGCAAGTGCAAGCAAAGATGAGGAAAAGATGGGCGAACCGCTTTGATCAGCAGCAGGCAGATGGGCGTCTCGAAGCTGCTCCAGGGCAGCGTCCTTGGTATTGGTGACATAACCCCGCGGCCCAACCGAGGTCGCGGTTCACGAGCACCCGGCCCTCCCTTCAGGGAGGGACGGGCCTCATCGGCAGAACCGGACGCCGGCCTTGGAGCAGATCGTGGCTGCGCTGCGCTTCATCGAGTCCGAGGCACTGGCAAAGAGGCCCGCTGACGGGCTGTACTGGTTGGGCCCGGAGCTGAGCCTTGTCGATCTGACGTTCTATCCCTGGTTCGAGCAACTCGCTGCATTTGAGCGCTTCCGCGACGTCACGTGCCGCCCGGTCTGGACCGTCGGACGGAGTGGCGCGAAGCCGTCGCGCAACGCAGCGCGGTGCGCACATTGCCAAGTCCTCGCAGTTCTACCTCGAGCATTACGCACGTCATGAATACGCAATCCCGATCGCGTTGCACACGTGCTCGCCGAGCTCACGCAAGCCATCCATGAGGCGCTGTCGCTGACCGAGCTATTGGAGCAAGTGCCTGAACGCGGCTGGCACTTTGAGTAGGTGGGGATGGCCGTCAGGTACGAGTGATCCGCTCATGTTGGTTTGAGATCGGCGAACTTGCGATAGCTTAGTTTTGGCCAAGCTGCGCAATCAATCCAACGAGGTTCAGAAGCGCAAACGCGAGCAAAATGTAGGTCCAGTAGCGGACCGGAATGAACATCAGGCTTGAGCCATCTTTGAAGACATAGGCCTGATTTGTCTTCGGGTCGATAAGGGTCCGCTGCTTCGAGGGATCATCCAAATAGCGGGCAAACCAGAAATTGAGGCCGGCAGCAATAAGCGCGGCGACCGCAATCCCGAGAAGGGGCTGCGTCCGAGGCGTCAGACCAATTGCAAGCTGCGACTTGAGGAATGCGACGAACAAAATCGAAATCGCAAAGGCGACCGCAACGATCAATAGGACCAGGATGCCCTTGCCTCTCCAGATGAGCATGCGCGTTCTCCATACTAGCGGAATGCACCCTTGTCTCGACGACCGTCCAATTGGTCGTCGTCGGCGTGACGGAACCCATTCCGCTGCTGTCAATGCCTCAACTTCCCATAAGCTGGTGACAGCGTCGAGGTTGATTGCCAATGGCCTGGGTGCATATCGCCCAGCAGTTGCGAAATGGTGACTCCTGATCTCGGCCTATAGCCCTTCGATGCAAGCGCTCGTAAGGATGGGTTCGGCTGTTGCCGGCGCTTTGGCCGCGAACAACGCTACGACCGCAGGTCAGCAATTGCCCCCTGAGCGGAAGAGAGGCCAGGGGCATTGGAGACACGCCGGCTGTCTGGACGAAGCTCCCGCAGGCATTGTATCGGTGTCCTGGCCACAAGTGGGACAACGAGCAGCCTACTGACCTGTTGATGCTCAGACGAATGGTGAAAAATGAGTGACGCTACGCCTCAAGGCTCCGACGCGCAGAAGCGTATAGCGACGCAATGCAACAATGCTGCCTGGGACCTGATCGAGAAGTCGAATTTGTCCATAGACGAGTGCGTTGCACTCGTGAGGCTCGCAGGGACTGCTGCTTATCACTGGGGCGTAGTTGGCACGGCGGCCAATATTGCCCATGCAAACCTTCTATTCGCGTGGGCGCTAGCGCGAGCCGGGGCGGCTGTACCTGCTGTCGATTCAGCGGAACGAGCGTTGAAGTATTTCACCGAGAACCAGTCCAAGGACTGGGAGAGAGCTTTTGCGCACGCCGCAATGGCAGCATCGCTGCACTGTGCGGGCGACCAAGAGGGACATCACCAGCATTACAAAGAGGCGCAACAGCTTGGGAGCAAACTAGCACCGGGCGATTTGAAGTTATTTCAGGCGGCATTTCTGAACGTGCCGCGACCGTGAATTGCTCTGGTGTGTTCACACTCCAACCAGGCAGCCCCTGTCAAACAGGGCATGGGACCGCAAGAGACCAGCGTGCCACGAGAAATGTCTGAAATTGGCCGATGGCCTTGAAAAACTCGAGCGGAGCCT